>Ga0189288_10014_pt1 | contig 332626 bp, 282 predicted proteins | sample UW105minimetaG_FD_130316 | JGI IMG/M metagenome (GOLD analysis project Ga0189288, IMG submission 130316) | Marine microbial communities from the Costa Rica Dome - UW105 mini metaG | ecosystem: Environmental > Aquatic > Marine > Oceanic > Photic zone | place: Costa Rica: the Eastern Pacific... | reverse complement strand
GGTCACGGTCGACATCGCCGACCTGCCCACCGGTGCGGCCTCGACCACCGGTGGCTTCTCCCAGAGCGTCACCCTCGTCTCGGGACAGAGCGACCTCACCGTCGACTTCGGCGTCGCCATCCCGGCGAGCCTGGGCGACACGGTCTTCCAGGACGCGAACGGCAACGGCATCCACGATGCCGGTGAGATCGGCATCGCCGGTGTCGACGTGACGATCACGGGCACCTCCCCGGGCTCATCGCACTCGACCGGCACCACGATCCAGACCGGTGCCGACGGCGCCTGGTCGATCGGCTCGCTCCTGCCCGGCATCTACACGGTCGTCGTCGACGGCGCCGACCTCCCAGCCGACGCGTTCCTCTCGACCGCTGGCGGCGACACCCAGACCTGGATCCTCACGTCGGGCCTCGACGAGACCGACGCCGACTTCGGCTACGTCGTCCCGTCGACCATCGGCGACCGCGTGTTCATCGACAACGACGTCAACGGCGTGTTCGGCGCCGGCGACGTCGGCATCGACGATGTGACGGTGACCCTCACCGGTACGACACCGGGTGCCTCGCACTCGGGCGGCACCACGCTCACGACGAGCGGTGGTGGCCTCTACGACTTCACCGCGCTGAACCCGGGGACGTATTCCGTGGTGCTCGACACCGCCGATGCCGACTACGTGGCAGCCCTCGGGTCTCGCCCGGTGTCGACGACTGGTGCGACCACCCTGTCCTTCACGGTCGGCTCGGCCACCGACGAGAACGCCGCTGATTTCGGCGCCTACGCCGTCGCCTCGATCGGCGACCGCGTGTGGGACGACACGAACGGTGACGGCATTCAGAATGACGGCGGCACCGGCATCACTGGCGTCGACGTGACGATCACCGGGACCTCGCCGGGCGCGTTGCACCCGACCGGCGCCACGATCCAGACCGGCGCCGACGGCGCCTACGTGTTCGACGGCCTCGTGCCCGGCACGTACACGGTGTCGATCGCCGTCCCCGCCGGCGACGTCGTGACCACGCCCAGCGGCAACACGCAGACGATCACCTTGGTGTCGGGTGACACCGTGCTCTCGGCCGACTTCGGCCTCGTCACCCGGGCCAGCATCGGCGACCTCGTCTTCCACGACGTCGACGGTGACGGCGCCTTCGGTACTGGCGACAGCGGCCGTGGCGGCGTCGACGTGACGATCACCGGCACCACTGCTGGCGCGTCGCACCCGACCGGCTCGACCATCCAGACCGCCGCCGATGGCTCGTACGACTTCACCGGCCTGCTGCCCGGCACCTACACGGTCGAGGTCGACACTGCCGACCTGTCGGCCGGCGCGCAGTCGACCACCGGCGGGTTCACCCAGACGATCACGGTCGCCAGCGGCGACGACGTGAACAGCGCCGACTTCGGCGACGCGGTCCCGGCCGCGCTCGGCGACCGACTCTTCGACGACACCGACGGTGATGGCGTCGACGACGGCAACGCCGTCGACGCCGGCCTCGCCAACGTCGACGTCACCCTCACCGGCCCGGGTCAGCCCGTGGGCGGCGCGACGGTGCAGACCGCTGCCGACGGCACGTACTCGTTCACCGGCCTGATGCCGGGCGAGTACACCGTCACCGTCGACACGACCGACCTGCCGGCGGGTGTGGTGAACACGCTCGGCGGCTCCTCGCAGACGCTGACCATCGCATCCGGCGACGCGATCGGCACGGTCGACTTCGGCTGGTATGTCCCCGCATCGATCGGCGACTTCGTGTTCGAGGATCTCAACGGCACCGGCACCGCCAATGCGGGTGAGCCGGGGGTCGGCGGCGTCGAGGTGACCATCACCGGTCCGTCGGCTCCGACGGGAGCGACCGTGACGACTGCCGCCGACGGCAGCTACACCGTCGACGGCCTCGCCCCCGGTACCTACACGGTCGAGCTCGCCAGCGGCGTTCCGGCTGCGATGACGTCGACCACGGGTGGCAACACGCAGACCATCAGCGTCGTGTCGGGCGACGCGATCGACACGGCCGACTTCGGTCTCGCCGACTTGGTCACGATCGGCGACCGGGTCTGGCACGACCTCGACGCCGACGGCGCCCAAGATGCAGGCGAGACCACCGGCTTCGGCGGTGTCGACCTCGAACTGCTCGACAGCGGTGGCTCGGTCATCGCCACCACGACCACCGATGCCTCGGGCGCATACTCCTTCACCGACGTGCGCCCCGGTTCGTACACCGTGCGTATCGCCGCTGGGACGGCTCCGGCCGGCCACGTGGCCACCACCGCCGAGTCGTTCGGGATCACGGCGACCTCGGGCACCGACGTGCTCACGGCCGACGTCGGATACCGCACCACCGGTTCGATCGGCAACCTGGTCTGGGACGACCTCGACGGTGACGGCGTGTTCGGCGCCAGCGAACCCGGCGTGCCCGGCGTGACCGTCGAGCTCACCGGCACCGCCTCGGCGTCGACCGTCACCGACGGTTCGGGCAACTACTCCTTCACCGGCCTCGCGCCGGGCGACTATGACGTGACGATCACGGCGCCGTCCGGTGCCTCGGTCACCACCGGCTCGGCGATCCAGTCGGTCACACTCATGTCCGGACAGACCGACGACGAAGTCGACTTCGGCCTCGCCTTCGGTGCCTCGATCGGCGACTTTGTGTGGCACGACCTCGACGTTGACGGCATCCAGGACGCTGGCGAACCCGGACTCGGTGGGGTGCTCGTTGCACTGCGCGACGCAGGCGGCTCGATCATCTCGACCACGTCGACCGATGGTGCCGGCGCGTACACGTTCGCCGGTCTGCTGCCGGCCGATTACCAGGTGACGATCGACGCGACGACCCTGCCGGTCGGAGCGGTGTCGGGTACTCGCCTCGCGGCGACCACGACCGATGCGCACTCGATCACCGTGGTGTCGGGCGATGCCATCGTCACGGCCGACTCGGGCTACGCGACCACGGCGCAGCTCGAGGGCATCGTCTTCGAAGACGACGACGCCTCCGGCGACCTCGCGGTCGGCGAGCAGGGCCTTGCTGGCATCACGGTCGAGCTGGTCGACGGGGGGGCCGTCGTCGCCTCGACCACGACGGCTGCCGACGGTACCTACACCTTGTCGGGCGTCGCCCCGGGCACCTACGACGTGCGGCTCGATCGCTCGACCGTGCCGGCCGGGTTCGCTCCCTCGACGGCGGCGACGATCAGTGTCACCCCCGACTCCGATGAACTGATCACCGGCATCGACTTCGGCGAGGTTCGCTCGTCGACGATCGGTGACCTCGTCTGGCACGACCTCGATGCCGACGGTGCCCGTGATGTCGGTGAACCCGGCCTGGCGGGCATCGACGTCGAGCTGGTCGACGCCGGCGGGTCGGTGATCGCCACGACCACCACCGATGCCGATGGCGCCTACACCTTCACTGGCGTCGCTCCCGGCGACCACACGGTGCGGGTCGACCTCGCCACGCTGCCGACCGGGGCCAACTCGGGTGCGGTGTTCGCCGCCTCCGGTGGTGTGCCGACCTCGCTGCCCGTGTCGATCGTGTCGGGCGACTCGATCGACACGGCTGACTTCGCCTTCGCGACCACCGCGACGATCGGCGATTTCGTGTGGCACGACCTCGATGCCGACGGCGTGTTCGACGTCGGCGAACCTGCGCTCGCAGGGGTCGACGTCGAACTGCTCGACGATGGCGGTTCGGTGATCGCCAGCGAGACCACCGACGCAGCCGGGGCCTACGCCTTCAGCAGCCTGGCGCCGGGCACCTACAGCGTCCGGGTCGACCGGGCGACCGTGCCGGCCGGGTACTCGTCGACGACCGGCAACGATCCGACGACGCTGACCATCGAGTCGGACGAACTCCGCGACGATGTCGACTTCGGCGAGGCGCAGCTCACCGGTGGCCTCATCGGCGACCAGGTGTGGGACGACCTCGACGGCGACGGCATTCAGGATGCCGGGGAGCCGGGCATCGACGGCATCGGCGTCGAACTGCTCGACGCCGGCGGCGCGGTGATCGCCACCGACACCGCCAGCGGTGGCGGCGGCTACTCGTTCACCAACCTCGCTCCGGGCACCTACACGGTGCGCGTGGTGGCGAGCACGGTGCCGGTTGGCTACTCGTCGAGCACCGGTGGCTTGGTCCAGACGACGACGCTGCTGTCGGGCGGCATCGACCGCGGCCTCGACCTGGGGTTCGTCGCCTCGGCGATGATCGGTGACCTGGTGTGGCACGACCTCGATGGCGACGGTGTGCAGGATCCAGGTGAGCCCGGTCTGGGCGGCGTGACCGTCGAGGTGCGCTCGGGCGCCACCGTGGTGGCCTCGGCCACGACGGGCGGCACCGGCGCCTACTCGGTGAGTGTCGCTCCGGGAACATACGACGTGGTGCTCGACGCGACCACGATCCCGAACGGTGCGAACAGCGGGGTCGCCATGACCTCGACGGCAGCGCCGGCCGGCTCGCTGACCGTGGTGTCGAACGAAACGGTCGACTCGGCCGACTTCGGTCTCGTCACGACGGCGGCCGTCGGTGACACGATCTTCGACGACCTCGGTGGCGATGGCGTGCAAGACCCCGGTGAGCCGGGGCTGGGCGGCGTCGACGTTCGCCTCGACGACGGCGGGTCGATCACGACCGTGACGACGGCCGCCGACGGGTCGTACTCCTTCGATGGTCTGGTGCCGGGGACCTACTCGGTCACCGTCGACAGCGCGACCCTGCCGGCTGGCTCGGTCGCGACGACCACGACCGCCCCGGTCGTCGTCACCGTCGACTCCGACGAGGTTCGTGACGACATCGACCTCGGCTTCACGCTGCCCGCATCGCTCGCCGGTGTGATCTGGGACGACACCGATGGCGACGGCACCCAGGACGACGGCACTGCGCTGGCGGGCGTGAGCGTCGACCTGCTCGATGACTCGAACGCCGTGATCGCCACGACGACCACCGACGGATCGGGTGCCTTCCAGTTCACCGGCCTCCAGCCCGGCAGCGTCCGGGTGCGCCCGGAGGTCGGATCGGGCTGGTTCATCACGGTCCCCGACGAGGGCACCGACGACTCGATCGACTCCGACCTCCTGCCCGCCACGAACACGACGGCGCCGATCGTCGTCGCCAGTGGCGACTCGATCGCCAACGTCGACAGTGGCCTGTTCCAGCGCGGCTCCGTCGGCGACACCGTGTTCGCCGACCTCGATGGTGACGGCGTTCAAGATTCGGGCGAGCCCGGCATCACCGGTGTCGAGGTCGTCGTCCGCGATGCCGACGGTGCGGTGGTCGGGACGACCACGACCGGCGCCGACGGCTCGTACTCCGTGACTGTCGCCCCCGGCGTTCACACCGCGACCATCACGGTGCCCGACGGCTGGACCCTCGTATCCGGCGGCGACAGCCGTGCGACCAGCGTGGCGTCAGGTGCTGACGCCACCGACGTCGACTTCGGGCTCGTCGGTGCTCGGACCATCGATGGTTCCCTGGTCTACGACGTGGCGGGCGATGGCACCAACGACGTGTCGGACCCCGGCTTGGGCGGCGTCGCCGTCACTGCGACGTGGGACGGCCCCGACGGCCCGGTCGAATTCATCTCCGTGACCGACTCCAACGGCTCGTACAGCTTCACGGCGCTCCCGCCGGGCGACCACTCGGTCGTGATCGATCTGAACGACCTGCCGAACGGCATCGTCGACCCGACGATCGACCCCGATGGCAGCATCGACCTGAACACTTCGGTCGACGTGTCGACCGGAAGCGTCTCGAGTGTCGAGTTCGGCGTCACCGGTACGGCCCGTCTCGGTGACAACGTGTTCGTCGATGCTGACGGCGACGGTCTGCTCGACCCGGGCGAGGTCGGCGTCGGGGGCGTCACCGTCACCGCCGTGGTCACCACCTCGGCGGGCGTCATGACGTACACGACGGTGACCGATTCGACCGGCTTCTACGAGTTCACGGATCTGCCCGCCGGCGACTACCTCGTGTCGATCGACGTGTCGACGCTGCCGACCGGCTTCGTCCCGTCGAGCGGTGATCAATCCGCGACGCTGGTGATCGGTGGCGCCGACGACTCACTCGACCTGCCGCTGGTGCCAGTCGTCGGGCCGAGCGCACGTCCCGACGTGTCGTTCACTCCGCCAGCCACGCCGGTGCTGATTCGGGTCCTCGACAACGACACCATCCCGGGTGGCTCCACCGGCGACGTGGTCTCGTTCACGACGCCGGCGAACGGTGTCGCCGTCCTGATGCCTGACGGTTCGTTCGCGTACACGCCGAACGCCGGCTTCGAAGGTACCGACGTGTTCGAGTACACGATCTGTGACACGCAGGCACTGCTCGACTACGGCGACACGCCCCAGCTGCGCAGCGTGTTCTGTTCGACGACGACGGTCTCGATCGAGACCCCGCCGCCGCCGCCGGTCACCGATTCGGTGACCGACCCCGATCCCACGAGCCCGACACCGACCGGCAGCACCGGTGGCGGGACGAACGGGAGCACACCGAGCAGCAGCGGTGGGACGACCACCGACACCACAACCGGCGGCACGAACCCGCTGCCCCGCACTGGCTCAGACTCGGCGTCGATCATCCCCCTGCTGGGCAGCCTGCTCCTCGGCCTCGGCCTCGTCATCCGCCTCAGCACCCGCCGCCAACCCGAACGCTGACCGAGATGGATGAGGTTCGTGCGCTCTCACGGCGAACGAACCTCATCCGTGTGTCTGCGTCTGGCGTCGAGCTCTCCTCTCAAGCGCGCAGCCGGGAGCGGCAGCGACGTCATGTCGGCCGCGACGGCCCGGCGGACGATCCAACCCGCACTCAGCGTTGCCCGGTCGCGCCGTGCATCAGCCGCAGCGCGGTCGAGTTCGAAGTGCGAGCGGTGGAGGTCGACCTCGATCGCCCAGTGAGCGTCGGGAACGGCGCGCAATGTCGTGTCGATGACCGGTGACGGCGTCAACGACGCACCAGCGTTGCGGTAGGCCGACATCGGTGTCGCGATGGGCGGCGTTGACCGTGGACCTGCAGGTGGCGATCGTGCACCTCAGACCCCCGCAGACCGTGGTCGACCTCCGGCGGCCGACCGCGGTGCGTGGTCGAACGAGCGCTCCGAAGCGTATCTGTGTGTGATGTTCGTCAAGTTGCCTGTCGGTGCCTTGAGGTTCGGTCGACCAGGGGCGATGCTCAAATAACAGAGGTGTGGGACGGCAAGCGGCCGTCCCCGGCGGACCGGCGGACCGGAGAGAGCATGGCCGAAACATCACTACGCCAAGACGAACGACGCGCAACGTTCCGTGAGCGGCGCCAACCGCGCCCGGCGGCCCACGGCGAACCGTGGACGTACGTGCTCAACGGCGTGCCGACGAGGGTGACGGTGTCGATCATCGTGCCCGCCCGCAACGAGGCAGCCAATCTCGCCGAACTGTTCGACCAGCTCCCGCCGGCGTACGAGGTGATCGTCGTCGATGGAGGGTCGGTCGACGGTACGGCCGAGGTCGCACGACGACTGCTCCCGTCGGTCAGGATCGTCGAGCAGACCGGTCGGGGCAAGGGCGACGCGATGCGGGCAGGCCTGTTCGCCGCGACCGGCGACATCTCGGTGTTCATCGACGCCGATGGGTCGAACGTTCCCCAGGAGGTCGAGCGATTCGTGCTCGCGCTGGTCAACGGCGCCGACCTGGCGAAGGGGTCACGGTTCCTCGAGCGGGGCGGCAGCACCGACATCACCGGCATCCGACGGATGGGTAACGCGGCGATCCGCGGCATCGTCAACCAGTTGTACGGCACCCGGTTCACCGACCTCGCCTACGGATTCAATGCGCTGTGGACCCGCCACCGAGACGTGCTCGGGATGGACTGCGACGGGTTCGAGATCGAGACGTTGATGCACGTGCGGGCCGCTCGCGCCGGCCTCGCGATCGAGGAGGTGCCGAGTTTCGAGAGCGAACGATCGGTGGGAACCACGAACCTGCACGCGTTCCGGGACGGGCTGCGCATCGCCGCGCTCCTCACCCGGGAAGTCGCCGACGGCTACATCAACCCCGGCTCTAATCGCCCGTCGCTCTCGCCATGACGGTCGAGGCGCTCGATCGGACGAGCGTCGACCCGTTGCCGACGAGCGTGCGGGTCGACGTGATCGTGTGCGCCTACACCCTCGACCGTCGTGCCGAGCTGGTGCAGTGCCTCGACGGGCTGCACGAACAGCAGCGGATGCCCGACGACGTCGTGTGCGTCGTCGATCACAACCCCGACCTGTTGGCGGAGCTCGGCTCGATGGCGGCTACCGGGCGGTGGCCCGGGGTGCGCATCATCGCCAGCGACCAGACGCAGGGCCTCAGCGGTGCCCGGAACACCGGCGTCGACCGGACGGCCGGCGACATCGTCGTCTTCGTCGACGACGACGCCGTCCCCGAGCCGGACTGGTTGGGCGAGCTGATCGCTCCCTTCGAGTCGCCCGCGGTGCTCGCCGCCGGCGGCCACATCGAACCCGAGTGGCCGGAGGCACGCCCGTGGTGGTTCCCGCCGCACCTGGACTGGACGGTCGGGTGTTCCATCCCCACCTTGCCGACCGAGGTCGCGCCGATCCGCAACATGTACGGCGCGAGTGCCGCCTTCCGACGGGATGTGCTCGACGCCGTGGGCGGATTCCCGACCGAGCTCGGCCGCGTCGGCGCGAACGGCGCCGGCTGCGAGGAGACCGAGGTGTGCATCCGTATCGGTCAGCGTTTCCCCGGCGGTGCGATCGTGCACGTGCCGCGGTCACGGGTTCGGCACCACGTCTCGGCCGACCGGACCAGGGTTCGCTACGTCCTGCGCCGTTGCCTCGCCGAGGGCCGATCGAAGGCGCTCCTCAGCCGTCGGGTCGGCGGCACCGATGCCACCGGCGACGAACGCCGCTACGCGGTGACGATCGCCTCCGCGGTCGCCCGCGACCTCGCCGGGTCGGTGCGCCGTCCGGCACGACTGGGCTGCGCCGCCGTCCTCGTCGCCGGTCTCGCGGCCGCCGCCCTCGGATTTGTCATCGGGTCGGTGGCCCGTACGTGATGTCGTCCCCGTCGGCCGCCGTGAGCACCTCCGGCGTCGCTTCGGCCGTCGGCGGCGACCTGCCGGGCCCGGACCGGGCCGTCCGGCGCCCGCACGCCCCGGTCGCCGTGGGGTGCGCCGTCGGCGCGGCGGCTGTCACATGGGGCTCGTTCGAGGTGGTCGCGGGCCTGGCGGTGGGATTCGCGATGTTCGCGGTGCCCGGTGTGTTCGTCGCCGACCTGGTGGCACCGCGCGACGCGGTCGAGCGCCTCGTCGTCGTCGTTGCGATCAGCGTCACCTCGTGGATGCTCGTCGCCCACCTCCTGCTGACGTTCCAATGGTGGGAGCCCCGCCTGGTCGTCGCCGTCCTGCTGGCGGTCGCAGCGGCGGTCGCGTGCCGGGGCCGCGACGGCGAGCCCACCACCGCCCGCCCCTCGATGGCCGAGTGGGGCCCGACGGGATGGATCGTTGTCGCCGGGTTCGCAATCCTCGGCGGCTGGGCGTGGTCACTCGGCTCGATCGACCTCAGCCAACTCGACGGATGGGGCTTCGTCTCGGTTGCGCCGTTGAGCTGGTTCGTGGCGTTCGGGTCGGCGGTGGTGCTCGCCGCCCTCGTCGCCTCGTCGCCGGGCGCGTCGGCGGGACGGGTCGCGATCTCGATCGCACCCCTGCTCGTCGTCGTCTACGGCACGATGCCGATGCTCGTCGACACCCTGCGGTATCCGTGGTCGTACAAGCACATCGGGGTCGTCCGGCTGCTCGACGTGACGGGTCGTTTCCACCCCGACGTCGACATCTACAACAACTTCTCCGGGTTCTTCGGGGTGGTGGCGCTCCATCGGGGCGCCACCGGGGTGGATCCCACCGCCTATGGCGCATGGACCCAGTTGGTGGCCGAGGCGTTGATCGCGTGTGCGGTTTGGCTGCTCGCACGCCGGGCGACCGACAGCGCCCGGGTCGCCCACATCGCCACCGTGCTGTACGTGATCACCAACTGGGTGGGCCAGAACTACTTTGCCGCCCAGACGCTCGGTTCCTTCCTCGGCCTCACCGTGCTCGCGTTGGTCGCGAGCTGGCTGCTGTCGGGTGCGACCCGTCGCCTGCCCGGTGTCGGTTCCTGGCTCGACGGACTGGCACCGCGCACCTCGCGATCCGCCGTCGAGCCGATCGCCGCTCGCCGGGCCGTGGTGCTGTTCGTCGTGCTCGGGCTGATGATGACCCATCCGCTGACGCCCGCTGCGGTCTTCGGCGCCATCGCCGCCGCCGCAGTGATCGGCTGGGTCCGCGACGCCCGCCTGCTCGTTGGGATGGTGCTGGTCGCGGCCGCCTGGTTCCTCCGGAGCCTGCCCTACTTCGCCGCCCAGGAGTTCGACCTCGGCTTCGGCGGATCACCGACGGCGAACGCCGACGGCGTGGATGGAGAGATCGCGGCGCCCGCCGCCGTCGAGCTCGTCGGTCAGCTGACCCGCGCCTTCTCACTGGGTATCTGGCTGCTCGCCGGCATCGGGGCAGCGCTCGCCGCGTGGGCGATGCGGCGAGCGGGCATGGTGTTGCTCGCCGCCGTCATCCCCTTCGGCATCCTGGTCGCCCAGTCCTACGGGGGGGAGGCGATCTACCGCGTCTACCTGTATTCGCTGCCCCTGGTCGTCGCGTTGATCGCGTGGGGGATCGCCAGCCGATCGGCGTTGACGTCCCGGCGGGGACCGTCGACGCCGCAGATCCTCACCGTGCTGACCGCGGTCGTGCTCGGCGCCGGGTTCCTGATCGCCCACTACGGACGCGAACAGATCAATCTCGTCGACGGGTCCGAGGTCGCGATGGGCGACTACATCAACGCCGAGGTCGCCGACCCGGCGGTGCTCGCCCAACTCGACGGCACGTACCCGGCGGCCGGAACCGAGCGGTACCCCTCGTTCCAAGTGAACGACACCTACGTCCCGATGGTCAGCGAGCTGCTCGACGGCGGGCCGTACGTCGACCGACTACCCCCGGTCGAGGCGCTCGACGAGGTCGCCGATGATCTGATCGCCCTCGACGCCGGGGTGCCCTACCTGATCATCAGCCCGGGAATGATCGACTCGCTCGTGCAGTCCGGTGAACTGCCGCTCAAGTCGACCGCCGAAGCGGCCGAGTTGATGCTGAGGAGTAACCGCTACACCCTCCGACATCGCATCGACGAGACCTACCTGCTCGAGGTGCTCCCGTGACCCGCACCCACCCGACCCCCTGGAACCCGCCGATTCCCAGCCGACCTCACTCCATCGAGGAGGAGCCTCCCATGACCATGACCCACCACCACCCGTCACGCGAGACCGCGCACACCGAGGGCGCACCGCAACCGGGCGCAGCGCCGGATGGTGTCGGCGACACCAGCGCCGCCGGTGCGTCGGCCACCACCGAGCACGTCGACCGCCGGGTCGAGATCGACGCGGCCGGAGGACCGCTCGCGGTCGGCGTGGTCGATCTGGAGACGGGAGTGTGCACCTTCCGCAACGACGAGCAGCAGCTCGCGTCGATGGATCGCGCCTTCGTGCTCCTGCGCAGCGACGGCTGGCCGGTCGGCACCGAGGTACTGCCGATGCTCGACGGCCGGTTGCTCGACGGCATCGTCAAGGAACTCGCGACCGAGATGCCGGCCCCGGCGGTTCGTGGGGCGGCGACGGGCGAGTCGATGTCGGTCGTGTTGTGCACCCGGAACCGTCCGGAGAAGCTCGCCGCAGCACTGCCCGGCTTCATCGAACTCCTCGAGGACCACATCGAGCTGATCGTCGTCGACAACGCACCCCGGGACTCCCGGACCGCCGACGTCGTGAGCGAGTACGGGGAGCGTGTCCGCTACGTCGTCGAGCCGACGCCGGGCTTGTCCCGGGCGCGAAACTGCGGGCTGGCGGCGGCGACGGGGAAGTTCGTGACGTTCACCGACGACGACGTCATCCCCGACCCGGCGTTCCTCAGGGTGGTCGACGCGACTTTCGCCGCGAACGACGGCGCGGTGTGCGTGAGCGGCACGGTGCTGCCCGCCTCGCTGCTGACCCTCGCCGAGCGGCGCTTCCAGGAGTTCGGTGGGTACCAGCGCAACTTCGTCGAGACCCGGCTGCACCTGGCGATGGACCCGCCACCGTCGAAGCTGTTCCCGTTTCATCCGCGCCTCGTCGGCACCGGTGCGAACATGAGCTTCCGCGCCGAGGCGCTGCGGTCGATCGGGGGATTCGACGTGGCGCTCGGGTCGGGCACACCGTCGCGCGGCGGCGAGGACATCGACGTCGGGGTCCGCCTCCTGCTCGCCGGTCACCTCGTCGTCCGCCAGCCAGCGGCGGTGGTCTGGCACCACTCGCACGCCGGCGACGCCGAACTCAAGGCTCAGATCGAGGACTACGGCTGCGGGCTCGCCGCGGTCTTCACCAAGTTCGCGATGCAGCGATCGACGGCGCCGATGCTGCTGCGCCGCGCCCCGCTCGGGCTGTCGACGCTGTTCCGCTCGGACTCGGTGAAGAACGAGACCCGATCGGCGACCTACCCGAAGTCGCTCCGCAACGCTGAGCTCCGGGGGATCCGCTCCGGACCCGGTGCCTACCGGCGGTCGGCCCGCCGGGCGCGACGCCTCGCCGCCGACGGCTGACGATGCAGCCGGTTCCCATCCTCCTCTACCACTCGGTCGCCGACTCCGCCTCGGACGCGTACCGGCCGTGGACGGTCGCGCCCTCACAACTCGCCGAACACCTCGCGGTGGTTGCCGAGCTGGGCTACACCACACTCACCGTGAGCGACTTCCTCGATCGTCGCGGTACGCAGTCGCTGCCCGCCAAGCCGTGCCTCGTCACCTTCGACGACGGGCGGGCCGACTTCCTGTCGGGCGCCGTACCCGTCCTCGTTGATCGGGGTGCGACCGCGACCGTGTACGTGGTCAGCGGTCACATCGGTGGCACGAGCGCGTGGCTGCCGATGGAGGAGGAACGCGGCCAGCCGATGATGTCGTGGAGTGCCGTCCGGGATGTCGACGGCGTCGGCATCGAGGTGGGCGCCCACTCCGAGAGCCACCGGGAACTCGACGTGCTCTCCGCGGCGCACCTCGAACGGGAGGTGGTCGATTGTCGTCGGCGGCTCAGCGAGGGACTGGGCCACGGTGTCCGGTCGTTCGCGTACCCGCACGGGTATCACTCCAAGCGGGTGATCGAGGTCGTTCGTGCCGCCGGGTTCGACAGTGCGGCTGCGGTCTACGACCGGTGGAGTCACGTCGACGACTTCAGGTTCGGGCTGTCGCGGATGTTCGTCTGGGACACGACCGAGGCCGAGGACCTCCGGGCGACGCTGAACGCCGAGCGACCTCGCACCACCGATCGCCGGCGCGACGCCATGCTGCGTGGCGGCTGGCGTGCAGCGCGCTGGGTCCGACACCGATCCTTCGCGAGGGCGGTGTGAGCCAGTCTGCGAGCGGTGGCGTCCGGCTGGGCGTGATCGCCGCCGCCGTCGTCGCCGTCGCATCGGTCGCCGCGGTCGTCGCAGCATCCGTCGGCGACGGCGCAGACCGCCGCGACCTCCTCCAACTGTCTCGGGAGCCTGCGGACGTCGGCGGTGACGGGCTGGCGCCGCCGACCGGGTACGAGCTGATGTTCGAGGACGACTTCTCCGGCGACGAACTCGGTGACGCGTGGACGACCTGCTACTGGTGGCAGGTCGACGGTGGGTGCCGGATCCACCAGGAGGTCCAGTGGTACCAGGCCGACGCCGTGACCGTCCGCGACGGCAGGGTCGAGCTCCGCGCCGAACGTTCGGACGAGGTCGCGACCGACGGAACGCCGCTCGAGTATCGGTCGGGCATGATCTCCACCGGCCCCGAGCGGTCGCGCGACTCCGAGCCGGGCTTCGAGTTCACCTACGGCTACGTCGAGGCGACCGTGCGGTTCCCGGCGAGTGCCGGCACGTGGCCGGCGCTGTGGCTGCTGTCTGCCGACAAGCAGAGCCGACCCGAGATCGACATCTTCGAATGGTACGGTGCGCGGCCTGATCTCGTCACCTCGCACCTCCACGTCGAGCTTGACGGCGAGCGCCGGAGCCGGCGGATCGAACATGCGGTCGACGGCGCCTCCGATGCCTGGCATCACGCCGCGGTGCTGTGGGAGCCGGATCACCTCGAGTTCTTCTTCGACGGGGTGTCCACGGGGGTGGTGACCGAGCTCGATCTCATTCCGGACACGCCGATGTACCTCATCATCAACCTGGCTCTGGGCAGCGCCGCCGGCGACGTCGACGCCGGCGCCCTCCCACAATCCGTGTTCGTCGATCGTGTCCGGGTGTGGCAGCGATGAGACGGCCCGACGACGACGGCACGGTACTCGTCGGACGACCGACCGAGCGCGCTCGCCTCGTCGACGTCTCGTTCGCGAACGTCGACGACTGGACCTCGGCATTGTCGGCGTCCACGCCTGCGCTGCCCGAGCAGTCGAGCGCGTGGGTTGCGGCGATGTGCCGGTCGCGACTCGTCGACGACGTCAGTCGCGCGTACCGGTTCGACGACGGACGCACCGTGGTGCTCCCACTCGTCCGGCGGGGCATCGGCCCGGTTGCCTCGTGGTGGTCGCCATTGCCGGCATGGGGAGTGGGCGGGCCCGTGGGCGATGTCGACGGCACCGTCGTCGATGCGATCGTCGACGATCTTCGCCGCCAGCGCGTCGCCCGGATCGGAGTCAGGATCGACGAATGGCAGGAGCCGCTGTGGACGAGCGCGACGCGGCCCGACGAGCGGCCGGTCGAGCGCTGCGTCCACGTCATCGAGATGCAGCCGACGCTCGACGAGCAGTTCGCGCTGCTGAGCAAGACCACTCGACGCAATATCCGTCGGGCACTCGACGGCCCCGCAGAGATCCGCGTGGATCGGACCGGCGGTCTGCTCGACGACCACTACGAGCTCTATCTGCGATCGGTGGAACGTTGGGCCGACCAACAGCGCGAGCCGGTCCGGCTCGCGCTGGCGCGGGCCCGGCGGCGAGACCCGCTGACGAAGCTCAGGGCGATGCAGGACGCGCTCGGAGACCGCTGTGTGACGTTGACCGCCTTCATCGACGGGCGTCCTGCCGCCTCGATCATCCTCCTTCTGGGGGCGACGGCGCGTGACACTCGCGGCGCAATGGACATCGACATCGAGGGGGCGTCGGCCGCCAACGCCGCGATCCAATGGCGAGCGATTTGCCAGGCGTACGACTTCGGGAGCCGTCGCTACCACATGGGCGAGACCGGTAGGTCGTCCGGTCTGGCGACCTTCAAGGAGAAGTTCGGTGCGACGCCGCGATCGCATCACGAGTTCCGGTTCGAACGACTCCCGCTCACGCGGGCGGGAGTCGGCGCCCGCACCCTCGTGAAGCGAATCATCGGGTTCGAGGACACATGACGGTCTGTGCTCCATCGTCGCCCGGCGTCGACGTCGACGCGGACGAGCCCGGCCCGACGCGCGTCGTCACCGACGATCGCCTCGGCCGGAACGCTGCGGCGTTGGTCGTCGGCGGACTGCTCACGAGCGTGCTCGGGTTCGCGTTCTGGGTGCTCGCGGCCCGTCTGCTCGACGAGAACGAACTGGGTCAGGCCTCGGGGTTGATCGCCGCGGTCGTCCTTCTGGGCAACGCGGCGACGCTCGGGCTGCGCAATGCACTGCAGCGATTCCTCCCCGAGTCGGGTGCGGCTGCCTCACGCTTCATCATCTGGTCGTACGCGGTCGTGCTCGCTGCGGGTGCCCTGCTCGGCGCCGCCTTCGTCGTGGTGTCGGGCACGCTCGTTCCTGACCTCGCCGCCGTCCAGGCCGGCATCCTCGGCCCGGTCCTGTTCATCGGTTCGGTCGCCACGTGGGCGGTCTTCGTACTCCAGGACAATGTACTCATCGGCCTCCGCCGGGCGACGTGGGTCCCGGTCGAGAACTTCGTCTACGCGGTCGGCAAGCTGGTCGCTCTCCTCGCGCTGGCCACGTGGACGCCATGGGGTCTGCTGGTCGCGTGGGCGGCCCCGGCCCTCGTCCTGATCGGTCCGTTGAACTGGGGCATCTTCCGGTACCTCATCCCGCGTGTGGGCGCCGCTGCCGGCACTGCGTCGGCGTCGCCACCGGCACGGAAGACGGTGATGCGGTTCGCCGGTGGTGACTACCTCGCCGACACCCTGAAGTACCTGAGCGCCGAGGGTGTCGTGCTCGTCGCCATTGCGCAGCTGGGGGCGGAGGCGACCGCTCCGCTGTTCGTGGCCCTGACCATCTCGATGGCGCTTCGTGTGCTCGGCTCGAACGTGATGAGCGCGTTCCTCGCTGAGGCCTCGGCCCGGCCGGACGACGCTGAGGACTTGCTGTGGCGGTCGTCGCTGCGCGTCGCGCTGGTCGTGGTGCCCCCGGCGGTGATCGGAGCCATCGCCGCGCCGCTCGTGCTCCTCCCGTTCGGCGGTGACTACGGCGACTCGGCCACCGCCGTACTCCGGCTGCTGCTCCTCGGCACGGCGGCGAGCGCGGTCATCGTCGTGTACATCGCCTGGTTGCGGTTCCATCGCCGGATGGCGTCGCTGGTGCGGCTGGCCGCGCTCGAAGCGCTCGGTCCGCTCACGGCGGCCTTCTTCCTGTCCGATTCGCTGGGTGTGGCGCCCGTGGGATGGGGGTTGCTCATCGGCCACGGCCTGATCGCCGCCGCGATCCTGCTCGGCCCGCTCCGCGACGTGCTGCTCGTTCGCGTGCGCGCCGAGATCGTCGTCGTGCTGTCCCGGCTGCGGACCGCGGTCCGGCAGCGGCGGCGGGCCCGGGCCGCTGCGACGCTGCTCGACGAGTTGGACGTCGGCCGGCGCGGCCACGACGTGCTGTTGCCGCGCACGTTCATCCCGACCGAGACCGACGTTGCGGTGGCGAAGGTCGGCGGCGACCGCCATGTGGTGATCAAGGTCGCGCTGAGCCGCGACGGCGACATCGGGCTCGACGCACACCTCGCCGCCCTCACCGCCGTCCGGGAGGCCACCACCTATCCCTCGACCTTGCAGCTGCTCCCGGAACCGGTGGAGGTCGGGACGGTGATGGGGCAGCGCTACGTGGTCGAGACAGCGTGTCGCGGCGCGAGGCGGGCGACGTCCGATGACGCCACCCTCGCGTCGGTGGCGAACGCCTTCACCGCGCTGCACCGGGTGACCGCCCGGCCGCTCAAGCGGTTCGACCACATCGGCTTCCACGTCGTCTACACCCCGATGCGCGCGGTGATGGACGCCCCCGCCCTCCGCACCCACCGCGACCGTGTCGCAGTGATCGGCGACGTGCTCGAGCGGTCGCTGATCACGCAGCCGGTCCTCACCGCACGGACCCACGGCGACTGCTGGCTCGGCAACGTGCTCTTCGACGACCGGTCACCCGATCCGGTCGTCTCCGGCGTCGTCGATTGGGAGAACAGCGTCGAGGTCGGCCTGCCCGAGGTCGACCTCGCCCATCTGTGGCTGAGCGTTCATCCCGGTGGTCTCGCCGGTGGCGTCGCCGCGTCCCTGCAGGGTGGACGGTTCGTGGACCTCGCCGGCCCGTGTGCGATGAGGGCGGTCAACACCGAGTTGCCGGCGGCCCTCGTCGTCCCGCTCGCCTGGTTGGCCCACGTGGCCGACGGCATCGGGCGAGCGTCCCGCTTCGGGTTGGGTTCGCAGTGGTTCTCGCAGAACGTGGTCGCCGTGCTCGACGTGCTCGACGAGCACGACCTCGCCTCGCTCAACGGTCTCTCCGAGATCGCAGCGGTGCGCTGACCGTTTGCTTCTTCGACGGCATGTCGACCGCGACGGTCGCCGCCGTGACCAAAGACCTCGTCTCGCTTCCGGTGCTTCGCGTCTTGGTCCGGATCGACGAGTGGCAGGAGGCGCTGTGGGCGGCCGCGTGCGGCACCGAAGTCGTCCGTGTGTCCCGCCGCGTCCACGTCATCGAGACGCAGCCGACGACCGAGGAGTAGTTCGGTCTGTTGAACCAGACCGGCCGCCGGGTGGTGCGGCGCGCCGCCAAGAACGATGTCGAGACCCGGGTCGACACACGAGGTGAGTTGATCGAGGTCAGGGTCAGCGGCGGGCGGCGAGGTAGGTGCCGGGGAGGGTGGTGATGGCACTGTCGACCATGTCGATGAGGGTGCCGTCGACGGTGACGATGATGACCTCGGCGCCGTCGACCCAGACCGAGCGGGCGGGGGCGTCGAGTTCGGTCTCGGTGACCGCGCCGTCGAGGGTGGCCGCGAACAACCTCTCGGTACCTGCATCGTGGAGGACCACGCGGCCGGCAGTGTCGACGCCGGCGAGGCGGAGGTCGATGCCGGTCACATCGGGCAACGCCAAGGTGGTGATGGCTCCATCGACCACCACGGCCTCGGACTCGGCCGGAACGGCCCGCACGATCGAGAGTGCTGCGCCGTCGCCGGTGCTGGCCAGTGCGATGAGCCCGGTCGACGCTGTCCACAAGACGTCGGTGCCGGCGGCGTCGGGTCGATCGGAGATGAGTTCGATCGGTGTGCCGATCGAACGGTCGTCGACCGACGGGCTGGTGACGGCCAGCGTGCCGTCGGTGTCGACGATGGCGATCGAGGTGCCGGTCGGATCGACGGTCGCTGCGAGTGCGCCGAAGTACTCGTCGGCGACCGACCCCTCGAGATCGATCAACTCGAGCGAGATGCCTCGCAACGCAATGGCCGATCCTTCGGCGAGGAAGTCGAGCCCGTCGACGCCGTCGGCGACGGTGATCGGGTCGCTGTCGGCGTCAACCGATGGGAACCACACGGCTGCACCCGACGAGGTGATGGCGAGGATCGGCTCGTCGGCGCGCAGCGCAGCTGCGGTAGCAGCGTCGAGGATCGGCTCGTCATCGGTGGTGAATGCGTCGTCGCCCTCGGGGGGAGCGTCGCCGTCGTCAGCATCGGTACCGTCGCTCGCATCGCCCGACTCGTTGGTCGTACCAGACGGTTCACCCTCGGACGGCGACGCATCCGGGTCGGTGTTGAGCGGGACGGCGGGCGGGAGATCTTCGGGGTCGGGGTTGACGGGAACGGCCGGTGGCAGGCTGGCCGGGTCGAGGACGGTGGTGGTCGGTGCCCCACCCTCGTCGGCCGACTCGACAGCCACCGTCGGTAGCGGCGCGTCGGCGACGTCGATCTGGGTGGAGCCGGCTCGGTTGGTCGCAGCGACGCCGACCGCGCCGGCCGCGAGCAGCACCACCGCTGCGACGCCGCCGACGATCGTGTTGCGTCGACGGCGCAGACCAGCGGCGCGCTCAGCCACCTCGGCGAGGTGACGACCGGTGATCGCCGGCGGGTCAGGGTCGTGGAGTTCGTCGAACATCTTCAGTGGTCAGGCCGTGACCGGCGTGCCCGCCGGTGGAGTGAGGTCGCCGGTCGCCCATGCCGAGCCGAGCTCGGTCCGCATCTTCGTGAGCGCTCGGTGCGTGGAGCTCTTGACGTTGCCGATGGAGGTCTGCATCGCGTCGGCCGTCTCGGCTTCGGTCAGGCCGGCGAGGTGACGGAGGACGACGATCTCGCGCTGGCGTCGGGGGAGTGCTTGCAGCGCACGAACGAGGTCGCTGCGCTGCTCGGTCAACGTGTGTGGCAGTGGCTCGCGTCGCGCCGCAGAGAAGTTGGGCGTCGTCGTGCGCCCCGGCTCGCCGATCACATCGATCTTGCCGGCGGTCGGATCGCTCATGATCGTCCGCTTCCGCTTGCGGTGTCGATCGATCGCAGCGTTCGTCGACACCCGCGCGACCCACGGCATGGCGTGCTCGTGAACACGCCGCCACTTGACCAGCGCCTTGGCCAGGGTGTCCTGCGCGCAGTCTTCGGCATCGCCCTGGTCGCCCAGTACGGAGTACGCAGCGCGGTACGCGACGCCGAACAATTCTTCAAACCTCGCGACATAGTCGTCGGGCGCGGACACAGAGGAAGAACGTACGAGCCCGACGAAAGGTTGCCTCAGCCGAACGCGTGGTCCGGCGCGGTCGGCGTCAGAGTCGGAGCGACCCGGATGCCGAACGCAGGGTGGCGCTCAACAGCTGGCCGGAGGGCGCGTCGAGGGTGAGTGGGTCCGGCTGCAGCTCACCGACGAGATCGACGACGCGATCGTCATCGGTGCCGGCGCTGAGTGACTCGAGTGCCGCATCGACCGGGATCGTGTCGGACGGCATCGGGGTGTCGCCCCAATCGATCAGGAACGGCACCAGGCCTCCGGCGGCGAGCGTTGGCATGGTCAGGTGCCAAGCGAGGAGGTCGCCGTCGGGCGTGGTGCGCGACATGGGCACCGCCTCGCCCGGATCGAAGCCATTGCGTCGGAGTACGGCGATCACGTCGTCGATCGTCTGGTCGGCGGTCGGTCGCATCGCGAAGGTCGCGAGGCGCGGACCGGGATCGTCGTCGATCCCGAACGGGCGCGGGCCCACCGGGTCGGGTTGCTCCGGGTCGCTTGCGATCAACTCCAGATAGCTCGGAGCGGCGTCGCTCCTGAGCGCCAGCAGCGCGTTCCAGGTGCCCATGCCCTCGTGACGGCCGCCGACCACCGGTCGGACACCGAGTTCGCCTTCGAAGCGGTCGATCGCCTCCTCGAGGTCTGGGACGACGTACACGAGATGATCGATCGCGGCCACATCAGGATCTTCGCGCGCTGCCGGTCGATGCGGCTGATCCGGATCGGCACCCGGCCCCTCATTAGGTTCGGGCCATGACCGCCACGACAGGAACGTCCCGCCCGCCGCTGCCCGACCCGGCCACCGAGTTCGCGGGGCGGGTTGCGATCGTCACCGGTTCGTCGAGTGGGATCGGGGAGGAGATCGCTCACCGGTTGTCGGCAGGCGGCGCCAACGTGGTGGTCAACTCGTCGTCGTCGGTCGAAGCCGGTGAGGCGGTGTCGGCAGCGCTTCCCAACGAGTCGGTGTACGTGCGCGCCGACATCTCCAACCAGGACGAGGCGCACAGGTTGATCGACTCGACTGTCGAACGATTCGGGCGACTCGACTACCTCATCAACAACGCGGGCTGGACGACCGTCGTCCCCCACGACGATCTCGACGGCCTCACCGACGACGTGTTCCGCAGGACCTTCGACGTCAACGTGTTCGGGACGTGGTGGCTGACGAAGCGGGCGATTCCGCACCTGCGCGAGTCCGACGACCCGAACGTCGTCAACATCACCTCGGTCGCCGGCGTTCGCCCGATGGGCTCGTCGGTCGCTTACGCGATGAGCAAGGCGGCGCTGAATCACATGACGGTGTTGCTTGCGAAGTCGTACGGCCCGATCCGGGTCAACGCCGTCGCACCGGGGCTCGTCGCCACACCCTGGACCGACGACTGGGATGCCATGCACGCCGGTGTGGCGGCAGCGGCACCGATCCCTCGCTCGGCGACCCCTGACGACTGCGCCGAGGCCACGCTCGCACTCATCCGCAACAAGTACACGACCGGCGAGGTCTTCGTCGTCGACGGGGGTCTCACCCAGAAGATGTGACCCGTCGGGCCGCGTTGAACTGCACGGTCATCAGCACGGCGATCGAGGCTGCGACGACCGTGACCCCGACCAGGGCCGTCGTCGTGGTGGTGAGCGCCGACACGCCGGTGAGGATCAGCGGCATCGTCATCCCCGAGTAGGCGAGCAGGTAGTACGTCGCGCTCAGCGTGCCGCGCTGCTCGTCGTCGGCGAGGCCTTCGGTGATGGCGAGGCCAGCGTTCATCAAGACGCCCGATGCCGCACCCAGGGCCACCGCCGAGACCGGCGCGAGCCACCATGCTCCCGTGGTGAAGGCGATGACACCGATCACGTAGCCACCGACGCCGATCACCATGCCGATCCCGAGCGCCCGGTTGGCGTCGGCCGCCCGAGACACGATGGGCCGTGCGGCCAGCGCGGCGAGCGCCGTCAACGAGCCGGTCACTCCTGCCACGAGCACGTCGGAGCCACCGATCGCATCTCGGAGTATCACCGGGAAGAGCGCGAAGCTGACCGACGGAAACCCGAACACCCACACCGACGCCGGTGCGAGCCGAGAGAAGAACGCCCGACGCGCCGCCGGTGGGACGCCGATGCCGGGCCGCAGTGACACCGATGGGTCACGCCGCTTCGTCTCGGGGACCACCCACACGAGGAGCGCTGCGGATGCGCATGCGACGGCGTGCACGACATACGGCCACACGAGCGGATCGGGTAGCCAGCGGTCCCACAGCGCAGCGGTGATGGGGCCGAATCCGAACCCTAGGTAGAGGAGCAGGGTGACGAAGCCGGCGAGCCGGAGGCGAGCGGCCGCGGCCGACGCAGGATCGTCGGCCCGATCGGAATCGCTCACGACCACGAGCTCGTTCATCCAGGCCGTGCCGACCGAGATCGTCGCGCCGCTCACCAGACCGAGGAGGAACCGACCGAGGAGCAGCACGGTCAACTCATCACGGCCGGCGATCATCAACAGCGAGCCGACCCCGGAGAGGAGCGTGAACGGCAACACGATGGGCCGGCGACCGAATCGGTCGGCGAGCCGGCCGGCGAACAGCAATGCCAACAGGATCCCGCCGACGTAGAAGGAGAAGATCGCCACCGCCGCGCTGTCGGAGAGATCTTGGCGGTCTTGATACCGCAGGATGAGCGGTGTCGAGATGTTGGTGCCCCAGGCCACCACGAACAGCGCCGCGGCGAGCCGCCGCTGGTCGCTGCTCACGGAGGCCATCGTGCCAGGCCGCCGCGGGTGCTCCCGAACCGCGGGTCAGTTGCCTGCGTGTCAGCCGGTGATGTCGGCCACGCCGGCGTCGAGGAGCTCGATCAGTGCTGCGGGCGCAACCGAGATGTCGAGGCCTCGTCGGCCGCCGCTGACGTAGATCTCGTCGTACAGCTCGGCCGACTCGTCGACCACGGTGACCAGCCGCTTGCGCTGCCCGAGCGGGCTGATACCGCCCACGACGTAACCGGTGATCCGTTCCGCGTCGTTCGGGTCACACATGGTCGCCCGCTTGCCGCCGACGGCACCAGCTGTCGCCTTCATCGAGACCGAACAGCTCACCGGGGCGATCACGACGACGGGATCGTTCGGCGCCGAGCCTCCCTCGACGCGAACCAGGAGTGTCTTGAACACCTGGTCGGGGTCGAGACCGAGTTGTTCGGCGGCCTCGACTCCGAAGCCACGGAGCTCCTCGCCGCGTTCGTACTCGTGGACCCCGTAGCTCACGCCGGCAGCATCGAGAGCCACGGTCGCAGGGGTCATGGGGCCAGTGTGCACGATCGGCGGGCCTCTAGGGTGCGCTCGTGCGTCTCTCCGTCGACCCCTCGACCGATCCGTCTGAGTACTCGTTCGATCACGACATCCGCGTCCGGTTCGTCGAGACCGACGCGATGGGGATCGTGCACCACTCGAACTATCTCGCGTACTTCGAGGAGTCGCGGGTGGCATACCTCGCGGCGATCGGACATCCGTTCACCGAGTGGCGCGCCGAGGGGCTCGAGTCGCCTGTGCTCGAGTCGTTCGTGCAGTACCGGGATCCGCTTCGGTTCGACGACGTGATGACCGTGCACCTCCAACTCGCCGAGGTGACCCGGGCGACGTTCCAGATGGCCTACCTCATCATGGTCGATGGCGCGCCCCGAGCCACCGGTGTCACGGTGCACGGCTGCACCAACGCCGCGACAGGCCGACCGACCCGTCTGCCCACCTGGCTGCGCGAGCTCGTCACCTGATCGAGCCCGAGCTGATTCACGTTGACGGGTGGCGGCGGAGCGCTTCGATCCGGGCGATCCGGGTCCGTGCTGGCGGATGGCTCGCTGCCAAACGCGCTCGCCAGCCGCGTCGTCGAACACCGCCGCCTTCGGCGATGAGGCGTCGGAGCGCTGCGCTCAGTTCGCGCCCGAATCCCATCGACACCGCCCGTCGATCGGCCTCGAACTCGGCGTCGTGGCCGACGAGGTTGGTCAGCGCGTCGGCGGCGCGGAGTCCCGATGAGAACAACAACCCGAAGCTGTGCATGGTGACGGCCCCCACTCGGCTGAAGGCCTCGACGACGGGGTGGCGACGCCCGAAGCTCTTGGCCGACGCGACTGCGACTCGTTCGAGGAAGAAGCCGAATCGGGCAAAGAGCACGACGGGAGCCGAGAGCCAGTGCACCAGGGTCGTGGCCACGGTGTGCAGGCCGAGGTGGTGCCCGAGCTCATGGGCGAGCACGCCCCGCAGTTCCGCGGCAGGAAGCTCTTCGACGGCGTACGACGTGACGACGACCAGATGGCCGCCGCATGCGAACGCGTTGAGTTCCTCCGAGGGCAGGATCCGCACGACGTAGCGAGCCCCGGCAGGAACACCCTGGCGGCCAGCGGCGTGGACGACCTCGTTCCACAGCGGGCGAATCGTGTCAGCTTCGCCCGGCGTCGGGGCGCGTGCGCCGAGGATCGGCGTCAGCACTGCGACTTGAAACGGGCGGAGGAAGAGGAGCGGCCCGGTCGCAGCGAACGCCAGCACGACCCACCAGAACGGGATGTCGACGACGAGCCACAACGGTAGCCAGATGATGGCGAGCGCGAGGATCGAGAACGGCAGCATCGAGAGCACGGGCAGGAAGGCCCAGGTCGCACCTCGTCCGACTCGACGCTGAGGTCTGGCGCGGTTCGCGGGACGATCACCCGCCGGATCGCCAGCGGGGCCCTGGACCGAGGTCGGAGCCCGTCCGCTCATCACCCCAGACTACGGCCTGCAGCAGCAGGCCGGATTTGGTGTCATGATCGACGTGGATCGGCCGACGAACCGTTCGGGTCGGCCCAACGGGAGCGCGGATGCCTGGTTCAGATTCATTCAAGAAGGGCATCAAGTCCGGCTCGGACGGTGCCGATGTACCTGCAGTGCACGAACCGACCGCGATCGACCCTGTGAACGTTCGGCGACTGCTGGAACAGGTTGCGTCGCAACGCGCAACCGATCCCGTCGCCGCACGCCGCCTGGCTCTCGATGCGCGCACGGCCGCCCGTGCTCAGGGCATGCGAGCTGAAGAGGCCGAGGCGCTGTACCAGCTCGCCTCGATCTGCCATCAGCACGGTCAGACCGACGATGCGTTCGCCTTCGCCGCCGAAGCGGTCGACGTGGCCGATCCGATGGGGCCGACGCTCACCCTCGCCTGGTCGCTGCACCTGCTCGGCGTGGTGCACTACCAGTCGAGCAACTTCGCCGACGCCCTCGAGGCGTGTCTCCGGGCGGTCCAGGTCTACCGGGCGACCAACGACATGGTGAACGAGGGCAAGATCCTCCACACCATCGCAGCGATCTATCAGTCGATGGGCGACTACGACCGCGCCATCACCACCTACGAGAGTGCGCTGTCGATCAACGAGCCGCTCGGCCGCAAAGACCTCGACGCGATGGTCATGGGCAACCTCGCCCGGATCCGTGGCCGGCGAGGTGAGTACCTACCCGCCGTGAGCCTCGGGCGCAAGGCCACCGACATCGCACGGGAACACGCGCCGCACCTCGTCGGCGGTCTGCTCGCCGATCTCGCCGAGGCCTACGTCGGTCTGGCCGACCATGCCAGTGCAGCGCTCTGCTTCGCCGAGGCTCGAGCGGACTGGGAGTATCGAGCCGCCGACGGCACCGAGCTCAGCCCGAGCGAGCAGATCGGTGTGATGGTCGCCGAGGGCCGCGTCGCCCTCCGCAGCGGACAGGTCGAGGACGCGATCGGATCGCTCACCGCAGCGCTCGATCTCGCCGACCGGACCGATCTGCGCGAGGTCGAACTCGAGATCCACGATCACCTCGCCACGGCCTACCGACAGGCGGGCCGGTTCTCCGAAGCACTCGAACACCGGGAGCGCCACTTCGCGCTCCACCGAGAGATCTTCACCGATGCAGCCGACCTGAGGGTCCGGACGCTCCAGATCGCTCACGACAACGAGGTGACTCGTCACCGATCGGAGATCACCCGACTGCAGACCTCGCAGCTGGCCCAGACCTTCGCCGCCGAGCACGCCGACGTCGACGCCTATCACCTCGAGGCCTACGAACGCCTCGCCGCGCTCGCCGAGTTCCGCGGTGGCAACACCACGAAGCACACCGACACGGTCGGCGACCTGTCGGCCGAGATCGCTCACGCGATCGGCCAGCCGCCCGAGTGGTGCGAGCGCCTGCGTCTCGCCGCCCGCCTCCACGACATCGGCAAGGTCGGCATCTCCGACTCGGTGTTGCTGAAGCCTGGCCCGCTCACCGTCGAGGAGTTCGAAGAGGTCAAGCAGCACACCGTGCTCGGCCGCCGACTGCTCTCGGGCGTGTCGACCGACCTGTTCGAACTCGCCGCCGAAGCCGCATGGTCACACCACGAGTGGTGGGACGGCTCGGGCTATCCGAATGGACTGAGCGGCGACTCGATCCCGCTGTCGGGCCGCATCGTCGCCATCGCCGACGTGTACGACTCGCTCGCGACCCGCCGCATCTACAAGCGGGAGTGGGAAGTGCCCGAGGCCGTGTCGTTCGTGGCCAAGGGCACCGGAACGCAGTTCGACCCGCAGCTGGTCGAGGCGTTCACGCAGGTCATGAAGACCCGCCACCCCGAGGTGACCTGAACGCCGCTAGACAGTGGGGCATGTCGGACGTACCGATCCTCGACGGCTGCGAGCCGTTCTCTCACCACGCTGGCGACGTCGCCACCGGCGTCCTGGTCCTGCACGGCTTCACGGGCAACCCGTCGTCGATGCGCCTGCAGGCACACGCTGCTGCCGACGCTGGCCACCATGTCGAACAGCCGCGTCTGCCGGGGCACGGCACCTCCGTCGACGACATGCTCACCACCGACTGGTCGCACTGGTCGGGTGAGGCGCTCGCTGCCTACGACCGGCTCGCCGAGCGCGCCGACCGGATCGTCGTGGCCGGGCTGTCGATGGGCGGCACACTCACCCTCTTCACCGGCTTGCAGCGAGCTGCCGACGACCGACTGCGCGGCCTGGTCTGCGTGAACCCCGCCGCCGCCCACGAGGCGCCCGAGATGCGCGAGATGCTCGCCGACTTCCTCGACGACGGCACCACCGTCATCCCGGGCATCGGCTCCGACATCGCCGACCCCGACGTCGCCGAGATCGCGTACGACGGCACCCCAGTTGCGCCGCTCATCTCACTCATCGACGCCAAGGCCGAGATCGCTGATCGCTACGGCGAGCTGTCGGTGCCGCTGCTCCTGTTCACCTCGCACGACGACCACGTCGTGCCGCCCGACCAGAGTCGCCATCTCGCTGCTACCTATGGCGCGGGCGACGGCGCGCTGGTCGACCATGTGTGGCTGGAGCGCAGCTACCACGTGGCCACGCAGGACCACGATCGTGACCTGATCACGGAGCGGATGCTCGAGTTCGTCGGCCGGGTCACCGCCTGACGCCGGGCCAAACCCAGCCAATCCGATGATGAGCCTGCTCGCCTCGATCCCCAGCCCGTCGTTCAACTCGATCGGGCCGCTCAATCTCTACGGACTGTGCATCGCGTTGGGCGTGATCGCTGCGGTCTGGCTGTTCGGTCGCCGCCTCGAGAAGTTCGGGTTCGGCACCGCCGACGATGCGTCGTCGATCGCGATCTGGGCGGTCCTCGCTGGCGTGGTCGGCGCCCGGCTCTACCACGTGGCAACCGACTGGGAGAAGTTCGAAGACAACCTGGGCGACATCCCGAAGCTGTGGGAAGGTGGGCTCGGCATTCCGGGCGGCTTGCTGCTCGGTATCCCGGTCGGACTCTGGATGGCCCGCTCGAAGGGCATCCCGATCTCGGTCGCTGCCACCTGCGCTGCACCGGCCATCCCGCTCGCACAGGCGATCGGCCGCTGGGGCAACTACTTCAACCAGGAGCTCTACGGTCGCCCGACCGACCTGCCGTGGGCGCTCGAGATCGATGCTGAGCACCTGGTCGCCAGCTACGAGGTCGGCACCACGTTCCACCCGACATTCCTCTACGAGTCGCTGTGGAGCCTGGGCGTGGTGGCTGTGCTGCTCCTCGTCGAACGTCGTTTCAAGCCCGGCCCCGGTTCGCTCATGGGTCTGTACCTCGCTGCCTATGGTCTCGGCCGGTTCTGGGTCGAGGGCCTCCGCATCGATCCTGCCGACGAGGTCGCCGGGCTCCGCTGGAACCAGTTGGTCGCCCTCGCCGCCGTCGTGGGTGGCATGGCCATCTTCCTCGCTCTCCGCACGCGCCCCTGGCCCGACCCGCCCGGTGTGCTCCCCGAGGAGTTGGACGATGGCGTGAGCGACGAGGGGTCGGGGGATGAACCGGCAGCCGACGAGGAGCCGGCCGATGCCGATGATGATGAGGTCGACGACGACGCGACCCCGCCACGCGGTGCCCGCACCGGCGAAGACAACGCCGCGACCTGATCGGACGTGCCCGCGGGCGCGCGAGAGCACAGCGCTGGTTCGCGTCAGCTCACCCGTCGTCTCACACCGTGATCGCTGACACAGAATTCGAGGCGCTGGTTCGCGTCAGCTCACGAGGCGCCAGGTGCCGTGTGCGCTGACGCAGATACTCGGGTGGTGGACGTCGGCTCCGATGCCATTTGCCACCACAGACCGAAGATCGCGGCCGACAGCAGGTGCCAGAGCCCATGGAACTGGAAGGTGGCATCCGGATCGCAGGTGACTGAACCGGTTCGTCCGAGCAGGTAGGACGTTGCAGCGAGCGCTGCGACGACGATGGCGGCGATGCCCAGTCGAAGCTGGCGGGTGCCGGGTGTGCGCAGTCGTCGTCGGGCGATCACGACTTCGAGGCCGACGACACCGAGCACCCCGACCGCCGTGAGCGCTGCAGTCGCGTCGGGCACGGCGATCGCGAGAGCGCTGAGAGCAGCGCTCGCTCCCGCCCAGATGCCGATGACCGGAAGCGGGCGTTTGCGGACGAGTTCGACGTCGACCAGCAGCATCAGCACGATCGCGTAGGCGATCGGTACGTCGTGGGCGAACCGTGAGCCCGCCGGTTGGGGTCCGTGGAAGAGCACGCTGCCGAGTCCCACGGCGATCAGGCATGCGCTGAACACGAACCAGCGCGACCGCTGGTCGGACGGAGACCTGGCGGTCATCACGCCGATGGCCACGCCGAGCACCGTGTAGGCGAGGCTGGTGATCGCGTTGACCGGCTGAGCGAGCGCGGCGTCGCGCAACCGCTCACAGTCCGACGCGCCGATCCCACCCTCGGCGAGCACGGTCAGCATCGACCACATCGTCCCGACCTTACGGCGACAGGACCTCGGCTCGCTCGCTAGCGTCTCGGTGATGGCTGAACAGGGCGTGGCGCCCGCACCCGAGGCGCCCGCCGTTTCGTCGGTGTCGCGCAAGCGGCTCGCGCTCAAGATCGCCTTCCGGGTCGTGATCCTCGGCGCAGTCCTGGTGTTCGCCGGGTTCGTGCTCGTCGGGATCTTCGACGACCTCGACCTGGCCGAGGTGCGGTCGGCGATGAGCGAGTTGAGCGACGCAGAGCGCGCCGCCCTCCTGATGGGGTGGCTGCTGTGGATCGGAGCGCAGGGGCTCCAGACCGCTTCGCTCGTGTCGAAGCTCCCGGCCCGCCGGGGCGTTCTCGCCTATCTCGGGCCGAGCTCGGTCGCCTCGATCGTGCCGGGGCCGAGTGACCTGCCGGTGCGCTACTCGATGTATCAGTCGTGGGGGATCTCGAATCGTGAAGCCGGCACGGCCATCGCCGCCAACGGCATCTTCTCGATCGGCTCGCAGCTCGCGCTCCCCGCGTTCGCCGGCGTGGCCATCGCCGTGAGCGGGGTGCAGGTCGCCGGCTTCTTCTCGATCATCGTCACCGCCACCGTCGTGCTCGCCGTCGTGATCGTGCTCGCCGTGGTGGTGCTCCGCTCGGAAGCGCTCACCCGGAAGATCGGTGACCTGGCCGACGGGCCCGCACGAAAGCTCGCCAAGCTGTTCCGCAAGGATCCGCCGTCGCGGCCGCTCGGCGAGCTCGTCACCGAGCAGCGCGACCAGGCGCGTGACCATCTCTCCGACAAGTGGCAGGCCGCCACCTTCGCAACCGTGCTCACCGTGATTGCGAAGTGTGCGCTACTGGTGTTGTCGCTTCGATTCGTCGGCATTCCCGAAGCCGACCTGAGCTGGTCGGCGATCTTCGCCGTGTTCGCGCTCGTCGCCGGGCTGACGATCATCCCGATCACGCCAGGTAGCGCTGGAGTGAGTGAGGTCGCGCTCGTCGGCATGTTGGCTCCGATCGCCGGGTCGCAGTGGGTCAACGAAGTGGCCGCCGGTGTGCTGATCTACCGGCTGCTGACCTGGCTGATCCTGATTCCGGTCGGCTTCGGCGTGCTCGGTTGGTGGCGGTTCAGCCTGCGCAGACCGCGCCGGTCGGCATCATCAGAAACCTGACCGGGTTCGCTGCTCGGCTCGCGAGGCCCCACTACGGTGAGCGACGTGGACGACGGGGGAGCGCCACGCCGTTCGCGCGGTGATGTACTGATCGATCGGCTCGCCGCCTTTCTCGTCCGATCGCTGTACCGCGAGGTCGACGTCCACATGTCGCCCGCAGCCGCCGTGGTCAATGGCCCAGCGGTGGTGGTGAGCAATCACTTCGGTGGCGTGGCCGATGCACTCGTGCTGTTCGGCGTGCTGCCGAGGCGGCCGGGCGTGGTCGCTCGAGACAAGATCTGGGCGAACCGATTCATCGGTGCCGTCCTCGATGCGTTGGGTGCGATCCCGGTGCACAAGCGCAGCGATGGCGGTGGCGGAGCCTCGAACGACGCAATGTTCGCGTCATGCCACCAGGCGCTGCTCGACGGCGGCGACGTGCTCATCTTCCCCGAGGGCGTCACGCGCAACGAGCCGTCGATGGCGCCGGTCAAGACCGGTGCTGCGCGAATCGCGCTCGGCGCGAGTGCGGCGGGTTGCGCGGGACTCGTGATCGTCCCGGTCGGCATCCACTACGAGAACAAGGCGGCGCTTCGCAGCCGGGTGTTCGTCAACGTCGGCGACCCGATCGATGTCGACGCGTTCGTCAACGAACGAGCGGGTGAATCGGGTGCGCCCGTGAACAGCGACGACCACGTGGCCGTGAACGACCTCAACGATCACATCACGACGGCGCTCCGCCGGGCGGCGCCCGACTACGACGACTGGACCGAGGAGCACCTGCTCACCCACGCTGCCGAGGTGACGGTGCGCTCGCTCGGCGATGAACCTCGCGCCCGGATCGACCGCGGACTGCGCGATCGACTCGCCAACACGCTCGCCGATCGCCCGGCTGACGAACGCACTGCGATCTGTGAGGCCACCGCCCGCTACCGCGACGACCTCGATGCGATCGGCTACACCGACGGAGAACTCGTCGGTCGGATCGGCACCGGTCGACTCGCGACAGGCCTGTTCCTCCACCTCGTGCTCGGGATCATCGTCCTGCCATTCGCGCTCGTCGGAGCGATCATCAACGTGATCCCGTTCCTCATCGTTCGGTTGGTGGGCAGCCGTTCGTTCTCGCCCTCCCTCATGGCCACGGTCAAGCCCCTCGCCGCTGCGGGCGCGTTCGGGCTCATGTGGGCCGTGGTGATGTGGCTGGCGTGGCGCGCGATCGGGTGGCCGGGCCCCCTGATCGCGCTCGTGCTGCTTCCCGTCTACCTCGCAGCGGTGATCGCCTTCGTCGACCGGGTCACGGTGATGCGGCGTCTGTTCCGGCGACGCCGAGCCCGTCGCTCGGGCGACACGCTCGCCGACGACGTCATCGAAGCTCGCCAGGCCGTGATCGAGGCGGTGGCCGCGTGAACGATCTGAGCACCACCGACTGGATCGTCCTCGTGGTGATCACGTTGCCGTTCGTGGTGGTGTGGGTGGGCACGATCGTCGAGGTCGTGCGCCGCCCCGACCTGCGTGGGCTTCGAGCCGTCGTCTGGGTGGGGGCCCTGCTGCTCTTCCCGGTCGTGGCAGTTGCCGCCCACGTGATCGTCCGGCGGCCGCGCCCGAAGGCTGTCGAGGTCCCAGCGGGCCCACCCACACGAGCCGAGCGGTTCGTCGAACTCGCCGAGCGACGCCAGGCCGGGCAGATCGACGACGACGCCTTCAGAGCTGAGGCCGCTGCGTTGGTTCCCGCTGCGCAGACCAGCGGCTGAGGCTCAGGCCGACTCGCGAACGATCAACTCGACGTCGAGCACGGAGTCGCCCGTCGCCCTGCCGTTCGCGAGCGCCACGACCTGACGCACCGCTTCGGCACCCACCAGCTCACGATCGATCCGCACGGTGGTGAGCGCAGGTGAGACGACCGCGCCCATGTTGATGTCGTCGACACCGATCACCGCCACGTCGTCGGGGACCGAGCGACCGGCCTCGTGCAGCGCCTGCAGTGCGCCGATGGCGAGCACGTCGTTGTAACAGAACACGCCATCCAACTCGGGGTGCTCGTCCAGGAGCCGGCGAACGGTCGTTCGACCGCCCTCGAGCGTCATGTCAGTGTCGGCGATGAACGGCTGGGTCGACTCGGGCGCGTGCTCGAGAAACGTCGTGTGGCGAGGTTCGATTCGTGCGTCGGCCTCGCTGCCGAGCATCACGAGCCGTCGACAGCCCCGGTCGACCAGGCGATTGATGGCCAGTCGGGTGCCGGTGGCGAGGTCGGAGCGGACGGAGATCGCGTTCGGGTGGTCGACCGAGTTGTCGATCAGCACCATCGGCATGCCGCGGTCGAGGAACGGACCGAGCAGTTCGGCCGCGTCGCCGATCGGAAAGATCACGACCCCGTCGGGCCGGTGCGCTTCGAGTGAGGTGAGTACCTCGCGCTGACCATCGAAGTCGTGGTCGCTCATCGCGAACAGCATCGTCAGACCTTCGTTTCTCGCGGCGCGCTGCACACCCTCGGCGAGCTCGGGAAAGAACGGGTCGGACAAGACCGGCACCACGAACGCGATCGTGCCGCTCCGGCCTGAGATGAGACCCCTGGCGTGGGCGTTCGGTCGGTAGTTGAGCTGTTCGACGGCGTCGCGGACCCGTTGTTCGGTGGACGGGCTGCAGCCGCCTTCGCCGCGAACGACCCGCGACACCGTGCGCGGCGACACGCCGACGACTGCGGCGACGTCGTGCAGTGTCGGGGGCCGAGCGTTCACGTCGTGCGGGGGTTCATCGCCCGAGTGGGGAGCGGGGCGACCGTGTAGCCGGAGGGCAGCTCCTCTGAGCTGTCGGCGACGCTGAAACGAGTGAGGTGTTGCGCATGGGGAGAGAGCGATCGATGGTCGTCGTAGGAGATACCTGGGATCATCGGTTCGCGAAACCACGGGGCATAGAACTCGAGATTCGGGATCGCTCGCAGGTCGTCGGAGATGTTCGGTGTGCCGCCATGCCAGGCTCGGACGTCGCGAATCTGCACCGACCCTGCGGGTGCCGGCCACACGGTGCTGAGCCGCATCCACTCCGGTTCTTCATCGAGTGTCGGGATCGGCGCCCGCGAGTGATGCGAGCCCGGGATCTGCCGCGTCGGTCCGTTCAGCGCAGTCTGATCGTCGGGGAGGAAGTTGACGGCGATGTACGGCGTCGGCAGATCGCGCAGCGTGAGATGACCGCGAGGGTCGTGGAACGAACTGAAGGGCGTGACGCCATCGGGATCGAAGTCGCGCACATCGGAATGGAGTGGCTGGTACCCGGTCGCCCCCGGGAGGCAGAAGTCACCGCTGGCTGCCCGGAGCAGGTAGTCCGACGACTCGAAGATCGCCGTGATGAGCGGCGTGACCGTCGGCAGGTCGATCAGCATTCTCCACTCGGGTCGGTGGAGCATGCTGCGGGTCGGACTCGATCCGCCGAACGAGTAGCGGTGCGAGCCGCGGTTCCCCGCTCGGTCATCGGTGTCGGCGGCGACGATCTGTGCGGCCACCTCTCGGACGCCGGCGCGCAGGGTGGCCGTCTGCTCGGGCGTCAACGCGTCGCGAACCACGACGAAGCCGTCGCGGCGGAAGATGCGGACCGCCCGCTCGATCTCGTCGGGGGTGAGGATCTCGAGTTCGGGAATACCGCTGCGCTCGACCAAACGCTCCCGAGCCTCGACCAGTTCGGGAGTGTCTCGGTCCTGCCCGCCCCAACCGAGCCCCCCGAAGTCGGTGCCGGTCATGTCGAATGCTCCGTATTCATCGTCGCCTCGTTCCGTGCTCGCCCAACCACCGAGCCGCTACGTCAACGTTGACATAGCGGCTGGTTTCGGTCAAGGATGGGGCCCAGCCGACCCGTGTTCGCGGGGAGGGGGAGAGACGGCGTTCGCCGTCGACGAGGGCGGCGAGACCATCGCCGCTGAAAGAGGGAGACAACGTGCAGAAGACGCGGAAGATCACCACCGCTGTGGTGGCACTGTCGTTCGTGGCCGCCGCCTGTGGCAGCGACAGCGACGACGCAGCCGACGAGCCAGCCGAAGACGCGGCGGACGAGCCGGCCGAGGCCGACGAGCCCGCAGAGGATGGCGGTGACGTCAACCTCCGTTGGCGTACTCGTCCCGACAACGACGCCGAGGCCGAGGTCTACGGGTCGATCAGTGACGAGATCGACGCCGCCAATGGCGACGCCGTCTCGCTCAGCTACGAGCCTGGCACCACCGACGGCTCGAACTACCAGGATCAGCTCGTCACCGAGATCGCGAACGGCACGGCGCCCGACGTCTTCTGGATCCCGGGCACCGACATCGCTCGCTTCCAGAGCGCTGGCCTGATCCTCGATCTCGCCGGCGAGGCCGAGGCCGCCAGCTTCGACACCTCGGAGTTCTACCCCGAGCCGATGTACCACCTCACCTACGATCCGGAGCTCGGCGCTCCTGGCGACAAGCTCTGGGGCCTGCCGCGTGACGTGTCGACGTTCGCGCTGTACCTCAACAACGACCTCATCGCCGAGGCCGGTGCCGACGATCCTCGTGCTCTCGCCGAAGCTGGCGAGTGGGATTGGGACGCGTTCGCCGAGGTCGCCACTGCCGTCGCTGGCCTGGGTGGCGAGAACAAGGGCTTCGCGATGGACGCCTGGTGGGGTCCGTACGGCTACTTCATCAACGCCGCCGGCGGCAGCTTCTTCAACGAAGACCGCACCGAGTGCGCCCTCGACACGCCCGAGGCGATCGCCGGTCTGACTCAGATGCAGGCCGTGTTCGGCTCCGATATCGCCGTGCCCTACGGCGAAGGTGGCGAGGCTCCGTGGAAGGCCGGCACCGTCGGCATGTTCATGAACGGCCGCTGGGCGACCCCCGGTGCCCGCGCCGACGCCGGCTTCAACTGGGACGTCGTGCAGCTGCCGACCGGCCCCGGTGGCACCCAGGGCAACTGGCTCTTCTGGGGTGCGTACGTCGTCAACGCCAACACCGAGCACCCGACCGAGGCGTTCGAGCTGGTTCAGGCGCTGACCACGGCCGACACACAGGCCTCGATCAGCGAGCTGGGCGCGAACATCCCGAGCCGTCAGAGCGACGCAGCGATCGACGCGTTCCTCACCTTCACTCCGCCGGAGAACAACCAGGCCTTCATCAACGGCCTGGCCGACTCGCCGACGGCTGAGGGTCCGCTGTGGGCTGGCAGCTGGCCGGAGTACGACGGCGTCATGGGCGCCGCGATCACCTCCGTGATCAACGGCGAGCGGACGATCGAAGACTTCGAAGCGAACATCTGCGCCGAGACCGCCGTCGCCTTCGAAGGCTGATCGGCTGATCATCGGTTGAACCACCGTCCGGTCACCACCGGCCGATGACGGAACGGAGCCGGGGTCCGAACGACCCCGGCTCCGTCACCGTCGGGCTACGTTCGGCACTCGTCGGGCGCTGCCACCAAGAGCGACTCGCAGGGACTCGTGGGGGGAACCATGTCGGACATCACTGTCGCCGACGTCGACGCGGACGGCGACCAACACCCGCCGGCGCGCCAGGCGCCGAACGACCTCGTCGACCTGCGCGGTCGGCTCCGACTGCTCGCGCTCTGGCACGTCGCCGGTGCTGCGGCCAGCGTGGTCGGCATCCTCCTCGCTCGGCAGACGGGCGACATCGAGTTGCCCTGGATGCCTCGCTACGCGCTCCAGGGGTTCTTCAGCGTCGCCTTCGTCATCCACGTCGCCGCCGCCTACGGCGTCGTCAACCGAGCCCGCTGGGCTCGTCCGGCCTCACTTGCCGTTAACTATCTACTCACCCTCGTCGGCGCGTCGGTGGTGCTGCATCTCTTCAACGCTTATCGCGCCATCGGCGACCTCGGCGAAGGGTTGTACAAGGCGTTCATCCCGTTCCTCGTCATCTGCGTCGGCCTGCTCTGGGTGCTGGTCGGCAAACAACTCCTCGCTGATCGTCCCACCGCTGTCGGCCCGAACCGGCTGCGCCAGGCCGGCTGGATCCTCGCCGGCATCGCCAGCGTCTGGTTCGTCATCGCGGCCGATCCGACGGGGATGATCTCATCGTTCTTCGACAGCCTGACCCGCCCACTCACGATCGCCGCGATGCTGCTCACCGTCGGAGCAGCACTCGCCACCGGGTTCATGTGGTCACGCCCTGCAGCACGCCACTTCGGTTCGCCGCATTCGACCGACGAGACCCTCGCAGGCCTCGCGTTCCTGTCGCCGAACCTGCTCGGGTTTCTCGTGTTCTTCGCATTCCCGCTGTTGTTCTCGCTGTGGGTCAGCTTCTTCGACTGGGACACCACCAACACCGCCCGCGACTTCATCGGCTTCGACAACTACATCCGGGCGCTCTCGCTCGACCTCGTGAGTACCGACGCGCCGAACGCCGGGCCCGAGGTGCTCGACGACGGTTACCAGGTGCTCATGAACGCCGACTGGTTCGGCCAGCACTGGGTGATCGGAGCACGCGACGTCGAGTTCTGGTTGTCGTTGCGCAACATCACGTTCTTCCTCGTGCTCGCCGTGCCGCTCGCCGTCCTCCCGGCGCTGGTGCTGTCGAGCATCCTCGCCTCGCAGCTGCCGGGCATGAAGGTGTTCCGAGCGATCTACTTCATTCCGTCGGTCGCCGGTGTGATCGGCGTGTCGATCATCTGGGGCCAGATGTTCGACGCCACCATCGGCTGGATCAACTATCTGCTCGACCTCGTCGGACTCTCCGAACCCGGCCAGGGTCAGGGGTGGCTCACCGAGCGAAGTACGGCGCTGTTGTCGATGGTGATCGTGTTCGGGTGGATGAGTTTCGGCTTCAACACCGTCCTCTACCTCGCCGGCCACCAGTCGATCCCCAAGGACCTCTACGAAGCCGCCGAGATCGACGGCGCCAGCACCTGGCAGGTGTTCCGCAAGATCACGGTGCCACAGCTCCGCAACACGACGTTCTACGTCCTGGTCACCACGTCGATCCTCGCGCTGCAGTTGTTCGACATCGTGTGGATCCTCGCCCGCCCCGAACCGGGGGGCCCGAGCAACGCGACCGAAACGCCGGTGCTCGCGCTCTACGACGAGGCGTTCACCAACAACCGCCAGGGCTACGCATCCGCCCTCGCCTGGATCCTGTTCATCATCATCTTCGGCTTCACGTCGTTCCAGTTCCGACGACAACGTGACGAGGCGGCCGCGGGAGGTCTGTCATGAGCGTTCGTCGTACGGGGCCCAGGGCCACGCTCGTCCGAGTTGCCACCTACGGGTTGCTCGTCTCGGTTGCCGTCGTCGTCATCTTCCCGTTCATCGTGGCGTTGTCGACGTCGACCAAGAACAACGATGACATCTTCAGCTATCCGCCCACGCTGATCCCTCGAGAAGCTCAGACGGTCGAAGCCACCGCGGTCGGCGGAACGGGCGACGAACCACTCCCGCTGTACGAGTTCGACGACAGCACTGCGACCTTCGCGCTCGTCGACAACAACGTGTCGGTGGCCGAGTATCGGCCACTCGACGATCTCAACACGGTCATCCGCCGCGACGTGTCCGACGGTGAGGAGACCGGCCAGACCGTCGTGGTCGACGGCGAGGAGGAGGACGTCTTCGTCATCCAGGTCGACGGAGAGTCGGTCGAGGTCTACCGCTCTCGGCTCACCTCGGGTGGGCTGTTCGTGTCGGTCGACGACAACACCGATCAGCGAGTCGAGCTGGTCAACCTCGCCGAACCGCTCAAGCAGTTCGGGCCGCGGCTCGAGAACTTCTCCGAAGTCGTCACCGAGAAGGAGTTGGGCCGTTCGCTCAGCAACACCGTGCTCGTCACGATCGCCGTCGTGGCGGGGCAGATCATCACCTCGATCCTCGGCGGCTACGCGTTCGCCCGGATCGAGTTCCGGGGCCGCGGTCAGCTGTTCCTGCTGTACCTCGGTTCGGTCATGGTGCCGTTCGTGGTACTCATCATCCCGCTGTTCCAATTGATGGTGCAGTTCGGCTGGCTCGACAACCTGTCGGCGCTCATCATCCCGTTTGTGTTCACCGCATACGGCACGTTCCTGATGCGGCAGTTCTTCATCGGGATCCCGAAGGAGATCGAAGAGGCCGCCCGCATCGACAACGCGTCACGATCGACGATCCTCTGGAAGATCATGGTGCCGCTGGCCCGCCCGGCCATCGCAACCCTCGCCACGTTCGGCTTCCTCTACGCATGGAACTCGTTCTTCTGGCCGCTCGTCATCATCAACTCGGGCAATCCCGACGGGCGCGTGCTCTCGCTCGCGTTGTCGACCCTCGGCGGTCGGGGAAGCACCGACATCAACCTCGTGTTCGCCGGCGCCATGATCGCCATGACGCCGCCGATCCTCGTGTTCCTGTTCGCTCAGCGCTACTTCGTCGAGAACTCGGCGTCGAGCGGGCTCAAGTAAGTCGTTTCGGAAGGAGTTCTCATGGCCGAGGTCACGTTCGACTCAGTCAGCAAGCAGTACAAGGGCGGCGAATCTCGAGCCGTCAACGAGCTCGATCTCGAGATCGCCGACGGCGAGTTCATGGTCCTCGTCGGCCCGTCGGGGTGCGGCAAGTCGACCGCGCTCCGGATGATCGCGGGCCTCGAGGAGGTGTCTGACGGCGAACTGTCGATCGGGGACCGCGTCGTCAACGAGGTGCCGCCTGGCGATCGTGACATCGCGATGGTGTTCCAGAACTACGCGCTGTACCCGCACATGACCGTGCGGCAGAACATCGGGTTCGCGCTCGAGGTCGCCAAGGTCGGCAAAGCCGAGATCAAGAGCCGGGTCGGGGAGGCGGCCGACATGCTCGGGCTCACCGAGTACCTCGACCGGCTGCCGAAGGCGCTGTCCGGTGGTCAGCGTCAGCGCGTGGCCATGGGCCGAGCGATCGTTCGCAGCCCGCAGGTGTTCCTCATGGACGAGCCGCTGTCGAACCTCGACGCCAAGCTCCGTGTCCAGATGCGCTCCGAGATCATCCAGATCCAGAAGCGCCTCGGAACCACGATGGTCTATGTCACCCACGACCAGGTCGAGGCGATGACCATGGGTCACCGGGTGGCGGTGATGAAGCTCGGGGTACTCCAGCAGGTGGCGCCACCGCAGGAGCTCTACCATCGTCCGGCGAACCTCTTCGTCGCTGCGTTCATCGGGAGCCCGGCGATGAACCTCGTGAACGCGACGGTTGGAGGTATTCCTGAACGACCGGTGGTCGAGTTCGCTGGGCATTCGATCGCGATCGATCAGCGGGCGATCGAGCGGTACCCGAGGCTCCCCGATGCGATCGGCACCGAGGTCGTGCTCGGCCTCCGCCCCGAGCACTTCGTGAAGGCCGGCGACGTCGAACTCCCCGACGATCAGCACGTCGAGTTCCACGTCGACCTCGCCGAGGCGATGGGAGCCGAGGTGCATGTCCACGCCACCCTCGACGTGCCGATGGTCGAACTCGACGGTGCGCCGATCGCCCTCGACGAGGGTGACGACATCTCGCCGTCGTCGACTCACGTGGTCGCCCGCATCGACGGCATCCACCACGTCGACGAAGGCGAGCAGCTCCGACTCGGCGTGAAGACCCACCTCGCTCACTTCTTCGACCCCGCCACCGGCGAACCCCTGACGTCACCGTCGGGCGAGTGACGCCGAACGGCCCCATCCCCCCGGTGTTTCGTGAGGTCGTGGATGCCATCGAGCGCACGACCTCACGAAACGCGTGGGATTGCCGCGCGGGCTGGCCATGCTGGACCGCTCGATGAGTGATCTGGTCCGACTCGCATGCGGCGGCGACAACGAACTCGTCGTCGACGTCTCGACGGGTGCGCCGACGATCGTCTTCTGGGGTGCATCGCTCGGCTCCGGCGGTGACGTGGCCGGTGCGGTCGCTGTGCTCGATCGTCCCGCCGTGGCTGGCGCCGGCGTCGACGTCGTCGCGCCGTTGAGTGTCGTCCCCGAGCATGGCGGGGGTTTCCCGGGGCGTCCGGGTCTCGTCGGACGGCGTGGGGGCGGCCGAGCGTGGGCACCTCGTTTCTCGACCGTCGGCCATCGTGTCGACGGCAACACGCTGATCGTCGAGGCTGCTGACGAGCGTGCCGGATTGGCGATCGCGACGACGATGTCGGTGGGCGACGTGCTTCGCGTGTCGGCTGAACTCACCAACACGGCTGGGCGCCGATACTCGCTCGATTCGCTCACGGTCACCGTGCCGATCCCTGATCACCTCGACGAACTCCTCACCTTCGACGGTCGGTGGACGCGCGAGTTCCACGAGCAGCGACGCCCGTGGCTGCATGGTTCGCACTTGATCGAGAATCGAACGGGTCGGACCTCGCACGAGCACGTGCCGCTGGTGTTCACTGGGACGCAGGGCTTCGGTGAGTGGCGTGGCGAGGTGTTCGGCGCTCACGTCGCGTGGAGCGGCAACCACCAGCTCTTCGTCGAACGTCTCGCCGATGGCCGCCGTTACGTGCAGGGCGGCGAGCTGCTCCATCCCGGTGAGGTGGTACTCGAGCCAGGTGAGTCGTACACCACGCCCGACCTCGTGCTCACCAGGTCCGATCGTGGCCTCACGCCGGCGACGTGGGGGTACCACCGAGCGGTCCGCTCCCTGCCGGGTCATCCGACCTCGACTCGGCCGGTGCTCGTCAACACCTGGGAGGCGGTGTACTTCGACCACGACGCGACTCGGCTCCGCGAACTCGCCACCACGGCGGCCGACCTGGGCGTCGAACGATTCGTGCTCGACGACGGCTGGTTCGGGTCTCGCCGTGACGACACGAGCGGCCTCGGCGACTGGTGGGTGTCGCCCGACGTGTACCCCGACGGACTCGGCCCGCTGATCGAGCACGTCACCTCGCTCGGCATGGAGTTCGGCATCTGGGTCGAACCCGAGATGGTCAACGCCGACAGCGACGTCTACCGCAAGCACCCCGAGTGGACCCTCGCCGCGTCGGGGTACGACGCAGTCACCGGGCGCAATCAGCTCGTGCTCGATCTCGCGAATCCCGACGCGTACGCCCACGTGCACGGTCAGCTCCACGCGCTGCTCGGTGATCACGACATCCGCTACGTCAAGTGGGACATGAACCGTGCCCACGCCCAGGGTTCTGGAGCCGACGACGCAGCCGGTGCTCACGCCCAGACGCTCGCGGTGTACCGACTGATCGACGAGCTGCGCACGGCACATCCCGACGTCGAGATCGAGTCGTGCGCCTCGGGCGGCGGTCGCATCGACCACGAAATTCTCCGACACACCCAGCGCGTGTGGACCAGCGACTGCAACGACGCCCTCGAACGCCAGCGCATCCAGCGTGGCGCCTCGATGCTCATCCCGCCCGAGGTGATGGGCGCCCACATCGGCCCACCCCGGTCGCACACCACCGGGCGCACCCACACGCTCGCCTTCCGGGCGGCGACCGCACTGTTCGGCCACCTCGGCATCGAGTGGGATGTCACGTCGCTCGACGACCGCGAGCGCGACGCACTCCGCATCGTGATCGAGCGATATCGAGCGCATCGAGACCTGCTTCACTCGGGCGACGTCGTCCGGTTCGACACCGACGAACACTCCCTCGCTCACGGGGTGTACGCCCCCGACCGCAGCGAGGCGATCGTGTCGTATGCGCAGCTCACGACCGCTCCCTCGCTCACACCGTCGCCGCTTCGGCTGCCCGATCTCGACGCCGAGGCGCGCTATCGGGTCGTGCTGCTCGAACTCGCACGCACCCGGTGGGGCCCCGCAGTGACCCAACCCTCGTGGCTGGCCGATGGCATCGAACTCTCCGGCGCCCAACTCGCCGCCCACGGCATCAGGCCGCCGGTCCTCCACCCCGAGTCAGCGGTGCTGTTCCACCTCGTGCGTCTCTGACGCGACACGTCAGACCGGGCGTCGGCTGAGGCCGCGGAAGCGGAGGGGCCGCTCGTGGAGTTCCTCGATCCGATGAGCCGTCAACCCGGCGATGCGGGCGATCGGGAAGAGCGGCGCATCGGGCGGCAGCTGCGCCACGTAGGTGAGTGCGCCGAGCCCGAGGTCGACGTTGGGGTGCTGGGTGAGTCGAGCACCTGCGACATCGAGAAGGGCCTCGATCACCGGGAGCCGCCCGTCGTGGTCGGGGAGTTGGCGCACCGCATGGAGGAGCGGGTCGACCCGCGGGTCGCGCTGTCGGTACACGGCATGTCCGAATCCGGGGATGCGCTCGCTGCGGTCGAGTCGATCGGTCAGCACGGTCTGGACGTCGCCGCGGCGTTCGATCTCCTGGAGCAGGTCGTGAACGTGATGGCTGGCGCCGCCGTGGAGGCCTCCCTCGGCGGTGGCGAGCCCGGCGAGCAGGCTGGCGAGCGGCGACGATCGCGTCGACGTCGCGACCCTGACCGCGAGAGCGCTCAGCGCCAGTTCGTGGTCGGCGAGCAACACGAGGGCCGTATCGACGGCCCGGACGAGCGTGGGGTCGGGCCGGTCGTGCCACATGCGAGCGATGCGTCCGGCGTACACCCCGTCGTCGCCGACGCCCGCAGCGCGGGGGATCGCTGCGAGGAGCGCGCGGGTCGCCTCGATGCCGGGGTCGGCCGGGCCCGACGTGGGAGTCGTCGCAGCGAGGTGCGCGGTGAGCGCCAGGAGGCCACCGATGTCGGCGCCGATCGCCGGAAGACCATCGGGCGCCGTCCAGTCGGGGCGCGGGCCGGGGAGCTCGCCCGACCACAGGAACTCGGCGACTCGCTCGAACCCTTCGCCGACGAGCGACTCGATCGCTCGACCGCGAAACCGAACACCGTCCTCGTCGAGTTGGGTGATCGAGGTGGAGATCTGAACGTCGATCGACGGCGGGGGAGGGACCGCCCTCCCGGTCGACCTGCGCAGTGCTTCGATCTGGTCGAGCTCGAAGAGCGACGTGCGACCGTCGGCGGCCCGTACTCGGTTGACCCGCCCGCGGCTGACGTAGGCGTACAGCGTCGGCAACGTCACCCCCAGCCGTCGTGCCGCTTCGGGTGCTCTGAGGTAGGTCGCCACGACCTCCATCGTGGCCGTCGATCCGATGCTGATCAACCTTGAAGAATCAATGTCGCGAACCCTGTCGATGAGATCTGTCGTCGGACAGGGCTGTCACCTCTCATCGGAGGCATGTGGCTGAGTCAGCCGGCGAGCGCAGCGGCCATCGCTTCGGTGCCGGCGACGAGGGCGGCCTGCTGATTCGGCGACAGCACACCGAAGCCGACGCCGACGATGACGTCGGTGATCCGTTCGGCCTCGGCCAGACGGTCGTCGACGTCGTCGGGGAGCTCGGGCGCCTCGGCGTAGCCGAAGCTCTGGACCATGTCGGGCCGCCGGTGGCAGTGGGCCTGTGCCTCGGAGAGCCCGCTCGCGAGGACACCGCACAGGTGCGCACTGCCTCGCATCTCGCGTAGCACGGCGGCGTTCTGCATGGCCAGCGCTGGCGCATCGTCGGCCTTGGTCAGCTCGGCCGTCGCTGCGAACAGCGGCAGGCCGCCTCGCGGTTGGGCGTCGATGACGGCCTGCGCGGCCTCGTTGTACGCGTCGAGCACGCCGGTGTCGATGTCGGCGAGCAGCTCCCGCCCGCGGGCGCCGCATTCGTCCCAGTAGGCCTGGGCGGCCGTTCGCGGTTCGACGATGTCCTTGGCCGAGCCCCACATCTTCTCGACGAGGCCGAGTTCGAAGTAGCCGAAGGCCGAGCGGATCACCGCCGGTGTGACGTCGCCGAGCGCGCCGCCACGACCGAGGACGTAGAAGCGGAAGCCGTCGAGCCCGAGCTCCTTTCCGTGCGCGAGGGTGTCCGGGTGGAAATAGAAGGCGGCGCCGATGTTGCCGGTGTCGGCGGCGATGGCTCGGCTGGTCGGTCGCTCGTCGGTGGTCATCGCCGCATCGTGTCAGTCCGCTCGTGTCTCGATCGAACCGCAGCAACGGTGACCCACGTTCGCACAGGTTTCATGGGCTCGGTTGCGGCTTCGGTCAGGGTCGAATGGTGAATGGACCCGTCTGCGGCCCGTCGTGCTCGCGGTCGACTGCACCCGAGGTGAAACTGCCGTGCGCCGAGATGACGGGTTCGATCGTGAGTTGTTCGAGGAGCGCGATGCCGGTGAAGTACCCCGAGATGTCGACGACCAGGTGGAGCTCGCCGAACGGGTTGTAGAACGCGACCCTCGACGGGCCGCCGGAACATGAGCTGCCCTGCGACACGCCGATCACCGCCGCGTTGGCGGTGGTTGCACCCGGCCCGAAGTTCAGGTTCGAGGCGAACGGGACTTCACACAGATCGTCGGAGAACGCGGTGACGAACCCCGCTGAGGTCGTTCTTGCGACGGTGACGTTGTCGGCCACCGCTTGGGCATCGAGCGCGAGGGCTGCCGAGCGGAGCGACGGTGTGGGGAACTGTCATGCGACGTGGAGATTGTGAGAAGTATCTGACAGCGTGTCAGGCGAGCGTCTGGCACACACTTTCGGCGTATTTCATCGGCCCGGCGTTGAATCGCTCACGTCCGCCGACGGGCCCCACAGATAGCCTCGCCCGAGTGTCTGACAGCGCTCGTCTCACCACCGACGACGTCGCCAAGGTCGCTCGACTCGCCCGGCTGATCCTCACCGAAGAGGAGCTGACCCAGGCGACGAGTGAGCTCACGGCGATGCTCGACCACTTCGCCGACATCGACGCCCTCGAACTCGACGGCGTCGAACCGATGAACAACCCGACCGGGTTGGTCAACGTGATGCGTGACGACGTGGTCGGCGACACTCTCGACCGCGACGAGGTGCTCGCTGCCGCACCGGTGGCCGAAGACGACCGCTTCCGCGTTCCCCCGATCATCGGACTGGACGACTGATGGCCGACACGAACAGCCCCGAGGGCATGCCTACTGCGGCCGACATCGCCTGGAACGTCCAGAACGGCGTCACCAAGGCGGCCGATGTCGTCGAACAGCACCTCGCCGCCGTCGACGAACGCGAAGCCGACGTCCATGCGTTCAACCTCGTGCTCGCCGACGAGGCTCGTGAGCGCGCCGCCCAGCTCGACGACGACCAGGCGCTCGGCAAGTCGCTCGGCCCACTCGCCGGTGTGCCGATCGCCCTGAAGGACAACATGTGCACCCGGGGCATCCCGACCACGTGTTCGTCGAAGATCCTCGACGGTTGGAAGCCGCCGTACGACGCCACCGTCGTCACCCGCCTCCACGACGCCGGCGCCGTGTTCGTCGGCAAGACCAACCTCGACGAGTTCGCCATGGGCTCCTCGACCGAGAACTCGGCGTTCGGCCCCACCAAGAACCCGCTCGACCTCACCCGCGTCCCCGGCGGCTCGTCGGGTGGCTCCGCCGCAGCGGTTGCCGCGGGGTTCGCCAGCGTCAGCCTCGGCTCCGACACGGGCGGTTCGATTCGCCAGCCCGCCGCACTCTGCGGGCTCGTCGGCGTCAAGCCGACGTACGGCGCGGTCAGCCGTCTCGGCCTGATCGCCTTCGGATCGAGCCTCGACCAGATCGGGCCGTTCGCCCACAACGTCGCCGACGCAGCGCTCGTCACCGAGGTCATCTCGGGTCACGACCCGGGCGACTCCACCTCGATCCAGCAGGGCCCGCTCGACATCACCCGCACCCTCGACTTCGGGGTCGCCGGGCTGCGCGTCGGGCGCATCACCGATCTGCCCGAGGGTGCCGACCCCGACGTCGTCGCCCGGGTCAACGAGGCCTTCGACGCGCTGCGCCAGGCCGGTGCCGAGATCGTCGACGTGTCGGTGCCGGCGTTCACCTACGGCCTCACCGCGTATTACCTGGTCGCGCCCGCCGAGGCGTCGAGCAACCTCGCCCGCTTCGACGGCGTGCGGTTCGGGCACCGTGCGGAAGCACCCGACACGAACGCGATGTACATGGCCACCCGTACCGAGGGTTTCGGCGCCGAGGTGAAGCGCCGCATCATGCTCGGTACGTACGCCCTCTCGGCTGGGTACTACGACGCCTACTACGGCCGTGCGCTCAAGGTGCGCCGCCGCATCGCTGACGACTTCGCCGCCGCCTACGCACAGTGCGACGTGATGGTGCTGCCGAGTTCGCCGTCGGTCGCCTTCGAGTTCGGGTCGAAGACGTCCGACCCCCTCGCCATGTACCTGTGCGACACGTACACGATCCCGTCGAACCTGTCGGGCGAGCCGGCGATGAGCGTCCCGTTCGGCACCGGCGCCGACGGCCTCCCGGTCGGTGTGCAGATCCTCGCCCCGGCGCTGCAGGAGGCCCGCATGTTCCAGGTGGCCGCCGAACTCGAACGCCGCGCCCCCCGTCTCAACTGGGGTCAGACCCCAGTTGAGACGGCGCCGGGCGAAGGGGGTGCGTCATGACGATCGAAGCCACCTGGGAGCATCACGGCTACGAGATGGTCGTGGGCCTCGAGGTCCACGTCGAACTCGCCACCGCCACGAAGCTGTTCTCGGCATCGCCGAACCGCTTCGGCGATGAGCCGAACACCAACATCGACCCGGTCACGCTCGGCCTGCCCGGCGCACTGCCGGTGCTCAACCGGCACGCCGTCGAGCTCGCGATGAAGCTCGGTCTCGCCCTCAACTGCACGGTGCAGAAGTCGACCTTCGCTCGGAAGAACTACTTCTACCCCGACATGCCGAAGGCGTATCAGATCAGCCAGTACGACGAGCCGATCAACGTCGACGGCTGGCTCGATCTGCCCGACGGTTTCCGCGTCGGCATCGAGCGCGCCCACATGGAGGAAGACACCGGCAAGACCACCCACATCGGTGGCGCCGGTGGCCGCATCCACGGCAGCGACTACTCGCTCGTCGACTTCAATCGCGCCGGCGTGCCGCTCGTCGAAATCGTGTCGATGCCCGACATCCGCACACCCGATCAGGCGAAGGCCTACGTGGCCGAGCTGCGATCGATCCTCGAAGCGACCGGCGTGTCCGACGCGAAGATGGAAGAGGGCTCGATGCGCGTCGACGTCAACGTGTCGGTTCGCAAGCCGGGCGAGGAGTTCGGCACGCGATGCGAGATCAAGAACGTCAACTCGGTCCGTTCGGTCGCCCGCGCCACCGACTACGAGGCACGCCGGCAGGTCGCGCTGATCGAAGCCGGCGATCGTGTCATCCAGCAGACCCGACACTGGGACGAGAACGACGGCAAGACCCACACCCTGCGGTCGAAGGAAGACGCCGACGACTACCGCTACTTCCTCGAACCCGACCTCGTCGTGGTCGACCCCGATCCCGAGTGGGTCGAACGCATCCGAGCCTCGCTCCCGGTGCTGCCGGCTCAGCGCCGCACGGCACTCGCCGATGCGACGGGGCAGGAGCCCGACAGCGAGGCCGTGACCGTCGTGGTCGAGCGCGGGCAAGACCAGTACGTCCGCGACGTCGGCACCGCCGGCGGCGCCGTCGATCGAGCCCTCGTGTTCGTGAAGGAGGCCTTCGCCGACGAGGGCGCAGTGCCGGGCGTTCCCGCCGCCGACCTGGCGAAGCTCACCACGCTCACCGCTGATGGCGCAGTCACGGCCACACAGGCGAAGCAGATCCTCACCGCCCTCATCGAGCGAGGCGGGGGCGACGCCGAGGCCATCGCCGCCGAGATGGGCTTCGAGGCGATGGACACCTCGGAGCTCGAGGCGATGGTCGATCAGGCCATCGCCGACAACGCCGACGCTTGGGCCAAGTTCTGCGCCGGCGAGGGCAAGGCGATGGGGGCGCTCGTCGGTGCGGTGATGAAGGCGTCGAAGGGTCAGGCCGACGGCAAGGCCGTCAGCGCGCTCCTCAACCAGAAGAAGGGCTGAGCAGGGCGCAAGCGTCGCGCGATCATCGCCGTATGGACGCGACAGCCACCGCAGAACTCGACCGCGCCGCCGACGGGCCGATCACGGTCGACATCACGACCACCGGACGACGATCGGGTGAACCCCGTCGGATCGAGATCTGGGTCGTCAAGGTCGGTGAGCGTGTGCTGATCGGCGGGACACCTGGACGACGAGACTGGATCGCCAACCTTCGCGCCGACCCGCGCCTGATGGTCCATCTCAAGGAGTCGGTCGTCGCCGACCTCCCGGCGACCGCAACCGAAGTCGCCGATCCCGATGTCCGACGTGAGGTGTGGACCCATCTCACGACCAACTGGTACCGCGGTCAGACACCACTCGACGACTTGATCGCTGACGCCCCGCTCGTCGAGCTGGCGTTCGGCGACGAACTCAGCTGAGCTGATCGTCGAGCCAGGCGACGATCTCGGCGAGCACCTCGGGGTGCTCGGGCTCGTTCATCGCCTCGTGACGGAGATCGGGCCACACGCGACGAGTGACGCCCGGCAGTGATTCGAGTGGCTCCGACGCGCTTGGTGGCACCAGGGTGTCGGCGTCACCATGCAGGACGTAGGTCGGCACCCGGAGACGGTCGAGCTTCGCTCCCGTCGCATCCATCGCAGCGAGGATCGCCCGACCGAGCGCAGCGGTCGAACCATCGACACGAAGCGGATCGTTCTCATAGGCCTCCTGCACTGCGACGTCACGCGACAGCACCGAACCGTCGAACGCTGACTTGATGTAGAGCTTCGGGATGACCTTTCCGAGGACAGGTGCGGCCTTGCGCTGCCACGCCGGTGCCTCGGCGGCGAGCGCTGGTGCGCTCAGCACGGCGAGGTCGGGCTGAGGATGTTCCGACACGAGATACGCCGTGGAGACCAATCCGCCCAGAGAGTGACCCATCAAGACGACCGGGACATCGAGCGAGCGGCGCTCGTCGATCAAGACCTCGACATCGTGGAGAAACTCGTCGAAGTGCTCGACGAAGGCTCGCACCCCTTCGGTGTGCCCGAAGCCGCGCTGGTCGTGGGCGAGTACGTCGACACCGGCTGCGGCGAAGGCCGCCCCGACGTGTTCGTAACGGCCGCTGTGTTCACCGATGCCGTGGACGAGCAGCATCGCCGCCCGCGGCGACTCGACCGACCAGCGGCGACGGAACTGCACCCGTCCGTCGGCTGCGGTTCCGTAGTGCGATGTCGATTCGATCACCCGATCGACGCTAGTGGTCGCTTGCGGCGGCCTCCCAGCGCAGTCGGCACGTTCGGGGTCAGCGTCGAAACGTGCCAGTGCTAGGCGGCTGACGCAGGAGCTCGCTTGGGCTTCGTGAGGCGGGCCGGCAGGGGAACCTTGTCGGCGTAGCGGGCAGCGAGGGGGCCAAGGATCGCGGTGATGAGTACGTAACCGGCGGCGAGGGCGCCGAGTTCGGAGCCGTCGGCGAGTCCGGCACCCAGCGCAGCGATCACGATCGAGAACTCGCCGCGAGCCACGAGCGTGAGACCGACGCGTAGTCGACCGCGGGCACCTGCGCCGACGCGGCCTCCGGCGTACCAGCCGGTGATGATCTTGGTGAACGCGGTCACCGCCGCCAGGGCGAAGGCCGGACCCGCTGCGGCGAACAGGTCGGCTGGATCGATCTGGAACGAGAAGAACACGAAAAACGTCGCAGCGAACAGGTCCTGCAACGGGCTCATCAGCCGCTCAGCTCGCTCGGCGACCGGCCCTGACAGCGCGAGTCCGACGAGGAAGGCCCCGATCGCCCCCGACACCTCGAGCGACTGAGCGGCGCCAGCGACGAGCAGCGTCACGCCGAACACTCCGAGGAGCAGTGACTCGTCGGACCGCGCGTCGAGCAGCGCCGTGATCTTGGTGCCGAAGCGAAGTGCGGCGAGCAGGATCACCACGACCGTGACCAGTGCGATCCCAACGCTCAGCGAGATGTCTTCCGCCGATCCGCCCACGATCAGTGCGGCGACCACCGGGAGATAGACCGCCATCGCGAGGTCTTCGATGACGAGCAGGTTCAGGATCGCAGGGGTCTCGCGGTTGGCGAGGCGACCGAGGTCGCCGAGAACCTTGGAGATGATGCCGCTCGACGAGACCCAGGTGACGCCGCCGAGGAGCACCGCTGCGAGCGGCTCCCAGCCGAGGAGCAACCCGAGTGCCACACCTGGGAGCGCGTTGGCGAGCATGTCGAGCAGGCCGGGTGGGACACCGGTACGAAGACCGTTGCGGAGCTCGCTCTCGGAGTACTCGAGGCCCAGCGTGAAGAGCAGCAGCAGGACCCCGATCTCGGCGGCGAGGGCGATGAAGTCCTCGCTGACGTCGACCTCGGCGATACCGCCGCTCCCGAAGGCCAGCCCGGCGATGAGATAGAGCGGGACCGCAGTGATGCCGAGTCGGCCCGCCAGCCTCGACAAGATCGCGAGCCCGAGCGCGATCAGCCCGATTTCGACGAAGGCGATCGCCGTGTCGGTGTCGCCCGCAGCGAGGATGCCGACCATCGCTGTCATGGGGTCACCGGCCCTGCGATCAGCCTCGAGAGGGGGAGTGAGCGCACGAAGCGGCGATCAGGCGGGAGCGATCAACTGGCGGACGCTCGCCAGACCCTCGACCGTCCCGACGGCGACGATCACGTCGTGGGCCTGGAGCCCGAACGACGGGCCGGGCGCGGGGTGTGGATCTTGATCCCGGATGACCGCGACGATCGACACACCGGTCTTGGTGCGGAACGCGCCATCGCCGATCGTCTTACCGGCGAGCGGCGACGATTCTTCGATCGTGAGCCATTCGATCGCGAGCCCCTCGATCTCCTGCTGGACGGCCTCGACCGCAGCGTTGATCTGGCTGACTCCGAGCATCTCGGCGAGGGTCCGAGCATCGCCTTCCTGGAGCGACATCTGCATCGAGCAGGTGTCGGGGTCTTCGGCGCTGTACACGACGATGTCGCGGCGCCCGTCCTTGTGGACGAGCACGCCGACCTCTCGGCCGTCGTCGGTGGTGAAGTCGTGTTTCACCCCGACACCCGGCAACTTCGTTTCTCTCACCACAGCCATCTCCCCAGTCTGCCGCAGCATCGTGGTTCTCGCCCCCACCAGCCCGTAGCGGTGAGAGTTGGCGCACACCGGTCGTTCTCACTTCTCATCGCAGAGCGTCGTTGCAGCATTTGGGGGTGCGCGGCGCACCTGGTTGGGGCGGTGGGACGTTCGGTACGCTCGCCGCCATGTCCGGCGACACGCAGAACACCCCGGTCGACGTCAAGCCCCGCTCGCGCGACGTCACCGACGGCATGACCAAGGCGCCCTCGCGGGCCATGCTCCGCGCGGTCGGCATGACCGACGACGACTGGGACAAGCCCCAGATCGGCATCGCCTCGGCCTGGAACGAGGTCACGCCGTGCAACATGACGCTGCGCAAGCTCGCCGAACACACCAAAGACGGTGTGCGCACCGGCGGCGGCTTCCCGCTCGAGTTCGGCACCATCACGGTGTCGGACGGCATCTCGATGGGTCACGAGGGCATGCGTGCGTCGTTGGTGTCCAGGGAGGTCATCACCGACTCGGTCGAAACGGTCGTGCACGCTGAACGTCTCGACGGCTTCGTCGGTCTCGCCGGCTGCGACAAGTCGATCCCGGCGATGCTCATGGCAGCCGCTCGCCTCGACCTCGCGAGCGTGTTCGTCTACAACGGCTCGATCATGCCGGGCGACCACAACGGCACCGCCCTCGACATCACGTCGGTGTTCGAAGCGGTCGGCGCCTGCGCTGCGGGCACCATCTCGGAGGACGAACTCCATCAGATCGAAGCAAAGGCGTGCCCCGGCGAGGGCGCCTGCGGCGGCATGTTCACCGCCAACACGATGAGCTCGATCGCCGAGGCGCTCGGCATGTCGCTGCCCGGTACCGCGTCGCCGCCGGCGATCGACGGCCGCCGTGAGGTCGATGCTCGCATGGCGGGCGAAGCCGTGGTCAACATGCTCCGCCTCGGCATCACGCCGCGCCAGATCATGACCAAGGAGGCGTTCGAGAACGCGATCGCGATCACCTCGGCACTCGGTGGCTCGACCAATGCGGTCCTCCACATCCTGGCCATCGCGAACGAGGCCGGTGTTCAGCTCGATCTCGACGACTTCAACCGCATCGCCGATCAGGTCCCCCACATCGCCGACATGAAGCCGGGCGGCAAGTTCCACATGAGTGATCTCGATCGCGTCGGTGGCGTGCCGGTCGTGCTCAAGGTGCTGCTCGACGCCGGCCACCTCCACGGCGACGTCATGACCTGCACCGGCAAGACCATGGCCGAGAATCTGGCCGAGATCGACCCGCCCGCCGCCGACGGCGTCGTGGTGTACCCGTTCGATCGGCCGATCCACGACGAGGGCGGCATCAACATCCTCCGTGGCTCGCTCGCACCCGAGGGTTCGGTCGTGAAGGTCGCGGGTCTGTCCGACGAGCAGAAGCACTTCGAGGGCCCCGCCCGCGTGTTCGATGACGAGCAGTACGCGATGGACGCCATCCTCGCTGGCGACATCAACCCCGGCGATGTCATCGTCATCCGGTACGAAGGGCCGAAGGGCGGCCCCGGCATGCGCGAGATGCTTGCCATCACCGGGGCGCTCAAAGGTGCTGGCCGCGGCAGCGACTGTGCGCTCATCACCGACGGCCGGTTCTCGGGCGGCACGTGGGGCTTCTGCATCGGCCACGTCGCGCCCGAAGCCGTCGACGGAGGCCCGATCGCGTTCGTCGAAGAGGGCGATCTCATCCGGATCGATGTGCCCACCAAGTCGCTCGACCTGCTCGTCGACGATGATGTGATGGCCGAGCGCAAGAACGGCTGGCAGCCGAACCCGCCGCGCTACACCACCGGGGTGCTCGGCAAGTACGCCAAGCTCGTGCAGGGGGCCGAAACCGGCGCCATCACCAACACGCTCTGACCGTCCGACGGCCGGGGTTCAGCCGCCGTAGCCGGCGGTGTCGAGCGTCTTCTCGATCGCCACGAGCGGCCCGGGCTCGGCATCGAGGGTGAACGAGTTGCCGCACGGCTGCTCACCGGTGTTGTACAACTCCCAGAGGCCGAGCTGGTCGCCGTCGTTGAACGTGGTGCCGGTGGCGCCGGTGTTGAGCGACGGGAACATGAGTTGCGACTGGAGTTCCACGAACGCCCAGGTGCCGGGGAACTCGAGACCCTGGCGCTGGACCGAACCATCGTCGACGTGTCCGAGACCGACCATGTGGCCGAGTTCGTGGGTGATCGTCGCCCGGAGATTGCTTTCCTCGAAGATGGAGCCGGTGCCCAGGTCGCCGAGATCGATGAGCGCGAAGCCACGTGCGGCCTCTGCGCGGTTGAAGAAGTCGAACCCGGTTCGGAGGGACCCACCGACGCCGATCACGCCCCCTCTGAGATCGGGGGTCTGCTGTGAGTCGGAGTAGCCGATGACGACATCGACGTCGCCGCTTCCGTCGTCGTCGGGTGGCAGGTACTTGAAGGGCAGTCCGAACGCATCGGCGAGCAGGACCTCGTTGTCGATGTTGAGGCCGGCGCTGGTGAGGCCGGCGTACTGGAAGTCGAGACCACTGACGCTCTCGACATGCTCGATCGACTGGACCAGCAACTCGATCTGCGCGTCGTCGGCGAGATCGACGTTGAGTGCGTATCGGATCGGTCGGCAGGCATTCCACGCGACCTGCAGCCTGGGTGACGGGCGAGACCCGGTTGTCAGCAACTCGCTGCGGTCGAACAAGAAGTCGTACGGCGCCGAGCCCGGTCGAGCGGCACCGTTGGGGCGGGTAGGAACGAAGGTGCTCACTCTGATGTTCTTGGTCGGGCGTGAACCGCTCGGCAACGGCTCGGTCCCGTCGACGAAGTAGCCGGATGCGTCGACGACCAGGTGGCTCGCCACGAGGGTGAAGATGTCGATGCTGCCGCCGGTGGAGAGTGCGGTGATGGCGTGGTTCGGGACGGTGGCGCCAGCGGCGTTGAAGTTGATCGTTGATGTCGCCGGCACAGAACCGGCCGACGGGAACGCGGTCGCGAAGCCCGGGCCGTCGGGGTTCACGGCGGTGATGTTGAACGCAGCGGCCTTGACGCCGTCGGCGGGGATGTCGGAGCGTCCGGCGATCGGCAGGCGCAGCGAGTTACCAGCGGGGTTCTTGCTGCCGCCGGTGAATGCGTTCGGACCGAAGGTGTCGCGGGTGTCGAGAAAGCGGGCCGGGCTGATCGGCACGAACAATCCGTCGGTGCCGCTCGGGTCGTCGGTGCCGGTGAAGAAGCCGGTGACGTCGAGGATGAGGTCGGTCTCGGTGAGCGAGAAGACGTTGACCGACCCGCCGCTGATTCCGGTGATGACCTGGTTGCTCGTCGCCTGGTTGGCGACTGGGACGTTGACGTTGGAGTGCCCGGGGTTCGCCTGCCCTGCCGGCCAGAGGCTGACGAAGCCGGGTGCTGCGGTGCGGGCAGCGGTCACGTTGAGCACGACGGCCGACGCCGTGGCCGGCACGCCTGCGGGGGTCAGATCGACCGTTCTGGTCTCACCGGCGGCGTATCGCTGCTGTCCGGGTGCGGCGTGTTGCCCCGGCGACCGCGTGTCGGAGTGTCGTGTGGGGCCGACGCTGGTGAATCGTCCGTCGGCGGACCCGGCCGATTCGACCATCACCCCCATCACATCGATCACATAGTCGGCATCGTTGAGGCTGTAGATCGAGATCTTGCCGTCGAGACCGAGCGGAGCGATGACGAGATTCGGGGTGGTCTGTCCGGTGAACAACGCGTTGTTGGTCGACGTCGTGGGGCGCTCGAACCCCGTCGACCACACGGTGGCGAAGCCCGCCCCGCCCGAGTTGACCAACGTGGTGTTGACGACCACAGCGGTGACGGTCGACGGGCCGATGCCGAGGTTGGCCAGCTGCGTCGCCACGTTCGTCCCACCGATCGGGTCGACCGAGAGCGCCGTGTTGTCGGCGAGGCGCGCGAATCCGTTGTTCGGCAAGAAGCCGGGCCGCGTGTCGAGCACACGCGTCGGCGTGATCGGGACGAACTTCGAGGCGGGCAGGGTGAGGGTCGACGACTCACCGCCGACGGGGAGCGCGAGGGCTTGGTCGGCAACCGCTGGTGGCGTCGGAGCACCCGTGGAGAACAGCACGGCGGCGACCGCGATCGCAACCAGCAGCGCCACGAACGGCCGCCGGCCAGGAACGAATCGCCCGGGTTCACGCATCGATCGAACCCTAGGAGGTCGGATCGGTACAGCGGTTCCGCCCGGCCGAATCCAGACGGCGGGTTGATGGCGCCGGACGTCACCGTGGTCGTGAGCGGCCGGGGCGTTGCGCCCGGAGTTGACGCGGTCGTCTTCGCAGATGGTGAGGTAAGCGCCACGGAGTGTGCCAGCGGCGCGCTCGGTGCCTCCCCAGGGTCTCGAACCCTGAACCAATGGATTAAAAGTCCACTGCTCTACCATTGAGCTAGAGAGGCCAGCACCTCCCGAAGAGGCGTGTTCTACCCTGCAGGATACCGACTTTCTTCTTCGCGAAAGTCCAGGTTGAGTGCGGTTCGCCGGGAGAACACTCGCAAAGACCGGACACTCGTAGAGTTCTGTCGCTCCAGATGAACTAACATTGGCAACGTGGTAGACATGATTGAGCAGCTCGTAGCCGGTGATGAGCAGGCTGAAGCCGAAACACCACCGATCGATGGGCGCACCGCCCGACGTCAACGCAATCGCGAGGCCGTCATCGACGCACTCATCGCACTCACGGCCGAGGGCGACAGCGATCCATCGGTCGATGCCATCGCCGACCGCGCCGGCGTGTCGTACCGGTCGGTGTACCGGTACTTCTCCGACCGTTCGGAGATGCTCGACGCAGCGGCCGACCGGGCGATGCAGTGGATTCGGCCCATGCTCGCCGAGACGCTGACCCCCTTCGACGTCAACGACGAACTCGACCACCGGATCGATGGCATTGTCGATGCCCGTTCCGAGGTCTATGCGCAGATCGCCGAAGTGGCACGCACCGCGCTCCGTCGCTCGGCGACCGAACCGAAGATCGCCGAAGAGTTCATCGACGCTCGCCAGATCGTGTGCGAGCAGGTGCGCGAGCGATTCGCTCCTGAACTCGCCCAGTTCGAAGAGCGCGAAGCAGAGCTGCGCGTCACGGCGATCGATCAGGCGCTCGACTTCGCGTCGCTCGACTACGTCGTCAACGTGCGGAAGCACACCCGAGACGAACTCGAGCGCTTCATGCGGACTCAGATCCGCTTGGCGCTCACCGTTCCGTCCCCCGACGAGTGGTGATGCCGTCGGCCTGAGCCGACACCAAGTCGAGCAGTCTCCTCAGCCGAAGTCGGCTGGACTCAGTTCGCTCTCACGGGCCTCGATCCCCGCCACGATTCGTTCTGCCACGACGGCGGGGTCGAGCCCGGTGGGCATCTTCGGCGCCTCCCCTGCGAGGGGGCGCGTCGCCAGACCGGTCTCGGTGTGAGGCGGGCGCGCATCGAGCACGTCGATGCGGGCTCGACGCCATTCCTTGCGGAGGGCGGTCAGCGCCGCCGCCGCCGCCGCTTTCGAGGCTGCGTAGGCGGCCATGCCGGGCATCGGCGTGTCGGCGATCATTCCCGAGACGTTGACGAAGAAACCGTTGGTCGTCGACAACGCGCCGTGGGCGCGGTTTGCGATCCACAACGGGGCCATCGAATTCGTGAGCATCAGCTCCTCGACGACCACGTCGTCGGTCTCGGCGACGGCCCCGAACGCGACCACGCCGGCGGCGACGATCACACCATCGAGTCGACCAGCCCGCTGCATGGCGGCGGTGACGATCTGGTCACCTGCGTCGGGTGACCTCACGTCGACGATCACATCGATCGGCCCGACGGCGCCGTCGCCAGACCGGTTTGCTCGCATCACGGTCGCCCCGAGGCTGGTGAGGGCTGCATCGAGGGCTCGCCCCAAACCACCGCTTGCGCCGACCAGAGCGACGACGGATCCGTTGAGTTGGCGAGGTGCGGCCATGGTCGGAACGTACCGGTGGCCTCACAGGGCTGCTGCGCCGTGCGCCGAACGAGGCGAGGTTCGCGTCGGGGGTCACCGCTCGCACGGCTACCGACGACGAGCACGCAACGCACTGTCCGGTCATCGTCCGCCCGGCGAGGTGTCGCCTTCCAGCCACCGCGGTCCATCGCCGAACGTCACTGCGATGTCGTCGAGGTTGTAGATCTCGCGCGCCTCCGCAGCGAGGCGACGACGGTCAGCTCCATGAGCGCGGTGTGCGGGCGGCGACGCACCGCTCGACCGAGTTCTTGGCGGGGCGGCTTTCGCGCTGAGTTCGCGTGCGCTCGGTCGTGCTCAGGCTGCCGTTCGACTCACCACCGACGTGCGGGAGGCCCTGGGACCGACGAGCGAATCGGCGTCGTAGCGATCGATGCCCCGCTGTCGTGCGACGGCGCGCAGGTCGTCGACCAGCTTCGCTCTCCGGTTGCGAATGGTGCGATCGGTGCAGTGCTGTTCGGCGGCGATGTCGGCGGTTGAGGCTCCGCACGCGAGTCGGCGGGCGAGTTCGACGCGTTCGGGGTGGACGCCAGCGCACCGGGCGATGTCGAGCAGCTGCGCCGTGATCACGAGGGGGTCGGGGCCCTCCCCGACCGCAGCTCGCTCGTCGAATCTCATCGCTGGACACGGCAGTTCCGTCGTGTGGTGGCGGCGTCGGTGCGGCTTACGGAATGCATCGTGGAAGGCTCGGCTGGCGAGCCTGGGTGCGACGTGGCGCGCCTCGAGTGGGAAGTCGGCGTTTGCGACCGCAACCGTCAAGCTGGTGATCGCATCGTCGATCGGAGCGGTCGAGATCTCGGCACCGCGCTGGCGGCGGGCACCCGCGACCACGAGCGGCATCGTCCGTTGAATCACGATGCGATGCGCCACCGGCTCCTCGGCGCCGACCCGAAGCAGCCAGTGGAGCACGTCGTCGGCGATCCTGCCGTGTCGCCGATGACACGCGTCGACGAGTTGGTCGAGGCACTCGACAGCGATCAGGTGCTGATGGGCCCAACGATCGAGGATGACATCGCCCGATCGCCAGGCCCGGATCGTCGAGGGGTCGATGCGTCGACGCGCGAGGCGGCGCCATTCTCGATCGAGTTGGGCGGTGAGGGTGCTCTGTTGCCGGTATTGAGACATGCCCCGATGTTTCGGATGGGGCTCACCGGAGTCCTCACCGATGTCTCCGTGACCAGGGTCGCGGCGCTCACTGCCGACCCGAACTCCTCTCACAGCCCCAGGTCAGCATCCGATTTCGCCCGTCATCGATCGGATCCGTCGCCCGTTTCCGGTGGGGCTGCCGTCGCGCCGACGAGCGATGTGTGAGCGCACCGAAGCAGCGAGATCGGTCTGTCCCTCCCGCAGTCGCCGTTCAGGTGGTGGCTGGTCCCGACCGGTCACCCCTGCGACGGATCGACGAACGCAGAGTCGTCATCGGGCGGAGCCCCAGCGCCACCGTGGTCGTCGACGACCCGGCCGTCGCACCGCACCACCTGCTGGTGACCGTCGCGTCAGCAGCGTCTGGGCAACCGCCCTCGATTCGCCTGCTCGACCTCGCAGGGGGATGCCGGACTGACATCGACGGCGTGCCGCTGTCGGGAGAGATCACCGTCGCGGAATCGGTCCGGTCCGGCCGTGACGGTCCCCCCGGCGCCGGCACTCCCGGGTTCCGATCCCTTCGAGTTCGGCTCGGAGGTTCGGAACTCGTCCTCTTCGTGTGGGACGGTGAGCCGTGCGTTCGCGCCGATCCGCTGTTCGGTCTCGACGAGTTGCCGCAGTCGCGGCTCGTCCCGTCGGCGACAGACCGCGGCCGGTTCATCGTCGAGCGGCCCTTCCAGTCCCGATCTCCTGTGTCCGACGTCGATCAGGCGGTGCGCGGGGCTCTCGGAATCGTCGACGTACCGGAGCTGCCCTCCCGACACGCAGGTCCGCCGACGACCGCGCTGACCGGCGCGGTCGTGGCGCTCGTCGGCGCCAGCATCGTGGCGAGGTTGCTCGGCAGCCTGATGTTCCTCGTCTTCGCCGGTGTGGCCGCGGGTGTCGCAGCGGGGTCCTACCTCGCCGGGTGGTGGGTCGTCTTGCGGCATCGTCGCCGTGCCCGCCGCCGGTGGGAGGCTGACCTCCTCGAGCTCGATGGGCACCTTGCCGATGCTGTGAGCCGAGCTGCGGCGGCCATGCGCCGGTCGTCTCCAGGTGTCTGGCCGGCGCTGTCGGTGATCGGTGCCGACGACGTAGATCGCTTCGGTGGCGCGGCGCCGGCTTTGTGGCAGTCGCGGTGGGAGGGAGCGGAGATCGATGTCGTCGTGGGCTGGGGCGACCGGCCGTGGCAGCCCATCGTCGGCGAGGCCGTCGACACCGTTCGGCCCCACGACACAGACGAAGCGGTCCAAGTCGAGCAGCGCCTCGCCAGCATTCGACTGGGGGATGTGCCGCTACTCGCGACGATCCGGCGCGCCGCTGCGACGGCTGTGTCGGGCCCCGGTCGACTCGCTGTTGCGAGGAGCGTGGTGGTGCAGCTCGCCTGGCACGTCGGACCGGCCGATGTCTCGATCGTCGTGGTCACCGACCGTCCACGGGCGTGGTCGTGGGTCCGTCGGCTCCCGCACGCTGCGGAGTCGACCGGCTCAGCGGTGGTCGAGACGACCGACCTCGAGAGGGGCCCTGGTGCCTTTCTGGACCGAATCACATCAACCGATCTCTGGGTCGTCGTGCTCGACGCAACGCGAGACTCCGTGCGAGATCAACTCGTGCGCGATGCAGTGGAAGCCAACGGTGCCGCCCTGATCGTCGTGGCAGAACGAGCACCGGCGTGGGTGGAGTCAGAGGCTCGATCGTGCGCGACCGGCTCGTTGGTGGTCCGGAGGTCTGATGGCCCCGATGACGTTCGGGGCACGTTGGTGGGGCTGTCGGGCGCCACTGCCGAAAGGGTCGCAGCGTGGCTCAGCGCCCTCATCGACCCCGAGTCGAGATCTGCGGGCTGGTCTGACCGGTGCTCGTTCGCCGACGTGCACGCCGCAGTCGAACCGAGGCGCCGGGTCGATCCGTTCGACTCGGCGTCGATCATCGACGGCTGGCGTTCCGACGTGATCGACCCCATTCCTGCTGCGACCATCGGTCTGTCGCCGGGCGGTACCGAATGGGTCGACCTCGAGCGCCAGGGGCCGCACGCGTTGGTCGCCGGCACGACCGGGTCGGGCAAGAGCGAGCTGCTCCGCACCCTCGTCACCGGACTCGCGGTGCGATCTGCACCCGAGCATCTCGCGCTCCTCCTCGTCGACTACAAGGGCGGTGCGGCCTTCGATGCCTGCGCCGACCTTCCTCATGTCGTGGGTGTCGTGACCGACCTCGATCACGATCTCGCAGCGCGGGCGCTGCGAAGCCTCGATGCCGAACTTCATCAACGAGAACGTCTGATGCGCGCAGTCGGAGCGTCTGATCTCGGTGAGTATCGGAGTGCGATCCACGACCTCGACGGTGGTCGAGCGATCGCTCGGCTGGTGATCGTCGTCGACGAGTTCGCATCGCTGGCCAAGGAGCTCCCCGAGTTCCTCGCGTCCCTCGTCGACATCGGTCGCCGTGGTCGAAGCCTGGGGGTGCATCTCGTGTTGGCGACGCAGCGTCCTGGCGGCGTGGTGAGCGAGGATCTGCGGGCGAACACCGGACTGCGGATCGCGCTGCGGGTCAACACCCCGGCCGAGTCGAACGACGTGATCGGTGTGCCCGACGCGTCGTCGATCGATCGTTCGTGTCCAGGTCGCGCGGTCGTCGCCGTCGATGGGGGCCGCTCCAGATCGTTCCAGACGGGATGTTGCACGATGACCGACGGCGGAATCGACAGCGAGCTCTCCGTGGTCGTCGACGCAATCAGGCGGGCGGTGACGCTCGGCGGGTTCGGGCTTGCCGCGACGCCCTGGTGCGCGCCGCTGCCGGCGTCGATCGGCCCCGACGAGTTGGCTCCGCTCCTGGAGTCGGGTGGGCCAGCGCAGTCGTCGGCCGAGGATCGCGTCGTCGACCGAGCGGTCCCGATCGGCGCGATCGACGACCCCGATGCACAGTGCCGGCGCGCCCTCACCTGGTCGCCGGGGGACGGCTCCCTGGCAGTGATCGGCCGGTTCGGGAGTGGGACGACGTCGACGCTGCTGTCGGTCGTGGCCGCTGCGTGCGCTGCAGCCGACCCCGACGCCACCCACGTCTACGTGATCGACGCCATCGGCGACCACCGACTCGATGCACTCACCTCGGTGGCACACTGCGCGGGCGTGGTGCGGCCGATCGAGGCCGAACTCCTGCGCCGGATGATCGACCGGCTCAGCGTGAACGATCGGACGGCTTCGTCCCCTCGAACGGTGTTGGTCATCGATGGGCTCGAGGCGCTTCGCTCGACCTTGCGCGAGGGGCCCGATCCGTCGTTGGAGCGCGAGGTGATGGACCTGCTCGGTTCGGCGTCCGATCGAGGTGTCGAACTCCTCGTGTCGGCGCGCCGTGAACTCGGTGGCCTTCGCAGCGCGTTCCGCGACGTGTGGGTCGGCGCGGTCGACGACCCGACCGCCGCACGGGCCCTGGGTTGGCGAGGACGCGATGCCGACGGGTTCGCGGCTGGCCGGGTTGGCCTGGTGTCGTGCCAGCTCGAGGGGCAAGTCGCTCTCGGGGCACCCGGCTTGGCCGAGCTCCCTTCGGTGGGTGGTCCGGAACGGCTGGCCAGGCTGCCGTCCGACCTCTCGTTCGCCGCGCTCGATGAACGAATCGATTCGGGGCGTGGTTCGACGACCGACGATCGGCAGCTCGTGATCGGTCTCGACATCGCCGACCTTGCGCCGACCGGCCCTGAGATCGGCCCCCACCGCCACCTACTCGTCGTCGGCCGGCCCGGTGGAGGTGTGTCGACGACGCTGGCAGCGATCCAACGACGCTGGCGTCGTCAGGTCCCCGATGGTCGGGTGGTCGACATCGGCACCGACGGCGCAGTCGCCAGCACCGGGTCGGGGACGGCCCCGGAGCTGTGGGTCGTCGATGATGCGGATCGGGTCAGAGATGATGACGGCCTGCTCGCTGCGATCATCGACGGATCGTCATCTCAGGCTGACCGGGTCGTGGTGGTCGCCGGCATTCGCTCGGACGCCCATCGTCAGGCCTTCGGGCACTGGACGAGGGGTCTCGCAGCGGCCGAGCGTGGGATCGCCCTCGCCGCCTCGGGTGAACCGCCCACCGACGTGTTCGGTTCCGCTGCCCCGCGCAGGTCGCTGGTCGAGCAGCGACCCGGCCTCGGGTGGTATGTCGAAGCAGGGATGCTGCGCGGGATCCAGATCGCCCGTTGAGCGAAGGTTCAGCAGCAAGAGCTCGACACGCTGGTGTGCTCGATCTGTTCGGCGTCGCCGGTCTTGACGTACCACTCCCATCGAGCGCCTTCGGGCGACACGGCCCACGTCTCGGTCTTCTCTGCGAAGCAGCACACTGCGTCTTCGACGCCGGTCGTCTCGACGCCCGACTGGCCGAGGCGTTGGTCGGCGGCAGTGACCTCCGCCGCGTCGTTGACCTCGACCCCGAGGTGGTTCAGATGGTGAAAGCCACTGTCGTCGGCTTCGGCCGCTTCGAACAGGACGAGCTTGAGTGGTGGTTCGGCGATGGCGAAGTTGGCATAGCCGGGGCGACGCTTCGCAGGTTCGGTGCCGAACATCGCGGAGTAGAAGTCGACGGCGGTGTCGAGATCTCTGACGTTGAGGGCCAATTGCAGTCTCATGCGGAGCACGCTACCAATCATATTGATAGATGTCGATATGATATCGGTGATCGTCGGTGACGCTCCTCCTTCCCGACCGTCGGGTCGATCACACCTCGGGAGTCCCTCGACGCGGTCCCGGGTCGGAGCCTGGAGCTCTACCCCGATGCATCCTCGTCGGCACGTCGACCAAGACCGACTCGAACGACTGGCCGGCGCACGCCGACGACGGTGCCATCGAGATGGTGAACGGCGCAACACAGTTCCACGACGGGAACTCGAGTGCGCTGGGCGGATTCGACGGAACGATCGACGAGATCGTGATGTTCAACTCGGCGCTCGACGGGTTGCGCATCGAGATCCATCACGCCGCCGGTCGCCGATCGGCGACGAAGGAGGGCCGCAGCGTCAGCGGGCGCGCAGCTCGAGGCGATCGCGCTGGACGATCTTGTAGGTGCGATCGTGCTGCTCGAGCCAGCCCAGACGGATGAACGAGGCGATGGCCTTGTTCACGCGCTCGCGTGATGCGCCGACCATGCCGGCGAGCTCCTCTTGGGTGACCGGAAGCGTGAACTCGTCGGCACCGTCGGCGAGTTCGAGCAGGCGCTTGGCGGTGCGGCCGGTGACGTCGAGGAACACCGAGTCGGCGAGCGCTTCGTCGGTGACCCGGATGCGCTGAGCGAGGAGTCGGGTGACGTTCCAGAGCAGCTTCGGGTGCTCTTCGAACATCTGCAGCACCGGTGTAAATGGGATCTCGAACACGGTGGTCGGCTCGAGCGCACGCGCCATGGCGGAACGTGGACCGTCGTCGAGCATGCCCATCTCGCCGAAGAGGTCGTCGGGCTCCATGAGGGCGACGACGCTTTCACGGCGGTCGATCGGGTTGGCGATGGCGATGGCCAGTCGGCCGCGAAGCACCAGATAAAGCGCCTCGGGCGGATCGCCTTCGTTGAACAGCACGTCGCCTCGGATGAGGTGTCGTTCGTGCCCCGCGCCGGCCACGGCGCTGAGCGCGGCGCGGTCGGCGTCGGCGAAGAAGTCGGTACGAGCGAGGATCTCTTCAAGAGCCATGACGTCGGTCACCGTATACCCTGCGCGACGGTGAGGCGTCACACTTCCGATCGACCACGTGGTTCGGTGTGGGTGATCGTCGTCGGAGGGGGGAGCGGCCAGCGCTTCGGGCGACCGAAGCAGTACGAGCTGTTGGCTGGTGACGAACGAGTGATCGACCGGTCTCGGTCGGTCGCCGAGCAGGTCGCCGATGGCGTGGTCGTGGTGGTGCCGCCGGGTGATGCCGAACGCGAGCGCGGAATCGCCGGTGGGACGACCCGCAGCGACTCGGTTCGTGCCGGACTCGCCGAGGTGCCGACCGACGGGAGTGTCGACGTCGTGTGCGTGCACGACGCTGCTCGACCGCTCGCGAGTCCGGCGCTGTACGAACGGGTCGTTTCGGCCGTGCGTGCCGGCGCCGATGCGGCGATCCCCGGGGTGGCGGTGGCCGACACGATCAAGGTCGTCGATCCCGACCGTCGCGTGGTCGACACGCCTGACCGGTCCACACTGGTGGCCGTGCAGACCCCCCAGGCGTTTCGGCTCGACGTGCTCCGGCGAGCACACGATGCGGGCGGTCAAGCGACCGACGACGCTGCGCTGATCGAGGCGATCGGTGGCACCGTCGTGGTGGTCGAGGGCGAGCTCGGCAATCGGAAGATCACGCTGCCGGACGATCTCGACTGGGCTCGCCGGGCCGCTGCGGAGGAGATGACATGACTGAGTCAGTCGGCGGGTTCGCAGCTTCGGTGCCCGAGATCCGTGTCGGGCAGGGTTTCGACGTCCATCGCTTCACCGACGATCCCGACCGGGTGTTGGTACTCGGCGGCGTCGAGTTTCCTGGCGAGCGTGGCTTGGTCGGGCACAGCGATGCCGATGCGATCTCGCATGCGTGTGCCGATGCGCTGCTCGGTGCCGCCGGGCTCGGAGACATCGGGATGCACTTCCCCGACACCGACCCGAGCTGGTCGGGTGCCGATTCGCTCCAGCTGCTCTCCCACGTCGTCGGCCTCGTCGGTGCCGATGGCTGGTCGATCGGCAACATCGACACGGCGGTGGTCTGTGAGCGGCCCAAGTTGGCGCCGAGACGCGACGAGATCCAGGCGACGTTGACCGAGGTGGTCGGTGCGCCGGTGACGATCAAGGGCAACCGCGCCGAGCAGCTCGGCGCAATCGGGCGAACGGAGGGGATCGTGTGTTTCGCCACAGCGGTGCTCGTTCGATTCCGTGCCGCGCCTGACCGTGTCGAACCGGGTGCAGACTGACCCCATGAGTCGAGGAAGCGCGCCCAAGCGAGGCGGTCGGTCAGGTGGCCAAGGTCGATCCGGCCAGGGTCGTTCCGGCCAGGGCGGCCAGGGCCGCGGCGGCCGTCAGGGCCAACGATCGGAGTCGCCCAACCGAGGTGGTCAAGGTGGCAGCCGCGGTGGTGCGTCCAAGCGTGGGTCGGGGCCAAAGCGTGGTCTCGGCGGCGGTCAGGTCGAAGGTCGCCAAGCGGTTCGCGAGATGTTGATGGCCGAGCGGCGGTCGATCCACGAGATCTGGATCAGCGCCGAACTCGAAGGCGACGCAGGGGTCGACGACATCGTCACGATCGCCCACGCACGCCGAGTGCCAATCGCCTACGTCGCGAAGGCCAAGGTCGAGCGGGAGGCCCGCTCCGAGGCGCCGCAGGGTGTGGTGGCCTTCGCTGCAGATCTTCCCGAGGCCGACCTCGGTGCGATGCTGCGACGCGGTCGTGACGGTGCGCCGCCGTTCCTGGTCGCAGTCGACGGCGTCACCGACCCGGGCAACCTCGGTGCGATCATCCGCAGCTGTGATGGTGCTGGGGTGAGCGGGCTCCTCATTCCCCAACACCGGGCAGCTCATGTCACGCCGACCGTCGCCAAGGCGTCGGCCGGAGCGATCGAGTACCTGCCGATCACGCTCGTCCCCGGCTTGCCGGCGACCCTCGCACGAATGAAGGAGCACGGCATCTGGGTCGTCGGGCTCGACGATGCCGCCGACCGCAGCGTGTTCGAACTCGGCGATCTGGCTCGAGATCCGATCTGTCTCGTCCTCGGCGCCGAGGGGCCGGGTCTCTCTCGGTTGGTGCGAGAGCGGTGCGATGTGATCGTCTCGATCCCGATGCTCGGCGGCGTCAGCTCACTCAACGTGTCGGCGGCAGCGGCACTTTCGGTCTACCAGGTGACAGCTGCGCGCTCGGCCGGCGTAGACTGACCGGCGTGGGTGACGGGGCTCGCGCGGAGGTCGAGTTTTCAGACGATCCCGTCGACCAGTCCGTCGTACCGGGCCATCTCGGTCGACGGTCCCTGCTGGCAGGCGTGGCTGGGGCCGCGGTCGGTGTGGCCGCTGCCGGGACGCTCAGCGCGTCGGTCGAGGCGGCGACGCCCGCCAGCGTGTTCGAACCGGTCAGCCCGTCGTTGCGGTTGGCCGACACCCGCCCCGCCTTCGGTGCCAGCGGCTTCACCCGGGTCAGCTCACAGGCGGTCAGGGTCGCGGTCGCTGGTCAGACGGTGGGATCGACGACGATCCCTGCGGATGCGGTCGCCGCGGTGTTCACGGTCGTCGGGATCAACGTGCATGCGGGCGGGAACTTCGTCACGGTGTATCCCAGTCGGACGGCGCGCCCGAACACCTCGAACGTCAACATGCAGTTCCCAGGTGACGTCGTCAACAACCTCGCCACCGTCAAGCTCGGCAACGACGGATGCGCTGAGTTCTTTCACCTGCACCCTGCTCATCTGGTCGTCGATCTGGTCGGGGTCTATCGGCCAGCCGGTGGGGCCACTCGCGCCGGCCGCTTCGAACCGCTGGGTGGGCTCGGAGGAAGTGGGCCGTCTGCGCAACGGATCTTCAGTCCGAACATCGGCGGAGTTCCTCTCGACGGTCAGGTCATCGACGTCGACGTGCAGGGACTCGTCGACGAGGGCCTGATCGACCCCGATGCGACCGCAGTGGTTGCCAATCTCACCGTCGCTCGGACCGTTGGCCCGGGCTTTCTGTCGGCATACCCGTACGGGGAGTCACGACCCGAGACGTCGACGTTGAACTACTCGACGGGTGCGACGAGGGCGGCGAACTCGTTCGTGAGGGTGGGCGTCGACCCGACCACGGGGCGGCGAGGCTTCCACATCTTCGTGCTCCGATCGGCCCGTGTGTTTGTCGACGTCTCCGGTTTCATCACTGGCGACGAAGCCCGCTTCAGCACGACGGCCGGCCAGTTCGTGGCGATCACCCCGACGCGGCTGCTCGACACGCGAGCGGCGTCAGCGTCGATGCGCGGGGTCGGCGGTGGCAAGCGCCTCTGGCCCCACTGGAATCGGGGCTTCACACTGCCGTCCAACATTGCCTCGGTCGCCGGCGCTGCTGCGGTCAACCTCACGATCGTGAACTCGATGGCGCCGGGATTTCTCACGCTGCTCCCAGCGCAGACGCCGCGTTTCGAGGTGTCGAACGTCAACGCGTACTTCGGTGGGCAAGTCGCTGCGAATCATGCGGTCACGCCGGTCAGCCAGTCGGGCCTCCAAGTGTTCTCGTCGCACGGGGCCTCGGTCGTGTGCGACCTGGTCGGCTACTACCAGGGGAGCGGCGTTGCAGCCACCCAGGCCATCCCACCCGATCCGCCGCCGCCGCCGGTCGGGCCGCCGTATTCGATGAATGCACCTCGTGTGGGCGGGTTGCTCGAGGTTCGAGCCGGAGCCTCGTCGCGGGCCGTGGTCGACACAGGCCGGATCTGGCACTGGACGGGCACCGGGCTCGTCGGGCAGGGGCGGCCGATCGGCACGTTCGGCCACCGCACCGACGCCGGCGGACCGTACCGACACATCCACTTCCTCGCCGCGGGCGATCGGCTCACGATCGACACCGTCGACCAGCGGCGGTACACGTACGAGTACGTCGATCGCGAGTTGACCGACAGTCGGTTCTCGAAGATCGTCGAGGCGGCCTTGCGGTACGACGGCGAGTACCTCTCGCTCATCGCCTGCACGGTCGGGTTCGACAGCCGGAAATCGGGCGGCATCTGGGAGCCGACGAGCTCGCTGTATCGCATCGTCGTGCGAATGCGCCTGGTCGGCTGGGAAGACATCTCGCCCACTCTCTTGTGAGACTTCGCTCCGACAGCGTCATCAGCAGCGGCCGATAACTTGCCGGGCCAGCCGCCGGGTGAGCTCAATTGGGAGAGCACCTGACTTGCAATCGCCGACTGACCGTCCCGCATCGACGGCGATTGGACGGAGTCGACGCACACCGGCCGGCGCCTCTTCCCTGCGTACCGGCCGGGTCAGCGAACATCGGCTTGCGAAGATGCTGCCGTCCTGTTCAGCCGCAGGATCGCGTTCTGGACAAGAGGATGATCTCGGGGATGGTCTCGGCTGCTGGGCCTCGAGATGACGGCGCACCTTGCGGGCGATCCCGAGCATCGTCCTGGCTGTCTCAACCCGCCGGAGATCATCCGCGTTCGTCGCGGCAACATGCTGAGGCAACGCCGACACTCAGTTGATCCTGGACGATGCGACCCCGGTATGGCTCGAGGTCACCGTCCTCTCCTCGCTCACGACTTCCCCGGCCAAGTGGAGTATGCGATTGCCCAGCTCGGTCACGTGACTGCTGTGATGCTGGTGAGCGGACCGGAGGGCTGCGTGCGAGTGTGGCTCAACGCCGACGCCGAAGACTCGCACCGACTCAGAGATGCACATCTCGCCGAAATTCTGGTGCTCGTGGCGAGCCGACGAGAATGGTAGCCAGGCGCGACGTCCCCGAGTTGGCGTCGACTGTCCCGGCGCGTGATGAACGAGCCGCCAGCGCCGCATCAGCAAGCCTTTGCCTGGTCTGTGACGTGCCACCTACCCAGCGACGTGGGACACCCTGGGCAATCGAGGCTGAGGACGTTTGGGAATGCCCCGACGCTCGAGTACGCCTCGATATGTGCTGCGTCAGTCGAGCTGCGTGAGCCGATCGCGGGCGTGCTGGGCGCCGGTGGCGTCGCCGGCCGCGTCGAGCGCGTTGATCAGGGCGTGATGACTGGCCGGGTTGTACTCGTCCACCTCGACGAGACGCCGGGCGATTGCGACGCGTTCGTCGGTTCCCGCCGCTCTGTCGTCGGCGGCGAGCTCGTCGAGTCGGCGACGCAGCGCCGCGGCGAGGGTGGCCCGGATCTGCTCGCGCATGGGCGCGGTCCAGTCGTCGTAGCGATCATCGGGGAGGAAGTCGCCGGTGATCAGCTCGATTCGTTCGGCGTCGTCGTCGGTCGACAGCGCAGCGTCGAGATCGGTTGAGACTCGGCCGCGGTCGAGTGCGATGGTGTCGCGATCGGCGATGACTCCTCCGCCGAGAACTCGGCGCACGTGCGACAGCTGCACGGAGAGGCGTGCGCCGAGTTTGTTGCGGTCGGCTTCGTCGGGCCACAGCAGGTCGAAGAGTTCGTCGCGCGTGACCGGCCACCCGCGGGCGAGTACCAGCCGCTTGAGCAGGGTTCGCGCTCGGCGCGACCCCCAGTCGCTCGCCGGCACGTCTTCGCCGTCGACGGTCACAGCGAATCGACCGAGGGTCGTCACGTGCGCGGTCGCCGGGCTCGGCTCGACGGGCCGGTCCTGAACGGTGCCCGTCACCCACCGCTCCATTGGTTCCATCCACGACTCGACGTCGCCGAGGAATGCGAAGTGATCACTTCCTTCGAGCTCGATGAGGGTGGCGTCACGTGCGAGTTCGGCGAGTTCGCGCCCGAGTTCGATCGGCATGACCCGATCGCCTTCACGATGAAGCACGAGCATCGGCGCGTCGATGTCTGAGACCACATCGGTGGCATCCATGTCGATCATTTGGATGAGCAGGTCTCGCAGGGAGTCCTGACCCGCCGACAGGCGTTCGTACCGCTGGAACCAGGACGTGAACTCCTCGTTCTCAAGCTGCGAAGGGGCAAAGATGGGAACGCCGAACGAGTCGGGGGTGCCTGATGCAGCGGCGAAGAGTTCTCGCGCGGCGATCTGTTCCGCGCGTTGTTCGGAGGTGAGTTCCGCTTGGAACAGTCGAGCGCATGAGCCCACCATGATCAGGCTCTTCACACGCTGCGGGTATGTGGCGGCGAACAGCAGCGTCGTCACGCCGCCTTCGGACTGAGCAAAGAGGTGGGCGCTCTCGATCTCGGCGGCGTCCATGACCGCCCTGAGGTCGTCGACGCGGTCGTCGACGTGCGGAACCCGGATGGTTCGGTCCGAGCTGCCCGTGCCGCGCTTGTCGTAGTGCACGTAGTTGCAGAACGATCCAAAGCGTTCGAACATCCCCCGAAGCGATGGCCACTCCCAGGCGACCTCGATGTTCTGCGCAGCGGGCGGAATGGCGACGACGTTCGGTCCTGAGCCCCATTGCTGGAACGCGATTCGGGCACCGCGAGATTCGGCAAATCGGACCGGGGGGATGTCGCCCATCGCCCGACCTTAGAACGCTGTCGAAAGAGGTTCGTCAGGGCACTGTTGCTTGATGTCTGCACGAATCCGAGACGACTTCTCCAGCATCCGGTGGCCAAGCAGCTTGCGCGGCGTGACTGACACTTCGTGGCTCGAGTCAGGCTGGCCGAGCAGGCCAACATCGACCGGCCAAGGGAGTTGACCCGGACGTGGACGAGTGCTGTGGTCCAGGCTGCTCTTTCGGGCGGCAGGGTAGACCTCTGCGGAGGTGCGGGTCGCGTGCGCAACTTGTGAGGGGGGAGTGGGGTAGGTCTTGGAGTGGCGTCTCCAGCCGAGCTGGTCCCGAGCCAGAGTTGCCCTTGAAGCGTCCGTTCGGTCCCAGCGGGCCCAAATGGTCTCTTGGATGGTCCCGGTCGTCGGACGAACACGTCGGCTGCTGGCGGGCGTCGCAGCATCATCGCAGATCAGACCGGTATTCTGAGGCCCTCGCCGGGTTAGCTCAGTTGGTAGAGCACTTGACTTGTAATCATGTGGTCGCGAGTTCGATTCTCGCACCCGGCTCCACGCCCCGCCTGACTCGATCGGGCTGGCAGCAGGGTCGACGTAGAGCCGGGCCACGTGGCCGATCGATCCGTCCGTCGCATCTGGTCCGTACAGCACTGCGCCGACGAGTCGTCCGCCGTCGACGACCACGTCGACGTGCCAAGGCGACCCTTGCTCGAGCCGGTCAAAGCGCTCCTGCTCGAAGTCGGCCTCACTCGGCGGCGGTGAGGTCGGCGGGAACACGTGGCCGTACCCGGCGATCGCCGATCGTCGATGGAGCAGCCCGATCGCCTGAGCGTCGACGCAGCGTGCGGCTCGGAGTGTCGTCACAGCGTTCCAGTCTCCATGCTCTCGCACGGGTAGGTGCGCCCCCTGGACTGGAAGCCGGGCAGCGGTCGAGCTGCAGGTAGCTGGGCGGGTTGCTTGGTGGGATTCGATCCCCGGATCTGGCCGCTCGGGTGATGGCTCGAATGTGCGATGAGATCTGTCGTCGGACGGGGCTGTCACCTCTCACCAGAGCGGGTCAGGTGAGGATGGATTCGGCGAGGCGTTGGACCGCCAGGGCTTCGTCGAACGTGGCCAGGCGGTGGGGTCGGCCGGACAGCATGGCGTCGAGTTCGTCGAGCTGGGCGGCGTAGGCGGCGGCCGCCAACGCAGGGCGGTCGGCGTCGCTCGTCGCGGTCCACGGGCCGCCGTCGGTCGATTCGACTCGGTACCAGTCGGCGACCCGCATCGAGCCAGCGGTGCCGCGCACGGTGAGCTCGACGATGTCGGGGCCAGCGCCGCCAACCGTGCCGGCCAGGGTGATCGGCAGGTCTCCGGCCGACAGCTGCGCCAACGCGTGCGTCTCACACCGCACACCATCGGGGCCCTCGGGGTAGGTCGCACTCGCCGACTCGAGCGTCGTGGAGCCCAACACCCGACCGAGGAGGAACAGGTGGTGCGACGCGACCTCGCGCACCCAGCCACCTTGGTCACGGTCGGCCAGCCAGGTCGCCTCGGCCTGCCACGCTCGCGGCCACTCGGCGAAGTGAAGCCGCAGCTCGGCGCTGACCACTTCGCCGAGCGCACCGCCCCCTACGGCGTCGCCCAGCTCCACCGCGGCCGGCGCTGACGAGTACACGAAGTTCACGCCAGCGGGCACGTCGCTGGCCTCGACCGCCGCGACGAGCTGCTCGCTCTCGGCCACGTCGATGCCGAGCGGCTTCTCGCAGAAGATCGCCGTCCCCGACGCCAGACAGGCTTCGACGTACTCGCGGTGATGATGCGGTGGCACAGCGATGTAGACCGCGTCGGCCCGGTCGATCACCTCGCTGGCCGAACCGACGACCGTGACCTCGTCGGCGTATCGAGCACATGCGTCGGGGGAGCGATCCCACGCCGCCGACACCTCGAACGCCGGGTGCAACCCGAACTGCTCGACGAAGCGTCCTCCGACGGTGCCCAATCCGATGATGCCGACTCGGTGTGCCACGCCGTCAGTCTGGCCGAGAGATCGGCCAGGTCTCGTGGCGGCGGCGGTCATTATGAGCTTGACTCTTCGGATGGATCGGCTCAAGGTGTGGTCGCGCACGCTGTTCGACCGTCGTACGGTCAAAGACGACTCGATCGCCGGCGTCGTGCTCGGCGTGCAGAGTGTGCCCGATGGATTGGCCGGCGGCCTCCTCGCCGGAGTCAACCCCGTGTATGGCCTGTACGCCTACATGATCGGCACGTTCAGCGGCGCCCTCTTCACGAGTGCGACGTTCATGGCGGTGCAGGCGACTGGAGCGATGGCGATCGTGGTCACCGACGTCCCCCAGGTCAGCGGCGAGAACGGCGACACCGCGCTCTTCACCCTCGCCGTGATGACTGGCGTGATCATGCTCATCGCTGGGTTTCTGAAGCTGGGCGTGCTGCTGCGCTTCGTGTCGAATGCAGTGATGGTCGGCTTCATCAGCGCCGTCGGCGTGAACATCATCCTCGGCCAGCTCGACAACTTCAGTGGCTACGAGGCCGAGGGTGGCAACCGGGTTGCTCGGGCGTTCGACCTGTTGTTCAATCTGGGTGAGGCCCACTGGCCGTCGATGGGCATCGGCGCCGCCACGATCGCTCTGATCATCGGACTGGAGAAGACCCGCCTGGGCTCGCTCGGCCTGGTGGTCGCCATCGTCGTCACCTCGGGGATCGTCGCTGCGTTCGCTCCAGGAGTAGCCCAACTGCAGGACATCGTCGACGTACCTGGCACGCTGCCGACGCCCGTCATGCCCGACCTCGGCCTGATCCCGGCGCTGGCGATTCCCGCCGCAGCGTTGGCCTTCATCGGGCTCGTGCAGGGAGCGGGCATCTCGTCGGGCTTCCCGAACCCCGATGGCGAGTATCCCGACACGTCACGCGACTTCATCGGCCAGGGTGCGGCGAACATCGCCGCCGGCTTCCTCCGGGGCATGCCGGTCGGTGGGTCGATGTCGGCGAGCTCGCTGGTGAAGCAGGCGGGTGCCAAGTCGAAGGCAGCGCTCCTGATCGCAGCAGGGGTGATGGCGTTCGTCATCGTCGTGGCATCCGACCTCGTCGAGCTGATCGCGATGCCCGGCCTCGCCGGGCTGTTGATGCTCATCGGTTACCGCACCGTGAAGCCACACGATCTGAAGGCCGTGTGGCGCACGGGGCTCCCGCAGGCGACCGTGATGACCATCACGTTCGTCTTCACGATGATGATCCCGCTGCAGTCGGCGGTGCTGCTCGGCGTCGCACTGTCGATCCTCCTCCACGTGATCAGCAGGTCGAACTGCGTCACCCTGCGTCGCTGGGTCGTCGAAGACAACGGGTTCCGCGAGATCGATCCACCGAAGACGATCGGTGCCGACGAGGTGCTCCTCTTGCAGCCCTACGGCAGTCTGTTCTTCGCGTCAGCTGCTGTGTTCGAGGGGGCGTTGCCCGAGGTCGCCACCGACACGCGCAACTCAGTCGTCGTGCTCCGCCTGCGCGGGACCAACACCTTGGGCTCCACCTTCGTCGCCGTCGTCGGCCGCTACGCCGAGGCGCTGGCTCGGGCCGACAGCAAGCTGATGCTCATCTACTCCGACCAACGGGTGCGCGACCAACTCGATGCCTCGGGAGCCGTCGACCTCATCGGTGAGGAGAACCTCTACGAGTCGGAGCAGTGGCTCGGCCGCACGATGACCGTCGCCCACGCCGACGCCGAGGCGTGGGTCGAATCTCAACTGGGGTCTGACCCCAGTTGAGATTTCAGTCGGCGCCGGGCTGGTGGCGCGGTTTGGCGACGAAGCGGCTCACCAATGCGGCAACGAGCGTGACGAGGAAGATCTGGCCGACCACCGCTTCGGCGACCGAGGCCAGCTGACCCAAGTTGCTGGTGGGGGACAGGTCGCCGTACCCCAGCGTCGTGATCGTGACGAGCGAGAAGTACATGTACTCGGTCGTCTCGACTTCGGTCTCGAAGAACGGGCCTGGCTCGTAGGCATCGATGACGAGAAAGGTCATGAAGAAGCTGAAGGCCAGGAGCAGATAGGCAGCGATTGCCCCGAGCAGGGTGCGAATCGTCACCACGGGTTGGAGCACGACGCGTCGGACCACGGCGACCGGCACGAGTACCGCCAGCAAGGCCCAGAGCGCCGACGGTCGGAAGTGCTCGCCGTCGCGAGGTTCGTAGGCGGTCACCGTCAGCACGGACGTGGCGAGATAGCCGATCGTGAGCACGATGCTGGTCCCTCGCCGCCATCGGTACGCCACGCCGGTCGCGCTCATCGCCAGGATGAAGAGCAAGACGACATATCCAGTCACGGCGAGCGATCCCCATGGCACCTCGTCGACCGTGTTCGGAGTGAGGTCGACGAGCGACAGAGCGACCACTGCGATCAGTGCCGCGATCAGGAGCACGCCGAACTGGTCGAGTCGTTGCGATTGGTCGTCGAAGACCTTCCATCGGAGTCGGGTCATCGGAGGTCGACCCTAACCAATGGGCAGGTCCAGGTCGGTTGATGCCGCGAGCTGCATTTCGTCGGCCGCAGTTGTCAGAGAACCAGGGAGTGGGCGATGGGAGATCTGAACGACGACGGGACCTACACGGTGACCGACGACGACCGTGCAGCGTTCCACCGAGACGGGTAGGTGCACCTGCGAGGGCTGCTCACCGAAGCCGAAGTCGCCGAGCTCGAAGTGGTGTACGACCAGTTCCTCAATCGCGAGATCGAGGTTCCCGGCAAGGACTGCTGCGACATGGTGGGCGACTACGGCCGAGAGCACGACGGCTACTCGATCGTCAACGTGATGCTGCCCCGCCGGCATCACCCGGTCTGGCAGGGAAATGTGCTCGAGCGACGGTCGCTCCAGGCCACCGCCTAGCTCCAAGGCGACGGCATGGAGATCGACGCCGGCATCGCCGGCGAGACCCGTTGGCCCTGCGACCTCGGCCGGCCGGCGTGCTCGGCGTCACGACAACCTGATGTGGGAGTGATTCCCGTCCTTGATACAGTTTCGGGCACAAGATTCATTCTCATTTTCTGGAGATTGCTGAGATGCGCCCCTTAAACACACGAGCAACCATTGCTGCGCTCGCCACCGCTGGTCTGGTCTTCGCTGCCTGCGGGTCTGACGATGCCGACACGACCCCCGAGCCCGTCGACGAGGAAGCTGACTCGGACGCAGCGGCGAGCGACGACGAAGATGCCAGTGGTGCACAGACCGACGGTGACTCCGACGAGGCGGCATCCGACGACGTGCCCACGATCGTCGTCACGACGAACATCCTGGGTGACGTCGTCAGCGAGGCCGTCGGGAGCGCCGCCGACGTGATCACGATCATGCCCGTCGGGGCTGACCCCCACGACTTCCAGGCCTCGGCCCAAGAGGTCGACGCGATCATGAACGCCGACGCCCTCATCGTGAACGGCGGCTCGTTCGAAGAAGGTCTGCTCGACGTGATCGAGAGCGCCGAGGCCGAGGGTGTGCCCACCTTCGAGGCGCTCAGCGTCGTCTCGACCATCGAGTTCGGTGAAGGCGGCCACGACCACAGCGACCACTCAGACGAGGAGCACTCGGATGAGGAGCACGATCACTCAGACGAGGAGCACTCGGATGAGGAGCACTCCGACGAGGAGCACGATCACTCGGACGAGGAGCACTCGGATGAGGAGCACTCCGACGAGGAGCACGATCACTCGGACGAGGAGCACTCCGACGAGGAGCACGATCACTCGGACGAGGAGCACTCCGACGAGGAGCACGATCACTCGGACGAAGAGCACTCGGATGAGGAGCACTCCGACGAGGAGCACGATCACTCCGATGAGGAGCACTCGGATGAGGAGCACGCCGACGACGACCACGGTCACGACGACCACGGTCACGACCACTCGGGTGACGATCCCCACTTCTTCACCGACCCGGCTCGCATGGTCGATGCCGTGCAGGGCATCGTCGAGTTCCTGCAGGCCGAGCTGACCTTCGCTGACGCCGACGCCGTCACCGCCTCCGCCGACGCCTACGTGGCGTCGCTGACCGAGGTCGACGCCGAGGTCGCTGCGCTCGTCGAGTCGATCCCCGAGGCGAACCGCGTCCTCGTGACCAACCACGAGGTCTTCGGCTACTTCGCCGACCACTACGGCTTCGAGGTCGTGGGCGCGATCATCCCAAGCGGCAGCACGACCGACAGCGCCAGCGCTGGTGAGCTCGCCGAACTCGCCGAGGTCATCGAGGCCGAGGGTGTGCCGGCGATCTTCTCCGACACCTCGTCGTCCGACGAACTGGCCCAGACGCTCGCCGACGAGGTCGGCGACATCTCGGTGGTGGAGCTGTTCACCGAGTCGCTCGGCGACGCCGACAGCGAGGGTGCGACCTACCTCGACATGGTGCGCACCAACGCCGAGCGCATCAGCGCAGCGCTCGCCTGAGCGAACGCTGGCACGATCATCGTTCCGCTGACCTGCTCGTCACGCGCACGTCTGGCACGTGCCGAGCAGGTCGAGGCGGTGGCCTTCGACCGTGAACCCCGCGCCGCGGGCGACCTTGTTCAGGTCGCGCTCCAACCCGGCCTCGGCACCACCCGACAACTCGAAGTCGTCGACCGATCCGCACGAGGTGCAGATCAGATGGTGATGATGGTGGTCGGTCAGGGTCTCGGCCAGCTCGAAACGGGCGTGGTCGTCGTGGGTGACGATCCGGGTCACCGCACCGACCTCTTCGAGGATGGTGAGGTTGCGGTACACGCTCGACTGGGCGAGGCCCCGATCGATCTCGAGGATCTCGGGAATCGTGACGGGCCCCTCGATGGAGCTCAGCGCCTCGACGACACGGCGTCGACCCGACGTGTAGCGATGGTCGCCCGAGCGAAGCAGGGTCGCCACGTCGTCGTGCCAGAGGTCGGCGCTCATGAGCTGGACTGTATCCGTTCTGGGAACGAGTGAGAACCTCGGAGGCGACGCCGCGTCGAGCGGGCTCAGTGATGGTGGTGCGGATCGTCGAGGATCATCGTGTCGCCGACCTTCACGAAGCGGCCGCCAAAGGCGGTGCGGAGGTGCTCCTCGGTGAACACCTCGTCGGGTGTGCCGAACGCGACGAACTGGGTTGCCAGCAGCAACACGAGGTCGCAACGGCTTGCATCCTCGAAGTTGTGGGTGGTCGTCACCACGGTGCGACCCGCCGCCTGTTCGTCGTCGAGTACCTCGGTGATGATCGAGCGCGACCGCACGTCGAGCCCGGTGATCGGCTCGTCGAGAAGCAGGATCGGCGCCTCCTGCGCCAGGCCCTGGGCGACGAACGCCCGCTGTCGTTGACCACCCGACAGATGGTGGATCTGTCGGTTCGCCAGGTCGTCGATCTCCAGTCGCTCCATGGCTGAGCGCACGGCGGCTCGATCGGTTGCGTTCGGCCGACGAAGTAGACCAAGGCGGGGGTAGCGAGCCATCGACACGACGTCGCGCACGGTGAGCGGCACGCTCTTGTCGACGTCGGTCGATTGGAGGACGATCGCGACGCTCTGGCTGAACGTGTCGCACGAGCCTGAGGTCGGATCGAGCACGCCACCGATCACCTTGAGCAGCGTCGACTTGCCGGAGCCGTTCGGGCCGATGATCGCGATCGAGGCACCCGTCGGCAGGTCGAGTGAAAGGTCGCCGACCGCGTGGATCGGGCCGTAGTCGACATGCACGTCGGTGAGCTGCACGGCGATCGGCATTGCTCGGACGATATCGAGAATGACTCCAGAAATTGGTGGCTGGTGTCCGTGGTCGCCGTTAGCGTCTCGGCGTGCAGTTGATCCTCGACGCATTCGACCCGTCGTTCATGCAGCGCGCGCTCGTCGGTGGTCTGCTCGCGGTCGTCGCCACCTCGCTCGTCGGCACCTGGGTCGTGTTGCGAGGGCTCGCGTTTCTCGGCGATGCGCTGGCACACGGGGTCATCCCGGGCATCGCCCTCGCCGTGCTCTGGGGCTTCAGCCCGATCCTCGGTGCGCTGGTGGCCGCTGCAGTGATGGGTGGCCTCGTCTCGTTCGTCACGGCTCGTACGCAGATTCGCGAAGACACCGGCATCGGGCTGCTCTTCGTCGGGATGCTGTCACTCGGCATCGTGATCGTTTCGAAGGCGCGGTCGTTCACCACCGAGGTCACTGCGCTGCTGTTTGGTGACATCCTCGGCGTGTCACGTGACGACATCAACAATCAGCTGATCGGTGCCGGCGTGGTCGTGGTGGCCACCGTCGTCCTGTATCGGCCGTTCCTCGCCCTCACGTTCAACCGGATGAAGGCCCGCTCGCTTGGCATGCACCCGGGCGTCGCTCACGCAGCGATGATGATCTTGCTCGCTGTCAGCATCGTCACCAGCTTCCAGGCGGTGGGCACACTCCTGGTGTTCGGTCTGATCGTCGGACCGCCTGCCACCGCTTCGCTGCTCACGCGTCGGGTGCCGCTGATGATGTTCGTGTCGATGCTGTTCGGTGCGGTCGCCGTGGTGATCGGCCTCACGATCAGCTTTCACGCCGGGACCGCCGGTGGCGCCACCATGGCCGGCATGAGTGTGGCCCAGTTCTTCGTGGTGCTGGCGATCGTCGAGGTCGTCAGGCTCGTGAAGCAGTACCGCCACGCTCGGCTCGCCGTCTGAGTGGGGCAGCAGGTGTGCTCGAGTGAGTCGGCGCGGAAGGTGCTGATCGCCATCCAGCCCGACACCCCTGCGATCGTGAGTCCGGCGACCGGGTCGGCCCACCACCATCCCAGCGCAGCGTTGGCGACGAGACCCAGCAGCAATGCCGCCGAGAGCAGTGTGCACACGTTGGTCTGGGCGGCCTCAGCGACCGCCGCCCGCGATCCGAGCTCGATCGCGACGCGACGCTTCGCTGCTGCGAGCACGGGCATGACGACGAGCGAGAGCGCCGCGATCGCGATGCCGAGCGGCGATGCGTCGGGCTCGTTCTGGCCGGCCAGGTCGAGCGTCGCCGACACCCCCACGTAGGCAGCGAGGGCTGCGAACGACCAGGCGACCAGGCGGCGGGCGAGGTCGTCGTTCGATTGCTGGCACCCGTCACGCCGCTCCTGATGGAGGCGCCAGGCCAACACCAGTGCGGCTGACACCTCGATGCCGGAGTCGAGCCCGAAGGCGATGAGCCCGACCGAGGAGGCGACGACCCCGGCGGCGATCGGCACGATCCCTTCGACTGCGTTCCACCCGATCGTGAGGCGATTGAGCAGCGTTGCTTGGCGGACGAGGTGCTCGCGATCGGTGGGTGAGGCGCTGAGTTCGGCCGTCATGTGTGGCGCTCGCAGTCGGGGAGATCGGTGGCGACGGCGACCAGTGAACGCAGTGCGTCGGCCAACCGTAGTGAGGTCAACTCGTAGTCGACGTGTCGCCCGCAGCGGGTTGCGGAGATCAAGCCGCAGCCGCGCAGGCAGGCGAGGTGATTGGAGAGGCTCGACCTCGAGGTTCCGATGGCCTCGGCGAGTTCGCTCGGACGGCACGGCCCGTCGAGGAGGCGGAGCAGGATGCCTCGTCGGATCGGATCGGCGAGCGCAAGTCCGATCCGATCGAAGCCGTCGAGGGTCGCTATGTCGGTCGAGCAATCGAGTGCTGACGGAGCAGTCGGTTCGCGGGTCGATAGTTCAGCCATGGCTGAGCTATCAGCCAGCCGTGCGAGGCAGCCTCATCGGCGGTGGTCAGAACGGTGTCTCGTATGGGTCGTCGGGAGGATCGTCGACGACCTCGATGCTGATGACGTCGGCCTCGACGAAGTCCTCGGGATCGATCACGCCGTCGTCGGGTGGTCGCCACTGCACGACCACGCGGACCCACTCGTCGTTCTCGTAGGTGGTGTCGAGCCCACGGAGCATCACCTGGAGCGGGAGCCCGTCGGCCGCGCAGCAGCTCACGGCGAACTTGGTGAGTCGGAACCCGTCGTCGACGTCGGGGTCGTTGACGACGAGCCCCTCGAGCTCGACCTCGGCATCGAGCAGGCTTCCCGAGCCGTCCCACAGCGCCCGACTGATGAACTCGTAGAGCTCGAGCGGCACCGGTCCATCGGAGTCGTCGAGTGGCTCGACCGCAGCTGCGTTGGTGGCAGGCTCGGCTGGGACCAGCGGATCGATGCGGTCTGCTGCTGCCGCCCCCAGCGCAGCTGGCGCAACGAGGAGGAGCACGATGATCGGGAGCCCCAGCAGCCACCCGACCGTCGGGCCGACCGGCCGTCGACTCGACTCGGGGTCGACAGCGCCGTCGCGCAGATCGCCGACGACCTCGACGGCGCCGAGCCCGATCAGCAGCACCGCTGCGAGCGTGATCGGGATCCGCATGTGTTGCTGGACGAAGTTGCCGAACTCGCCGGTGATCACCAGTCGGAGCGCGACGGCGCCGACGATGCACAGGAGCGCGGCACGACCCATCCGGTTCACAGCAACACCTGCCCCACGACGACTGCGATCACGATGGCGGTTGCGAGGGTGACTGGGGCGAAGATCATCGCGAACCGTCGACCGAACACCCCGGCGTGCATGGCGACGAGCTTGATGTCGATGACCGGCCCGACGACGAGGAACACCAGCCGAGAGGTCAACGAGAACTGAGGGAGCCCGGCGGCGACGAAGGCGTCGGCCTCTGAACAGATCGACAGCAGCACGGCGAGGCACGCGAGGAGCAGCACGGCGAGGAGTTCGTTGTCGGCCACGGCGTCGAGCGCGGAGCGTGGGATCACGAGCTGCAGCGTCGCCGCAGCCATCGCGCCCACGACGAGGTAGCCACCGGCGTGAACGAGGTCTCTCGACGCCACATCGACGAACTGCTGCCATCGGGGGCGCGGATCTTCGTGCTGGTGGTCGGTGAGCCGCTTGAACATCTGCACGTCGTTGCGGCGTGCCCACCACGTCCCGATGGCGATCGCCACCAGGAACGAGGCGCCGAATCTCGCAACCACCATCATCTGGTCGTTCGGAAACGCCACCGCCGTCGAGATGAGCACCACCGGGTTGATCGCAGGTGCCGCGAGGAGGAAGGTGAGCGCGGCCGCCGGGGGCGTGCCGTGGGAGATCAGTCGCCCGGCGATCGGAACCGAGCCGCATTCGCAGCCGGGGAGGGCCAGCCCAGCGGCGCCAGCTGCCGGCACGGCGAACACCTGCCGCTTCGGTACGATCCGGCGCACGAAGTCGGGCGACACGTAGGCCGCGATGCCGCCGCTGATGACGACGCCGAGCGCGAGGAACGGCAGGGCTTGGAGGCTGATCGACACGAACAGCGTCGACCACAGCCGGAGGTCTGCATCGGTGAACCAGCCGACTCGGTTGCCGAGCAGGGCGGCGACCACCGTCGGCACCACGATGAGCAAGGGGCCCCAGGCTCGCCGTCCGACCGCATGACCGTGCCGGTGATCGCCGTGCTGGTGATCGGCGTGTTGGTGGCCGTGGCGTTGGTGGTCGTCGGTTGCCGTGTCGGCGGGATTGCCGGGGCCCGAACGATCACCCGGGGGCGTCGGAGACGACGCGATCGACGGCACGCCACGACTCTACGCGGGACGGCGTGAGGGGTCGGCTCAGGTGCCGCAGTAGGTGACGTGGCGGGGCGCGTCGTCGGGCGCTGGAAGCCCATAGCGCTCGTGACCCGACTGCTCGTCGAACGGCGACGTGACCACGTCGAGCAGCGCATTGAACGGGGCGAGGTCGCCATCGTCGCTCGCCGCCGAGAGTGCCGCCTCGACCAGATGGTTCCGCACGATGAACTTCGGGTTCACCCGGTCGATCCGGTCGGCCACGACGTCACGTGATTCGCCCGAGGCGTCGACCGATGCCAGCCATTCGGCGATCCAAGCGTCGAAGGTCTCGCCGAACTCGGCGAAGGCGGCCGGGTCGCCCCGCAGCACCGAACTCAACGATCGCCACCCCGATGTCCAGTCGACCCGGTGCTGATGGAAGAGGCCGAGCAGCCGGTCGGCGATGTCGACATCGTCGGGGGCGGTCGTCGCAGCAACAGCCTCGGGCGTGAGGCCGAGCTTGGCGGCGATCTCCGACGACCACACGGCGTGAAACCGGTCGCCGAATCCGTCGAGCACGCCGGTGGCGAGTTCGATCGCTCGGTCCTGGTCGTCGTCGATGAGCGGCAGCAACGTCTCGGCCAGCCTCGCCATGTTCCACGCCGTGATCGACGGTTGGTTGCCGTATGCATAGCGGCCGCCGTGATCGATCGAGCTGAAGACGGTGGTCGGGTCGTAGGCCTCCATGAAGGCACACGGGCCGAAGTCGATCGTCTCACCCGAGATCGTGACGTTGTCGGTGTTCATCACACCGTGGACGAAGCCGAGTGCCATCCACCGGGCGACGGTGGCGATCTGTGTGTCGACCACCGAGCTGAAGAAAGCCAGGGCGACGCCGCCATCGTCTGCGCCGTGCGAGCCAGCGATCGGGTGATGCCGCCGGACCGCGTGTTCGAGGAGTCGGACGGTCACCTCGGGCCCGCCGCGGGTCGCGGCGAACTGAAAGGTGCCGACTCGGAGGTGGCTCGCTGCGACCCGCGTCAGCACCGCGCCGGGCAGCATCCCCTCGCGGCGGATCTGGTCACCGGTCGCCACGACAGCGAGCATCCGGGTCGTCGGCACGCCGAGGGCGTGCATGGCTTCACCGAACACGAACTCGCGCAGCATGGGACCGACCGCTGCACGGCCATCACCGCCGCGAGCGAACGGGGTGCGCCCCGATCCCTTGAGCTGGACGTCGAAGCGGTGCCCGTCGGGCGCCACGAGCTCGCCGAGCATCAGCGCCCGACCGTCGCCGAGCTGCGGTGAGAACCGACCGAACTGATGGCCGGAATACGCCTGAGCGACCGGACTCGAACCATCGGGAACCCGGTTGCCGGCCAGCACGTCGACCTCAGCTCGGCCGAGGCCGACACCCTCTGCATCGAGCTCGGCAGCCAGCGCATCGTTGTACGCCAGCAACCGTGGAGCCGGCACCGGGTCGGGTTGCCAGTCGACGTTGAGTTCTGGCAGCTCGTCTGCGTACGAGCGCTCGAATCCAGGAGGAGCGGAGACCGACATCAGCCCAGTCTGTCGGGGGAGTGACTGACCCGCCACGCGCTGCTCGTCCGGGTCGGTAACACCGAACGTCTGCCGTTCGGCCATCGCCATCCGGGACGCCGTCAGCGAGCGCGGAACCGAGATGTCGTTCCGCGCAGGCGAGGTGCTGTTGCATCACGGTGACCAGAGCGGCCAGTGCTCCGCCATCCTCGACGGCGACCTGATGGTGACCACTGCGTCGACGCAGGACAACACCGTCATCCTCGGGCATCGCGGTGCTGGCGTGGTGATCGGCAACCGTCGGGTGCAGAGCGCCGGCCGTGTGTTCGGCTCGATCGTCGGCGACGCGCAGCGGCAGGCCCCGTGCGACGTGGTGGTCGTGAAGGCCCACGGCAACTGATCGGTACGCGCACACGGGTGACCGGGCCAGGCGGGCGGATCTGGCCCGGACATCCCGAGTGTCCCAGGTACCGTTCGGTCGATGTCGTTGCAGATTCCGACCGTCGACGCCACGACCACGCTCGACACCATCCGATCCTTCGTCGGCGGAGCGTTCATCGAGGCCACGTCGGGGGAGTCCTTCGAGACGCGGCACCCGGGCAACGATCGGGTCATCGCCCAGGTCGAACAAGCCGGTGGCGACGACATCGACCGCACGGTCGCCGTCGCTCGAGCGGCGTTCCGCGACTGGTCGAGAACCCCAGCGATCGAGCGCTCACGAATCCTCCATCGGGCCGTCGCACTCATCCGCGAGCACAACGATGATCTCGGCCGGCTCGACACCCTCGACGCCGGTCGCCCGTTCTCCGAAACGAGCACCGAAGATGTCGTGACCGGTGCCGATGTGATCGAGTTCTTCGCGGGGGTCGCGCCCACGATCGGCGGTGACACGCTGTCGTTTCCAACGACCGATGGTCCTGGCGGTTTCGCCCGCATCGTGCGTGAGCCGATCGGGGTCTGTGTCGGAATCGGCGCGTGGAACTACCCGATCCAAATCGCGATGTGGAAGTCGGCGCTGGCGCTCGCCTGCGGCAACACGATGATCTTCAAGCCCGCCGAGTTGACGCCGATCTCGGCGATCTTCCTCGCTCAGGTATACCGCGAGGCGGGGCTGCCCGACGGCGTGTTCAACGTGGTGCAGGGCGATGCTCGAGTCGGCCAGGCGCTGGTGGCTCACGCGGGTGTCGACAAGGTGTCGCTGACCGGAGAGGTGACGACCGGCCGTGCCGTGCTCGCTGGCGCTGCCCAGACGCTCAAGGCCGCCACGCTCGAACTCGGTGGCAAGTCCCCGATCGTCGTCTTCGACGATGCCGATCTCGACAGCGCTCGCAATGCGGCGATGACCAACAACTTCTACTCGACCGGCCAGGTCTGCTCGAACGGCACCAGAGTGTTCGTTCAACGCGGGGTCTACGAGGAGTTCCTCGCACCCATCGCCGATCGAGTCGCCGCCATCCGACTCGGAGACCCCTTCGACCCAGAGACGCAGATGGGTCCGCTCGTCAGCGCCGACCACCGTGACAAGGTGCTCGCCTACCTCCGGACCGCCCGAGCTTCGTCGGCGCGAGAACTCGGCCCTGGCGGAGAGGTGCCCGACGACCCGGCACTCGCCGACGGCTACTACGTCACACCAGCGGCATTCGCCGACTGCACCGATGACATGTCGTTCGTCACCGACGAGGTGTTCGGCCCGCTCATGTCGATCCTGCCGTTCGACGACGAGGCGGAAGTAGTCGCTCGCGCGAACGACACCGAGTTCGGGCTGTCAGGCGCAGTGTTCAGCTCCGACTTCTCGCGAGCGAACCGTGTCGCCGAGCAGATCGAGGCTGGCTCGGTCTGGATCAACGACTACGGCACGCTTCCTGCCTCGGTGCCGTTCGGGGGAGTCAAGCAGTCCGGGATCGGTCGCGAGAACGGCCTCGCGGCGATCGAGCACTACACCCGGGTGAAGATGATCTACAGCAACCTGGGTGCCGTCGACCGGTATCTCTGAACGATCGATTCGGACGCCGAGTCGGAGGAGTTCACCCGCCCGGACGCTCGGGAGTGTCAAGAACTCCTCTGACTTTCCGGATCGATTCAAGATTCGCGACGAAACCGCCGAGTCGCTTCTCGCAATCGTCCACGTTTCGTCTCGGTGCTCCGTACCGGCGTGGTCGACCGAGGAGAACCATGCTGCGATCGATTCCGCTCCGGCTCAAACTCGTCACCGCGCTCGTCCTGCCGATGCTCGTCGTCGGTGGTTACCTGTACTTCGACATCACCGAGTCGGTCGAACGCCGCGATGTAGCTGCGGCACAGCGTCTCGAGGTCGATGCCTTCCAAGCCGTGTCCGACTTCTCGTCGGCGATCGGTCTCGAGCATCTGCTCGTCAGCGCCCGGAACTCTGATGCCACACAGCTCGCCACGGCCCGGAGTGCGACCGATGCTGCATACGGTGCGCTCAGGTCGGACGAGTCAGCGGTTGCCGTCGATCGTCTCCAGGTCATCGACGGTCACTACGGCAGTCTGTTGGCCATCCGCGAACAGCTCGGTGACGACCCCACCGAAGCGCGGCTTCGGGCCAACATCGAACTGCGCAACGGCGAGAGCCGGACCGGCCCGTACACCACGTCGCTGGCCGATCTCTCACAGCTGCCCCTCGACGTCCTCGGATCATTCGACTTCGATCCGGCGGCGATCGATGACGTTGCGACGAGTTCGCTCGTCGACGACTACCTGCTCATCCAGCGTTCGCGTGCCGACATCCGCCGTGAGGCCTCGAACCTGTTGCGGGTCGCGACGCTGCCCGGCAACCTCGTCGACATCGAGGTGACCGAGTCGGTCGCTGCGTCGATCGCCGAAACCGACGAGAGCCTCGCGGTGCTCGCCCAACTCGCCTCGATCGATGTGGCCGGCCAGGTCGATTCGATGCTGGTCGCACCCGAGTGGGCGCGGTACAGCGGGTACCGCAACGCAGTCGACGCAGGTCGTCCTGGTGAACGCATCGACATCGACGAGGCTGAGATGCGGACCGCTGCTGCCGAGGTCGACAACCTCCTCCGAGCGCAGAGCGACAGCACGATCACCGAACTCGAGGCCCGCGCCGGTGACTCGGTGTTCGAAGCGAATCGCGACGTCGTGGTCTCCGGTCTGATCGGCCTGTGGTTGATCATCGGCGTCGGCATCGTCCTGCGCTTCCTCTACCGGGCGATCAAGCGACCGCTCGAGAAGCTCACCGAGCAGGCCGACCATGTCGCCCACGAGGAACTTCCTTCGGTCATCGAGCAGATGCGTCGCGGACAGATCGAGGAGGTCCCGGAGATCGAGGAGATCCCGGTCGAGACGAAGGACGAAATCGGCAAGCTCGTCGTTGCCTTCAACGACATGCACCGCAGCGCGGTCGATCTCGCCGCCGGTCAGGCCGAATCGCGCCGCGTCGTCGCTGACATGTTCGTCAACCTCGGTCGTCGCAACCAGCGACTCGTCGGCCGCCTGCTGAACGGCTTGGCGACGCTCGAACAGCACGAGGAAGACCCCGACAAACTCGCTGCCCTGTACGACCTCGACCACACGGCGACCCGCATGCGCCGCAACGCCGAGTCGCTGCTGGTGCTCGCCGGTGCTGGTCAGGCCCGCCGCTGGGACGAGCCGGTCGCCATCCACGACATCGCTCGTGCCGCCATCGGCGAGGTCGAGAACTATCAGCGTGTGCACATCGACGTGCAGGGTGAAGAGCAGCTCGACGGACACGCAGTCGCCGACGTCACCCACTTGCTCGCCGAACTGGTCGAGAACGCGCTCACGTTCAGCCCGCCCAACTCGGCGGTCGAGATCTCGGCGGGCCAGACCTCTGCTGGATACGTCGTCGCCGTGACCGATCACGGGATCGGCATGCTGCCCGATCAGATCCAGGAGTCGAACGACCGAATCACCGGCGCCGCCGGTGAGGAAGAGTCGCCCTCGGAGTTCCTCGGTCACTACGTCGTCGGCCGTCTTGCCGCCCGCCACGGCATCCGGGTCGAGTTGAGCGAGGGCCCCGCCGGAGGCGTGACCGCCCGGGCGTGGATTCCAACGCAACTGCTCGTCGACCCATCGCTGCTCATTCCGGGTGTTCCCGACGCTGCGACCGGCGCTCCGATGCCGGCACCCGCCGCGATGCCGGCCCCACAGGGCACCACTCCGGATGCCGCGCCGGTGCCTGCACCGTCAGCTCCGGCGATCGACCCGATGCTCGCGCCGCTGGGCGGAACGGGCCCGACTGACCACGCGCTGCCCGACGAGTCACCGACCCCGCTCCAGCCATCGACCAGCTCCAGCGACTTCCTGTCGTCGCTCGAAGCAGCTGGAGTTCAGCGCCGGACCTCAAAGCTCGATGGCGAGACCGGGCCGGCCGATGACCTCGGGCGCGCGACCGAGGGTGATGGCGGCGACGGTGGCCACGGAGCCGATACCCCGGCGCCGGCGGGGATCGCCGCGTCGATGGCGGCGACCACTCCGGTCGCACCCTCGCCGGCGGTCGACACCGGCTCCGCCACGTTGACCGCTCCGGTCCTTCCCGTCGTGCCGGCTGCTGCGGCGCCCGAACCGGTGCTCGCACCCGCTGCTGCTGAGTCGCTTGCGGCGACCGCTCCGGTCGCTTCGCCGGTCGTCGATCCGCAATCGGTTGGGCCGGTGGTCGAGCCGTCTGCTCCGCTGCCGGTGGCGCCTCCGGAGCCAGTCGTTCCCGTGGCTCAGGTACCCGACGAGACCCGGGGCGACACCGATGCCGACATCGACCCGGAGGCCAACAGCGACTCCGACACCGACGAGTCGGTGTCACCGGCGACCGGGTCAGACATCTCGTCGCTCGTGCAGTCGGTCGAAGCCTCCCTGGCCGCAGCGTCGGCTGCACAGCCAGCTGCGCCCCGCCCAGCCGACATCGCCCCGGTCTCGGCGTCACCATCGCTGGCGGACGTCGGGGCCGACCCCGACAACGCTGGTGGTGCTGTGCTGTCGAGCGGACCGTTCGAAGCGCCTCGTCGGACCCCGGGGGCCAACATGCCGCGCACCGAGCTGATCGGCTCGATCGCCGGCTCGATGGGATCGTTCTTCGACGACGGAAACGCTGCCAGCACCAGCGATGCCGCCGCACCCACCGCGGCGGAGTCTGCACCGCAGGCTCCGTTGCCGGTTGCGCCCTCGACCGACGGTCGGGCCGCCGCTCAGGCCACCGATCAGGCCCTCGCTGCGTTGCGCAACGCCACGCCGGCTCCCGCCGTACCGTCGACGGTCGATGAGACCGCTGCGCTCACCATCGATCCCGATCGCGTTCGCTCGGCGCTGTCGGGATTCCAGGCCGGCATCGCCCGCGCAGACTCGGAGGGGGACGCGTGATGCGGTACCTCGACCGGGATGACCTTCGACCATCCGCCGACCAGACGATCTCTTCCCAAGGAGCATCGCAATGAACATGCCCCACGCCGCCGGTACCGCTGACGCCACCGATGCAGCGAGCCTCGGATTCGTGCTCGACCAGTTCGTCGCCAGCACCGACGGAGCGATCTTCGCTCAGACGGTGTCGGCTGACGGCATGCACCTCGCAGCCTCATCCCACTTCGACCGGCCCCATCACGACACCTTTGCTGCGATCGCCTCGGGGCTGGCCAGTCTCACCGACTCGAGCGTCGAGCTCTTCGGTGTCGGTCAGGTCACGCGTCAGATCATCGAGGCGACGAACGGCTGGATCCTGATCAGTCGGATCTCGAACACGGCCGCAATTGGCGTGGTCGCCGACCGTCACGCCGATCTCGGACTCATCGGCTACGAGATGACCCGACTCGCCAAGCAGTTGGGCCCGATGCTGTCGCCAGCCGTCGTCGACCGCCTCAAGGGGACGCTCGCACTGTGACTCCGTTCGGAGCCCCTGGCTCCGGCGTGCCGCCGACGTCACCATCGACGCTCGGAGGTGAGCCGGAAGGATCGGCTGATCTCGTCCGCGCGTTCGTGCTGACGGGCGGTCGAACACGCGCCTCGGCGCCCGAGCTCCCGATCGAGACCGTCGTGTCGGTGCACGATTCGGGGCATGCGGTCGCCAGGTCGGGCTCGCTCGACCGAGAGCAGCGACGCATCGTCGAGGTTCTCCAGACCCCGATGTCGATCGCCGAGGTGTCGGCTCACCTGTCGATCCCGCTCCGCGCCGCTGTCGTGCTCGTCAGCGAACTTGTCGCCGACGGGGTGCTGGTCGCTGGCCGCAACGCCGACACCAGCGACACCGACTTCCTCCTCAAGATCCGATCGGCCCTCCAGCTCCTCTGAGATCACTCATGCACAGCGCTTCCTCTCACACAGCAACCGCCGGCACCCGCCGGGGCGCCGCCGCGACACGTTCGGCGAAGATCGTCGTGTCGGGCGGCTTCGGCGTCGGCAAGACCACCTTCGTCGGTGCCGTTTCGGAGATCGCTCCGCTGCGCACCGAGGCATCGATGACCGCTGCCGCGGCAAATCTCGATGACGCTTCGAAGGTCGGCACCAAGACCTCGACCACGGTCGCCATGGACTTCGGCCGGATCTCGGTCGCCGAGGACGTCGTGATCTATCTGTTCGGCACGCCGGGCCAGGATCGCTTCGCCTTCATGTGGGATCAGGTCGCGATGGGCGCCCTCGGCGCTGTCGTCCTGGTCGACACGGGCCGGCTCGCCGAGTGCTATCCAGCCATCGATTACTTCGAGTCGAAGCGGATGCCGTTCGTGATCGCCGACAACCGGTTCGAGCACTCCCCGCACGGCACCCCCGACCAGTTGCGTGACGCACTCGCAGTGCGGCCCGAGGTGCCCGTCGTGCAGATCGACGCTCGCTCACGCGAGTCGGTGAAGCACGCACTGCTGACGCTGGTCGATCACCTGATCCGCCTCCGCCAGCGCTGATCTCGCAACGCCGACCCCAGCCCCGGGTCGGTTCACTCGGTGGTGAGTTCGCGAATGCGTGCGAGGAGCACCTCGAGCGCCGGTCGGTTGAGTCCACCCTCGGGGATGATCACGTCGGCGTGACGTTTGGACGGCTCGATGAACCGGTCGTGAGCGGGCTTGACCGTGGTGAGGTACTGCTTGATGACGCTGTCGACCGTGCGGCCGCGCTCGGCCACGTCGCGGCTGAGTCGGCGGATCACCCGGAGGTCGGCATCGGTGTCAACGAAGATCTTGAGGTCGAAGCGTTCGCGGAGCTGCCGGTCCCACAGTACGAGGATTCCGTCGACCACCACGATCCGTTTGGCCTCGACTTCGCGGGTGTCGCCCGACCGGTTGTGGACGGCGTAGTCGTAGATCGGGACCGGCACCGACACGCCGTTGGCCAGGGCGGCCAGGTGATCGTTGAGCAGGGCCCAGTCGAAGGCGTCGGGGTGGTCGTAGTTGGCCTGCCGGCGCTCCTCGAGGGGTTGATCGGACCGGTCGAGGTAGTACGAGTCGAGCTCGATCCGTGACACCTTGTCGTCACCACTCATCTCGACCAGGCGGTCGGCGATCGTGGTCTTGCCCGAGCTGGTGCCGCCGGCGACACCGATCAAGAACGGCCGAGTCATGCGGCGCACCCTACTGACGCCGCTCGCGTCGGTGCCGCGGCGGGCGCTGCGATGTGTCTTCGGAGGGGGCTGTCACCTCTCATCGGAGAGCCACGCAGACGAGATTTCCGGAGGAATCGAGTTCGATGCTTGTAATTCGCGGAGAAAACGCGCCAACCTGTGCAGGTGCTCAGCGAACGCCACGCCGCCATGCTCGATTTCGAACGCTCGTGGTGGGAGAACGACGATCCTCGTGATCAAGTGATCCGCGCGCGGTTTCAATGCTCGCCTGACGAATATCATGCAGAGCTGACCGCCGTGCTCGACGATCCGGCCGCTCTGGAACACGACCCGCTGGTCGTGCGCCGTCTCAAGCGGCTCCGTCTGCGGGCGCGGCGGATACGCCAAGGCGGCGCAGTGGCGTCGGGCGCAGGTTCACCAGGAGTCGAGGAACAACACGCATGAGCAACGAAGAGTCGGCAGCGGCCTACGCCGCAACACGGCGAGCACCCCGTCAGGGTTCCAGCCCGTCACCCGTCGGCTCGACGCTCAGCATCGTCCTCGCCGTCATCGCCGTCGTCGTCGGCTTCCTCATTCTCCAGAACCTCACGAGCGACGACGGCTCCGGGGTCAGCGCGCCGAGTGGCGACGCCACCGGAGCCACCGACGACCCGAGCGAGACCACGCTCCCCGACCTCGTGCTCGATCCGGTCGCCTCATCGACCACCACCACGACCACCACCGTGCCCTTGATCACCACGGGCGCCTCGGTCGTCGTGGCGAACGCCAACACCGTCGGTGGTTCGGCTGGCGCCATGACCCGCACCCTCGAGTTCGAGGGCTTCACCATGGAGGAGCCGGTCAATGCGACCGGCCCGAACCTGCTCGAGTCGATCGTCCACTACGACCCGGCGCAGGCGGGCGCGCTCGACGTCGCCAATTCGGTGGCCTTCGTGCTCGGTGGCCTCTCGGTCAGCGAGGTGCCCACGCCGGTGCCGGTCGAGTCGGGCTCGCTCGGTGACGCGGGCGTGTTGCTGATGCTCGGCGACAACGAGGCGGGCAAGACCGTCGAAGAACTGCAGGCCGTCGCGGCCACCGAGACCGCCGCTGCCACGACCGACGACGTGGTCGACGCACCAGCCGTCGCGGGCTCCGACGACGCAACGACTGACGAGTGAGCCTGGTCGGGCCGTGACGGTCCGGCGGGTGCTTGCCGCCCCCGACAAGTTCAAGGGCACCGCCTCGGCCCACGACGTTGCATCGGCGATCGGGCACGCCTGCTGGGAAGCGGGCGTCGACGTGGTCGAGACCCCGATGTCCGACGGCGGCGACGGCCTCCTCGACGTGCTCGGTGGGGCCAACCGCACGTCTCGGGTCACCGGACCACTCGGCCAGCCCGTCGATGCTGCCTGGCGAATGCACCGCGGAACGGCAGTGATCGAGATGGCTGCGGCGTCGGGGCTCGTGCTCGCCGGCGGCGCCGCATCGAATGATCCGCTCGACGCCACGACGGAAGGGGTCGGACAACTCATCGACCACGCCCTCGATGCAAACGCTCGCCGCATCATCGTCGGCCTCGGCGGCTCCGCAACGACCGATGGCGGTTACGGAGCGATCCGGGCGATCAACGGCGTCGCCCGGATCGACAACGTCGAGCTGCTCGTGGCCTGCGACGTCGAGACCCGCTTCGTCGACGCCGCCGCGGTGTTCGGCCCGCAGAAGGGGGCGACGCCCAGCCAGGTGAAGCTCCTCACCAACCGGCTACAACGCCTCGTGCAGATGTTCGCCGAGGAGTTCGATGCCGACATCGCCGGTCTCCCCGGCGGGGGAGCGGCTGGCGGCCTCGGTGGAGCGCTCGCCGCGCTGGGTGGGCGCCTGGTGCCGGGTGTGGAACTCGTCGCCGACGAACTCGACCTGTTCGATCACCTCGACCCCGATGGTGACGACCTCGTCGACCTGGTCATCACCGGTGAAGGAGCGCTCGACGCCACGAGCTTCGACGGCAAGGTCGTTGGCGGCCTGCTCGAGTTCGCCGACGAGGCGGGGGTCCCGGTCGTCGCCGTGGTCGGTTCGGCCGACCCGGACGTGGTCGATGCCTGGCGCGACCGGATCGAGGTGCTGGTGCTCGCCGATCTGTTCGGCACCGACCGGGCACTGGCCGAGCCGAAGGCCTGCGTCACCGAGGCGGTCACCGCGTACCTCACCGACCTCGCTGAGCCGCACTCGTGACCCTCGTCGGGAGCCGCTGATTCCCGACCGAGTCGGTCGACATTGCCGGTAGCGTTACTCGCATGGCAGCAACCGTTCGGATTCCCACGACCATGCGTCCGATTACCGGCGGCGAGAAGCAGGTGTCGGTCGAGGCCGGCACGCTCTCCGACGTGATCGCCTCGCTCGAGGCCGCCCACCCGGGGATGCGCGAGCGCCTGCTCGACGACGATGGCTCGCTGCGCAAGTTCGTCAACGTGTTCGTCGACGACGACGACGTGCGGTACCTCGAGGGACTCGACACCGCGGTCGCCGACGGCATCCAGGTGTCGATCATCCCTGCCGTCGCCGGCGGCTGACCCGACGAGTGGTCGACGGCTGCCGAGACCCGCTCGGCCGCTCAGAGATGGCCCGTCATCGAGGTTGCGAGTTCGACCCGATTGCGTACCTCCAGTTTTCGGAAGATCGAGCGGAGGTGGGCCTCGACCGTGCGGACGCTCAGGTACAGGTCGCGGGCCGCTTCGGCGTTGGTGTTGCCCGATGCCACCGACACGGCGACTCGGAGCTCGGCAGGAGTCAGCGAGGCCAAGAGGTCGACATGATGCTGGGTGACGATCTGCGCCGGGCTTGAACCCGCACGCGCGTCATCGCCGCGCCCGAGTGCGTCGACCCGGTCGAGGAACGGATGCGCTCCGAAGCGAGCCAGCCGGTCGCGGAGCTGCGCGAGCCGTTGAACCGTGCCGGGGTCATCGGCGCCCAGACGTTCGAGTACCAGCAGTTCGATGCGGCACACCTCGAACGGCGCCTCGAGTCGGTCGGCTGCTGCGAGCGCGTCGTCGGCGGTGGCGCGACCGAGGAGGAACCGTCCGAGCGACGACATGGCGTGCGACCACGTTCGGTCGCACGCCCGAGCATGCTGCTCGACTCGCTGGGTGATCCGCTCGAGGTCGTCGACGCGTCCTGCAACATGGAACGACTCGATCGCGTCGAGTTCGTGCCAGAGAACCCCCGTCTCCCGGCTGCCTCCCTCGATCGCCACGCGCTCCACCTGTGCCATCAGCTCGGCGGCCGTGTCGGCATCTCCGCTGTTCAACGAGTGCATGGCCCGCGCGATGTCGGCAACGGTGGTCAGTGACGACATACCGACAGGACCCGCCTCGTCGTGGACGGTGGCGGCGTAGGCCAACGCTCGGTGATCGCCTCGGCAGGCGAGGATTCGTGCTCGGATCGCTCGTTGCCATGTGGGGCCAGCGGCGAGATGGTCGGCGTCGATCGTCGTGTCGTCGGTGCACCGGCTCATCGCGCTCGCCCAGTGGCCCCGACGTCGGTCGAGTTCGGCCAGCGATGCGTCGGTGAAGTCGACCATGACCGATGCGCCGCGTCGCCGTCCCTCTCGAGCCAGGTCACCGAGGGAGGCCGCGGCCAGGTCCCAGCGCTCGAGCACCGTCATGGCATAGCCGGCGATCTGGACGATGTTGAGCGCAGCGGTGTCGAGCTTGCGAGGGTCGAGGTTCGCGGCGAGTTCGAGCAACTGGGCGGCCTCGCTCTGGCGGGCGACTCGGCCAGCCAGCAGGTCGCCGAACGACCGGCAGAGTGCCGCTGCCCCGGAAAGGGTGTCGTCACCGGCACTTCCCTCGTCGGCGAGCCCGGCCTCGAAGGCACTGGCGATACTGACTGCCTGATCGGTCTGGCCTGCGTGGCATGCCTCGATGAACGCAGCGAGTCGCATCCCGGCCGCAACGTCGGTCGAGGCCTCGGCAGCGAGCTCGGCGTCGTCCAGCAGCCCGCGAATCGTCGCTGACACCTGACGGTGCCAGCCGACTGCGATGCGGTGGAGCTGCCGAGCGCGAAGCCGCCGGATCGGCTCGACGGGGAGCGCATCGCAATCGGCCGTCACCCGTGCGACCTCCCGAGGCTCCCCGGCGAACCACCATGCTTCGGCCGCCTCGATCCGGCGCTCGATGACCATCGCCGGATCTGCGGCACTCGCAGCGGCCGCTTCGAACGCTCGCGCCGCCTCGATGGGCGCACCCCGGTCGGCGAAGCTCCGCGCGGTGGCCGCCAGGAGGTCGGACACCTCGTCGTCCGGGCCGGTGGTCGCATCGAGCCGATGCCATGAGGCGCTGCCCGGGTCAGCGGTGGTCGAGGCGAGCGTCATGGAGATCGCTCGCTGCGTCGACCCATCGACGGCCTGGGTTGCGAGCGCTCGGTACTCGGGGTGCGCGAAGTCGGCCGACGAGCTCGAGCCGACGACCAGACCTGCGTCGATCGCAGGCCTGAGCGCGTCGACCATGTGCGCCGGGAGCGGGCGTGGGCCTGGTGCATCGCCCTCGCGGAGCAGTGCCCACGCCGCATCGACCCGGTCGCCGATGCGTCGCCGCGCGAGCAGCGCCAGCGCGAGCTGCGTCGGGTGCTCGAGCGCGTCGATTCGCCGACGGATCAACTGCCGTTCGAGCGACTCGCTGTCGTCGACTCGTGTCGATTCGATGACCAAGAGCTGCTGGAGCGTGAGCGGGTTGCCGTTGCTCAACTCGTGAAGTCGAATCGCCTTGACGGGGCTGGCGTCCGCGTTCGTGAGGAGTTCGGTCGTCTCCTCGAGTGACAGGCCGCGGATCGGCAAGCGGACGCCGCACTGCGTCAGCTGGCGAAGTGGGCGTTCGGCGATGAGCGTCGCCGGCGCCTCGTCGTCGAGGCGCCGAAGGGCACCGTCGAGCACGCGCTGGGAGGTCTCATCGATCCAGTGGGCGTCGTCGATCGTCAGCAGTGCGTCGGAGGAAGCGAGCTCGTCGAGCACGGCGAGCACGGCGCCAAGTGCTCGACGCTCGATGTTCTCGCGGCCAGCCGCAGCGACGGCGTGCTCCGGCGGCGGCTCGAGCGGTCGCCCGACCTGCGAGAGGAGTTGGTCGATCGTGCCGAGCGGCGTGGACTGCTCGAGTTCACTTCCGACGACTCGGACGACCGTCCGCCCGCCCTCCTGCCAGGTCTGCCTGATCGTGCGGAGCACCCAGCTCTTGCCTGATCCCGCCTGGCCGACCGCCGTGCAGACGCGGGAGGCTCCGCGACCTCCGTGCAGCACGTCGAGCGCGGTTGCGATGTCGTCGGCTTGCGACATGCGGCCACGGTAACGAACCTGTGGCGAAGGGCGCCGCGAATTCTGTCAACACGAAGTCAGTCGGCGTCGCCGGTGAACGCGTTCTGCGCGTCGTCGACGAAGGTCTCGTCGAACACGGTGTCGTCGACCTCGGCCTCGTCGATCATCAACCACACGAACACCGCGGCCACCGCGGCCACGAGCGGAACGAGCACGAAGACCCACACCTGCCCGAGCGCGGCGGGGTCGGTGTCGGCGAACAGTGCCGATCCGATCGAGCGTGCGGGGTTGAGTCCGCCACCGTCGACGGGGATCAGCACCAGGTGCGCCGCGGTGACGGCTGCGCCGGTGAACGTGGCGATCGAGGCTTGGCTCAGACCCTGCGACACCGAGGCGAGCAGCACGAGCACGATGAGCACCCCGAACACGAGCTCGGCGGACATCACCGAACCGAGCTCGGAGTAGCCGCTCCGACCCCACCCGTTCGATCCGACTGCCGACCGCGTGAGATCGTCGATCCCGAAGATGATCAGCCCGCCGGCGACGCCGCCGGCGACCTGACCGATCCAATCACTCACGGCCTGGCGAGGCGTGATCTCTCGAACCAACAGGAGTGCGAGGGTGAACGCCGGGTTGGCCACTGCGCCCAGCACGCCGATCGCGATCGCTGTGCCGATGCCGAACCCGAGTGCAGCGGGCGCGGCCGTAGGCTGACGTCGTGTTCGCGCTGGTCACCGCCGATGCTGCCGCCGGCCTCGATCCCGACCTCGAACCGCTGGCCGCCGCCATGGCTGCGCGGTGTCAGTCGGGTGATGCGGCCCGCATCGTGTCGTGGGACGATCCCTCGCTCGACTGGTCGACGTTCAGTGCGGTCATCATCAGATCCACCTGGGACTACACCGACCGTCTGACCGAGTTCCTCGACTGGGTCGATCACGTCAGTGCTGTCAGCCGACTCGTCAATCCGGCCGACACCGTCCGGTGGAGCACCGACAAGCGGTACCTCGCCGACTTGGCTGCTGCGGGCATCCCGGTGGTGCCGACCGTGTTCGTCGCCCCCGGCGACGAGTCGCCTGCCATGCCGAGAGGTACCGACGGTGCGCCCGTCGGGGTCGCCGTGGCAAAGCCCACCGTGGGCGCCGGATCGAGCGGCGCGCAACGGTGCACGACCCCCGAGGACCTCGCCGCACATGTCGTGGCGCTTCACGCCGACGGTCGGACGGCGATGGTGCAGCCGTATCTGGGTGGCCTCGACGAGCACGGCGAGACAGCGCTCTGCTTCGGCCCTGGGCCCGATGGTGGTCTGGCCTTCAGCCATGCCTTCGTCAAGGGTCCGATTCTGCGATCGGTCGAGGTCGAGCAGGTCGGTGACCTGTTCGCGAAGGAAGACATCGGTCCGCGTACTCCGACTGCCGCCGAGTTCGAACTCGCGACCAGAGCGCTCACTTCAGCGCCGGTCGCGGCGCTGAGCGGTGTGGAGTTCGCCCGAGTCGACATCGCTCCGCACGGGGCCGGTGGACGCGACGACGCCGACTCGCTGGTCGTCGTCGAGCTCGAGCTGATCGAGCCCTCGTTCTATTTCGAGTCGTCCCGCGGGTCGGCCGGCTGGCTTGCCGAAGCGTTCGTCAGCCGACTGCTCCCCAGCTCGATCCCGTCGACCGGCGGATCGTCGTGACGGCTCGCGGCAGGACGAAGCGGCTGCTCGTCAGTCGGATCACCGGCGCCGCCGGCGAACGAACGGTGGCGCGACGCCCCGACGAACTGGTCGTCGAGGAACCGATGGCGATCCAGCTCGATGGCACGCGCGTCGCCACCACGATGCGTACACCGGGCCACGACTACGAGCTCGCCGTCGGGTTCTGCTTCGGCGATGGCCTCCTCGGGGGCGCCGCTGTCACCGGAGTTCGCTACTGCGCCGACGGGAGCGCCGTCGAATCGGAGTTCAACGTCGTCACCGTCCAGACGGGCGGGCTCGCGCCACCCGCCACACCTCGCCTCGGCAACGTGTCGTCGAGCTGTGGTTGGTGCGGGAGCGAACAGCTCGACGAGATGTGTGAGCGACTCGCGCCGCTCCCAGCACCTGCGTCGATCGACCTCGATCTGGTCGCCGCTGTGCCCGGGCGGGTGCTCGACGCGCAACCCCTGTTCAGTGCGACCGGTGCAGTCCACGCCGCGGCAGCGTTCGATGCCGGCGGCCAAATCGTGCTCCTGCGCGAAGACGTCGGTCGTCACAACGCCGTCGACAAGGTGGTCGGCGCGCTGCTGCTCGGCTCGGTTGGCACTGATCGCACACCGGGCGACCTGCCCGGACGAGGGCTCGGGCTGTCGGTCAGCGGGCGGGCGAGCATCGAGATGGTGCAGAAGGCCTGGGCGGCCGGATTCCACACGCTCGTCGCCGTCAGCGCCCCGACCAGCCTCGCCGTCGATGCAGCCCGGCGCGCCAACCTCGTGCTCGCCGGCTTCGTACGCGACGGCGAGTTCAACGTCTACAGCCCCGAGCGCGTGCCACCGTCGGCGACGTCGAGCCCGTAGCCTGCCCGCCATGGAGATGGACACCGGCCTGAGCGTCGTGCACCTGTTCGCCCGCGTCACCCCGTCGACCGACCGACGGGCAGTCAGCTCCGCGATCGACGCCGCCCGCAACGCCGACGCCCAGGTGGTGACCGCTGCGATGCTCGGGCACAAGGCCGACCTGTGCGTCATGGCCCTATCGACCAGCTGGCCCGTCCTTCGTGCTCTGCAGACCGCGCTCCAGCGGGCCGGCCTCCACGTGAACGACAGCTACGTGTCGATCACGGAGGTGAGCGAGTACGCCAAGGGGCTGCCCGAGCACATGCTCCAGGACCGCCTCTACCCGCAGCTCCCGCCCGAAGGCAAGCCGGCGTTCTGCTTCTACCCCATGAGCAAGCGGCGCGAGGCTCACGCGAACTGGTACGCCACGCCGTTCGACGAGCGCCGCGACATGATGATGGAGCACGGCACCAGCGGACGCGCGTTCGCCGGCAAACTCGTCCAGCTCATCACGGCCTCGACCGGCCTCGACGACTACGAGTGGGGCGTCACCCTGTTCGCCGTCACGCCCGAGGTCGTGAAGGACGTCGTGTACACGCTCCGCTACGACGAGGGATCGGCGCTGTACGGGGAGTTCGGTGCGTTCTACGTCGGATACCTCGCCGACATCGACGACATCCTCTGACCCGCCCGTCGAGTCAGAGCGACACGGTGAGCCCGCCGACGTCGCCGAGTTCGTCGGACCCGTCGTCGGTGATCGTGAAGCGGTCGAACGACGCCCGGGAGGTTTCACCGACCCGGTTGAGTTCGGTCACGCCGGTCGGGCCGTTGTAGTCGATCTGGCGATCGACGGCGATCTGCGCACAGGTCTCGAATGACCTGCACAGGCGCCCACCTGACGACACTGGTGCCATCTGACCCGCGATCAGCGGCGGGCTGTCGGAATCGGCCTGCAGCGCCGAGAGCGCGAGCAGGGTGATGCAGTCGGTCACCTGGGGGCTGAAGACGATCGGCGATGCTTCGAGACGACGGTCGAGGATCTGTGGTGCGACTCCGGTGATGCGGGTACGCAACTCGGCCGGGAGCGCAGCGAGGACGGCCTGGTTCGCAGCCGAGCGAACCGCGTCGTTCGTGACCACTGCGTCGAACGACGCTGGGTCGACGTCGCCGAGCGCTGCCAGCAGCGATGCGAGTTCGGTGCCCGCCCCGAGGGCGACGAGCACATCGGCGTCGGCAGCGGTCACCTCATCGATCGTGGCCGAGATGTCGGCGCCGGCGGGGAAGGCGATCTCGTCGACGACTTGCAGTGCTCGGCCCCGCAGACCGGCGACGACCGCATCGGTATACGGGCGTCCGAAGGCATCGTCGACGTAGGCGACCATGACGCTGCGGGCTCCGGTGTTGTCGACGGTTTCGGCGATGGCCTGAGCCTGCAGGCTGTCGCTCGCGATCGTGCGGAAGAAGAGGGTGCGGTCGGGCACGTCGTCGAGAATCGCCGCGGTCGCAGACGGCGAACAGGTGACCACCCCAGCGCTCGACGCGACGTCGATGATGGTGATGGCATTGGTCGAGGTGATCGGACCCACGATCGCATCGACTCCGGCTTCGACGAGTTCGTTGACCGCCGCCGTCGACGCCGTCGCCGAGGTGCCGACTTCGGCGCTCTGGAGATCGACGTCCTGGCCGAGCACGCCGCCCGCGGCGTTGATCTCGTCGACCACCTGCTGTGCCGTCTGGCCGATCGCGTCGGCCACCAGCGGAGCGTCGGTGGGAAGCAGGAGCCCGATGAGCAGCTGCCCGTCATCGACGCGCGCCTCGGCCGGCACCGAAGTGGTCGTGGCGACCGTGGTGCTCGAGGTCGATGATCCACCGCCAGAACATCCAGCGATCATCACTGCCGCCAACGAGCAGAGCAGTGCAGCCGTGTTTCGGTGCCGTCGGCCGCGGGGGAGGGATGCGTCGAGGTGAGCTGTGACGCGGCGCATCAGGTGTCACGGTAGTGGGACCAGATTCAAGGTTCCGTCAGGGGCAGCCGATTGATTAATGAAGTATTCGTCCCGGCTGCGCGATCCGCGTCGGGCCATCCAGTAACAGCGACCATGACGCCACCTCCTGCGCTCCCGAGCGACCGGCAGCTGTTGGATGCGGCGCGCCGTGGCGACGGCACGGCGTGGGCTGAGCTGCTCCAGCGGCATCGCGTCGGGGTCGAGCGCGTGGCCGGTTCCGGTCGTGCTGCAGCACGTCGCGTCGACGAAGCCCTGGCCCTGGCCGAACGGCGGCTCGTGCACGGGCCCCCATCTCCGACCGATGCGGCCGATACCCGTGCGGTCCGCCCCGCCCTGATCGCCGCGCTCACCGATGGCTTCTACGGCCCGAGGTGGCCCGGGGTGTTGAGCGAGACTGCAAGCCCTCCTGGCGAGGGCGAGTCGGTCGCAGTGACCGCGCCGCCGCCGACCTCCGACGACGAGCTGTTGGCTGTCGCCTTCGCCACGTTGCCCGAACCATGGCAGACCGCGCTGTGGCATCGCTGGATCGAGCGCGATGATCGCGCCACCGTCTCGCCGTTCGTGGGGCGTGCGCCTGACGAAGTCGACGACCTCGTCGCCACGGCTCGTCGCGGGCTGATCGACGCATTCATCCGCGAGTACCAGGCGAACGGCCCGTTCCGAGCCGATGGTGCGGGCATCGTTCCGATGCTCGCCGGCTACGCGAGCGGGACGCTGCCGGCCGACCAGCGGCTGACGGTCGACACCCATCTGCGCAACGACCGGATCGTCGTCGCCGACCCGCCGGCACCGTCACCGGATGCCCCCGCGGCCGACCCACCGACGGCACTCGCTCCGCCGACCCTGCGTCGCCACGATGCCGCCGACAGCCGCCGGCTCCTCGGTCTCTTCGAGCACCTCGACACGAGGTTCTCCGACGCCATCGCGTCAGGAGTGCTCTCCGTGACAGCCGAACCTTCACTATCCACCGCCGCCTCAGCGGCGTCCTCTGCACCGGTCGAGCCGGGCGACTCGTCGACGACCGGCGACGGCGTGATGCGTCGCCGCCGCTTTGCGGCCGTCGGCGCGTCGTTGATCATCGTGTTCGCCATCGTCGTCGGCGTTCTCGTGCTCGGCTCCGGCGAGGGCGAGGACACCGCCGTCGGACCCGATGCCGCGACCACCGGGTCGACCGATGCTCCCAGCGCGAACGAACCGGGAACCACCGAAGCCCCCCCAGCCGACGACGAGGAAGATGTCGACGTCAGCCCGACCACGACGGCGCTGGAGCTGCGCCCGGGCTCCGAGGGTCCGAAGTCGACGATCGACATCGCCGTCGACCCGGCCGCCGAGCCACTCGGCTTCGCTCCGACGCCGGCGTCACCCGTGTCGGTGGCGGGTTCGTTCCCGGCGCCGGTCCTCGCGGGGGGCTCGGGCACGATCGATCTGAAGGTCACGAACGAGGGTCTCGACGACACCGTCGTCGGGCTGACGCTCCAGCTGCCGTCGGGCGTCCGGTTCGACTCGGGCGAGGGCGGGGTCTGTGTCGACCCCGATGACGATTCTCCCCGCTGCACGGTCGAGGTCCCGGCTGGTTCGATGGCCACGGTGTCGGCTCGTGTGTTGCTCGAACGCGCCGTGATCGGTCGGCTCGAGGTCGCTGGCGACCTGATCGAACCCATCATCACCGACATCGCTGCGATTCCCGACCTCGTGCACAGTTCGGTCGGTCGCGGCGACGTGGTGGTCATCGGCAACACCGTGACCCGGTGTGCGGCTCGCGATGCTGCCGCCGATGGCATCGACTGCGGCGCCGTCGCTGATGGGGCCGGCGAGGCTGTCGACCGGTGGGATGTGCCGATCGAATTCGTCGGCGGCAATGCGACGTTCGGTCTGTTCAACGCCTCGAGCGCCGAGCTCGTCATCCCCGACGGCTCCACGATCATTGAAGCGCATCTCGTCTGGGCCGGTGACCTCGAGGAAGGCGGTCTCACGGTGCCTGACGACGGCCGGAACATGACGATCGCCCTCGGGCTCCCCGGCGGTCGGGTGAGAACCATCGAAGCCGACCGAGTGGTGCTCGGCGACGTCGATGCGAGTCAGTATCTCGGCTCGAACGACGTCACCGATCTGATCCGTGATGGCGGCTCGGGGGACTACACGGTTGGCAACGTCCACACGGTCGAGACCCGGGGATCGTTCGGAGCCTGGGCGCTCGCGGTCGTGTACGACCACCCCGACGTCCCGCGCCGCCAGCGGCTCGTCACCCGCCCGTTCGACTGGGTCGCCCCGGCCGATGGCGCGAACCCGCGGTACGAGTACGCCGTCGACATCCCGATCCCCCTCGATGGCACGGTCGCCGGGGAACTCGACGTGTTCGGGCTCGAGGGAGAGCTCGGCTTCTCACCGGAGCGTTTCACCGCCGGCGCACAGGTGCTCGGTGGCGACAACCCCTTCGACAGCTCGATCGCCGGCGAGCGGAGTCCCTCCGAGATCAACAACCTCGGTGTCGACATCGACACCTATGCTCTCGACATCGATGCCTCAACCGGAATCCTCCCGCTCCGTGTCACCTCGGAGTTCGACGGCATTCGTGTCGCCGTGCTCGGGCTCACCGTCGATCTACCGACATGACGAACGTCGCCTCGGCGATCGCTGATCGCGAGGCGCACATCGCGTCCGCTCGTCAGGGTGTCGGCGTCGATGGCGGCGTCGAGCTCCGGGGCCGCGCCTACTGCGTCCGACTCGCCGAGATCACCGACGACTGGGTCGTCGAGCTGTTCGAGTCGGCGCTCGAGCAGCACCCCACGAACCAGCGCGTGGCACTGCTCGCCGTCGGGGGCTACGGCCGCGGCGAGCTGGCCCCCTACTCTGACCTCGACCTGCTCCTCGTTCACGATGCAAAGCCTCGCAAGGTCGCCAAGGAGATCGAGCCGATCGCGAGCGCCATCTGGTACCCGCTTTGGGACGCGAAGGTCAAGCTGGGTCACGCTGTTCGCCGTGTCGACGAACAGGTCGACCTCATCACCGGCGACCTCGATTCGGCGACGGCGCTCCTCACCGCCCGCTACCTGGCGGGCGATGAAGACCTCGCTGCCGAGGTGATGCGCCGCGGTCGAGAATCGTGGGAGCAGCAGCGAGAAGACTTCCTGAGCGCGCTGCGCAAGCGCATGCTCGCTCGGCAGGCCGAGTCGGCGGACGTGGCGTACCGCCTCGAACCCGATCTCAAAGCTGGCCATGGCGGACTGCGCGACGTTCAGACCGTGTGGTGGGCGATGGCGGGCGGCCTCGACGTGCTGCCCGAGGATCTCATCGAGCTCGACTCGTGTTACGACGTGTTGCTCTGCGCGCGGGTGGCGCTGCATCAAGCCACCGGCCGGCCCGGCGAGATCATGCGGCTCGAAGATCAGGACGCGATCGCCAAGGCAGGCGGCTGGGGTGACGCCGACGCGCTCATGGCCGACGTCGCCGTGGCCGGGCGCTCGATCTCATGGCTGTGCGACGAGAACTGGAGCCGGGCGTTCGAGCCCAACAACGAAGCGGATCGTCGTCTGTCGTCGGCCATCGTGCTGCGGCGCGGCGAGATCGAACTGTCGGACGACGCCGATCTGGCCAACGACTCCACGCTCGTGCTCCAGGCGGCGGTCGCAGCGGCCCGACACCGTGTCCGAATCGGGCGTTCGGCCCTCGAGCAGCTCGCCGCCGACGCCGAGTCGTGGGAAGGCACCTGGCCCGTGGGCGCCGCCGATCTGCTCGTGGCGCTCCTCCTCGAGGGTCACGCCGCCATCCCGGTGTTCGAGGCGCTCGATCAGCGCGGGCTCGTCTCGCAGATGCTGCCCGAGTGGGAACCCAACCGCTCGCGGCCACAGCGCAACGCGTACCACCGCTTCACCGTCGACCGGCACCTCTGGGAAGCAGCGGCCAATGCTGCCGAACTGGCCGACACCGTCGGACGCCCCGATCTGCTCGTGCTCGGCGGATTGTTCCACGACATCGGCAAGGGCTACCCCGGCGATCACACCGATGTCGGCATGGACCTCGTGCGCGAGATCGGCCCGCGGCTCGGCCTCCCGAAGGCTGACGTCGACACCCTCGTCCAGCTGGTCGAGCACCATCTCCTGCTCCCCGACGTGGCGATGCGGCGAGACATCAGCGACCCCGCCACGACCGATCTCATCGCCGGTCTCGTCGGCTCGGTGCAGTCGCTCGAACTGCTCCACGGGCTCACGGTTGCCGACTCGAAGGCGACGGGTCCGTCGGCGTGGAACTCGTGGAAGGAAGAGCTGGTCCGTGAGCTGGTCGAGCGGACGGCGGTGGTGCTCGGCGGTGGCGACGCCCATGCCCGGACCTGGCGGCTGTTCCCCGACGCCGACACCCTCGCGAAGATGGCCGAGGGCGAGGTCGACCTGTCGCGCGACGACGATCTCATCACGGTGGTCAACCCCGACTCGGCCGGCACCTTCAGCCAGGTGGCCGGCGTGCTCTCGCTGCACGGGCTCGACGTCCTCACCGCACGGGCGCACTCCGATGAGCAGGGCATGGCAGCGTCGCAATTCCGGATCGGCGACGTCGAGAACCTCAACTGGCGTAGCCTCAAGGCCGATCTCAAGAAGGCGATCGCGCACGAGCTCGCGATCGAGGCTCGGCTCGCCGAGCGGGCGAGTACCTACCGCCGTCGCCGGCGGACTCAGGCCGCCGCTCCCGGCCCGCCAAAGGTCAAGTTCATCGAGGGCGGATCGTCGAACGCGACGGTCATCGAGGTGAAGGCGGTCAGCAAGATCGGCATCCTGCATCGGATCACCAAGGCGCTCGCCGAGATGGGGCTCGACATCCGCCACGCCACGGTTCAGACCATCGGCATGGAGGTCGTCGACACGTTCTACGTGCGGACCTCCGACGGCGGCCTGGTCACCAGCGCGCCCCACCGCAACGAGATCAAACGGGCGTTGCTGCACGCCGTCTCGTAGGGTTCGGTCGTGGCCGACGCACGAGACCTCGCTCGCTGGAGCGAAACGCTCGCTGGAATCGCCAGGACCGGCATGGCGTTCACCGAGAACCTCTACGAACGCGAACGCTACGAAGAGGTGCTCCATGTCGCTGCCGACATCAAGGCAGCTGCACGCGAGCTCGATGCGCTGAGCCAACGCGTCGCCGAGCAAGACACCGAGCGAATCGAGGTCGAGCGCGAGATCGACCACTTCGTGGGGGAGTGGCTCGAGTCGATCGGCGAAGGCGTGCCCGGGTACGTCACCCCGAAGACCGCCGTCGGAGCGATCGTCGGCAACGACGACGGCCAGATCCTCCTCGTGCAGCGGAAGGACTCCGGGATCTGGCTGTATCCCACTGGGTGGGCCGACATCGGCTACTCGCCAGCCGAAGTCGCGGTCAAGGAGGTGTCGGAGGAGACCGGCATCAGCTGCGAGCCGGTGTCGCTCATGGGCGTGGTCGACGGCCAGCGCATGGGCTTCAGCCGGTTCGGGATGTACATGCTGCTGTTCCACTGTCGTGCCACCGGCGGTGACCTCCAGCCGCATCCGCTCGAAACCGGTGACGTCGGGTGGTTCGACCGTGACCGCCTGCCCGAGGTGACCGCCGGCGTGCAGTGGTGGGGGCCGATGGCGTTCGCCGCAATCGACGGTGAAGCGAGTGAGGCGAGCTTCGACCCGGTTCGCGACGACATCTGGCGTTCTTGACGCGTCTCATCTGGGGTCAGACCCCAGATGAGACGCTCGGATGAGCCGTCGTCAGTCGTCGTCGTTCGACTCGCGGAGGAACTGCTCGACCTCGGCGAGCAGTTCGTCGCCGTCGACCGGCGCGGCGTTGGCCAGATCGTCGACGCTGGCCTCTTGCTCGTCGGCCATCGCCTCGATCCGCCCGAGGTAGTCGAGCATGTCGTCGTCGTCGCCGATGAGTGCGGTGACACGCTCGTCGTAGTCGGCGGCGTCAGAGGCGAGTCCGTGCAGCGGAGCTGGCGTGCCCAGCATCGAGCAGCTGCGCTCGACCAGTGCCATCGCCGCCTTGGGTGACGGCACCTGCGAGGCGTAGCCGGGCACGGCCGCCCACAACGATGCGGTGGGGATGTCGCCACCCTGCAGCGCGTCGTGGAGCACCCCGACGATGCCGGTCGGCCCTTCGTAGGTCGATCGTTCGAGTTCGAACCGATCCATCAGCGCATCGTCGGACGCCGTACCGATGAGCGGAACGGGACGCGAGTGGGGCACGTCGGCGAGGAGTGCTCCCATCGTGATCGCCATCGACGCACCGCACCGTTCGGCGATGCCCTGCAGCTGTTCGCAGAACCCGCGCCAGCGGAGCGCCGGCTCGGGGCCGAGCACGAGCACGACGTCGGTGCCGGGGAGCGAGGCCTGCCACACGCCGACGGTCGGCCATACGATCGATCGGCGGTTGTCGTCGTCGAGCCGCACCTGGGGGCGAACGGTGGCGAAGTCGGTGAAGGGTTCAGGATCGATCTCGGCCAGAGCCTCGGCACCCCACGACTCGATCATCGTCCGCATCGCGGTCGATGCGGCATCGCCGGCGTCGTTCCAACCGGTGAAGGCCGCGATGAGGACCGGACGCTCCGACCGGGGCTCGGCCAACCAGCGCACGTGTTCGGTTCCCACCTCGACGACGCTAGCGGTCGATCGGGTCGGCGCCAGACGGGGCGCCCGGGCCCTGGGTGTCGGCGGTGGCTACTCGCCGTCCGGCCAGCGAACCCGACACGTGGTTCGCCATGCGTCCAGCACACCCGGGTCGCCGTCGAGTTCGATCGCCGAGCCGGCCGTGCGGTTCCACAGGAGGCGGTACAGCTCGTCGGCGATCGCTCTCACGGTGAGATCGTCCCGACCGCGCGGCGCTCGACGACCTCGCGACCGACGCACAACGGACCCACGACGGGGTGCTCCAGATCAATGCTGGCTCTCTCGACGGCGACCACCCGTTCCCCGATCGCGTCCATGTGTCGGTGCTCTTCGCCACCTTCCAGCTCGAACTCACCGACCTCATCGGGAGGAGGGTCGACTTCGCTCGGTCGGAGATCGACGGCTGGCCTTCGACCGGAGGGCTGGGGATGACCGAGCCCACTCGGGAGTTGCTCGAGTGCATCACTGCGGGGTGGTCAGTGCTCGCTGCGAACGGCGAGGTCGACGGAGAACACGGCGCTGGACCGGTACCGTCGGAGCTGTGACCGACCACGCAGCTGCCTCCGCCGCCACGATCGAGATCGCCACGTCGGTCGACAACGAGCTCGTCGAGGCGTTCGCTCGCCTCATCCCGCAGCTCTCGTCGTCGTCGACACCACCGTCGGCCATCGCGCTGACCGAGCTGGTCGAGGCGCCCGACTCGGTACTGTTCATCGCGCGGGTCGACGAAGTGATCGTCGGGAGCCTCACCCTCGCGTTCTATCGAATCCCGACCGGCCTCAAGGCCTGGATCGAAGACGTCGTCGTCGACGACGGGGCGCGTGGTCACGGCGTCGGACGGTTGCTCAGCGAGGCAGCGATCGATCAGGCTCGCGAGCGCGGGGCCAAGAACGTTGCTCTCACCAGTCGGCCATCGCGTGAGGCGGCCAATCGGCTGTACCAGCGCATCGGCTTCGCCGCCCGCGAGACCAACGTCTACCGCTACGACCTCTGACCAGCGCCCTCTGATCAGCACCGACAGAGTGGGTCGGGTCAGGCCAGATCTTCGGCCGACTGACGCACCTGCCAATCGCGGTCGGTGAGCGCCGACTCGATCGCCGCATCGACCTCCGGGCCTTCGAACGGCGCGAGGGCGAGGACGGCGCGTCGGCGCACCGCTGGCTTGTCGCCCGTGGCCGCAGCGATGATCGTCGGCACCGCCCGCTCGGCGCCGATCGCGCCGAGCGCCGCCACGGCCGACTCCCGGACGAGCGCCTCGTCGTGTTCGGCCAGTTCGATGAGGCGGTCGACGATCTCCGCTCGATCCGACTCGTGCTCACCGCACGACCAGGCAGCGACCTCGACGACCGACGGGTCGGGGTCGGCGAGGAGTGGCAGCAGGTCGACGTCGGCGTGCTGGGCTGCGAGTTCGGCCGCCCGTCGACGAACCGTCGTGGCGTCGTCGGCGAAGGCGGTCGCCAGGATCTCGTCGTCGAGTTCGCCGAGCCGCCGGAGAGCGTCGAGGGCAGCACTGCGCACGACGGCATCGCCGTCGGTGAGGCCGCGGCGGGCGGTGGCGGCATCGCCGATGTGGCCGGCGATCGACACGGCTCGGCGCCGCGCAGCCGGTGAGGCTTCGGACGCCTCGTTCACTGCTTCAACAGGTCGGTCAGGGTGATGACGAGCCAGGCCGAACTGAAGGCGAACACGATCGCCGCGACGGCTCCGATCACGACGCCGATACCGGCTGATGCAACGGCGGCCCACACCCGGCGGAGCGGGTTCGGCCGCTTGTACAGGGGCACCATCGCTTCGGCGATGCCGATGGGAACGCGTGCGCGGGCGATTCTGGGCTCCCCGCGCGGGTTTCGGGGCACGGCTCTGGCATTCTTTCGCCAGCCGGCGAAAACCAGCGCAGCGATTGCCAGACCGGCCATCCATGCTGCTTGAGTGGTGAGTTCCGTGACCGACACGACAATCGACAAGGTACCGACTCCCATCCCGCCTGTCATGCCACCCGCCGGGCCGCGGCCTCGGTGGTGGGCGCTCGCCATCGCGGGCGTGAGCATCGTGTTGCTCGGGGTGATCGCCGTGTCGGCGCTCGTGCCCTCTCGCTGGTTCGCGACCACCGAGAACCAGCGGCTCATGGAAGACCAACCTGCGCCCTACGCACGCATCCCGGCCTCGGCCGAATCGGTGAACGATCGAGTCGAGTTCAACGACCTCCCCGACGACGTGGTGCGCTACGAGACCGCCGACGACTTCTTCTTCGTCACGGTGTCAGCACCTGAGCAGTCGGCGTTGTCGTGGCTCCTCGGTCTGAGTGAGCCGACCGTCGACCTGCTCACCGAAGAAGACAAGTTCGGTCGTCGAACCCCAACCCAGAGTCGACAGCTCAGCCTCCAGCAGATGCGTACGGCCACGCAGGAGGCGCAGTATCTGGCGTTGCTCACGGCTGGCTATGAGCCCACGATCGAACGCGGTGAAGTCGTCATCCAGGACATCCTCTGTCGGGTCCCCGACGAAAACGGAGTCGAGTGCATCGAGTCGTTCCCATCCGACGAACAGCTCGACCCGGCCGACACGATCCTCGAGATCGAGGGTCGCCCGATCGGTGACCTCAACGATCTCACCGACGAGTTGGCCGGTCGCTCGCCGGGCGACGAGGTCGACATGCGGATCCGCCGTCCCGGTGTGGGCGAACTCGACGTCACGATCGAGCTGTCGTCCGACCCCCAGGATCCCGATCGGACGATCGTCGGGTTCATTCCGTTCGACACCGCGACCGTCGACCTCCCGTTCGACGTGAGCATCGACACCGGCCCGATCGGTGGCCCGTCGGCAGGTCTGGCGTTCACGCTCGCGCTCGTCGACGAGCTGACCGAGGGTGAACTGACGGGGGGACGCAACATCGCCGTCACCGGCACGATCGACCTGCAGGGCAACGTCGGCCCGATCGGTGGCCTGGAACAGAAGGTGCACGCCGTTCAACAACACGGTGTGGACGTGTTCCTCGTGCCTGCGAACCAGATCGAGCTGTCGGAACCAGATCCCGACGACCCCGACGACGGCATCTGTCGGATGGACTGTCTGGTGAGCGCTGGAAAGGGTGAGGTCGAGATCATCGCTGTCGCAACGCTCGACGACGCGCTCGCTGCGCTCGTCGAACTGGGTGGTGACCCCGTGGTGCCGGTCAACGCGACCAGCTCCTGATCCTGCTCCGGAGTGAACTCTCTTTCTCTCGAGACGCCACCGCGTCACCGAGGAACTGGTCGACCCTCCACCACCCGGGTCATGTGCGCGCGTAGCGTGGTGGCTCTATGGCGATGTCGTTTTCGAGCTCAGATCCGGCTTCGCCAGCGCAGGTCGCCGATGCCTCGTTCTCCACCTCACGTCGAGGGTTCGATCAAGACGAGGTCCGCGACTTCCTGCGCATGGTCAGCGCCGAGATGGCGCGCATGTCAGAACGCATCCGATTCCTCGAGCGAGAAGTCGATGCCGCACACACATCGCCCGAGGTGTCGGCCCGGCTCGACGAGGAGACGCTGACTCGTCTGCTGGGGGAGGAAACCGCCCGGGTGCTGTCGGCCGCCCGGACCAGCGCGACCGAGATCCGCCAGAAGGCCGAGCAGGCCGCCGGCCAGCTCGTCGCCGAAGCGAGCGACGAAGCCGCTCGAATCCGGACCGACATCGAGGCCGAGGCCATCCGGCTCCGCTCCGACGCTTCGGCCGACGCCGAAGCCGAACTCGAGATGGCGAAGCAGCAGGGCCGGGAGATGGTCAACGAGGCCCGGGCCTACCGCGAGCGGGTGCTGTCGGAGCTGGCCCGTCGGCGTGAGTTGGCCCGCCAGCAGATCGAACAACTCCTGCACGGACGCGACCGTCTGCTCGAGGTGTTCGAGCGGGCTCGGGTCACTGCGGTCGATGTCGTGGCCGAGCTCGAACCGATCGGTCAGCCCGACGAATACGTCAACCTCGCGCCCACCACCGGCCCGGTGCCGGTCATGGTCGCCCGCGAAGCGACCGCCGCCGGCGTGCCCGCCGAGGCCCAGACGGAGCCCGAGCCGCCGGTCGAGTCCGTGTCCGAGACTGAAGTCGACACCGACACCGAGACCGACACCGACACCGAGATCGACGCTGACGCAACGGTCGAACCGGAGCCGGATGCCGACGAGGCTGAGCAGCCCGGTGCCCTCGACGGATCAGCCGAAACCGCCCCGGTCGAGGAGTCGCTCGCCGTCGAGACCGGTGAGCCCGGGGTCGACTCGGCTGCTGAGCCGGACCAGGTCGACGATGAATCCGACGACGTGGTCGTCGACCTGTTCGCCCGCCTCCGCAATGCCGCCGCTCCCGACGCCGACGTCACGGTGCTCGAGTTCACCGACGAGCAAGCGTCCGACACCGTGGCCGCCGCCCACACGACCGTCGACGAGACAGCCAGCGACGAGACAGCCAGCGACGAGACGGCCGACGACGTGTTCGTTCGTCGGGATGCCGAGCTGACGCCGCTCATCGTGGCATCGGCTCGAAAGCTGAAGCGCGTCCTGGCCGACGAGCAGAACGACGTCCTCGACACCTTGCGTCGCTCTGCGTCGGTCTCGGAGCTCAGCGACCTGGCGGCCGACGCTGCCGAGCACGCCGAGCGCTACCTCGATGCGATCTCCGACGACTTGCTCCTCGGCGCCCAGGCCGGAGCGGCCGGAACCGATGACGACACCGTCGTCAAGCTCGATCGCGCCGAAGCCCGCCAGTGCGTCGCCGATGCTGGTGATCAGCTCACCGAACGCTTGGTCACCCCGTTGCGTGATCGCCTCGATCGGGCGATCACCGATGCCGCCGACGACTCGGGGGGTGTCGACGTCGAGGTGCTCGCCAAGAAGGCGCGTGCCGTCTATCGCGAGGTGAAGACCCGCATCATCGACGAGGTGCTCGACGACGTGTTCCGCACCGCCTACGGCGCCGGCGTGTCGTCGGCGATCGCCGCTGGTGTCCCGGTGGTGTGGACCGTCGACACTCGGCACCCTGCATGCCCCGACTGTGACGACAACTCGCTGGCGCCCGCCGTTCCCCACGGTGACCCGTTCCCGACGGGCGACGTGATGGCTCCGGCACATCCCGGCTGCCGCTGCATGTTGCAGATCAGCGGTCGGTAGCCTGAAGCGCCCATGCGGCGTGCGACTGACCTCCCGGCCGATCGCCCTCGATTTCGCGTGAGTGCCCGCGGGTTGCTCATCGCACTCGGTGGCCTCTTCCTCTTCATCATCATCTTCGGGCGAGCCATCGCCCGCTTCTACGTCGACTACCTGTGGCACGACGCGCTCGATCGTGGCGACGTGTTCTGGGGCGTCATCGGGGCCAAGGCCACGATGTTCTTCGCGTTCTTCGCGATCTTCGTCGTGGTCGCTGGCATCAACCTGGCGATCGCCGATCGAGCGGCGCCCGAGGAGTTCTCGGCCAACGTGCATCCGTACGTCGAACGCTTCCACGAGGTGTTCGGCCGTCGACTCCGGCTGCTCCGTTACGGCGTAGCGATCGTGCTCGGCCTCTTGCTCGCCGCCCCGGCCATCGGCCAGTGGCAGGAGTGGTTGCTGTTCCGCAACGCCCAGGACTTCGGCGTGAACGACGCCCAGTTCGGTCTCGACGTCGGGTTCTACGTCTTCCAGCTGCCGTTCCTCACGTTCTTGCTCGACTGGTTGTTCGCGACACTGGTGATCGTGCTGCTGCTCACTGCGGCGGCCCACTTTCTCAACGGCGGGGTCGAACTCGTGTCGCCCGTGCCGGTCATCCGTCGCTCGACCAAGACCCATGTCGCGGTGCTGTTGGCGATCCTCGCCGTCGTCAAGGCTGGCGACTACTGGCTCGATCGTTACGACGTCACCAACGATCAGACGGGCATCGTTCAAGGTGCGACGTACTCGGTTGTCAACGCGCAGTTGCCTGCGCTGATGCTGCTGATCCTCATCGCGCTGCTCACCGCCGGCCTCTACGCGTCGGTCGCCCGCACCGGGTCGTTCCGGCTCCCACTGATCGCATCGGGCCTGTGGCTGGTCGTGTCGATCGTCGGCGGTGTGATCTACCCGGCGATCGTGCAAGGGCTCGTGGTCAACCCGAACCAGGAGGCTCGCGAAGCCACCTACATCGAGCGCAACGTCATCGCCACTCGGCAGGCCTACGGGCTCGACGAGGTCGAGGTGCGGAACATCGAGTTCGACACCCTCACGGCCGCAGAGGTCGAGGCTGACCTCGACGCGATCGACAACGTTCGCCTGCTCAACCCCACCGACATGCGGAACCGGTTCATCTTCGACCGGGGTGAAGAGGCCGGGCTCACCATCGCTGACCTCGACGTCGATCGGTACCTGCTCGATTCGACGCCTCGCGACGTGCCCGAGCAGGTGCTCGTCGCTGCTCGTGAGCTCGATCTCAGTGGTGTCACGAACCGGAGCTGGCAGGGCCTCCATCTGATCAACACGCGCGGTTGCGGTCTCGTGGTGGCTCCGGCGAGTTCGGTGCAGGAGAACGAGCGCCCGGCCTACACGGTGCCCGAACTCGATCGTCCCGAGCTGTACTTCAGCCCCTCGCTGACCGGCTACGCCATCACCAACACCGATTCGAACGAGAACACCTGCGACGAGGCCCACACCTACGAAGGAACCCTCGGCGTCGACATGGGCTCGTTCGCCCGCCGGGCCGCGTTCGCACTGGCGTTCCTCGAGTACAACATCATCGGCTCGGGCGCAATCGACGGCGACAGCCAGATGCTGTGGGTCCGCAACGTCAACGATCGCCTCGAGAAGCTGGCGCCGTTCCTGTCGTACGACGCCGACCCCTACCCGGTCGAGCTCGACGGCCGAGTGGTGTGGGTGGTCGACGCCTACACCACCACCAGCCGGTACCCATACTCCGAGAGCGTCGGCGACATCCAGCGCTCGTCGCAGTCGGGGCTCTCGGCCAGCGACAACTACGTGCGGAACTCGGTCAAGGCCGTCGTCGATGCCTACACCGGCGAGGTCACGCTCTACGTGATCGACGACGTCGATCCGATCATTCGGGCATGGCGGTCGGCGTTCCCCGACCTGTTCACCGACTTCAGCGAGATGCCTGACGACCTGAAGGACAACCTGCGGTACCCCGAAGACCTGTTCCGCGTGCAGACCGACCGCTACTCGAAGTATCGCATCGCCCCCGAGTTGTTCTTCTCGCGGACCGGTGCGTGGTCGGTGGCGCAGGCCCCGCCGACCAACCCGAACGAGCAGACGGTGGTGCCGTCGGCTGCGACGGCTGCGACAGCAGCGTCGAACACGTTCGCCCGCGAGTCGAACTCGCTGCGATACTCGCCGTACTACACGTTCTTCAACGTGGCGCCTCGCGGTGAGCCGACCGACGAGGAGTTCGTCATCTTCCGGCCCTTCGTCGAGTTCTCGACCGCCGACCAGCGAACCCAGCTCCAGGCCTACATGGCAGCGTCGAGCGACCCCGACAACTACGGCAAGCTCACCACGTGGATCGTCCAGCCGGGCGATGACGGTCTCCCCGACGGACCGCTCCGTGTGGCCTCCAACGCAGAGTCGACGCCCGAGATCTCCGATCGCATCACTCTCGACAACGACGCCGACGGCGGCACCACGGTGCGCTTCGGTGATCTACAGATCATCCCGGTCGGCGACGGACTCATCTACATCCGGCCGTACTACGTGAACGTCAGCCAGGAGTCGAGCGTCATCCGTTCGACCACCGAGTTCCGTCAGGTGATCGTCACCTACAACGAGAACTCCGTGCTGTCGCCGACGGTCAGCGGAGCGCTCCGTGCGCTGTTCCCGGGCTTCGAGGGCAACACGCTCGATCGGCTCGGGGGCACCGTCGACGACGACGTTGCTGTCGGGGACGGCGACGACGGCACCGGCGACGACGCGGTGGTGCGCCTCGACGAGAACGCCGAAGACGTGCTCGTTCGGATCGACATCGTGCTCGCCGAGGCCGACGAGGCGCTGGCCGCAGGTGACCTCGGGAAGTATCAGGCCAAGGTCGACGAGGCCCGCGCGTTGATCGACGAGGCGGTCGACGTGCTCGGCCTCGACGCCGTGCTCAGTGAGAGCGAGACTGCGACTGACGAGAGTGCCGATGCCGAGGCTGCCAGCTCGTCGGGCGACACCGACACCGCTGACGACACCGACGCCTCAGACGAGGGCTGACGCCGGGTTCCGGAGATCGCCTGCGACAAGCTCAGCGTTGGCGCCTGAGGCGATCGGCGAGTTCGGCGAGGTCCTGGCGGAAGGCGATCTGGTATCGGGCCTGCTCGGCCGCCAGGCGATCTTGGGCGTCGAGCAGCTCGTCGATGAGCTCCGGGTCGATGAGTGCCGCCTGATCGGCGACAGCGCTGGCCGCACCTTCGGGGTCGGTGCTGACAGCTCGTTCGACAGCTGCGTCGAGTTCGCCACTCAGCTCCGACAGCTGGTTGGTGAGCTCGGTGGCGACCTGCGCAAGTCGTGCGTCGATGGTGCCGATGCGTTCGTTCGCGTCAGCTGCCGTTGCAGCTGCTTCGTCGGCGACCGAACCGGCCTGAGCGGCACCCGCCGACGCCTCGGCGGCCAGACGCTCGATCTCTGCGAGTCGGGCTTCGGCCGGCTCGTCGATCTCGCCGGCTGACGCAGCGCGCTCGGCGGCATCGGTGGCGACCACGGCGAGGTCGGCAAGCCGGGCCCGCTGTTCGTCGAGGTGGGCCGCCGTCTGCTCGGCGAGGGCGCGAGTTGCCTCGTTCGACGCGTTGGCACTCGACGTGATCTGGACCAGGAGTTCGTCACGCAGCTGTGTGTTCTCGGCCCGCAGAGCGCCGAGCTGCTGTTCGAGTTGCGCCTTGCCGGCATCGGCACCATCGAGTCGTTCACGCATCCCGGCCAGCTCGGCCTGCAGTGCTTCGATTTGCTCGGTGGTCTGCTTGTTGCGTCCGAAGAGTCCCATGAGTCTGGCCCGAATCTACTGCACTACTCTCCCGCCCATGGCCGAGAAGAAGACCCCGAAGAAGATCCTCCTCGACGAATCGGAGATGCCGACGCAGTGGTACAACGTCGTCGCCGATCTGCCTGAGCCTCCGCCGCCGGCGCTCCACCCGGGCACGCATGAGCCGGCCGGGCCCGACGACTTCGCGCCGCTGTTCCCGATGGAACTGATCATGCAGGAGGTCACCCAGGAGCGCTACGTCGACATTCCCGGTGGTGTGCTCGACGTGTACAACCTGTGGCGGCCGAGTCCGCTGTTCCGCGCCAAGCGACTCGAAGAAGCGCTCGACACCCCGGCGCGCATCTACTACAAGTACGAAGGCGTGAGCCCGGCTGGGTCGCACAAGCCGAACACCTCGGTGCCCCAGGCGTACTACAACCACCAGGAGGGCATCACGAGGCTCACGACCGAAACCGGTGCGGGTCAGTGGGGCTCAGCGCTCGCCTTCGCCACCGCCCAGTACGGCATGGATTGCGAGGTGTGGCAGGTCGCTGCGTCGTACCGCCAGAAGCCGTACCGCCGCACCATGATGGAGACGTGGGGTGCCACTGTGCACTCGTCGCCGTCGATGGAGACCGAGTTCGGACGCCAGCTCCTGGAACAAGACCCCGATCACCCGGGTTCGCTCGGTATCGCCATCTCCGAGGCGGTGGCGGCGTGCGTCGCTGATCCGAACGCTCGGTATGCGCTCGGATCGGTGCTCAACCACGTGCTGATGCACCAGACGATCATCGGTGAGGAGGCACTGCTCCAGCTGGCGAAGGTCGATGAGGTGCCCGACGTCCTCGTCGGCTGCACCGGCGGTGGCTCGAACTTCGGTGGGCTCGCCTTCCCGTTCCTGCGCGAGAAGCTCGCCGGGAAGATGGACCCGATCATCCGCTGCGTCGAGCCGGCTGCGTGCCCCACGCTCACCAAGGGCGAGTACCGCTACGACTTCGGCGACACCGCCGGCATGACCCCGCTCATGAAGATGCACACGTTGGGTCACACCTTCATCCCCGAGCCGATCCACGCCGGTGGCCTCCGCTACCACGGTATGGCACCGCTCGTGTCGCACGTGTACGAGCTGGGCCTGGTCGAGGCCATCGCCATTCCGCAGCGCGAGTGCTTCGCCGGTGCGCTTCAGTTCGCCAAGACCGAGGGCATCCTTCCCGCGCCCGAGCCGACCCATGCCATCGCTGCGGCCGTCCGCGAGGCGCTGGCATGCAAGGAATCGGGTGAGGAGAAGGTGATCCTCACCGCGCTGTGCGGCCACGGCCACCTCGACCTCGCGAGCTACGAGAAGTACCTCTCGGGCGAGATGGTCGACTACGACCTCTCCGACGACGCCATCGCCGAAGCGATGGAGTCGGTCCCCGTCCTCGGCTGACCAACGACCGACGCCGTCACCACTCTGAGTGGCGACGGCCCCGGCCGTTTGCCAGACTGCGTACGACCACCTGCGTGGTCGTGTCTATGCGCCATCGCCGTCACCTGATTCGTTGCACAGCTGCGGTGGTGATCTTCGCTGCGGCGATCGTCACTGACACCCCCGCATCGTTCGCGCAGACGTCGGTGCCTCCGGGCCCGCAGACACCGCTCCCCAACCCGACGATCTCCGATTCGTGCGGGACCAACGTCACGCTCGTGCTCGATGCCTCGGGATCGATCAACTCGTCGAACGCGGTCGGCGACGTGCGCGATGCCGGCGAGGCGTTCCTCGACGCGCTCGCCGACACCGGCTCCACGGCGCGAGTGCTCCAGTTCGCGAGCGTGTCCGAGGAGCTCGCCGCACAGGCGGAGGTCACTGCGGCATCGCTCGCTCCGGGTGGCTCCTTTCGCGACGCGATCAGGGCCTACTACAACCCGACGCCGCCACGGCCCGCATCGGTGAGCATCTACCGGTACGACGGCAGGGGTGATCCGCAATCGAGGAACAACTGGGATCCGAGCACCAGGGCCGTCTACACGAACTGGGATCAGAGCCTCGATCAAGCGGGCGAACCGCAGGCGAGGCCGACCGAGTTGATTCTCTACGTCACCGACGGCGACCCGACGGCGTACGACTTCAATCAGAGTGGCGACCCGTTCGACGACGGCCCGCCACCCGACGTCGGGATCCGAACCGACCGTGATGATGCCAAGGCGACCACACTCGACCGGGCCATCGAGGAGGCGAACCAAGCCAAGTCAGCCGGTGCGCGGATCCTCGCGGTGGGTGTCGGGGCTGCGGTCACCGGAAGCCCGTCGAGTCGCCAACGCCTCATCGACATCGCCGGTCCGCAGACGGCGACCGACGGCGACCTCGACTCCATCGACAGCATCAACGAGATCGACGTCGCGCTCGTTCGGGACTTCGACAAGCTCGGCTCGTTCCTGCGGAGTGTCGTGAGCGAGCTCTGCTCACCGAGCCTGTCGATCCGCAAGCTCGCGCAGACCGAAGACAGTTCGGCGTTCACGCCGGCCGCCGGCTGGAACATCACCGCGGCTCCGTCGGTCACCGGGGGTACGTACGAGTGGATCCTGCCCGACACCGATGCAGCACAGGCAGCCCGCTGCACCCCGGTGCCGACCGATCCGGACGATCAAGCCACGCGAACCTGCGCGACCGATGCCGCCGGGCTGGTCACCTTCCAGTGGGAGCCGAACCCGGGCGACGCCGCAACCCGCGCCACCGTGAGCGAAACGGTGCAACCCGGGTTCACCCCCGGCCGTGCGGGCGTCGACGACGACTGGACCTGCACGCTCAAGAACATCGATGGGAGCCAGGTGGTCGAGGAAGGCGATTTCACCACCTTGTCGCCACCGACGTTCGAGCTCGACGTCGATCCCGAGCAGATCATCACCTGCAGCATCTACAACCGCTTCGGCTACGCACCGGCCATCGCCGTCACCAAGGCCAACAGCCCCGTCGTCGTGCGCGGCGACCTGAGCCCGACCTACGGTCCGGGGCCAGCCGAGGTGACCTCGACGTTCGAGGTGACCAACCCCGGCAACGCGTCGCTGCGGAGCGTCGACGTCGACGACGACCAGTGCGCCCCGGTGGTGTCGGTCGACAAAGCCAACGGCAACAACGTCGGCGACCTCGACGACGACGGGCTCCTCGATCCCGCCACTGCCGAGTCGTGGCAGTTCACCTGCACGCGGACCATCACACGCGGGCTCACCCAGTCGCCGATCAACATCATCAACCGCGCTGTCGCGACCGGCACCGACCCGGAAGGCACCTCCGTCACGTCGACGCAGGTGCAAGACGACGTCGACGTGATCGTGCCGGCGATCATGATCGACAAGCAGGTGTCGTCTGGCGCTCTCGGACCCGCCGACTCGCTCACCATCGTCAGGCCGACGCCAACCACCCTCGTCCCGGCCACCTACACCTACGAGGTGACCGCTGACGGCAACACTGCGCTGAGCATCACGGCGCCGACCGACGACCAGTGCGCACCGGTCGACGCAGTGCTCGCGGGAGCAAACAACGTCGGCGACACCGACACCGATGGCCTGCTCGATGTCGGTGAGGCGTGGCAGTACACCTGCGACGCGAGCCTCACCGACACCACGACCAACGTGGCGACCGTGAGTGGGACGCCCGCCCCGGAGACGCTGCCGACTCCGGCGGTGAACCCGCCGGTGACTGCCACCGACACCGCCACGGTGACCGTGCTCGACTCCGGCATCCGCCTCGACAAGTCCGTCGACCAGACCGTGGTGTTCCCGGGAACGACGGCGAACTACTCGTACGTGGTCACCAACACCGGCACGGTCGGGCTGGTTCCCGACGGGCTCAACCCGCCAGTCGGTGGCGACACACCCGGCACCGCTGGATTGACCATCACCGACGATCAGTGCAGCCCGGTCACGTTCGTCAGCGTCGCGGTCGGCAACGCCGACGCCGTACTCGACCCGAACGAGTCATGGAACTACTCGTGTTCGGCCACGATCAACGTCAACACCCTCAACGTCGCGACGGTCGTCGGTCAGCCGCTCGGTACCCCGGACGATCTGGCCGACTCCGACACGGCGTTGGTCGAGGTGCGGACGGGCGAGATCGCCGTCGACAAGACGGCGCTTCGGCCTGTGGTCCTCGACCCCGATGCGACGCCGGTCGACGGCCCCGACGTGCCGACGCCGCGCCTGGCCGCCTATGAGTACGCCGTCAGCAACCCCGGGTCGCTCCCGCTCGACCTCACCGATGGCGTGACGACCGCGTTGCGAGTCACCGACGACGTCTGCTCCCCGGTCGTGCCAACCGAAGCCGGTGGCTTCAACGTGGGCGATGCGAATGAAGACGGTCTGCTCGACATCACCGAGATCTGGCAGTTCACCTGTAGCCAACAGCTCGACAAGGACGATGGCGTCGTGCCGCCTGGCCCGAACCCTCAGCCGTCGCTCGTCAAGAACACTGTCACCGCCGTCGGTACTCCACTGCTCGCGCCAGAACGTGGACCCGACGTGACGGCGACCGACACCGCCGACGTACTCGTGATCGAGCCGAGCCTCACGATCGACAAGACCCCGTGCCTCGACGTCGCGCTCACGAACTGTGTCGACGACCCGCTCGTCCGGCCCGGCACGGCGATCACGTACCGCTACGTCGTCACGAACACAGGAGATTCGGGGCTCGTCGTGGTCGGCCTTGTCGACGACCGATGCGACACGGTCGAGTTCGTCGGAGGCGACGACAACGGCAACGACATCCTCGATGGCGGCGCCACCCCCGAAGCCTGGACGCTTCGATGCACCACCTCCGTCAACTTCCCGTCGCCGGTCGTCAACACCGCTGCGGTCGTCGCCGTCGGAGCACTCGAGAACGTGTACACCGACACCGACACCGCCCAGGTCCGGGTGTTCGACCCGGCGATCGATCTCGTCAAGTCGGTCTCGTCGAACTTCGTGCCGACCGGCTCCACCGTCACCTACACCTTCGATGTCACGAATGCCGGCGACCCGGGTACCGGGGGCCTGCCGGCCGACGTGATCCTGAGCGACATCGTGCTCGCTGACGTCTCGAGTCCGGAGAACCCGACGTGCCTCTTCCCCACGTTCGTGGGAGGCGACGACAACGGGAATGATCTGCTCGAAGCCGACCCGGCCGAGACCTGGACCTACACCTGTACCGGCGTGATCGATGAGCAGACCGTCAACGTGGCGGGGGTCCGAGGCGACGACATCCTCGGAGCCCCGGTGTTCGACGCCGACATCGCACTCGTGACGCCGTACGAGGCGGGCATCGACATCGTCAAGTCGGCGGCACCCACGACACTGCCGGTCGGGGGCGGCCCAGTCACCTACACGTACGAAGTGGTCAACACCGGCGATGTCCCGCTCGCCGACGTCAACACTCGGGTCACCGACGACCGTTGTGCCCCGGTCACCCCGGTACTGAGCGGGGGCTTCAACGTGGGCGACGTCGACCAGAACGACCTGCTCACCTCTGACGATGATCTGTTCGAAACGGGTGGACCCGAGACCTGGTTGTTCGAGTGCACCACCACGCTGACCGAGACCACGCTCAACACGGTGACCACCATCGGAACGCCCGTCCGTCCCGACCCGGTCGGCCCCGAGACCCTCGGCCCCGACGTGATCGCTCGCGACACGGCGAACGTAGTCGTCGCCGAACCTGGCTCGATCACGATCATCAAGGAGGCGGTGCCAGCGAGTGGTCAGCTGTTCGGCTTCGGTGGCGATCTCGGCGCGTTCACCCTCGCCGGCGATGGCACCACGGCGTCGCGTCGCACCTTCGAGGGGCTCGCTCCCGGCACCTACAGGGTGAGCGAGAACCCCACGGCCAGCTGGGAGCTCGTGTCGATCACGTGCGTCGATCCGACCAACGATTCATCGGTCTCCGGCTCGATCGCGACGGTCCAGCTCGGCTCGGGCGAGTCCGTCACGTGCACGTACACCAACCAGCGCGTGGGCGACCTGCCGGCGACTGGCGGTAACGGCCCACAGCCGATTCTGTTGATCGGGTTGGCTGCGCTCTTCGTCGGTGCCGTCATGTGGTGGTCGGCCCGTGGGCGGTTCCGTGGCGCGCTACTCGGCGGGACGTCGAACGTCGGCCGAGTCGGCCGAGGCGTTGGCGGTGCCTGACGCCACCGGTGGTACATCGGTCGGTGCTGGGCCGGTCTGGCCGCGCACGATCATGACGAGTGAGCCGATCACCGCAGCCATGGCGATGCCCTGCGTGGCGGTGACGGCTTCGTCGAGAAAGAGCCAGGCGAGCAGAGCTGAGCCGACCGGGATGAACAAGGTGAACGTCGAGCCAACCCACAGCGGAATGCGTTGGAGCGACCAGTTCATGAGCGTGTGGCCCACGACCCCGGCCGAGGCGATCATGACGAACAGCCACAGCCAGTTCTCGGCCGTCGGCCACGACATGTCCTGACCGAGGGTGAGCCCGACCGGCAGGCAGATGATCGCCGTCCAGAACGAGGTGCCGGCCGTGAACTCCTGGGGGCTGATCACGCCCTTCGCTCGGCGGCTGGCGATGAAGTAAGCGCTCCACGCGAACATCGCGCCGAGTGCGAGTAGGTCGCCCTGCCAGCTGGTGACGTCGTCGTCGGCGCCGCTGCGCACGACGACCAGTGCGCTCGCCAGGGCGAGCAGGGCCCAGCCGGCGTCGGCGCCGCGGATCTTCTCGCCGAAGAACCGCCAGGCGATCACCCCAACGAGGATCGGCTGCAGCGAGCCGATGATCGTTGCATTGACGATGCTCGTCTCCTTCACTGCCGAGAAGAAGAAGACGATGTCGAGACCGAGCGCCAGCCCGCCCCACGCGGAGTGCCGCAGCAGGTCGACTGAGATGTTGATGCGGCGAGCGCGCATCCAGATGAGCAGCAGGATGAAGAACGTGCCGAAGCGGTAGACGCCGATCGCGAGGGCGTCCATGTCGAGCCACTTGGCGAGGATGGTGCCGGTCGACCACGCGGTGACTGCGAGGGCAGCTCCCGCGAGCCCGAGGCTGAGCTCGCGCGGGTCGGTGTCGGCCTCGTTGGCGGCGGTCGACGATGCGGTCACGACCGCACGCTAGCCCTGCGTCCTGTGCCGGGTTCAGAGCCCAGCGAGTTCGACGGTCCGGTCGGCGATGGCGTCGGCTTCGGCGTGATCGTGGGTGACCAGGATCGCCGTGGCGTCGGTTCGCCGGAGTCGGTCGGCGAGGTCGTGCATCAGCTCGTCGTGCAGGTCACGGTCAAGGCCGGTGAGTGGCTCGTCGAGCAGCACCACTCGGGGGTCGGTCGCGAGCGTGCGAGCGAGCGCCACCCGCTTCGCCTCGCCGCCCGACAGCTCGGTCGCCTGCCGCCGCTCGAACCCGGCGAGACCGACCTCGTCCAACGAACGGCTGGCCTGGGCTCGCTGCTCAGCCGGTGGCGCCCCGGCCATCTTCAGTCCGAATGCGATGTTCTCGGCGACGGTGAGGTGGGGGAAGAGCTGGTTGTCCTGGAACACCATCCCGATGCCACGGCGGTGGGTGGGTGTGTCGGTGATGTCGCAGCCGTCGAGCAACACCCGGCCGGTGTCGGGCACGAGGAGTCCGGCGATCACGCGCAGCAGCGTGCTTTTGCCGGTGCCCGACCCGCCGACGAGCGCGATCACGGCGCCCGGCTCGATGGTGAGCGAGACGTCGTCGAGCACGATCTCGCCGTCGAACGACACGGTGACGTGCTCGACCCCGACCTCGGAGCCGCTCGTGGTCATCGGCCGCGCTCCTGGAATCGGTCGACGACGAGCACGACCACCATCGTCGCGGCGGCGAGCATCGTCGCCAACACGTATCCCTTGGCCTGCAGCAGCGAACCTGGCCGACCGAGCAGTGCCTCGATCGCGATCGGGAGGGTTTCGTTCCCACTTCGCGACAGGAAGCTGGTGGCACCGAACTCTCCGAGCGAGATCGCGGCGGCGAATGCGGCGGCGACGGCGAGGGGTTTCCAGAGATGGGGGACGATCACGGTCGACCACGCTCGGGTGGGGCTGGCGCCCAAGGTGTTGGCCGCAGCGACCAGGTCGGGGTCGACGGCTCGCAGCACACCGAGGGTGGTGCGCACGACGAACGGAACGGCGACGAGCGCGTGGCCGACCGGCACGATCCACCAGCTCGCCCGCCAGTCGACCGGGTCGGTGTCGAAGGTGATGAGCATGCCGAAGCCGATCGTCACCGCCGAGGTGCCGATCGGCAGCATCAGGCCGGCGTCGAGGACTCGTCCGGCCCGTCCGGCGGCGGCGATGGCGAGGCTGGCGAGCGCACCGACGATCACCGCGATGGCGGTGGCCCACAGCATCGTCTGAAGCGAGTTGACCAGCGCGTCGATCGGGTCGATGCCGACGCTGAGCCCGGGCCGCACCTCGGCGGTGTCGATCGTTCGCCACGCCTCGAGTGTCCAGCCGGTCGGGGTCGACATCGAGCGGACCACGAGCGCGACGAACGGTCCGAGTGCCACGACGGCGGTGGCGCTCGCCACGGCGGCGACCGAGCGCCGGTCGCGCTGGCGACGAGGCCGTTGCGGTCGGGTGAGCGGGCGGAGCGCGAGGGCCCGCGAGTGACGGCGCTGGGCGCGAACCGACCAGACCGCGACCGCAGCGAGGGCGACGAGCTGGAGCACGGTGAGCACCGCCGCCTGATCGACCTGGCCGAGCTGTGTCGCTCGCCGCCACACCTCGACCTCGATCGTGCGCGTACCCGGTGCTCCGACGACTCGGATCACGCCGAACGACGTGAAGGTGAACAGGAAGACGATCGCGGCGGCCGCTGACATGGCCGGTTTCAAGAGGGGAAGGGTGATGTGGCGGAACACGGCGATGGGTGAGGCGCCGAGGGTCGCAGCGGCGTGCTCCATGTCGACCGGGAGGTGCTCCCACACCGCGCCGACGGTGCGGACGATCACCGCCACGTTGAACAACACGTGAGCGCCGAGCACCGCCCACACGGTGCGGTCGAGTGAGTCGGGGAGGACGGCGAGCATCGCCGCGCCCATCACCACGGTCGGCATGACGAACACCGCGGTGAGGATGCTCACGAGGCCGCGTCGGCCGGGGAAGTCGAAGCGTGCCACGACCCAGGCGGGGGCGAGCCCGACCAGCATCGTCAGCACGGTCGATGCAATGGCCTGCCACGTCGTGAACCACACGATCTCCCAGGTGCGCCCGCGGCCGAGCACCGTGGTGACGGCCTCCCAGCTGATGGCCTCGGCCAGCAGGGTGGCAAACGGCCAGAGGTAGAAGACGGCGAGGCCGACCGCCGGCGTGATCGCCAGCCCGACGACGAGGCGACGGGGCAGGCGGTTCACGTCGGGCTGCTCGAAGGGTCGTTCGGGTGGGCGCTCAGCCGATGACGAGGTCGGTCCAGGTGTCGATCCAGTCGGCGCGGTTGGCGTCGATGTCGGCCGGGTCGACCGAGCGGCTGGTGTCGGGGATCACGGCGTACTCGACGAAGGTCGGATCGAGCTCGACGTTCTCGTTCGTCGGGAACACGAACACGTTGAGCGGCAGCTCGGTCTGGAAGTCGTCGGACACGAGGAAGTCGATCAGGAGTTGGGCCTCGACGAGCTTCTCGGTGCCGGCGAGGATGCCGGCGAACTCGACCTGGCGGATGCAGGTCGACTCGACCACGCCGGTCGGTGCTGTATCGAGCGGTTCCTCGGCGAAAAGCACCTCGAACGGTGGGCTCGATCCGTAGCTCACCACGATCGGACGGTCGCCGCCGTAGTACGAGAACAGCTCGTAGTAGGCCGAGGTCCAGCCGTCGGTGACGGCGACCCCGTTGTCGACGAGCTGCTGCCAGTAGGCCTCCCACCCGTCGGCGCCGTACTCGTCGATCGTGGCGAGGAGGAACGCGAGGCCGGGCGACGACGTCGCCGGGTTCTGCACGACCAGGAGGTCGGCGTAGGCAGGGTCGGCGAGGTCGGCGAAACCGGCAGGCGGTTCCACGCCAGCGGCATCGAGGGCAGCGATGTCGTAGTTGAGACACACGTCGCCGAAATCGACGGGCGTCGCCTCGCCGTTGGAAACAAGTTCGGTGAACTGCGCAGGGATCGCATCGAGCCCATCAGCGACGTAGGGCTCGAACACGCCGCTCTCGACCGCACGTGAGAGGAACGAGTTGTCGATGCCCCACATCACATCACCCTCGGGGTTCCCGACGGTCAGCTCGGCCTTCGACAGCATCGTGCCGGTGTCGCCGGCGACGAGGATCTCCACGTCGATGCCGGTGTCGGCGGTGAACGCCGCGAGCTGGTCGTTGATCGGCGTCCCCTCGGTCGGGAACGACTCGTACGTGACGAGCGTGATCGACTCGGCGAAGCCCTCCTGGACGTCGACCGGTTGGTCGGAGGCAGGAGCCTCGTCGGTGGCGGCGGTGTCGTTCGAGTCGGAGCCGCACGCTGCGAGCAGCGTGGCAGCAGCGACGGCGACGGTGAGGGTACGGATGATCATCAGTGTCTCCTGATCAGCCGTCTCAACTGGGGTCTGACCCCAGTTGAGACAGTTGGTAGGTGGGGGTGTCGAAGATGGTGGCGACGCTGGCGCTCAGCTCGACCTGCACCTCGCCGGGGCCGTGGTCGTCGTCGCGCTCGGGCAGCACCTCGTTGCTGATGCCGTGCCCGGCCGCCGGTGCCAGCTCAGCGCCGTCGAGCGGCCAGCGGACGCCATCGATGCCCAGACCGCGAATGGGTCCGTGCAGGGCGAGGATCGAGAGCGTGGAGCCCGGTTCGAGGTGGAGGAGCGAGCGCTCCGGGCCGTGTATGACGTCGACGTGCTGGCCGTTCCACCACGACTCGAGCATCGGGACGTGGGTCAGGTGGGGCGCGCCGAGGGCTCCGATCGCTGCGATCGAGTGATCGAGACGGTCGCCGCCGCCGATCAGCGTGATGCGCGCCGGGTTCATGTCGGCTGCGAAGGCCAGGGCCAACTCGGTGTCGGTCGCGTCCTTGTCGGCGGGGTGGCGGGCGATGGTGGCGTGAGCTTCGGCCCATGCCTGGGCCTCGACCGACATCGAATCGAAGTCGCCGATGACGCCCGACGGTCGGAGGCCAGCGGCGAGGGCATGGTCGAGTCCGCCATCGGCTGCGAGGAGGATCGCCTCGTCGGGAATGCGTTCGAGAACGTGGTCGGGCAGTGGCGCCGATCCACTCACGATGACGATGTGTTCCTGCACGATTCCTCCGCCGGCATGATCCGGATCAGGTTTCGGGTCGATGCCAGCGAGACATCCTCTCAGCCCGGTGATCTCCGGACTCCCCGTCGAATTCGGAGACCACCGTAGCCGCTGGTTCGGTAGTTCGCGTCAGGCAACCGTGCGGACCACGAGCGCGACGATCGACACGCACAGCAGCGAGACGACGGCGAGGTCGAAGGTGCGGCTGTTCAGGCGGTCGCGCAGGCGCGTGCCGATCGGGACCGAGATGAACACCGGGATGCACGAGGCGAGCGTGACCAGGACGAGCCCGGCGAGCTTGCCGTTGGCGGCGATCACGATGAGCTGGGCCGTGCCGGTGATGAAGAAGAGCGACGTCACCGACAGCACGTGGGCGTTGCGAGGGAGTCGGTAGCTGTGGATCCACGAGCCGATGATGGGCCCCGAGATGCCGATCGCTCCCTGGAAGCCGCCGCCGATGAGCCCGACTCCGGGGGCGAGGCGACGCGATCGGTCGGGGCCGACGCGGAGGTCGGGCTTCGCGAAGAAGGTGATGACGTAGATCGAGAGGGCGACGATCAGGAGGATCACCAGCGGATCTTCAGGAGCGTGCACGAACACGAAGGCACCGCCGATGGCACCGATGATGCCGAAGCCTGCGAGCAGCGGGAGGTCGCGGGTGTCGCTGATCGACTCGCGTTCACGAACCGCGAGGAGCAGATTCGACAGCAGGTTCGGGATGGCGACGACGGCGACGGCGGTGTCGACATCGATGAACAGTGAGGCGATCGGGACGACGAGGATCGGGCCGCCCATACCGGTGACCGCCTTGACGCTCCAGGCGACGAGCATCGCGACCAGCACGATGGCGATCTCGATCCCCGACATCGGCGCAGTCTGTCAGCGTGCAATTTGCTTCGCAGTGAGTCTGTTTGTTGAACTCAGTGCATGACCGGCCTCGACGACACGCCTGCAACCGCCTCAGCACCTGTCTGGCAGCAGACCGCCTGCATCCTCTGCTCGATCAACTGCGGCGTCGAGGTGAAGACCGAAGGCCGGTCGATCATCCGGGTACGCGGCGACAAGGCGCATCCGGGCAGCGAGGGCTACACCTGCGAGAAGGGGCTCCGGCTCGGCCACTATCAGGGCGACCCGCACCGGCTCACGAGCCCGATGCGCCGGCGAGACGACGGCACCTACGAGCCGGTCGACTGGGACACCGCGATCGCCGAGGTCGCCGTACGGTTCCAAGATCTCGCCGCCGAGCACGGTGGCGACAAGATCATCTTCTACGGCGGCGGCGGTCAGGGGAATCATCTCGGCGGTGGGTACGGCGCGTCGACTCGGGCGGCGCTCGGGATCCAGTACTCCTCGAACGCACTGGCTCAGGAGAAGACCGGTGAGTTCTGGGTCGACGGCCAGCTGTTCGGCAAGGCCAGCTGCCACACCACGGGCGACTACCACCACGCCGAGGTCGCCGTGTTCTGGGGTAAGAACCCGTGGCAGTCGCACGGGTTCCCCCAGGCGCGCCGGATCCTCAAGGCGATCGCCAACGATCCCGACCGCACCCTGATCGTCGTCGATCCGCGGCGCACTGAGTCGGCCGACCTCGCCGACATCCACCTGCAGGTGGCACCCGGAGGCGATGCTCACCTGCTCGCCGCGATGCTGAAGATGATCGTCGCCGAGGGTCTGGCAGCAACCGGTTGGCTCGACGAGCACGCCGTCGGACTCGACGAACTTCGTCAGCATCTCGATGTGGTCGACATCGACGCGTCGTGCGCCAAGGCCGGTGTGCCGGTCGAGCAAGTGCGCGAGGCGGCCACGGTGATGGGCAAGGCGACCGGCGGTGTGTCGATCTTCGAAGACCTCGGCATCCAGATGGCGCCGCACTCGACGCTCAACAGCTACCTCGAGAAGCTGCTCGTGCTCCTCACCGGCAACTTCGGCGTGCCGGGCGGGATGAACCTGCACACGCGGTTCGCATCACTCGCGCCGGGTGGCGGCAATCGGAACGGGGGAGCGGGCGGCGAGCGGGTCACGCCCGTCACCGGCCACCGGCTCGTCGTCGGCCTCGTGCCGTGCAACATCATCCCCGACGAGATCCTCACCGATCACCCCGACCGATTTCGCGGTGTGCTCGTCGAGTCGGGCAACCCGGTCCACTCGCTCGCCGACAGCCCCAAGTGGCGCGAAGCGATGCGGGCCGTCGACTTCTCGGTCGTCATCGACGTGGCCATGACCGAAACCGCCCGGCAGGCCGACTACGTGCTGCCGGCCGCATCGCAGTTCGAGAAGTGGGAGTGCACCTTCTTCAACCTCGAGTTCCCCGACAACTACTTCCACCTCCGTCGGCCGGTCTTCGAACCGCTCGAGGGCACCCTGCCCGAGTACGAGATCCACAGCCGCCTGTGCCGGGCGCTCGGCGCCTACGACGACGAGACGCTGGTGCCGTTGCGGGAGGCCGCCGAAGCAGCCGCCGATGCTCCCGATCGGTCGGGTTATGCCGTTGCGCTCTTCGAGTTCATGGCGGCGAACCCTCATCTGGGCAAGCTGCTGCCGGTCATCCTCTACGAGACCCTCGGCCCGACCCTCACCACGTCCGACGGCGTCGATGCCGCCGGGGCCGCCGCGGTGTGGGGGCTCAGCCAACAGGCGGCTGGATTCTGGGATGCTTCGATCCGCCGCGCGGGTATCGGCAACCCCGAACCGGTCGACGGCGAGCGTCCGCTCGGCGACGAGATGTTCGACCACGTGCTCGCCAACCCATCGGGCATCACGTTCTCGTCCGACGACTACGACGAGACGATGAAGCGGGTCGTCCATCTCGACGGCAAGGTGCACCTCGCGATCCCGCCGTTGCTCGAGGAGTTCGACGCGCTCGCCGACGAAGTGGCGCCGGTCGCTCAGAACGATGCGTATCCGTTCGTGCTCGCAGCGGGTGAACGCCGGTCGTCGACCGCCAATACGATCATGCGTGACCCGGGCTGGCGGAAGAACGACCAGCAGGGCGTTCTGCGGATGTCGCCCGGCGATGCCGACCGCCTTGCGCTCGTCGATGGCGACCGGGCGCGCATCACCACCAAGCGGGGCGAGGGCGTGGCCGTCGTGTCGATCACCGACACGATGCGCGACGGCCACGTCTCGTTGCCGAACGGCTTCGGGCTCGCTCCGGGTGACTCGTCCGACGCGCCAGGTGTGGCTCCCAACGAGCTCACCTCGGCCGAGGATCGTGACTGGTTCGCTGGCACGCCGTTCCACAAGCACGTCCGGGCCCAGATCGCCAAGGTCGACACCGCAGTGCCGGTGGCGGGTATCTGATCGTGCGCCGTACAAGATTTGACGACGCCCCGTGCCCGATCGCTCGCGCGACCGACCTGGTGGGCGATTGGTGGACGCCGATCGTCATGCGCGAGGCGTTCATGGGTGCGCGGCGCTTCGACGACTTCGTCGAGCGACTCGACGTGCCGCGAGCCACGCTCACAGCTCGTCTCGATCGACTCGTCGACGAGGGCCTGCTCGACCGTGTTCGCTATCAGGAGCGCCCTGAACGCTTCGAGTATCGGCTGACCGCGCAGGGCATCGCCTTCTACGACGTCCTCGCCGCGATGTGGCGGTGGGGCGAGGACTGGCGCTGGAACGACGGCGAGCAACCGCCACTCGAGCTGGTCGATCGAGAGAGCGGGCACGCGGTGAAGCCCGTCGTCGTCGACGAAGCGACAGGGGAGCGCATCGACGTGCGCCGCCTCACCGTGCGTCGACGCGTGCCCAACTGACATGTCGCCGACTCAGCAGACGGAGTCGTGAGGCAAGCATGCGGCGAGATGCCGAGTGTCCGTGGGTCTTGCGAACAGACGATCCCGGATTCGGGTGCCTCATTGCTGTGACCAGTGCCCCGGCGCTCGTGTCATCCACCCTGCCGGGTTGCTCCGTACCGTGACCCGATGAGCCAAGACCTCGATACCGCTGAAGAGCTCGGTAGCGAACCGCAGTCAGCACCAGCGCCCGAGGCTGCGCCAGCGCCCGTTCGGCGCCGTCGCTCGATCATCACCTCCATTGCGACCGGTGCGTCTCGCCGCTGGAAGATCACGCTTGCGTTCTTCATCGTCGTGCTCGTCAGCGGCGCGTGGGCGTTCTCGTTCGGTCTCGCCCGCGAGGGCTTCCCGCCGATCAACACACCGATCTCGGTGGTGTCGGGTACGTACCTCGTCGACGACGCCGAGCGGGTCGACGACGAGGTCGTGCTGCCACTGGTCGACGCGTTCAGCCAGGTCGAGGGAGTGGTCGAGGTCAGCTCCGAGTCACGACCGAGCTCGTTCGGCGTGTTCGTCGAGTTCGAGGACTCGATCGACTCCTCTGAGGGCACCGCGCTGCTCGAGGCGGTCGAGACCGACGTTCCGGCGGAAGCGATCGTCCAGTTCAACCCGGTCAACGCAGCCAAGTTCGTCGGCCAGTACGACTCGCTCGTGTCGATCGTGGGGCCGGCCGATGCCACACCGGCCGACTTCCAGGAACAGGCCAGCTTGCTCGCCGAGTTCCTCGCAGCGACCGACGAGATCGACACGGCCGACGTCCGCGACCTGATCACCGAGCAGGTCAATCTGCAGACCGGCGAGTCCGAGAGCCGGGTCACCCGGTTCACCCGCGTGGCGATCGGCCCCGAGGGTTATCAGTCGGCGATCGCCGTCGGTCTGATCCGCGCCGAGTCGTCGGATCTCGACGTGCTGGGATTCAACGACGAAGTCAACGGCTTGCTCGCCGACGAGACGGTGCTCGCCGACGGCTACCGCGGCGAGATCACCGCCGACTTCGCCGTCGGCGTTCGTCAGCAATTGTCGTCGCTCACCACGAACCTGCTCACCGGCCTCGCAGCCGTGGCGCTGGTGAGCCTGCTGCTGATCGGTTGGCGTGTCGCGCTCATCACGGCCGGGTTCATGGGTGCGGTCACGATCGGTTCGTTGATGGGACTGTGGACCATCGGCTACACGCTCAACACGATCACGCTGTTCGGCCTGATCATCTCGCTCGGTCTGCTGGTCGACGACGCGATCGTCATCTCCGAGTCGATCGACGCCAACAAAGACGAGCCCGACCCTGACGAAGCCGACCTCGAGATCGGCGCCATCAAGCGAGCGATCGACCGAGTCGGCTCGGCGTCGTTCGCCGGCACGCTCACGACCGTCGTCGTGTTCTCGCCGATGCTCTTCGTCGGCGGCATCCTCGGCGAGTTCATCCGGCCGATTCCGGCCACCGTGATCGTCACGCTCCTGCTGTCGTTCCTCTTCTCGATCGTGTTCATCCCGTTCGCTGCCCGCTGGCTGGTGCTCCGGGCCAAGGGGCCCAACCGCAATCCGGTCATGCGAGCCGAGCGTGCCGTGGCCCAGGCTGCTGGCCGCCTGGCCGGCTATCCGTCGGGCAAGGGGAGGAGGGGGTTCTTCGCCGGATTCGGCCTCGCCGCCATCGCACTGGTCATGATCATTGCGGGCGGTCAGCTCGCCGGCACGCTCGGATTCTCGATCTTCCCCGAGGGCAAGGACTCGACGGGGATGTCGGTCAGCGCCGAGTTCGACACCGGCACGACGATCGAAGAGGCCGATGCGATCGCCATGCAGATCGACGAGATCGTCGTCGACGTGCTGGGTGACGAACTCGACACCGGCCAGTACCTGCGTGGCAACGAGCGCCTCATCGAGACCTTCATCGACCTGACACCGATCGACTCCCGCTCGACCACGGCGCCCGAGTTCGTCGAGCGGATCGAGGCTCGCACCGACGAGATCGCGGGCGCTCGCGTCACGGTCAACCAGGTCGAGAACGGGCCACCCGTGCTCGAGTTCCCGTTCGCCGTGCAGATCGACGTCACCGACGACACGGTCGCAGCGGGCCAGGCACTGGCCGAGGACATCCAGGCCGACCTCCTCGGCCAGGAGCTCGAGGTGAGCGGCGACACCGTCACCGTCACCGATGCGATCATCTCGACCGACGGTGTCATCGCTCGCACCGACGGTGCTGAGTACATCGAGGTTCGTGCCCAGTACGACGTCGACGACGGGCTCACCGGCATCCTCAACGAGACCGAGGCGTACGTCGCCAGTCAGTTCCCGCCCGAGGATGTCGCTGCGCGTGGTTTGTCCGACGATGCACTCACCTTCGACTTCGGGTTGGAGTCGGACAACCAAGACGACTTCGCCGCACTCGGCATCGCTGGCCTGGTGGCGTTGATCTTGATGTTCATCCTCATCACGGTTCAGTTCCGTTCGCTGGCGCAGTCGGTGTTGATCTTCCTCGCGATCCCGTTCGGGTTCTTCGGTGTCACCGCGGCCCTGTCGGCGACCGACAACCCGCTCAGCTTCCTGTCGACGGTCGGGCTCATCGCCCTGATCGGAGTGGCGGTCAACAACACGATCCTCCTCGTCGACGCTGCGAACCAGGAGCGCAACAAGGGGGCGACGGCCGGCGAGGCGATCCAGTCGGCGGTCACCTCACGCTTCCGGCCGCTGGTCGCCACCACGATCACCACCGTGGCGGGCCTGCTGCCGCTGTCGTTGTCAGACCCGTTCTGGGAGTCGCTCGGCTTCACGATCATGGGCGGCTTGCTCAGCTCGACCTTCCTCGTGATCGTGTCGTTCCCGGCGTTCTACCTCGGTCTCGAAGCGGTGCGCACCCCGCTCCGCAACGCAGTGCGGCGCCGCCGCGGCAAAGACCTCGTCGCCTGAGCCGATCAGGCGGCATGCGGCACGGCTCGGGCCTGGACCACTTGGCCCGATCGTTCGACCACGGTACCGACGGGGAAGCTGCGGCAGATCGCCTCGATGTGTTCGACGTATTCGTCGGTGATGTCGGCCAGCCGCTGATCGACCACCACCAGTTCACCCTCGACCGTCCAGCTGTAGTCGCCGGGAGCCGTGCCCTGCAGTTCGTTCGTCGCAACCAAGACTCGCATGCGGACATGGTGCGCGCAGGGGTGTGACAGTGCCCGTGGAACGGGCTCGACGAGTCGGCTGAGAGACCATTCAGGAGCAGCCGAAGAAACGCTTCATCCAGCGGTCGATCAGCAGCGGTTTGTCCTTGGCCTCGCCGGCCTCGAGGTGCTGGTCACAGTAGGACCGGTCGGGCGGCGGGTGCGTACCACACGTTTGGCACGTGTACACCTGTTTGCCGGGGTTGGGATTTCCCATGTTGCCGCCGAACATGCGCACATCGTCTCGGTTACGGTGACTCAGCGACGGCTCATGGCATGGGTGGGGTGCGTTGCCGGGATGGAGATGCCCCTCACGATCCGGGTCGATGATGCGACCGGAGCGTTGACGGTCGACCTGCAGCGGCTCCACGCCGAGGGGATGGAAGCGAGCTCGCCCTCGGGCGCGTGCCACTACTTCGACGTCGCGAGGTTCAGCGCCCCGAACTGACGCTGTCGACGGCCTGGTTCGCCGAGGTCGACGACGCCGAGCAACCCGCCGGATGCGGAGCGCGCCTCGAACTCGATGCCCAACACGGCGAGATCACGTCGATGCGGACGGCACCGGCAGCACTCGGCCGGCGCGTGGGTCGGGCGATGCTCGACCACAGCCCTGAGTCAGCGCGTCAGCGGGTCGACGTGAGCGCCTGATCGAGGTCGGCCCACAGGTCGTCGCCGTGCTCGCACCCGACGCTCATCCGGATCAGCGTCGGCGGGATGCGTTCCTGCCCGGGGATGCTCGCCCTGCGCTCCATCGACGACTCGACACCGCCCAAGCTGGTGGCGTGGTGAATCAGTTCGACCCGCCGACACACCTCGGTCGACCGCTCGCCCGACCCGGTCGTTTCGAACGACAGCATCGCTCCGAACCCGGTCATGAACGACGCGGCCACCTCGTGGGTGCTGTGGCTCGCCAGGCCCGGGTACCGCACCTGAGCGATTTCGGGGTGGGCCTCGAGGCGCCTGGCGAGTTCCATCGCATTGGCCTGCGACCGCTCCATCCGGAGCGCGAGCGTGCGGGCGCCGCGTGTGGTCAGAAACGCCTCCATCGCGCCGATCGTCGCGCCGTGCAGGAGCCGTCGACGGTGGTACTCGTCGAATAGGTCGTCGCGGCGGGTGATGAGCGCACCGGCGAGCAGATCGGAGTGGCCGCCGATGAACTTGGTGGCCGAGTGCATCACCACGTCGGCGCCGAGATCGAGCGGCTGCTGGCAGAGCGGCGTGGCGAACGTGCTGTCGACCGCGACGATCGTGCCCTCGGGTCGAGGAGCACCGCAGATGCGGGGCAGGTCGGCGACGGTGATGAGCGGGTTCTCGGGCGACTCGAGCCACACCAGGTCACAGCCGTCGGCGACCGCGGCGAGCCAGGCATCGGTGTCGGCCTGGTCGAGCCGGCGAACCGTCCAGCGGCCCTGCGCCTCACCTTCGTCGATGATGCCGGCGACACCGTGGTACGGGTCGGACGGCACGGCGATCTCGGCGCCCACCGACATGCCGTTGAACACCGCAGCCGCGGCCGCCATGCCCGACCCGAACGCCAGCGCCCGGCCTGACTCGAGCTCGCCCAGGAGCGCTTCGAGCGCGTCGGTGGTGGGGGTGCCGTCGGTGCGCGAGTAGAGCCGCTCGTCGGGCAGATAGAAGTTCGAGGCGAAGACCGGTGGCACGTTCAGGGGTGCGCCGAGGGTCCGGTCACGACCGCGAGCGATCAGGCGCGATTCGATCGACCAGTCAGAAACAGCCTCAGATGAACGGGAACTCTGGTCGTCTGGCATCGGCCAGACGGTAGCGAGGAACCGCGTTGGCGGCGCGGTCGCGAGTCAGACGAGTTCGGGGCGCTCGACGCGACCGTCGGCGTGACGGGCGAAGCGGTCACCCTCGTACCCGTGGGTCGGGCCGGGCGAGTCCCACGGCCAGCCACCGAACTGCGTGCGCTGGTAGTCCATGAAGGCCTGTCGGATCTCGGCCTCGGTGTTCATGACGAACGGGCCCTGCTGGGCGACGGGCTCACCGATCGGGCGGCCCTGCATGACGAGCAGTTCGACGTGGCCCGAACTCGCCAGCTCGACCGCCTGCGAGGCGTCGACGACGGCGCCGGTGGAACCATCGAGCGACTCGCCGACGACCGTGAGGCCCTTGCCGTCGAACACGTACAACACACGAACCGTGTCGGGGCCGGCCGCAGCCGGCATCTCCCAAGACGAGCCGGGCTCGAGTACGACGTGCCAGAGCGCCACGTCGGCCTCGAGGCGCGACGCCCAGGAGTTCGGCGGGGGTGAGGGTGGGGTGTGTTCCGCCAGTTCGCCTGCGATGACGGTGATGGTGGCAGCTGGCTCATCGGGCCCGGTGGTGACGACGTGACGGGGGATGTCGTGATCCCAGAGCATCGTGTACGACGCCTCGACCATCTTGTCGCTGGCCGGCAGGTTGATCCAGATCTGGAACAACTCGACGGTGTTCGGGCCCTGGGTGTCGAGCAGCGGGAACATCTCGGCGTGCTGGATGCCCTCGCCGGCCGTCATCCACTGCACGTCTCCCTGCCCATAACGGGCGGCGGCGCCCATCGAATCGGCGTGATCGATCAGGCCTCGTCGGACGAACGTGATCGTCTCGAACCCGCGATGCGGGTGCTGCGGGAATCCGGGCACGTGGCTCCCGTGGTACATCCTCCAGCCGTCGCGGGGCTCGAAATCGTTGCCGATCGAGCGGCCGGCCAGCGATGCAGCGGGGCCGAGCTCGCCGTCGGCCTCGGGGTAGAAGTCGAGGTGGTGCACGCAGAAGAGGAACGGGTCGACCGTCGGCCACTGGAAGCCGAGCGGCACCGTCTGGAGAATGGGCGACTGATCGTTCATGTCGAAAAGGGTACGAGGCACTCGTGAACGATGTCTGAACGAGCACTGAGGACCGAGCGGCGGAGCTGCGACGGCTGCGAAAGTCTCGACGTAGCCCGCAGCATCATCAGTACGTTCGCCGCATGGGCTTCCTGAACTCTCGCAACCTTCGCAAGGCGAAGGAGTTGATCGACAAGAACCGGCACAAGGCCGGTGACATCGTCGAGAAGGCCGGCGGAACGATCGACAAGGTCTCGAAGGGCAAGACTTCGAGCCTCACCTCGAAGGCGACCGAGGCTGCCAACAAATACGCCAACGGTGCCAAGACTCGACACGACTTCGGTGAGGCGTCGGGCGACTTCGACGGCATGCCCGCCGACTCGCCGACAGTCGGTTCGGTCGAAGCGAACGCGGCTGGTGTCGCCGCAGCCGACGCCATGACCAAGATGGCCAATGCGGCGACGAACTTCCTCAACACTGCGACGGCTCAGACGCAGGCTGCTGCAGCGAAGGCCGCGGGTGGTGACGAGTCGGCAGCCGGCGTCGACGGCGCGCCTCCGCCGTCGACGAACTGAATCAACGGTGGGCGCGAGCGCGCCGGCTATCTGCCGCGGGTGGCCGCAGCCAGCTCGTCGTCGACGAACCAGCTCGTGAACGCGCAGGGCAGCATCACCAAGCCCATCGCGAGAAACGCCCACTGGTATGCGACGAGCTGGTCGGTTGCCGGAGCTCCGTCGCCACCCGCCGACGAGATGCCCGCTGCGATGATCGTCGCAGCGAGCGCGACGCCCGTGGCGAACGAGATCTGCCGACCCGTGTTGAAGACCGAGGTGGCGCGCCCGGTCGCCGCCGGTGGGATCGATGCGTACACACCGGTCTGGATCGCCACGAACACCATGCCGACCGAGGCACCGCGCACGAACGAGCCGGCGGCCAGCCACGACACGGGTGTGTCGAGCTCGACGAACACGTACGCCCCGCTGATGGCCGCGGTGATCGCGCTCCCGACGATCATCAGCCGACGTGGGCCCACCGCTCGGTAGAGCCGCCTGCCGACGAGATTCGACACGAGGAACACACCCACCGCCTGCGGCGCTTGCGTGAGCCCCGACGTGGTGGCCGACAGGCCACGAAGTGACTGCATGTAGAGCGGGAGGACGAAGATCCAGCCGAAGAACCCGGCGTAGACCATGGTGGCCGAGATGTTGACCCAGCGGAACAATCGGTCGCCGAACAACCGGAGGTTGAGCATTGGCTCGTCGATGCGGAGCTCGACCATGATCATGCCAACGAACGCCGCGAGGCCGATGACGCCGGTCGTGATCGTCGACGGTGAGAGCCAGCCGTTCTCTGGCCCGGTGGAGAGTGTGTAGATCAGGAGCGACACGCCGGTCGCCGACAGCACGAAACCTGCGCTGTCGAAGTTGCCTGGTCGGTCCTGTCGCTCCTCGCGCAGCCACCACGCGGCGAGTGCGATCGCTGCGGCGCCGATTGGCAGATTCACATAGAAGATCCACCGCCACGACACGTTGTCGACGATGACGCCACCGAGCACCGGGCCGATCGCCGGCGCCACGACCGCGACGCTGAGCACACCGACGGTTGCGGTCGATCGTTGCGCCAGCGGGAACGCCCTGAACAACATGGCGCTCCCGATCGGGGTGATGAGCCCGGCGCTCGCGCCCTGCAGCACCCTCGCCGCGATCAGGAACTCGAGCGATGGTGCGGCACCACACAGCCCTGACGCGATCGTGAAGCCGATCAGCGACGCGAGGAACATCGTCTTCGTGCCGAACCGGTCGCCCAGCCAGCCGGCGACCGGGATCACCGAGGCGAGTGCGAGCAGGTAGCTCACTGCGACCCACTCGATGCCGGTCGTTGGCACGTCGAGCTCGTCGGCCAGCGTCGGCAGGGCGACGTTGACGATCGTTCCGTCGATGATCGTCATGAAGAGCCCGGCGATGTACACCGCCATCACCCGGTACCGGTACGCCAACGCCATCGCTCCAGATCATGCCAGCCGAGCTCGCCCAACCCGCCCTCCGCATCCTGCTCCCTCATCCGTCCGCGTTGCAGCTGGTGTCTCACACCAGCTGTAACGGCATGCTGGGGGGATGCGGATTCGGTACCCGGCTGAGTTGCCGATCTCCGCACGACGGGATGAGCTCGTCGAGGTGCTGCGCGACCATCAGGTCGTGATCGTCGCCGGCGAGACCGGCTCGGGTAAGAGCACCCAGCTCCCCAAGCTCTGCCTCGAAGCGGGCCGAGGCGAGAGTGGCCTGATCGGGCACACCCAGCCCCGTCGCGTGGCGGCGCGCACCATCGCTGCTCGCATCGCTGAAGAACTGGGGGTCGACGTCGGCGGGTTCGTCGGGTCGTCGGTGCGGTTCGACGACCGGGTCGGCGACGACACGGTGATCCGGGTGATGACCGACGGCGTGCTCCTCGCCGAGATCCAGCGCGACCGTGACCTCAGTCGCTACGACACGATCATCGTCGACGAGGCCCACGAGCGGAGCCTCAACATCGACTTCCTCCTCGGGTACCTCAAGCGGCTCCTCTCCCGGCGACCCGACCTCCATGTCGTGATCACGTCGGCGACGATCGACACCGAACGCTTCGCCGAGCACTTCGACGCGCCGATCGTCACAGTGTCGGGCCGCACCTACCCGGTCGAGGTGCGCTACCGACCGTTTGGCGCCGATCGTGACGATCTTCCCGAGGGGCAGCGCGACGATCGCGACCAGGTGCAGGCGGTGATCGACGCCTGCGACGAGCTGGCTGACCCTGGCGAGGGCGGCGGCGAGGGCGACATCCTCGTGTTCTTCTCCGGCGAGCGCGAGATCCACGACGCCGCTGACGCACTCCGGCGCCGCAACCAACCCGGTGTTGAGATCCTCCCCCTGTACGCCCGACTGTCGGCGCCTGAACAGCAGAAGATCTTCGCACCGTCGGGCAAGGGTGTTCGCCGCCGGATCGTGCTCGCCACCAACGTCGCCGAGACCTCGATCACGGTGCCCGGCGTTCGCTACGTGGTCGACACCGGAACCGCCCGCATCAGCCGCTACTCGAAGCGACTCAAGGTGCAGCGGCTCCCGATCGAGCCGGTGTCGAAGGCGTCGGCCAACCAGCGCGCCGGCCGCTGCGGCCGCGTCGCGCCGGGCATCTGCATCCGCCTGTACTCCGAAGACGACTTCGAAGCGCGCGACGACTTCACCGAACCCGAGATCCTGCGTACGAACCTCGCGTCGGTCATCTTGCAGATGGCCAACATCGGCCTCGGCGACCTCGGTCGGTTCCCGTTCGTCGAACCGCCCGACGCCCGCACCATTCGCGATGGCGAGCTGCTCCTCGAGGAGCTCGGCGCGATCTCGACCGCGTTCTCAGGGAAGCGTGACGGGTCGATCAAGCTGACCAAGCTCGGTCGTCGACTCGCCCGCCTGCCGATCGACCCGCGCCTCGGTCGCATGCTGCTCGAAGCCGATCGCCGCAACTGTGTGCGCGAGGTGCTCGTGATCGTCGCTGCGCTGTCGATCCAAGACGTTCGTGAGCGCCCGAACGAGGGGCGCGAGAAGGCCAACGAGTTCCACAACCGATTCAAGGTGAAGGGCTCCGACCTGCTGTCGATCCTGCAGCTGTGGGACCACCTCCGCACCAAGCAGCGTGAGCTGTCGGGCAACGCCTTCCGTCGCATGTGTCGTGCCGAGTACCTGCACTACCTCCGCGTACGCGAATGGATGGACCTGCATGCCCAGCTCCGGCGAGCGGTGAAGGACGTCGGCATCTCGATCGGGACCGAAGACGGTCATCCCGATCACGTCCACCAGGCCCTGCTCACCGGGCTGCTCTCACATGTCGGCATGCGCGACCGGGAGCGGCGGGTGTTCAAGGGTGCTCGCCAGGCCGAGTTCGTGATCGCTCCCGGCTCGGTGCTCACCCGCAAGCAAGTCGACTGGGTGATGGCCGCCGAGTTGGTCGAGACCAATCAGATCTATGCACGCCGCGTCGCCGAGATCGACCCCCGCTGGGCCGAGAAGGCGGGTGCCCACCTGGTGAAGCGCTCGTACGGCGATGCCCGGTGGGATGCGAAGGGTGGCCGCGCGGTCTGCACCGAGCAGGTCACGCTCTACGGCCTCCCGCTGGTGAGCGATCGGGTCGTCGGCTACGACAAGGTCGATGCCGATGCCGCCCGAGTGTGGTTCATCACCAAGGCACTCGTCGAGGGTGAGGCGGCACCGCACTGGACTGAGAAGCACCGGTTCATCGCCCACAACGCCGACGTGCTTGCCGACCTGTCGTCGCTGACCGCCCGCGTACGCGGGACCGACCTGCTCGACGACGACGCGCGCTTCGGGTTCTACGACGATCTGATCCCACTCGACATCACGTCGGCCCAGCACTTCGATCGGTGGTGGAAGACCGCACGGTCCAATCGATCCGATCTGCTCGACCTGACCGATGAGCGAGTGGCTGCGCTCGTGGGCGACCACGGCATCGACCTCGCCGACTACCCCGACGTGTGGCGCCAGGGTCAGCTCGAACTGCCGCTCACGTATCGATACGCCCCAGGCGAACCGCTCGACGGGGTCACGATCCACCTGCCCCTCGCCGGGTTGAACCAGGTGACCGACGACGGCTTCGACTGGCAGATCCCCGGTCGTCGTGACGAACTGGTCGAGGCGCTCATGCGCAGCATGCCGAAGACGCTGCGCCGCGAGATGATCCCGTTCGCCGACACGATCGACGCGGTGCTCGACCGGCTCGGCACTCCCGAGGAGCACCACGGAGTCGCACTCATCGACCGTCTCGCAACGGTCACCACTGAGGTGACGGGCGTGACCGTGCGTCCCGCGGCGTTCGATGCGTCGACCGTGCCCGACGATCTCCGGTTGCACATCGTCGTGTCCGACGACGCCGGCGAGGTGCATGATGTCGGCACCGACCTGCGGGCGATCAAGGATCGCCTCGCTGGTGCCACACGTTCGTCGATCGCCGCGGCCGCCCCGATCGAGGAGCGTCGAGGCCTCAGCACATGGGACGTGGGCGACATCCCGAAGATGATCGAGTCGTCGGACCGCGGCTTCGACGTGAAGGCGTACCCCACTCTCCTCGACGTCGGATCGAGTGTGTCGCTTCGTGTCGTCACCACCGCCGAGCTGCAGGAGCGGGCGATGCGAGGCGGGGTGCGCCGACTCCTGCTGCTCGACGCGGCACCGAAGCGCGAGAAGATCGAGCGGCTCATCACCAATGCTGGGCGTCTCGCCCTCGCCGGATCCGACATCGACGTCACCGAGTTGGTCGACGACTGCATCGCGGCGGCGGTCGACCAGCTGCTCGACGACTGGGGAACGCTGCCCTGGACCGAGTCCGAGTACCGAGAGTTGCGGGCCGAGGTGAAGGCCAAGGCTGCCAACCGGGCCGGCGTTGCGCTCGGCAAGGCCGCTGCCGTGGTCGCCGAGGCCGCGAAGGTGCACGAGCACACGGCTCGCCTGATCGCTCTCGCGCTCCGCCCCTCGGTGGACGACGCCAACGCTCACCTCGGACGACTCGTGCGGCCAGGGTTCGCGTCGGCGTCTGGAGTCGACCGGCTCGACGACATCGGTCGCTACGTCCGCGGCATCGCCTACCGACTGGAGCACCTCGCCGGTGCAGTCCAGCGCGACCAGGCCCGCATGGCCGAGGTGCACCCGCTCGAATCCCGCTACACCGGATTGCTCGACCAGCTCGCTGCTGCCGACGTGACGCCCGAGGTCGCCGACCTCGCCTGGATACTCGAAGAACTCCGCCTCCAGGTGTTCGCCCAACCGGTCGGCCCGGCGCCGGGCACGAGCACGAAGCGCGTCCAGCAGGCCCTCGTCCGCGTCGGCGCCTGATGGACCGCTGGTCGGCACCCGGCAGCTGAATCCGTCAGAATCGTCAGGCAGGTGAGCAAGCGGAGTGGAGGGCGAGTCGAATCGCTGTTCTCGTCGAAGGTCGCCGCTGACTTCGACGTCGTGCCGCACCTCGATGGACCGATCACCGACCTGAAGCGGCTCGAGCACTCGCTCCTGTTCGCCGAGATGTCGATGCTGTCGTACCTCCACGACGGGGAGGCGCAGCCCGTGCTGCTGTCGGTCGGCTTCACCGAATATCAAGTACATCGACTGCGACGGCGCAGATCTGTGCGGGTCGCTGCCAGCTGTCGGAGATCGCGGCGGAGCTGCACGAGGTGTACACCTGCGGTAGTCCGCGGGTCGGCACCAAGCGGTGCATCCAGAACGCCGATGTTCGACACATCCACTGAGTGAACAACAACGACATCGTCACCCGCGTGCCGCCCGTTGGCTGCGGTATCGCCACAACGGGTTCAAGATGTACCTCGGCCGGCACCGGCGAGCTCGAGCGCCTCAGCGCCGAGCAGCGCGGGAAAGACCGCTGTGCCGGGTTCTGGTCGGGCCTCGAGCAGCGCAAGTTCGACCACTTCGGCGACCACGCCATCGCCTCCGCCGCCGCTGATTGAGCGCGTTGGGGCGACTGCGTGCGACGATGCGGTGATGTCGACCGACGAACGCCAACTCGACGACCTCACCGGCCAGACGGTCGAGCTGTTGCAGGCGATGATCCGCAACGAGTGCGTCAACGACGGCACCCGCGAGTCGGGTCACGAGACGCGCAACGCCGACGTACTCGAACAGGTGGTCGGTGCCCCCGGCGTCGACGTCGAGCGCTTCGAGCCCGTGCCCGATCGGGCCTCGATCGTCGCTCGGATCCCCGGTTCCGATCCGGACGCACCGAGCCTCTGCCTCATGGGGCACACCGACGTCGTGCCCGTGCACGCCGAGGGCTGGCGAGAGGATCCGTTCGGTGGTGAGTTGATCGACGGCGAGGTGTGGGGTCGCGGTGCGGTCGACATGCTCAACCTCACGTCGTCGATGGCGGTGGCCTTCCGCCACCTCGCCGAGTCGAGCTTCCGACCGAAGGGCGATCTGGTCTACTTCGGGGTCGCCGACGAGGAGTCGGGGAGCGCGCACGGCGCTCGCTGGATGGCCGACCATCACGCCGACGCCATCAGGGCCGACTACGTGCTCACCGAGAATGGCGGCCTCCACTCGGGGTCCGCTGACGCTCCGGTCGTTGGCGTGAACATCGCCGAGAAGGGCGTGGCGTGGCGGCGTTTGATCGTGCGCGGCACCCCGGGTCACGGTTCGATGCCCTTCCGCCCCGGCGGCCGGGTCGACAACGCGCTCGTGGTCGCGGCAGGCGTCGTGCAGCGGCTGGCCGACTACCGACCGGCGCCTCGCTTCCACGAGCTGTGGCGCGAGCGGGTGGCGACGCTGAACATCGATGACTCCCTGCGGACCGTCCTGCTCGACGAGTCGAAGATCGACGACGTGCTCGATGGCATGCCGGCGCCCGCTGCGGCGCATCTGCACGCCTGCACCCACACGACGTTCTCGCCGAACCTCGCCGACGGGCAGATGAAGACCAACGTGATCCCCGACGAGGTGGCGATCAACGTCGACATCCGCACCCTGCCAGGCGAGGGCCCGGCCGAGGTCGAGGGGCACCTGCGCGCCGCGCTCGGTGACCTGTACGACCGGGTCGAGGTGAGGCCGATCATGAACGACCCGGCGTCGACGTCGCCGATCGACACGCCGCTGTGGGATGCGATCGCCAGGGCGGTCAACCGACCGTTCCCGTCGGCTCGCCTCACCCCGCAGTTGGTCGTTGGCTTCACCGATGCCCGGATCTACCGCGAGTTGGGAGCGGTCGCCTATGGCGCCGGCTTGTTCTCCCCGTCGCTCGACGCCGGCGAGTTCGGCTCCCGCTTCCACGGCCACAACGAGCGGATCGACGTCGAGTCGCTCGCCCTCACCACCCGTCTCTGGGTCGACGTCGCCACCGATCTCCTCACCTGATCTGTGGATCCCGTCACCCTGGGTGTCTGACACCGAGGGTGACGAGCGTCAGGTGGCCTGGTACTTGCCAGGTTCGATTTCCTTCGCGTCGCCGTGGCGGAGCATGCGGGCGACGTGCATCTCGGCGCTGCGGGTCTCGACCGACTCGAGGAACGCCAGCTCGACGTGGGGTCGGTAGATGAACCGATGCTCGGCCATGTCGGCGATCGAACGCGGCTCGGCGAGGTACTCGAGCATCGCCTCGTGGCGACGACCGATCACCGCATGGAAGGCATCGAGCATCTGGAGGAACGTCTCACGCCCCTCGATCACACCCTTGTGGTGATAGGTGACGTAGAAGTCGGCTTCTTCGTCGCGCACCCGAACCAGGCTGTCTTCGAAGTCGTCGAGGTCGCTCCACACGTCGCCGTAGTACGGCCCGAACCCGGTCAGGTCGATGTCGGACAGGAAGAACACGTTGTCCATCCGGAAGCCGGAGTGGCCACGGGTGTGTCCTGGCAGGTGCACCGCCTCGACCTGAACACCGCCACCGAGATCGAACACGTGCCCGTCGGAGAAGCCTGTTGCGTCGGGGCGGGGTGTGAAGTGGAACTCGTCGACGACGATCTGCTCGAACTCGGTCCGAGCCTGACCGGTGAGGCCGTAGATGCCCATGAGGCCGTCCATCGACTGGATCCCGACGAGGTCGTCGTCGTGGACGTGAACGCGGGCATCGGCGAAGAAGCCGTTGCCCGCGATGTGGTCTTCGTGGCTGTGGCTGTTGACCACCGCATCGATCGCGACCGGAGCACCGCCGCGGGCCACGACATCGACCGAGGGGTCGATCAGGATCGTCTCACCCGCGCCGCGGACGAGCAGCGAGTTCCCCGACGGGTAGCCGCCGTTCTTGTCGCCGACCAGCACGCTGACCGAGCGGTTGAGCTTGCGTTCGTCGGTTCCCCAGTCGGCGATCACGCTCGGATCGTAGGGGTGGACGGCGCCGTCAGCCGAACGCTCGGTCGCGGAACCCCTGTTCGAGGGCGTCCGCCGCGTCGGTCGATGTTCCAGGGCCGAACAACTCGGTCGCCATGTCGCGCACCGCGCCGTACGCAACCCACGCCGCCAGGCTGCCGGCCGAGACGCGAGCCACGCCCAGTTCGGCGAGACGGCGGAGATCGGGGGCTCGTGTCATGCCATCACCTTCGACGCCGAGCGCTCGGATCGCTGGCGGGAATCGGTTGCCGACAGCACCAGGTCGAGCGCAGCGCGCAGCAGAGACTTCAGCTCTCGGCGCTCGACTCGTCCTTCTCGAGGTTCAGGCTGGCGGAGTTCATGCAGAAGCGTTCACCGGTCGGCTGTGGGCCGTCGGGGAACACGTGGCCGAGGTGGGCTTCACAGTTGGCGCACACGACCTCGGTCCGGATCATGCCGTGGCTGTGGTCGACCTTGCGGATCACCTTCGATTCGTCGAGTGACTCCCAGAACGACGGCCAGCCGCAGCCCGAGTCGTACTTCGTGTCGGACGAGAACAGGGGCTCGTCGCACACGACGCAGTGGTAGACGCCGGGCGCTTTCTCGTCCCAGTACTCGCCGGTGAACGCCCGCTCTGTGCCGGCGTGCTGGGTGACCTGGAACTGGAGAGGGGTGAGTCGGACCTTGAGTTCATCGAGGGTGGGGACGGGGCGATCGGTCATGTTCTGAGCCTGCCACGCGCTCGCCATCTCACAACGTGTCGACCTCGCGAGCGATCAGGGTTTCGCGTTCGTTGTCGGGCCCGTTCGCAGTCGGTTTCCTGCTGCTTCATACGCTCGCCTACGTGATTCGCCGGACGGTTGCCCTCGCCCTCGCGTCGGGCCTCGCCGTCGCCGCCTGCTCCTCTGAAGATCCGACGGAGTCGAGCGCATCGCCGGAGTCGGCCTCCGACGACGAAGCGAGTGACATCGCGGCGGAGGCGGTCGACCCGGCGGTCGCTGGAGCCGCTGCCCTTCGCGATCCCCGACCCCGCTTTCGGTATCCCGAGGCGCCACCCGCGCCGCCCGCCGATGAGCCGAACCCCGAGGCTGACGCCGCGATCGACCGAATCGTCGATGGCATCACCCGCGGCTTTTTCGATGCCGGTGGTGTGACGCTGCTGCGCGAGTCGGGCGACGTGCGCCACGGCTGGTTCATCTCCGACATGCTCCGCTTCTCGGGCTTCGACGACACCCAGTTGCTCACCGACACCTTCGAGCACCTCACGGGCGTCGATCTCGCCGACGATCCTGATTCGGCGCGGAGCCCCTGGTTCTCGGTCACCAATCATCTGGTGGCGTGGAACACGGTCGCCTACGACGGCTACGTCGACGACAAGGCCGGGCTGTTCGTTCCGCTCGAAGACGGGTGGGCGCCGTTCTTCGCCGACGGCGACGCCGAGATCGACTGGCGCCTCGTGAGCTGGGGTGGCGTGTTCATCGACGATCGACCGCTCGGTGCCCAGCAGCCCTGTCCGGGTGGTTGCATTCCGGCACTCGACGACTTCCCCACCACCGACGCCGATGGCGGCGATTGGTACCCCGACGAACGCACGGTCTTCGGCATCGAGTGGAACGGCGAGTCGGTGGCGATCCCGCTCAACATCGCCGAGATCCACGAGATGTTCAACATCACGCTTGGCGGCCGACGTCTCGCGGTGCCCTACTGCACGCTGTGTGGGTCGGCGCAGGCCTATCTCACCGATCAACCCGACGGGTCGCCTGTGGAAGGGGCCGACGAGGTGCCGGTGGTTCGGACGTCGGGTCTGCTCACCCAGTCGAACAAGGTGATGTACGACCTTGTGACCTCGTCGGTGTTCGACACGTTCACCGGGCGAGCGGTGTCGGGCCCGCTGCTCGATGCCGGCGTCGAACTCGAGGAGATCACTGTCGTGCGCTCGACGTGGGCTGAATGGAAGGCGTCGCATCCGGACACCCGGATCGTCACCGAAGACGGCGGGTTGGGCCGGAGCTACCCGCTCGACCCGCTGCGCGGGCGTGACCTCGACGGGCCGATTTTCCCGATTGGCGAGGCCGACGAACGGCTCGACGTCCAGGAGCTCGTCGTCGGCATCGTGCTGGATGATGGCACGGCGTTGGCCTTCCCGTCGGAGGCTGCGTCAGCCGTCCTGCTGGCCGGCGGTGATGTCGAGTTCGGCGGCGTGGAGCTCACCGAGTCGGGCGATGGACTCGTCGCGACGGTGACGGTGACCGGCGAGACGATCGCGGCCCACGAAGCGTTCTGGTTCGCGTGGAGTCAGTTCCACCCCGACACCGAACTCTGGCTGCCCGCCTGAGCCAGACCGGAACTGCCGCGGTGCTCGTTCGGCTCAGGTCGGCGCGGTGTATTGGCCGGTCTGCTCGAGGAACGTGAGCGAGTCCCACGAGTCGACTCGACGGGTGACGACGCCGTCACGAACGCTGAACCACTGGGTGCCGGGGATCTTGACCCGGTGCTCGCCGTAGTCGGCCTCGAACACGTATCGCACCACCACATCGGTCACGGCTTCGCGTCGCTGTGAGATGAGGTCGTCGACCGAATAGGCGCGGTCGGTGAAGGAAGACAGGAAGTGGGGGAGCCGGCGGCGATACTCCTCGCGACCGACGCAACCCGAACCGAGCGACGACAGGTACTCGTTGCGAAAGCCCTCGGCGACGTGATCGGCGATGGCGTCGGGGTCGTTACCGCTGAACGAGCGGAGGTACGAGGTGACGACGTCGATCGGCGAGCGGTCGGGCAGCGGGGGCACGATCGAGACGGTAGGACGCGCTGGCGCGCTCATCCTAAACCCGGGACAAACGTCACGCGTCGTGGTGCAGCAGCCCGTCGAGCGCTCCGACCAGCGGGTCGAGATCGGCGCGAGGCACGTGGGTGAAACGCGACAGATTCGTGACCGACACGTAGCCGTCGTCGATGGCGCCAGCATCGGTGAGGGGATCGAGGTGGAGCGCCTCGCCCCAGTCCATCTCGACGTGGAACGCCCCCTCGTCGCCCTCGACCGGAGCGAGCGAGGCCTTCTGGGATTCCCGCGGCGGAGCGACGCCGACCTCGGTCTGTTTCCACCCCTTGAGGTTCTCGAGTGTCGCCTCGGGGACGTTGACGTTGAGGACAAACGCCTCGTCGGGCAAGTCGTCGACCAGTGCCTGCACCATCGTCCGGGCGACCTCAGCCGCTGCACGGAAGTCGAGGTTCTCGACCAACTCGTCCCAGGTCTGACCCCAGGCGCTGAAGTCCTTGATCGCTTGGCTGAAGGCGATGCCGGGAACGCCGCCATTGCGGCCGGTGACGGCGGCGCCGACCGTGCCCGAGTGGTAGATCGAGCGGCCGACGTTCGCCCCGGGGTTGATGCCCGACACGATCAGGTCGAACGGGTCGCCGAACGCGCCGAGCCGAGCGAACAGGGCGCAGAGACCCGGCGGGCCGTGGACCATCCACGCCTCGACGTCGGTGCCCGGGACATTCCATCGGCGGATCTTCGGATCGGTCTTGAAGAGTGCCCCGATCGACGCGGAGGCTCCCGACCACTCGTCGTCGGGAGCGATGACGACGATCTCGTGGTCGCCGTCGAGGCGGGTCATCGCCTCGACCAGCACGTGGAGACCTCGTGCATCGATCCCGTCGTCGTTGGTGATCATCAGGCGCATCTGACGATCCTGGCACGGTGAGGTGAACGCGACCTGAACGACGCCGTGTGACGCCCGCTTCGGCTCACCAGTACTCCTCGTAGTGGACGTTGCCGGGGGAGTTGCGGCGATCGAGGGTGAAGCCGCGCTCGACGAGCAACTCGACGACGCCGGTGGTCTCGGGGAAGTGCTCCGCGCCGTCGTCACCCTTCTCGGGAAGGCCGATCATCGCCGGGTTGCCGCAGAGGAACACATGGGTGCTGGCGGGATCGAGCGAGACGCCCTTCGCGCCGAAGTCGTCATCGCGAAGCAGGTCTTGGAGATACCGCTTCGGGATGTCGGGTTCACGAGTCGGCATCGGCCAGTAGTGGTAGTTCGCGTAGCGCGACTCGAGCTCCCGATGCTTCGCTTCGTACCCGAGGTCGGCGCTGTTGCGCACGGTCACCGCCGACACGATCGGGCCGGTGTGGCCCTTGCGGAGCAACTCGACGATCATGCCGTTGTGCGGCGCCTCGCCGGTGCCGGTCGAGAAGAACACGACCGTGTCCGACGGGTTGGTCACGGCTCGCAGCGTGTATCGGCCAGCCACCTTCGGGCCGAGGTAGATCCGGTCGCCCTCGCTCTTGAGCGCGAGTCGTGGCGTGAGTGCTGGTGTGTTGTCGTCGGTCGGTGCGACCAAGACGATGTAGAACTCGAGTTCATCGAGGCCGTCCTCGTTCGTGAGGTAGCCGTACTCGTCGAACATGCGCGACGAGATGGAGTACGAGCGGCGGATGAGCTTGTCCCATCGGACTTCGGCGTCGTGGTCGGGGGCGTCGTCGATACGTGGCTCCCAGTAGCCGAGGCCGAGCGAGGCGTACTGGCCTGGGAGATACGACGTGTCGCCGCTGTCGGGCTTGACCCGCAGCACCCACAGGTCGGAGTGGTGCGGGGCGAAATGGGTGATGGTGGCGTTGTAGTGCTCGGCGCGCAGGTCGTCGATCGCCTCGGGGTGGCGGGTGCGGCGCTCGAGGCTGGGCGCGACCGGGGCCACCTCGATCTCGGGAAAGCAGGCGTCAGCGATCGCCACGCCGACCTGCCAACCGGGTGCGGTGGTGGTGGGGGTGTCGTCGTCGGGGTCGCCGATGAACCAGACCTTGCCCGAGTCGAGCGCGGCGTCGGTGAGGCCCACGTCGTCGGGCCGGAACATCACCCGAGGCGGCGCCCACACGACATGGTCGAACTGGAGGTCGGGCGTGCGACGGTCGCCGAAATCGACGAGGGGCTCGCCATTGATGAGCTCGATCGACGCCGGGGTCGACCGGTAGAGGATCGTCGCCGACCGCTTGCGTTCGATGCGCCGCAGCTCTCGGTCCGCGGCGGGGGAGAGCTTGCCAGGGTCCATGCCGCCAGCTGCGTGCACGACGCGGTGACCCGCTGCGGTGTAACGAGAGACGAGCTCGACCGAGTGGTCGGACGCACCGACGACGAGGACGTCGAGCTCGCCGGTCACGTCGACGTCGTCGCCGCCGTCGACTTGCACGCGGTCGGAGTCGGGCAGCGGGATCGGTGGCCTCCACGACCGGTCGAGGTGCCGGTCGGCGACGAGGACGGCGCGGGTGCGGTAGCTGAGCCGATCGGTGTCGACGACCAGGTCGCCACCACCATCGCCGTTTCCGTCGTCGGCGACATCGATGGATGTCACGGTCTCGCCGAAGCCCACGTCGAGCTGGTTCTCGCCGATCAGCTCGCCGAACGCAACGGAGCGGCCCGACTCGAGGATTCGGACCCGACTCAGGCCTGATCGGACCGTCGAGATCGCCGTGGACATGCCACTGGCTGATCCTCCGATGACGATCAGGTCGTATCGACTGGGGTGCTGTTCGGTCATGGTTCCTCCGGATGACGTCGCCCCATCATCATCCAGAGCGGGAGGCCCTGCCTCCAAACCGTCGCAGCGGCTCGGTACGTCAGGTGAAGAAGGCGAGGACGATCGGCGTGGTCGCGAGCGATGCGATCGTGGCCGCGACCACTGAACTCGTGATCCGATCGCGTTCGTAGTCGTGCTCGATCGCGATCAGCGCACAGAACACCGCGGGCGGCATCGCCGTCTGGATGGCGATGACCGACAGCGGGTCACCATCGAGTCCGAGCGCGGCTGCCGTGGCGGCTCCCGCAGCCGGCGCCACGATCAGCTTCGCGCCGACCGTCGTCGCCAGCGCCACCGACCAGTTCGGCACGCCGGTGCGGATGAGCTGCAGCCCGAGCGTGATCAACATCGTCGGGATCATCGCCGCCGCCATCAGCTGGATGGGTCGTTCCGCGATGAGCGGAAGCCCAATGTCAACGACATTGATCACCACGGCCGCTGCTCCGGCCACCGTCATCGGCGCCAGCAGGGCTCGCCCGAGTGCGCGTGCGGGCGTGGTGGTCCGAGCGGCGGCGAGGCCGACACCGAGCGCGAGCCCGGTGATGTTGATCGAGAGCATGACGACACTGGCGATGGGGAGTGCGTCGTCGCCGAGCGCGAACACACTGATCGCCAGCCCGGCGTTGCCCACGTTGCCGTACGAACTCGTGAGCACCGTCGCCGACCGTGCGGCGCCCTGCTCGTGGCGACTGGTCATGACGAGCCACGCGACGGCGCCGGCGCCCACCATGCTCGCGAGCGAGGCGATGATCAGCTTGACGACCAGATCACCGGCGAGTTCGGCGTCGTAGAGGTTGTCGAAGACGAATGCCGGGCCGAACAGCCAGTAGGTGGTGGTCGACAGCGGCGCCGGATCGATGTCGAGGCGCGGTCCGACGATCGCCCCGATCGCGACGAGGACGACGACGGGCCCGACGACGTCGAACAGCAGCGACGCAACCGACATGGCGCGTCAGCTCGACGCCGTGCTCGCCCGGCGCATCACCAGGCGGGGAGCGCGAGCCAGGCCTCGGCAGCGTCGGCGTCGCCCACGATGTCGAGGGTCGAGTGGTCGGAGCGGTGCATCAGCGCGAGGAGCAGCGGCCCAGCATCGGAGCGGATGGCGGCGTCGCCCTTCGCGTGTTCGGTCGTGACGACGTAGCCCTCGCCGCCTTCGCCGCCGTCGTATCGCATGAGCCACTCACCCCAGCCGGGCTGGCGGTCGTCGTCGGTGCAGTGGATGTGGAGCGTGCTCGACGGGTACGCGAGCGTTTCGCGGGCGGTCGTGCGGGGGTAGCCCGACGTGAACACCTCGTGGAGCCCGACGATCGCGAGATCGGTCCGCAGGGTCGAGGTCGAGCCGATCGCGACCTCGGCGTCGACTCGATGGAGCATCGTCTCGACCGCCATCCGGCGGAACCAGAACCACTGCTGCTTCGGTCCGGGGAAGATGTGCCACGCCGGCGCGGCGGGATCGACGGCGTCGAGCGCATCGACGAGGGCTCCCGCACCCTCGCGCAGCCAGGTGGCTGGGTCGCCGTCGCCCGGCGTCGCATCGAGCCTGCCCGCCGGCTTGTCGCCCGTCGTGATCGCCTCGGTGGCCCATCGATGGACCGCGCCCACATGGGTGACGAGGTCGACCAGCGACCAACCGGGGCACGCGGCGACGGTCGACGAGGGCGGTCCGACGTCGCAGGCGGCCGCGATGCGGTCGGCGTCGGCGAGCACCGCAGCGAGGTAGTCGTCGGGCGACAGATGGTTCGGCCCGTCGGGGAGTCCGGCGGTCGCCTGGTGGGACGCGTGGTCGTCGGCGGGTGGCACAGGCTGGTTCACGACCGCAGACGGTAGCGTTTTCAAGTATGAGTCCTCTGGAGGCAATGGCGGCTGAGTCCGGCGGTGGCGACGATGCCAGCGGGCCGATCATCACGATCACGCCCGAGGCGATCGAGCAACTCATGGAGCTGCGCGCCGGCGAAGACGACGCCGACGACCTCGGCCTGCGGCTGGCGATCGCATCGAAGCCGGGCGAAGAGTTCCGCTACGACCTCAGCTTCGAGGAGTTCCTGAAGGCAGCGTTCACCGACGAGGTGCGCACCCACGAGGGCCTCAAGGTCATCATCCCCGCCGACGACGTCGAGCTGCTCACTGGAGCAACCCTCGACTTCACGTCGACCCAGGGGCTGGTCATCCGGAACCCGAACAAGCCGGCGGCCCCGAACGTCGAGGGCCTGGTGAGCGACGATGAGCTGTCGGCCGAGATCGAAACGGTCATCTCCGCCGAGGTCAATCCGGCGCTTGCAGCGCACGGCGGCTTCGTCACCTACGTCGGCCACGACGGTGAGGGCACGGCCTACCTGACGATGGGCGGCGGCTGCCACGGCTGCAGCATGAGCAAGATGACCATGCTCGACGGCGTGCAGACGATGCTCGCCGAGCAGATCGAGGCGATCGAGCGGGTCCGCGACCTCACCGATCACTCGACCGGTGAGAACCCCTTCTACAGCTGACGTCCCCGCTCGTCGGGACCTTCGACGCTGTGGCGCCCCGCGTGCTGGCGCGACCATGACGCCACGAAGCGGGCCGGTGGCGCACCGAGATCCGTCAACGCAGACCCGACGAACGGGAGGGCGACGGGCGCAGTCGCCAGGGAGGGACGGTAGGGGTGGACCATCGGCCTTCTCTTCGCGCCCCCGCCAGCGGGTCAGCGTCGGGCGATGCCGCGGAGCGGTGGCTCGGTCGTCGTCGGTCACTTGCGTGGCGTCAGTTCGCCCAGCACCCGCTCGGTGATCTCGGTGATCTCAGCGACCGCCCGCTCGAAGGCCTCCTCGGTCGCGGTCGACGTCGACTGCGCGCCGGTCACCTTGCGGACGTACTGACGGGCTCCGGCTTCGATCTCCTCAGACGTCGCCGGCGGTTCGAGTCTCGCAACGTCGTGATGTTCCGGCACTCTGGTAGACGGCTGGTTCCGGTGCCTCTGACTCGGGCGGGATGGCGGGTGATCTGCAACGCTTGAGAGATGTTCGGCATCGTGGGGTACGCAGCACATCTGCCCGCCTGGCGGCTCGATCGGTCGACGATCACCTCGACGCTCGGCCAGGGCGGCGGCCGTGGCACCCGATCGGTTGCCGGGTACGACGAGGACTCGACCTCGCTCGGTGTCGAGGCGGGGCGGGCTGCGCTCCGTTCACTCGGCGAGGGGTTCGAACCGAACCTGCTCGCATTCGCCACCACATCGCCGGGCTATCTCGACAAGACCAACGCCACGGCGGTGCACGCCGCGCTTCGGCTCGACGGGTCGGTCGCGGCATTCGACTCGGTCGGCTCGGCTCGCTCCGGCATCGCCGCTGCATGGATGGCCCAGGCCGTCGGCGGACTGGCCGTGCTCAGCGACGTCCGCACCGGCCGTCCCGGTTCGGCCGACGAGGCCGGCGGTGGCGACGGAGCGGTGGCGCTCGCGTTCGGCCCCGATCCGATCGCAACACCAATCGGATCGGCCTCGTCGACCGCCGAGTTCATCGACCGGTGGCGGGTGCCGGGCGAGTCGTACTCGCGCCAGTGGGAAGAGCGGTTCGGTGAACACGCCTACGTGCCCGTCGCGGCCGAGGCGATCACGGCGGGGCTCAAGTCGGCCGAGATCACGATGGCCGACGTCGACCACGTGGTGGTCACTGGCCTCCACGCTCGTTCGGTCGCTGCGGTCACCCGCTCGATCGGCGCCGAGCCGCAGCAGCTCGTCGACGGCCTCGCCGCGACGGTCGGCAACACCGGGGCGGCGCACTGGGGGCTCATGCTCGCCGCTGCGCTCGACGTCGCCGAGCCGGGTCAACGGGTCCTCGTCGCCCACCTCGCCGACGGCTGCGACGTGTGGGTGCTCGAGGTGACCGATGCGATCACCGCCTACCGGCAGCGCTCGACCAAGGCGGCGGTTCGCACCGTTGCCGAGCAGGCGGCCGACCCCGGCCGCTCGGTCGACTACGCCTCGTTCCTCACGTGGCGCGGAATGCTCGACCGCGAGCCGCCTCGTCGGCCCGAGCCCGACCGACCCGCCTCACCCCCGAGCCTGCGCGGCACGTCGTGGAAGTACGGATTCGTGGGGGCGCAAGACGACTCGGGTTTCGTCCACCTCCCACCCGGGCGTGTGAGCGTCGGCACCGGTTCGATTGACGAGATGACCCCGGTGCCGATGGCCGACCGACGGGCTCGCATCGCCACGTTCACCGTCGACCGCTTGGCCTTCAGCCTCGCCCCGCCGGTGGTCGCGGCGATCGTCGACTTCATCGACCCCGACGACCCGTCGGGTGCTGCCACCAGCGGCCGGATGCAGATCGAGCTCACCGATTGCGACCCCGACACCGTGGCGATCGGAGATCTGGTCGAGATGACCTTCCGTCGGCTCTACACCGTCGACGGCATTCACAACTACTTCTGGAAAGCACGACCCGTTCAAAGGATTGACTGAGCATGGCTTCGCATGGCATTCGCGACAAGGTGGCGATCGTCGGTATGGGGTGCACCCCGTTCGGCGAGCACTGGGACAAGTCGGTCGACGACCTCCTCATCGAGTCGTCGTCAGCAGCTGTCTCTAGCGCGGGAGTCCGGCTCGACGACGTCGACGCGTTCTGGCTCGGCACGATGGGCTCGGGCCTGTCGGGCCTCACGCTGAGCCGTCCGCTGAAGATCGACCACAAGCCGGTCACCCACGTCGAGAACTACTGCGCAACCGGCTCCGAGGCGTTTCGCAACGCCTGCTACGCCGTCGCCTCCGGCGCCTACGACATGGTGATGGCGATCGGTGTCGAGAAGCTGAAGGACTCCGGCTACTCGGGCTTGGTCGTACAGAACGTCGCCCACGACGGATCCGCCGCGCAGCTCACCGCGCCCGCTGCCTTCAGTTTCCTCGCCCCTGCCTACGCCGACAAGTACGGCGTCGACGAGGCCGAGATGAAAGACGTCCTCACGCGCATCGCCTGGAAGAACCACAGGAACGGTGCACTCAACCCCCGTGCCCAGTTCCAGAAGGAGGTGTCGAAGGAGAAGATCTCGTGCGCCCCGCTTGTCGCCGGACCCCTCGGCATCTTCGACTGCTCGGGCGTGAGCGACGGCTCGGCCGCAGCCATCATCGTCCGCGCCGAGGACGCGTATCAGTACACCGATCACCCGATCTTCGTGAAGGCGCTGTCGTTCGTGTCGGGTCCGTCGACCGGCACTGTCGACCCCGACTACGACTACACCTCGTTCACCGAAGTGGTGCGTTCGGCCGACGAGGCCTATGCGCAGGCGGGCATCGAGCACCCGCGAGACGAGATCGCGATGGCCGAGGTGCACGACTGCTTCACCCCGACCGAACTCGTGCTCATGGAAGATCTCGGGTTCGCCGAGCGCGGCATGGGCTGGAAGGAAGTGCTGGCAGGCACCTTCGATCTCGACGGGGAGCTGCCGGTGAACCCGGATGGCGGCCTCAAGTCGTTCGGTCATCCGATCGGAGCGTCGGGGCTTCGCATGCTGTTCGAAGCCTGGCTCCAGCTGCGCGGCGAAGCGGGCGAACGCCAGATCGCAGCGATCACGAACGGCGACAAGACCAAGGCCATGACCCACAACCTCGGCGGTTCACCCGGTTCATGCGTCAGCTTCGTGTCGATCGTCGGATCCGAGCCCGGCTGACCCTGTCGTGACCGACACCGCTGGTATCGCCGCGCCGTACGAGTTCGTCGCGTCGTCGTTCCTCGACTTCGTCCGCGACTTCTCCGACGACGACTGGGCCACCCATGTGCCGTGCACGCCGGAGTGGAACGCACGTCAGTTGCTGTCGCACGTGACCGGTCTGCCCGACGACATCCTGAAGGGCCGGGTCGAGGGTGCCGCCACCGACCCGTGGACCGCATCGCAGGTCGAACGCAACGCCGAGTTCAGTGTCGCCGAACTCCTCGAACGGTTCGAGCAGCAGGCGCCCGAGGTCGGCCGGATCCTCGAAGCGATCGGCGAGTCGCGGCCACCGTTCGACTGCCACACCCATGAGCACGATCTCCGCCACGCGTTCGGTCGACCCGGCAACCGCGACAACATCGTGATCTCGTCGGTGTCGAATCAGGCGGCCGACTCGCTGGCCGAGCTGCCCGTCGCGCTCACGATCGACTTCACCGACGGTGCGGCGATCTCCGTCGGTGCGAGTGGGCCGGAGGCGGCGGTGTCGCTCCCGCGCTTCGAGTACGCCCGGAGCCGCGTCGGCCGTCGCAGCGCTGCCCAGCTCGCCGCCTACGACTGGTCGGGCGACCCCGACGGGATCGCCGCGGCTCAGCAGGGCTGGTGGGTTTTCGGGGTCGCCGACGATGACATCGTCGAGTGAGCTGGCCGTGACGCGCCTCGACCGTGCCCGATGGCTCGACGAATTCGTCGTCGCTCCCTTCGTGTTCGACGGCTTGCAGGCGAAGCTCGCTGAGGCCGCCGGCGCTCGTGCCGTCTACATGACCGGTTTCGGAACGGCCGCCCAGCATGGACTTCCAGACCTCGGCATCATCGGCCGAGACGAGATGCTCGCCAACGTCGCTCGGATCATCGGCTCGGTCGACGTGCCCGTGATCGCCGACGCCGACACCGGCTACGGCGATGCTGTGGAGGCAGCGAGGACGGTCGAGCTCTACGCCGAGGCCGGCGTGGCCGCTCTCCACCTCGAGGATCAGGTGTGGCCCAAGCGGTGTGGGTTCTTCGATGGCAAGGAGGTGGTGGGGCGTGACGAGATGGTCGGCAAGATCCGTGCCGCCTCGGCGGCGTCGGGCGCCGACGGCCCGCTGATCATCGGCCGGACCGATGCGCTCCAGCCACACGGGTGGGACGAGGTGGTGGCCCGCTGCGACCTGATGGCCGAAGCGGGTGCCGACCTGCTGTTCGTCGATGGCCTCAAGACCGAGCAACTCGCCACCGAGTGCGCCGAGCGGGTCGGTCATCACCCACTCCTGCTCAACAGTTTCGTGCCCGCGTCGCTCGCCGAGCAGCTCGGCTACCGGCTGTTGCTCGGTCTGTCGGTCATGGGCGAGATTTACGGCGCGATCGACCGGATCATGCAGACGTTCATCGCCGACGGTGAGGTCGGCGACGACCCCGTCGCGTCGTTCGGGGCGCTGACGCGGACGATGGTCCCCGACGGTGAGTGAGCAGCAGCGCTCCCGAGGGTGACCGGCGACCACTCGACAGGTGATTGCTGTCGTCGTACGGTCGGCACATGAGCTGGATGGATCGAGTGCTCGAGGAGCAGCTCGCCGCCGCGGCCGAGCAGGGTGAGCTCATCGCCGAGCCCCTCAAGGGCAAGCCGATCCCCGGCATTGACGAGCACCGCCCCGACGGCTGGTGGGCCAACTCCTTGATCCGGCGCGAGCGTTCGGCCGACCGTCGTGAGGCTGCGGTCGAGGCCGTGAAGACTGCGCGGGTCGGCTTCTGGCGCGCCACCGATCTCGACGAACTCCGTCACCTGGTCGGCGAGGCGAACCGCGCGATCGAGACCGCCAACATCAACCTCATCGAGACCGATCAGCTCGAACCGTTCGATCTCGCCGATGTCGAAGCGCGCTGGCAACGGCTGCAGCAGCGCTGATCTCACCGAGCGGCGGCGTCAGCGCCGTGGCACGAGGATCGGGAATTCACCTGAAGCGGCGATGCATGCCGCTTCCTAGTATCCGGAGTCATGAGCGGATCAGGGGTGCCAGAGGGCTGGCAGGAACTCGAGCACATGTACGTCGACGGTGAGTGGGTGATGGCGTACGCGACACCCGACGGCGAGACGGTCGATGCGGACGGTAGCCACCTCCACATGAGCGAGTTCACGCCGCAGCAGTACCTTCAGACCGTCGAGATCGGTGGCGAACGGTTTCACGAGCGGTTCGACCACGAGGGATGGACGAGCGTCTGGTACGACGACGACAACGTTCCGACGAGCTTCGTCGATGTCGCCTCGATCGATCTTCTCCAGCGACCGGGCACCATCTATGTCGACGAGGGAGAGATCTACCGCTCCTTCCCGACCTCGGACGGCGTTGACGTCTTCTTCGACGCTGACGGCAACGAGGCAGCCATCGATCCACTGTCCCATCGCGATGTCCCGACGTTCGTGGGTTTCGCCGAGGTCGGTGGTCATCGAGCGGTCGTCGGCATCGATGGCGACGGCGACCGTCAGCTCTACAGCGTCCAGGGCGACCGTGTCGAACGACCGGTGCCGTGGGACCAGATCGACGTGATCGAACCGGGGCCGCTCCAGGGTGAGCCGATCGCCATCGGCGACTACGCGATGCCCGACGGACCCATCGAGCGGGTGTACCTGTTCCCGAACGGTTCCCAGGCGACGCGCAATGCCGATGGGACCTACGAACGGGTCATCGTCCCCACCGACGCCGAATATCCCGACGGGCCTGCGTTCTTCGAGGGGGCATTCCCCGCCGGAATCGACCACGCACACGCCGGGCCCATCGAGGTGTTCTCGTTCGCCGACGGCCAGACGGCGATGCGTGTCGACGGCGAGTTGGTACTGATGGACACCTCGCTCCAGACCACCCACCCAGGTGAAGCTCCGGTCAACGCCGGCCCGTACCCGGGTGGCGAGCTGTTCGTCTTCCCCGATGGGCACCAGTTGGTCCTCCGCCACGACGGCACCTGGGCGCCCGGCATGTTCCCCGACATCCCACCGTTCGAGGAGCTGGTGGCGCTGCGCGACGAGGTCACCGATGATGACCTCTCAGACCATCTGCACGACGACATCACGACACTCGAAGATGTTCCCGCCCCCGGAGTCGTCGGAGACGACGCAGCCGCCGACGACTCCGACTCGAACGAGCTCGAACCGCCCACCGTTGAACCGCTCGAGCCGATGTTCTCGAACAACACCCCGATCGTTGACCCCTTCCCCGACATCGAGGTGCCCGAACCGGTCGGCGACTCGTCGTACGACTCGACCGACGACGCGACGAACGACCCGGTCGACGAACTCGGTCTCACCGAGTAGCACCGCGGGAGTCACGCAAGCTGCAGCTCAGCTCAGCGCGGCGGTGAGGTCGTCGATGATGTCGACGGCTTCTTCGAGGCCGACCGACATGCGGATCAGGCCCTCGCTGACGCCCGTAGCCTCTGCCTCGGCGGGGGTGAGGCTGGCGTGGGTCGACGTGGCTGGATGGCACACGAGCGTCTCGGGTCCACCGAGCGATGTGGCGACTCGGCACAGCTCGACCCGATCGAGGAACGCGGCGGCAGCATCGCGGCTGCGGACGTCGAACGCCAACACCGTGCCGTACTGATCGAGCTGACGGGTGGCCAACTCGAACTGGGGATGGGTGTTGAGACCGGGGTAGTGAACCATCGACACCGCGGGATGATCGTTGAGGGCCACGGCGATCGATCGAGCCGACTCGTTCTGCTGGCGCGTACGCACCCCGAGGGTGCGGACACCGCGCAGCGCGTTGAGCGCATCGTGGGGTGACGGGGTGGCGCCGTGGAGCACCGCGTAGCTCCAGATCTCGGCGAGCAGGTCGGCGTCGCCCGAGATGACGCCGAGAGTGGCGTCGTTGTGGCCGGCGATGCCCTTCGTGGCCGAGTGCAACGAGATGTCGATGCCGTGGGCGAGCGGCCGCTGACCGAGCGGGGTGGCGAACGTGGCGTCGACGACGGTGAACGGCCCACGGATCGCGCCGAGCTCGTCGAGGTCTGCGAGTTCGAGCCGCGGGTTCGACGGCGACTCAGCCAGCACGACCATCGTCCGGCCGGGCTCGACCGCCGCGGCGAACGCGCCGGGCTCGGCGACGTCGACGAACGTGGTCTCGATGCCCAGTCGGCGGCAGGGTCCCTGCAGGAAGGCGAGGGTGCCGGCGTACAGCTGGCGCTGGGCGACGATGTGTGAACCGCTCGAGCAGAGCGCGAGGACGGTCGACGCGATCGCTCCCATGCCCGAGGCGAACGCCAGCGACTCCTCGGCGCCTTCGAGTTCGGTCATCGCTTCTTCGAACGATCGGACGGTCGGATTGCAGTACCGCGAGTAGAAGTCACCCGACCGGATCGAGGTGGCCCGGCGGTGCGCATCGTCGAGCGACTCCGACTCCCAGGTGCTCGACGACCACAGCGCAGGTGCCAGCGCACGGCCTGACGCGTCGCGGCCGGCCGTGATCGCCGTCGTCGAAGGGGAGTGATCGGTCACGTCGGGGGAGCGTAACCACGCGCCCGCAGCCGCGCCGTTGACGTTTCGTGAGCTGGCCGACTCGCCGTCGTCGCCAGCTGATCGATCAGTACTCCGGGTACGCCGAGAAGAACAGTGCGAGTCGTTCGGCGTCGGGGTGTTCGAGGTGCTCCTTCGAGACCTCGACGTAGCGGTCGAAGACCTGCTGGAGTTCGTCGAGCAATCCGCTGCGCTGGTCGGGGAGGAGGCGCAGGTCGGTGTAGGTGAGCGCGAACGCCGGGTGATCGGCGAGCGCTCGCATCGAACCGCCGTGTCCGACGCCGCACCTCGGACGCCATCTGGAAGAAGCTCGAACGATGAGGTACGCACTCTTGATAGCCTGAAAGTATGAACGCGGTCACGCTGCGGCAACTCGAGTACGCCGTCGCACTGGCCGACGAACTGCACTTCGGGCGGGCCGCTGATCGATGCAACGTCAGTCAGCCTGGGTTGAGCACCCAGCTCCGTGCCCTCGAAGACCGTCTCGGCGTCGCCCTGTTCGAGCGTTCGAAGCGTCACGTCGAACTGACGGCGGCAGGTCGCGATGTCGTCGCCCGCGCTCGCGAGGTGCTCACCGACATCCAGGATCTGGCGACGGTGGCCGACGCACACGCCGGCGATGTGGTGGGCTCGGTCGACGTCGCTGCCATTCCGACCATGGCGCCCTACGTGTTCCCATCGACCGTGGCGACGCTGACCAAGCTGTGGCCGCAGGCGACGCTCCGTCTGAGCGAGCATCGAACCAACGACATGGTCGCCCAGATCGCCGACGGCAAGCTCGACATCGGGCTGCTCGCCCTCCCGGTCGACACGGGTGGGCTCGTCGTCCACTCGCTGGTCGAGGAGTCGTTCGTCTTGGCCTTGCCCGTCGATCACCCCGAAGCGATCGACGGCCCCGTCGACCCGAAGGTGCTCTCCGACCTCCCGATGCTGCTCCTCGAGGACGGGCATTGCCTTCGCCAGCACGCGCTGTCGGCCTGTTCGCTCGCTGGCAACGTCGATGCGACCGAGGTGTCGTCGGCCGGCCTGTCGACGCTCACCCAGATGGTGGCGGCCGGCATCGGTGTGACGCTGTTGCCGAAGTCCTCGCTCGTGGTCGAGGCCCGCCCGGGGAGCGGCATCGCCACCCGTACCCTCGCCGACTCCAAGGCAGGGCGTACCCTCGCCCTGGTCTGGCGCCCGAGCGACCCCCGCGGAGCACTGTTCGCTGCGGCCGCCGATCGACTCCGCACCGCCTGGGCCGAACTCGTCGCCTGACGTTCAATACTGAGCGGTGCCGGACCACTCCTCAACTCGATCGTGTTTGACTGGAGGCGTGGAGCGATTCGACGACGAGGCGGTGCGGCGAATTCTCGCCCGCGCCCGCGAGCTCGCTCCCGATGGTGACGCCCCCGACGAGTCCGGGATCGAGCCCGCGGCGCTGATCGCTGCAGCCGAGGAGGTCGGCTACGACCCGGCGGTCGTGGGCGATGCGATCGCGCTCGAACGCCTCGGCCCAGCTGCATCGCCGCCATCGGTGGCTGACCGAGTGTCGGGCCCGGCCGAGATCATCGTCGAGCTGACCGTCGCTCGAAGCACCGACGACGCACTCGCTGTCGCCGAGGCGTGGCTGGCTGACGCTCATCGGATGACCTGCCGGCGGGTCGAGCCCGGCGTGCTCATCGCTCGTCGACGTTCCGATCTCGCCGCGACGATCGGCCGATCGATCACCGAACTACGCGGCGACGGCCGTGTGGGCCGGATCGCTGCGGTCCGTGTCGACGCCGTGGAACTGAGCCCGTCATCCGATGGCACCGCGCGCTCCGCCGTACGGCTTCGAGCCGATCGCTCACCGACCCGTCGGCGTCGACTCACCGCAGGCGGCGTGCTGGGGGGCACCGGCGTCGCCGTCGCCGCGGTGGGTGTCGCAGAGGCGATGTTCGCGTGGCCGCTCGCCGTCGCCAGCCTCGTCGGCGCTGGAGGCGTCGCGGCGGGTTCCGGGCGACGCCACGCTGAGCGCGTCGAGGCCGATGTCGAGTCGCTCGCCGCCGCACTCCAAGCGGGCGACCGGCCGGTCGGAACGTTGCGTCGCGTCGCCCGAGCAGCCCGCCGCAGCGCCGGCAGCTGATTCGCTCGACGGTCGTTCAGTTCGTGAGCGACTCGATCACCTCGCCATGGAGGAGACCGTTCGAACTGATCGCCGAGTCGTGTTCGTGAGTCGCCTCGCCGTGTCGATCGGTGAACCGGCCGCCAGCTGCCTCGACGATCGGGAGGATCGCCGCCAAGTCGTATGGCGCCACGCCGATCGCATCGACGGCGAGGTCCATCGCGCCCTCGGCGACGAGCATGTGCTGCCAGAAGTCGCCCATGCCGCGCGACCGCCGGGCTCGCTGTTGCAGGCCGATCAACGCGGGCGTGAGTCCGAGCGCATCCCAGCCCGAGCTGTGAGTGATCGACACCTGTGATTCGGCCAGCTCGGACACGGTCGACACCGACATCGGCCGCTCGACGCCGCGGGCGTTACGAACGTGAGCGCCGAGCCCGACCCCACCCCACCAGCGGAAACCGAGAGCGGGTGCCGACACGACACCCAACACGGGTCGCCCGGCGTCGAGCAGGCCGATGAGCGTGGCCCACACCGGGATGCCCCGGACGAAGCCCGACGTGCCGTCGATCGGATCGACCACCCAGCGCCGCTGCGCATCACCCGGGCCAGCGAGACCGTATTCCTCGCCGAACACGTCGTCGTCGGGAAACGCGGCCCTCAGGGCACGGACGATCTGGCGTTCCGCGTTGCGGTCGATCTCGCTCACCTCAGTCTGGTTCTGCTTCCAGTCGACCGTGAAGTCGCGCGCCTCGAAGTGGGGCAGCGTGTAGGTGTCGGCGGCATCGGCCACCGAATGCGCCACGGCGAGCGCAGCGTCGAGTTCGTTCGTCATCTCTGCGTCAGCGTGTGGGATCGAACTCGGGGCCGCGCTTCTCCTTCAGCGCAGCCAGACCTTCGGCAGCGTCGGGGCCGAGGAAGTTGAGCATCTCGTAGGCGAGCGATGCTTCGAAGGCGGGGAGCGCCTGCTGCAGCCAGTGGTTGAGTGCCCGCTTGGTGAAGCGCGTCGCTTCGAGCGGCCCGGCGGCGAGTTTGGTGGCGATGTCGAGCGCAGTCGGGACGACGTCGGTGGCCGGAACCGCCTTGGTGACGAGCCCGATCCGTTCGGCTTCGCGGCCGTCGAGGAAGTCGGCAGTCATGAGGTAGTACTTCGCCTTCGCCATGCCGCAGAGCAGCGGCCAGATGACGGCGGCGTGATCGCCCGCAGCGACACCGAGGCGAACATGGCCGTCGGTCAGGCGAGTGTCTTCGTCGATGATGCTGATGTCGGCGAGCAGCGCGACGGCGAGCCCGGCACCGACGGCGATCCCGTTGATGGCCGACACGATTGGGGTGTGGCAGTCGATCATCGTCCGGACGAGGTCGCCCGCCTCCTTCATCACCCGCATGGTCTGCGCGTAGTCGCCGACCTGCTGCGAGACCCACGACAGGTCGCCGCCGGCCGAGAACGCCTTGCCGGCGCCGGTGACCACGACGGCGCGGACCGTGTCGTCGTCGTCGATCGTCCGGAACACCCTCGACAACTGGAGGTGCATCGCTCCGTCGGTGGCGTTGAGCTTCTCGGGTGCGTCGAGGGTGATCAGCAGCACCCCGTCGGACGGCCGCTCGAATCGGAGGCTCGTGTACTCGTCGTACCTGCTGTCGTTCTGCTCACTCACGGCGCCGACTGTATGCGGCGAGCATCGAGCCGAACGGAGCGATCGTCAGATGCAGCGCCGTGTGTCGACGTCGCCAGCTGACGCATCGACACTGGCCAGCAAGTCACGGAGTTCCTCGTCGTCGGTCGCGAAACCGATGTTCGGTCGGCTCTTCGAGTTGGCGTAGACGATGCCGACCACCGCGCCCATCGGATCGATCACGGGGCCGCCGGAGTCACCGACGACGATGTCGGCATTCAACTCCATCCCCGTTCGGCGAACCTCCCGCTCGACGAAGATGTCTTCGATCGTGATGCCCAGTCGCCGTGTGATCGTCGCGTCGGCGCGGGTCACGCCAGCGTCGGGCTGCCAGCGGATCGTCGACGCTTCGCCGGCTGCCACACGACCGATCTCGAGCGGTGGTGCGTCGAGCGTCGGCACGGAGAGCGCAGCGAGATCGGCGTCGGGGTCGAAGGCGATGACGGCAGCATCGTGTTCGGTCCCGGCGACGTCGACCACGGTGACGGCCTCGGAGCCGGCGACGGTGTGCGCCACCGTGACGACGAGGCCGGGCTCGACGACCGCGACGCCCGAACCGAGCGAATCGGTGAGCCCGCATCCCGACGCTCGGATGCCCACCCCGCTCTCGACCGGGTCGCGGTCAGGAGCGGTCCCATCGGAGCTGTCATCGTCGGCCGTCGTTGCCGAGTCGTCAGCGGCGCAGCCTGCGAGCAGCGCGAGCGACGCGGCGACGGCGACCGAGCGGAGCACGCTCGTCAGCTTCGCGCGTCGAGCATGCGACCGTCGCCTGCCGCCGACTCGACAGCCAGCTCGAGGAGTTGCTGCACCCGAGCGCCCTCGGCCAGGTCTGGTCGGAGTGGTCCATAGACCTGTCGGCCAGACCGGACGGCGTCGACCCAGTCGCCGACCATGCGGTGCTCGACGCGGAACACGTCGCGGTACGTGTCGTGCACCCGATCTCGCCGGCTCGCACCCCAGATGTCGTCGGGAATCGGGACGATCGGTGCCGGACCGGTGTCGCCGGCCCGCAGGGCCCTCACCTCCTGCACGGTCGACCAGTCGTTGTAGGCGTACACCGTCCCGTCTGCGCCGTGGAGATCGAGGTGGTGGGTCTGGCCGAAGTCGGTGCCTTCCCAGCAGACGGCGCTGACTTGGAGGGTGCCCGTGGCACCGCTCTCGAACCTCACGTGCATCTGCGCCGAGTCCTCGGATCGTTCGTAGTCGCTGCCGTCGGGTCGAGGCTCGCGATCGATGAAGCGCGACGACGCGCAACCCAGCTCGACGACTTCGCCGAGCAGCCAGCGAGCGACATGCAGCCAGTGCGAGCCGAGGTCGCCGATCACTCCTGAGCCCGCCAGTTCGCTGTCGAATCGCCAGCTGTACTCACCGTCGCGGGCGAAGCCGGTGAAGTAGCGCATGTTGAGATGAAAGGGTCGTCCGACGAACCCGTCGTCGATCAGCCGACGCACATACTGGTTGGTCGGCATGTAGCGGTAGGTGAACGGCACGAGCGTGATCGCGCCGGTCTCCTCGGCGCGATCGGCCATGGCACGCGCTGCGGCGGTCGTGGTGGCGACCGGCTTCTCGCACAGCACGTGGAGCCCACGATCGAACGCTGTCATGGTGATCGGCTCGTGGCTGTCGTTCGAGGTGGCGACGATCACTGCGTCGAGCCGTTCGGGGTCGAGGAACTCGTCGACGGCGGTCGACACCCAGTCGATGTTCCAGGTCGCTGCGAGGTCACGGGCGGGGACCTTGCGTCGGCCGCACACGCCGGCGATCTCGACGTCGGGATGGCCGTCGAGCGCGGGCAGGTACATCGAGTCGGCCCACCAACTCGTTCCCAGCACTCCCACGCGCAGGGGACGATCGGAGACGGGATGGTCGGGGGTGCCGTTCATCACGTTCTCTTCGGTCGGTTCAGGCGCGTGGAGGTGCCGCGCTGTCGCGCACCACGAGATCGGGTTGGCGGATCACGCGCTTCGATTCCGTCCGGTTGTCGTTCACCCGCTCGAGCAGGAGTTCGAGTGCCGCCGCCCCCAAGTCGAAGGTCGGCTGATCGATGGTCGTCAACGCCAGGTGGGCCATCGCGGCGAGCGCAGTGTTGTCGAAGCCGACCAGCGACATGTCGTCAGGGATCGACAAGCCTCGGTCCATCAACACGTCGAAGGCGCCGACTGCCGAGAGGTCGTTGCCGGCAAAGATCGCTGTCGGTCGCTCCCCGCCGTCGAGCAATGCGTGCGCTGCCGCGGCCCCGCCGGCCTCGGTGAAGTCGCCGCGGGCGACTCGGATGTGAGCAGCGAGCCCATGGGCCCGCATGGCATCGGCGTAGCCCTGCGCACGTTCGGGCGCACCAGCGCTGTCGCCGCCGTCGATGTGGGCGATCTGCTGGTGTCCCAGCGACACGAGATGGTCGACGGCGAGCTTGGCGCCGATCGCATCGTCGACGTGGACGGTGTCGGCCTCGTCGAGTTCGTCGGTGCGACCGACCACCACCATCGGCGTCGTCTTGGCAGCTGTGCGGATGGTGTCGAGTCCGAGCGAGCCGGCCACGATGATGCCGTCGACGCGGAACTGGAGGAAGGTCTCGACCGCATCGGACTCGCCCTCGACGGAGTGTCGGCCGTTGCCGATCAGGATTCGCTGGCCGGCCTGCTCGGCAGCGTGCTCGACCCCGTCGGTCACCTCGGCGAAGAACACGTTGTGAAGGTCGTTGAGCACGAGTCCGATCGTGTTCGTCCGCCGCGACGCCAGGTTGCGAGCGAGCACGTTCGGGCGGTAGCCGAGTTCGTCGGCGGCCTCCAGCACGCGCTGGCGTCGGTGCTCGCTGACGTTGGGCGCGTTGCGCATCACCAACGACACGAGCGCAGGCGACACGCCAGCGCGCTCGGCCACCTGCTGCATCGTGGGCTGCCCCATGTCCTCGTCCTCATCTTCTTCCGCCCCGTGGCCGTGTCGCCACTTCACGAGACGACCGTGTTGCCACTTCACGAGACGGCTGGGCCGCCACGTCGCAAGAGCTTCACAAGTTCTCCTTGACACCGGCCCCTCCCGATGCCATCTTGAACCCTAATTGTTAGAGCGCTCTAATGGCGTCGTCAAGGTCTGTGCTTCCCAGAACGGGTTGATCGGACCGCCCTGATGCCACGCCGTCGAGGGGACGGTGGCGCTGAGTTCACACATCACATTCCTGAGGGGGAGCACTTGAGCGCCGATGCTTGCCACTTCACGTCCCGGCTCGCCGGGGCGCCCATCTCGTGGGGTGTCTGCGAGGTGCCCGGATGGGGCGTCGAGCTTGCTCCTCGGCGTGTGCTGAGTGAGATGCAGCAGCTCGGTTTGCGTGCGACCGAACTCGGATCCGACGGCTATCTCCCCGCTGATCCCGCCGAACTGAAGGACCTGTGCGCCGAGTATGGCCTCACGATGATCGGTGGTTTCGTCCCGCTGGTCGTGCACGAGTCGTCGGAGCGTGAGCGCACGCTCGAGCAGGCGGGTCGAGTGGCGCAGATGATGTCGGCCGCCGGCGGCACCATGTTCGTCACATCGGCAGTCGCCTCGTGGGACTGGGGCCCGCGCGGCGAACTCGACGCCGCCGAGTGGCGCTACGCCGCCGAGACCTTGGCAATGCTCGACGAGGTCGTCGGCGCCTACGGGATGACCCAAGCGGTGCACCCTCACCTCCAGACGATGATCGAGACCCGCTACGACGTCGAGTCGTTGCTCGAAGCTTCCGACGTCGGGTGGACCTTCGACATGGGCCACCTGCTGATCGGCGGCACCGACCCGCTCGAGTTCCTCGATGCCGCCTTCGATCGGATTCGCCACGTGCACCTGAAAGATGTCGCGATGGACATCGCGCAGCACGTCTTCACCGGCGAGCAGTCGATCATGGAAGGTGTGCAGTCGGGGATGTTCACGAATCTCGGCCGTGGGGATGTTCCGGTGGCCGAGATCGTGCGCCGACTCGAAGATCGCGGCTACAGCCAGTGGTACGTGATCGAACAAGACGCTGCCATCACCGACGGCATGCCCGCCGACGGTGATGGCCCACTTCTCGATGTTCTCGCGAGCATCGAGTTCCTCAGGGGGATCGAGACACCTGTCTCGGCGTGAGGATTCAGACCCAACAACCACCCGATGAGGGGGAGACAATGACCAAGACCAAGAAGCTGCTGGCAACGCTGCCCGCTGCCGCGCTGATCTTCGCAGCGTGTGGCAGCGACAGCGACGACAGCGCCGACGAGGCTCCTGCCGAAGACGACGGCGGCGACGCCGAAGAGCCGGCTGAAGATGACGGCGGCGACGCTGACGAGCCGGCTGAAGACGACGGTGGCGACGATGCCGCTGAGGAGCCCGCCGAAGAGGTCGACCAGACCCAGTCGGGTGACCTCACCTTCCACGTCATCACCCACTCCGACGACGGCCCGTTCTGGTCGGTCGTTCAGCGTGGCGCCGAAGCTGCCGCCGCCGACCTCGGTGTCGAGGTCGTCTGGGTTCCCGGCAACAACGACGCACAGGTGATGGTGCAGGGCATCGAGGCCGCACTGGCTGAGGGCACCGACGGCATCGCCGCATCGTTGCCCGACCCGGCAGCGCTCGTCGGCCCGCTCCAGGGTGCGGTCGGCGGCGGTACGCCGGTGATCACGCTCAACTCGGGCTCGAACGACTACCAGGAGATCGGCGCGCTGACCCACGTGGGTCAGAGCGAGGATGTCGCTGGCGCCGGTGCTGGCCTCCGCTTCAACGAGGCGGGTGCCACCAAGGTCCTCTGCGCCCAGCAGGAGCAGGGCAACGTCGGCCTGACCGAGCGCTGCGCAGGTCTCGAAGAGACCTTCGAGGGTGAAGTCGTGACCGAGTTCATGGGTCTCGACGCCGACACCACCGAGCAGCAGAACACCATCAACGCCACGCTCGCTGCCGATGCTGACATCGACGGCGTCCTCGGCGTCGGCCCGGTCATCACCATGTCGGCCCTCCGCGCGGCTGACGACCTCGGCCGTGACATGATCATCGGTGGCTTCGACCTGACGCCGGAGCTCCTCGGCGCCATCGAGGCCGGCGACGTCGCCTTCACCGTCGACCAGCAGCAGTACCTGCAGGGCTACATCCCCGTCCTGCTCCTGTACTTGAACGTCACCAACCAGAACACCCTGGGTGGCGGCCTGCCGGTGCTCACGGGCCCCGGCTTCGTGACCCCGGAGAATGCTGCCGATGTGCTCGCGCTGAGCGAGCAGGGCACCCGCTGATCTGATCAGCACATCCGGTCGACACGTCGGTGATGCGCCGCTGAGTCGACCAACCATCTGACAGACGGGGCGAGGCCTCACGCCTGGCCTCGCCCCGTCTGACAGATTTCCGTTCCGCCGCCAGCTTGCGCGGCTTCCGCTACGTCCACAATCCGGGGGGATCTTGTGAACGCCGAGCAATCTGCTCCTGCGTCGACCGAAGCTGCGCCAGCCGCCGCTCCAGATGCGACCGACGAACGCCTCGCGTATCGGTCGGTCTTCCAACGACTCTTCGTCCGACCCGAGGTCGGCGCCATGATCGGCGCGATCGGGATCTGGACCTTCTTCTGGGCGGTCTCCGAGACCTTTGGAACCGCCGGCCAGACCTTCGGCTGGCTCGACACCACCGCACAGATCGGCACGATGGCCGTCGCCGTCTCGATGCTCATGATCGGTGGTGAGTTCGACCTCTCGTCGGGTGCCATGACCGGCGCCATGGGCATCTTGATCATCTTGATGGTCAAGGAGACGGGTGAACTCGGCGGGCTCGGTCTGCCGCTGGCGATCGCCATTCCGCTCTCGCTCGCCGTCGCCCTGGGCATCGGGTACATGAACGGCACGATGGTGGAGAAGACGGGGCAACCGAGCTTCATCATCACGCTCGCCACGTTCTTCGCCCTGATCGGCTTGAAGCTCGGTCTCACCAAGCGGTTCGTCGGTCAGATCCAGGCCGGTACCACCGACGAGGCCTCCGACTACGACTTCTTCCGCCCGATCTTCGCGGCCGAGTGGGAGCGCACCGAGCACCAGTTCGAGCTGCGCGACACCTTCTTCATCATCCTGGTCAGCCTCGGGCTGACCCTCATCGCACTCGCCTGCTACGAGTTGTGGTTCCGCCGGCGCGAGCAGATGGTCTCGGCCGGTCTCGTCCAGTTCGCGATCGGTGCGGCGATTGCCGCCGGTGGCGGCATAGCGCTCCACCCGACCGACGGCAATGCGATCAACGCCGTGCTCGCGATCGTCATCGCCGTCGGCGTCATCGTCGCGAGCGACGGTTGGTGCCGTTGGCGCTACGAGGCGGTCGCCGATCGAGGCGCCATTGAGATCGGCGGCGAACTCGGCCGGCGGTTCGGTCTCGGCCTCGGGCTCATCGTGATCGGTTCGGCCATCGGCATGATCATCGATTCGTCATCGGAGAACGAGATCATCTTCCCGTTCACCACGCAGGGCGTGCGAGCCATCCTGTTCGTCGGCATCGCCGGCGCCGGCCTCGTCATCTTGGCCATGGCATCGCAGGCAGCGCTGTCGGTCAACCCGGCCACCAAGATGGCGGCCACGTTGGTGCTCGCCCTCGGGGTGTTCCTCATCGCCGGCTTCGTCTTCCTCGACTCCGAAGCGCAGAAGTTCCGGGCGTCGCTGTTCTCCGTCTTCCTCGGGGTCGGCGTCCTGCTCATTGCCTGGGCGAACGTGTCGTCCCGCTACGTCGAACGTCGCTCGGTGTCGTCGGCGCCCGACAAGCTCGGCAATCGGATGCTGCTCGGCGGCGTGCTCGCCGTGTTCGTGGGCATCGCGATCCGCATGTTCTTCACCCTCCAGTCCGAGATCGATGCTGGCATCACGCCGGGCAAAACCTCGATCCGCCTCTTCTGGTTCGCGCTGTTCACGGCGATCATGGTGTGGGTCCTCGCCCGCACCCGGTTCGGCTCGTGGGTGTTCGCCGTCGGTGGCAACAAGGAAGCGGCACGCCAGGTCGGTGTGCCGGCGGCCCGAACGAAGAAGCGGCTGTTCATGCTCGTGTCGTTCGCCGCGTGGCTCGTCGGCCTGCTCATCGCCTTCCGCATCAACTCGATCCAGTCGAACGTCGGTGACGGTGAGGAGTTCCGCTACATCATCGCGGCCGTCGTGGGCGGCACGCTGCTGACCGGCGGCTACGGCACCGCCATGGGTGGCGCGATCGGGGCGAGCATCCTCGCCATGCCGGTCGCCGGCATCGCCGCAGCCCGTTGGAACACCGACTGGCGCTTCCTGCTCGTCGGCGTGATCTTGTTCCTCGCCGTGGTGTCGAACAAGTACATCCGTACGCGAGCCGAGGGGCTGCGGAGATGAACGTGCAGCAACCCGATTCCGTCGTGACCCACATCGAACGAGAGGCCCATCGCCATGGCTGAGCACCTGCTCGAACTCGACAACATCTCGAAGTACTACGGCAACATCATCGCCCTCCGCGGCGTCAGCACGTTCGTGAACGCCGGAGAGGTCACCTGCGTGCTCGGTGACAATGGTGCCGGCAAGTCGACCTTCATCAAGATCCTCGCCGGCGTGCACCAACAGTCCGAGGGGTCGATCAAGATGAACGGTGAGGAGGTCATGTTCGACTCGCCTCGTGACGCGCTGGGCTCGGGAATCGCCACGGTGTACCAGGACCTCGCGATGGTCCCGCTCATGTCGGTGTGGCGGAACTTCTGGCTCGGCTCCGAGCCGACCAAGAACCTCGGACCGCTGAAGTGGATCGACGAGGCGAAGGCGAAGCGGATCGCGAAGGAGGAGATGGCCAAGATGGGCATCGACATCCGCGACACCGAGCAGCCGGTCGGCACGCTGTCGGGTGGTGAGCGCCAGTCCGTCGCCATCGCACGCGCCGGGTACTTCGGCGCAAAGGTGCTGATCCTCGACGAGCCCACGTCGGCGCTCGGCGTGAAGCAGTCGGGGGTCGTGCTGAAGCGCATCGTCGAGGCCCGCAACCAAGGCCTCGCGGTGATCTTCATCACCCACAACCCGCGGCACGCCTACCCGGTCGGCAACCGCTTCCTCATCCTCAACCGTGGACAGTCGATGGGCTCGTTCGCCAAGGACGAGATCACCATCGACGAGCTCACCCAGAAGATGGCCGGCGGGTCCGAACTGCAAGAGCTCGAAGCCGAACTGCGCGAGGCGATCGGCGGCGGCTGAGCTGGCCACGTCACGTCTCCACCGACCCCGAACCGAGTCCCACGATGGCATCACCTGACACGCGCACGCCCTTCGACCTGTCGGAGTTGGAGATTCTCACCTTCGGCCGCTCGTCGGTCGACCTGTACCCCGAGCAGCACGAGGTGCCGCTCGCCGACGTCCAGACCTTCCGGAAGTCGATCGGTGGCAGCCCGACGAACGTGGCCGTCGCTGCGGCTCGGCTCGGCCGCCGTGCCGCGGTCATCAACCGCGTCGGTGACGACGCATTCGGTGCCTTCGTCCGCCAGGGACTGCGCGAGTTCGGTGTGCACGATGCATTCGTGTCGACCGATCCCGAGCTCCTCACCCCGGTCGTGTTCTGCGAGCTGAAGCCGGTCGAGGAGCCGTCGCTGTTCTTCTACCGCCAGCCGCGTGGACCTGAGATGGCGATCACCCCAGACGACCTTCCCCTCGACGTGGTGCGATCGGCTCCGCTGTTCTGGCTGGCCGGATCGCGGTTCGCCGAGGAGCCGAGCCGGAGCGCCGCGATGGCAGCCCTCGAGGCTCGCGGCCGCACGGCCCACACGGTGGTCGACCTCGACTATCGCCCGATGTTCTGGGAGTCGCCCGGGCAGGCGACCGAGTTCATCTCGCCGGCCATCGACCACTGCACCGTGGCCGTCGGCAACCGTGACGAGTGCGAGATCGCCGTTGGTACCCGAGTGCCCGACGAGGCGGTCGACCGTCTGCTCGAACGTGGCGTCGAGCTGGCGATCGTGAAGCAGGGTGGCGACGGCGTGCTCGTCGCCACCGCCGACAGTCGCACGGTCATCGAACCGATCCCCGTCCCTGTCGTGTGCGGGCTCGGCGCCGGCGACGCGTTCGGCGGCTCGCTCGCCCACGGTCTGCTCGCAGGGTGGGACCCCGCCGAGATCGTGCGCCGCGCCAACGCGGCCGGTGCGATCGTCGCTGGCCGACTCATGTGCTCCGACGAGATGCCGACTCCACCCGAGATCGATCACCTCCTCTCCACTGGCGAGGTGCCCCCTCGCCCCGATCTGGTCGACGCCGATGGTCGAGGAGGGTCCTGATGAGCGAGATCATCACCGATGAGCGCTGGTCTGAACTGCTCGAGACCCGCGCCACTGATCCGGGCGCCGTGGCCTCGGCGCTCACCGCCCGAACGAGTCGACCGCTCCTCGCCGGCGACGGCGCCACCTTCATCATCGCCATCGACCACCCGGCGCGCGGGATGGTCGGCGTGTCGGGCCAGCCGTTCGTCATGGCGAACCGGCGCGACGTGCTTGAACGAACGATGACGGCCCTCGCCGACCCCGGTGTCGACGGTGTGATGGCCACACCCGACATCCTCGACGAACTCGCATTGCTCGGAGCACTCGACGGCAAGGTCGCCGTCGGCTCGATCAACCGCGGTGGCCTCGTGGGTTCGGCGTGGGAACTCGACGATCAGCGCACAGCGCACACGGTGCAGGCGATCGTCGAGCAGGGCCTCGACGGCGGCAAGATGCTGCTACGCATCGATCTCAACGACAAGCGTTCGAAGCGCACCATCGAGGCATGCGCCGACTGGGTGACCGAGCTCGCCGACCAGCAGCTGATGGCGATGGTCGAGCCGCTCCCGTACACCCGTCGTGACGGCAAGGCCGTGCTCGACGACAGCGACGACGCACTCGTCCGTTGCGTGGGCATCGCCAACGCCCTCGGCGCCAGCTCGGCCTACACCTGGCTGAAGCTGCCCGCGACTGCCGCCATCGAGCGGGTCATGGCGGCCACCTCGCTGCCCGGCCTCATCCTCGGTGGTGCCCCCGGGCCCGACCCCGACACGGCCTTCGACGAGTGGCGTCGTGCCATGGCCGTGCCAAACGTCCGCGGCCTCATCGTCGGTCGCTCGCTGCTGTATCCCCCCGACGGTGACGTTGCGTCTGCGGTCCGTACCGCAGCCCAGATCGTGCACCCCCAGATCTCAGGAGACCACTCATGACTCGCCGTCGCATCGGCATCGCTGTTATCGGCTTCGGGTGGATGGGTCAGGCCCACACCCGTTCGTGCCTGCGTATTCCGACCCTCTTTCCCGAGCGTGACTACGACCCCGAGCTCGTCGTTCTGAGCGACAACGTGCAGGATCGACTCGACGAGGGTGTTGCTTCGTTCGGGTTCCGTGAGGGCACCACCGACTGGCGTCAAGCGGTCGAGCACCCCGACGTCGACGTGGTCTACGTGTGCGCGCCCAACATGCTCCACGAGCCGCTGGCCATCGCTGCGGCCGAGGCAGGTAAGCACGTGTTCTGCGAGAAACCGGTCGGCGGCACGCCCGAGCAGACCGTGCGGATCGAGGCAGCCTCGCGTGCGGCCGGCGTGATCACCGGGGTCGGATATAACTACCGGTGGGCGCCGCTCGTGCAATACACGAAGCAGCTGATCGACTCGGGTGAACTCGGTGAGATCACGAACTACCGGGGTCAGTTTTTCTCGATGTACGGCGCCGACCCGATGGGGCTCTTGTCGTGGCGCTTCCAACTCGACGGCGCAGGGCACGGGGTGTCGTCCGACATCCTCAGTCACGCGATCGACCTGGCCCACATGCTCGTCGGCCCGATCGAGAAGGTGGTGGGCACCGGCCACACGTTCATCACCGAGCGCCCTCTGCCCAAGGAGGGCGGCACCCACTACGACATGGGATCGCCCGACGATCCGACGGGTCCCGTCGAGAACGAGGACTACTTCGGCTGCATGGTGAAGTTCACAAATGGAGCCCAGGGTGTGTTCGAGTCGAGCCGGGCGATCGTCGGCCCCGAGTCGCAGTGTGCGTTCCAGGTGTACGGCACCAAGGGGTCGGCCATGTGGAACCTCGAGACGATGAACCAACTCGAGCTGTTCCGCACCGACGGCACGGCTCGCGGTTACACGACGGTCAACGCGGGCGATCGGTACCCGTACCACGGCCACTTCGTGCCGGGTGATGCCAACTCGATCGGGTACGAGGATCTGAAGGTCATCGAGAACTACGAGTTCTTGTCGTCGGTCGCCGCCGACCGGCAGCACACGCCCGGCTTCGCCGAGGCGATCGACTACGTGAGCGTGCAGGCAGCCCTGCTCGAGTCGTGGCAGAGCGAGAAGTGGGAGCCGGTCACGAGACTGGCCTGAGCGTTACAGCTGGTGGCAGACACCAGCTGTAACGGAGAACGGAGAGATTGATGGGAACGCATCGGATGACGGTCGCTCGGGCGATCGTGCAGCACCTGGTCGCACAGCGCACCGAACTCGGCGACGGCTCAGAGGCGCAGCTCTTCCCGGGTGTGTTCGGGATCTTCGGTCATGGCAACGTGACCAGCCTCGGGCACGCCCTCGAAGAGGTGAACGACGTGCTGCCCACCTGGCGTGGCCAGAACGAGCAAGGCATGGCGCTCGCTGCCACCGCTTACAACAAGGCGGTGCGGCGCCGCCAGATCATGGCGGCCACCTCGTCGATCGGCCCGGGCGCCACCAACATGGTGACCGCCGCCGGCGTGGCGCACTCGAACCGGATCCCACTCCTGCTCCTGTCGGGCGACACCTTCGTCACCCGCACCCCCGACCCGGTGCTGCAGCAGGTCGAGCACTTCGGTGAGCCGTCGACCACGGTCAACGACTCGTTCCGATCCGTCACCCGTTACTGGGATCGCATCACGCACCCCGATCAGATCCTCACGTCACTGCCCGCGGCGATCGACACCATGCTCGACCCGGCCGACTGCGGCCCGGCATTCTTCGGACTGCCGCAAGACGTGCAGGCGATGGCGTTCGAGGTCCCCGACGAGTTCCTCCTGCCGAAGCTGCATCGCATCCGTCGTCAGCGTCCCGATCGGAACGAGTTGGCCCGAGCGGCAGAGGTCTTGCGCAGCGCGAAGCGTCCGCTGATCCTCGCCGGTGGCGGCGTGCACTACTCGTTCGCCGAGGCGGCGTTGGTCGCGTTCGCCGAGCAGCACGGCGTGCCGGTCACCGAGTCGGTGGCGGGCAAGGCGTCGATGGTCGCATCGCATCCGCTCTACGTCGGGCCGATCGGCGTCACCGGTTCGGAGGGGGCGAACGCGCTCGCAGCCGAAGCCGATGTGGTGCTCGCCGTCGGCAGCCGCCTCGAAGACTTCACCACGGGTTCATGGACCGTGTTCGAGAACCCGGACGTGCAGATCATCGGGCTCAACGCCGCTCGGTTCGACGCCCAGAAGCGTCGCTCGACACCGCTCGTGTGCGATGCCCGTGCGGGCCTCGAAGAGCTCACCGTGGCAGCAGGCAACTGGACTGCCGACGAAGCCTGGCGCGAGCAGGCCACCACTCTGCGCGCCGGCTACCACACCTACATCGACAAGATCGCCGCGCCCACCGACGCCGGTGATCCGGGCAAGGAGCCGGTTACCTACGCGCAGGTCGTGGGTGTCGTCGACCGCAACAAGCGGCCCGGCGACTACGCGCTTGCCGCCGCCGGTGGCTTCCCCGGCGAGGTCAACAACGGATGGCGTCAGAGCGAGATCAACAGCTTCGACTGCGAGTACGGCTACTCGTGCATGGGGTACGAGATCGCAGGGGGCTGGGGCGCAAAGATGGCCCGCCCTGACGGCGAGGTCATCGTCTTCGTCGGTGACGGCTCGACGATGATGATGAACTCCGACCTGTATTCGTCGGTCGTGTCAGGCCACAAGATGATCGTGATCATCTGCGACAACGGTGGCTTCGCCGTCATCAACCGTCTCCAGGTCAACCAGGGTGGTGTGCCGTTCAACAATCTGCTCGACGACTGCAATGGGCCCAACACCGAGGTGCGCGTCGACTTCGAACTGCTGGCCAAGGCGCAGGGATGTCACGCCGAAACGGTCACCACGGTTCCCGAGTTGGAGGCGGCGCTCGAGCGGGCGCGAGCGTCTGACCGGACCTATGTGATCGCGCTCCAGACCCATCAGTACGAGTGGACCGAGGGTGGCTGCTACTGGGAGGTCGGCGTGCCCGAGGTGTCGCCGCGGGTCGAGGTCGAAGCCGCCCACGCCGAGGTCGTCGCCGGAAAGGTCGGACAGCGCCGCGCCTGATCGGGCAGTCCCACTGCCCGAGGCGACGACGCCTGCCGAGGACCACCATGGGGAGCTTCACCACGTTGCTCACCGGTCCACCGCCGGCGCGCGACTACACGGTCGCGGGCCCCGAGGCCGCCCGAGCTGAGGAGCGCGGGCTGGTCGATGGTGAGTGGTTCGTGCCACCGATCGCCCCCGATCGTCTCCGCGTGCTGTCGCAACGGCAGATGCATCGACCGGTTCTCGACCTGGTGCTGTGGGCGGTGTTGCTCATCGGCGCCGGCGCAGCTGCCGCAGTGCTGGCCACGCAGGTGGGCTGGCTCGCCGCACTGCCGGTGTTCGTCGTGTACTGGGCGCTCTATGGTGGAGCGTGCGATGCGCGCTGGCACGAGTTCGGCCATGGCACGGCCACACCGTCGACGACGCTGAACGACGCCGTGTACTGGGTGGCGTCGTTCCAGGCCCTGCGCAACCCGACCGCTTGGCGATGGTCGCACTTCCGCCATCACTCCGACACGATCATCGTGGGGCGTGATCCCGAGATCCAGGTCGGTCGGCCGGGCACGATCCGACGCCTCGCCCTCAACTACACGGGCGTCTACAACGGGGTGCCCGCACTCATCACCCTCGTGAAGCAGGCCGCCGGTCGGCTGGGGCCAGAACTCGTCGACTACGTACCGGCCGACCAGCGACGCGCCGTGGTCCGAGACGCTCGGTTCTCGGTCGGGCTGCATGTGTGGATCGTCGCTGTCGCGCTGGCGACGGGGTCGGTGCTGCCGGTGTTGCTCGTTGGCGCGATCCCCTCGATGCTCGGCGCCTGGCTGATGGTGTTCTTCGGCGCGACGCAGCACCTCGGGCTGGCTGAAGACGTGCTCGATCACCGAGCCTCGACACGGACCGTGTTGACCAACCCGGTGTTCCGGTTCCTCTACCTGAACATGAACTATCACGTCGAACACCACGTGTTCCCGACGGTCCCCTACTACCAACTGCCCGCGTTGCACCGCGAGGTCGCATCGTCGTTCCCGCCGCCCACCCTCGGGATGCACCGGGCCTACGTCGAGGTGTGGCGATCGATCCGAGCCCAGCGAACGGATCTGCTCGACGTGGTGCCCGACCGACCCATTCCCGACGTGGCGGCATTGCCACTCAACACTGCGGCCGTCGGCTGGTCGAGGCCGGATGGCGCCGCCGACCTCGGCCCACTCGATCGATTCACGCCGGGCGAACTCAGCCGAGTCGACGTCGCCGACCAGACGTTCGTGGTCGCGCGGCTGAACGGAGCTGAGCAGCGCGACCTCGAACTCTGTGTCCTCGACGGCCTGTGCACGCATGGCAACGCCCACCTCGCCGACGGTGAGCTGGTCGTCGACGGTGATCAGATGCTCGTCGAGTGCCCGAAGCACCTGGGCCGCTTCGACGTGCACACCGGTGCGCCGTGCAGCCGTCCGGTCAGCGTGGCGGTTCGACGCCACGACGTGACCATCGAGTCCGGCCATGTCATCGTCCGAGCTGTGACCCCTCTTTCCGATCTCACTTCGACGTCCCAGGAGACCTCATGACCCACGATTCATCCGCCCAGTCATCACCCGTGCGGTTCGCCGTCCTCGGCTGCGGTCGTATCGGGCGGATGCACGCCGAAATGCTCGCTCGCCGAGTCGCTGGCTCGTCGGTCAGCGTCGTGTTCGACGTGGTGGCCGCAGCGACCGACTCGCTCGCCGCCGAACTCGGTTGCCGAGCGGCCGACTCGCTCGAAGCAGCAGTTGCAGCCGACGACGTCGATGCGGTGGCGATCTGTACGAGCACCGACACCCACGTCGAGGCGATGGTCGCCGCCGCCGGGGCGGGTAAGCACGTGTTCTGCGAGAAGCCGATCTCCCTGTCGGTCGCCGAGGTCGATCGCGGGCTGGGTGCGGTCGCCGCGGCTGGCGTGAAGCTGCAGATCGGATTCAACCGTCGTTACGACCCGAGCCACAAGGCGGTTGCCGACTCCGTCGCGCACGGCGCGGTCGGCGAGGTGCACCTGTGCAACATCACCAGCCGTGACCCCGGCCCACCGCCGATCGAGTACATCGCCTCATCGGGTGGGATGTTCAACGACATGACAATCCACGACTTCGACATGGCCCGGTACGTCACCGGGTCGGAGGTGGTCGAGGTGTTCGCTCGCGGTGCCAACCGGGTCGATCCGGCGATCGGCGAGGCCGGCGACATCGACACCGCCGTCGTGCTGCTCACCCACGATTCGGGAGCGATCACCACGATCGACAACAGCCGCGAGGCGACCTACGGCTACGACCAGCGCGTCGAGGCGTTCGGTGCGAACGGCATGGCGAGCTCGGCCAACCATCACGAGTTCAACGCGGTGCTCGCCACCGGCGACGGTTACCGCCAGCCCCGGCTGCAAGACTTCTTCCTCGAGCGCTACGCCCAGTCGTACCTCGACCAGTGGGCGGCGTTCGTCGCCTACGTCAACGGACCCGCCGACGCACCGAGTCCCGCCTCGGGTGCCGACGGCCGGGCTCCGCTCGTCATCGGCAAAGCCGCCCTCCGGTCGATGAACGAGAACCGCCCCGTCAGCATCGCCGAGATCGAAGAAGCTGAGTGAGATGCGTGAAGCACGACCTCAACCAGAACGAGGAGCGCAGTCATGAGCGACAACCCAGATCCGTACGCATCGAGTGGTCACCAAGCCGAGATCAAGCGTGACGCCGACGGCAACCCGCTGTCGCACTCGGGGTTCTCGATGCGGCACGCCTCCCCGGTTGGTCCGATGCACGAGACCGACATGGCGCACCACCGTCAACGCACGCCCGAGGGCACGGTCCGGCTCGACGTGACCCCCGCCGACGCTGGTTGGGACTTCCTGTCGTTCTCGGTCGTCGAACTCGATCCGGGCGACACCCACACGGCCCGGCTCGACGATCAGGAGACGGCAATCGTGCCGCTCGGCGGGCGAGGCACCGTGACCGCCGGCGACCAGACGTTCGAGCTGTCGCGCTCATCCATGTTCACCGAGATGCCCCACGTGGTCTACGCCCCGCCCGGCACGCCCATCTCCGTGCAGGCCGCCGCCGACAGCGACTTCGAGTTCTCGATCGGGTCGGCTCCGGCCGTGGGCAAGTATCCGATACGGCTGTTCCGGCCGGACGAGATGCGCCAGGAGATCCGCGGTGGCGGCACGGCGTACCGTCAGGTGCACCACATCCTGTCGGCTCCGATGCCCGCCGAGCGGCTGGTGCTCTACGAGGTCTACGTGCCTCGTGGAACGTGGGCCGGTTGGGCGCCACACCGCCACGACGGCCGTGACGGTTCGCCGTATCTGGAGGAGGTCTACTACTTCAAGTTCGACCGGCCCGAGGGCTTCGTCGTGCAGCGCAACTGGGCGCCAGAAGACGGCTTCGACGAGATGTTCGCTGCCTACGACGGCGAGGCCGTGTTGGTGACGAAGGGCTACCACTCGTCGGTGGCGTGCCCGAGCGGCAACATGATGTTCCTCAACTACCTCGCCGGTGAGCTGCTCGACGACGAGCGCATCACGCCGCCGTGCTTCCACGCCGAGCACACCTGGATCCAAGACGACTGGTCGAAGGGCGAGTGGACGCTCCCGGTCATACCGCTCAACGACATGTCTCAGTCGGACTCGTGATGGCGACCAATGGCGCTTGCTGACCTCTGTGACTCGCGGGGCAAGTTCTCGATTCTTGCGATCGACCACCGCGACTCGTTGCGGGCGTTCCTCCGCCCTGACGACCCCGACTCGCTGAGCGCAGCTGAGATCACCGCCCTCAAGGCCGAGCTGATCGACGGCGTCGCCGACATGGCGAGCGGCGTCATGCTCGAACCCGAGTATTCGATCCCGCAGCTGGTCGGGGCGCTGCCGTCTGGCGTCGCGTTCCTGGCCGCGCTCGAGTCGCAGGGCTACCTGTCCGATCCCGAGGCGTCGCCGACGACCATGCTCGACGGTTGGTCGGTCGAACAGGCCAAGGCGTCGGGTGCGGCCTCGGCCAAGTTGCTCCTGCCGTATCGCCCCGACCGGGTGGAGCACGCACAGCTCCAGGAAGCGGTCGCCCGCGACATCACGGCCGCCTGTCAGGCGATCGACTTCCCGATCGCTCTCGAGCCGCTGTTCTACGGCCTTGCGCCCGATGACGATCGAGTTGCCCTCGTGGTCGAGACCGCCGAGCGGTTCGCTGCGATCGGCCCCGACCTCCTCAAGCTGCCGTACCCCGGCTCGGAGTCGGGCTGTGACGGGGTCACTGCGGCCGCACAGTCGGGCGGACCGAACGGCCCGGTGCCGTGGGCGATGCTGTCGGGCGGTGGCTCGTTCGACGACTTCGCCGAGACGTTCGCCGTCGCCGCCACCGCTGGCTGCTCGGGCTTCATGGTCGGCCGCGCCCTGTGGGGCGAATGGGCCCGCGCCACTCCAGCCGAACGCCCCCGCGTCATGAACGAAACGGTCTGCCCCCGCTTCGAAGACCTCGTCGCTATCACCGTCAACACCTGAACGCCTCTCCGTTCGGTTCGTTGCGGAACACGCGACAGAGCGAACGGAGAACGGAATCAGGCGAGGTGTTTGAGGAGGACGTCGAGGGATTGACGTTCGTCGAGGGCGCGGTGGACGTGGTCGATCGGGGCCGGTGGGTGAAGCCCATCGGTCGGCTGGTCGATGTCGAGGTCAAGCGGGGCGTAGTAGCCCTCCGCCGCTGCCGCCACCGACCGGTCGATGTCGCGGCGATCGGCGCCGGCGGCGACCCGATCGAGCCACACCGGATACAACGCCTCGACCATGGCCCGTCGATCGACGTACTCGAGTGTGCGGCCCATCGCGGTGCCGACCTGGAGGAGGTTGGCGATACGGCGCACGTCGGCGGTGAGGTTCGTCCCCGCGCCGTGGAACAGCGCCGGGTTGAAGAACACGGCATCACCGGTGCGCAGCGGCACCTGCACGTGGTGGTCGGCGAAGTACTTCTTGAACTCGGGGAGCCACCAGGCGAGGTAGCCGAGTTCGTACTTGTGTGAGTGGGGCAGGTACATCGTCGGCCCCGACTCGACTGGCATGTCGCAGTGTGCGATCGCACCCTGCAGCGTCATCATGGGCGACAGTCGATGCACGTGCGCCGGGAAGCGCTCGGCCTCGTCGACGGTCATGAAACCGAGGTGGTAGTCGCGGTGAGGCTCCTGTGCCTGGCCGCCGGGGTTGACCACGTTGACCTGGGACGTGATCTGGTAGCCGGGCCCGAGCCACGCGGTGCTCGCCCAGGCGATGACATCGTTGGCGTAGTAGTCGTAGAACACCTCGGGGGAGTGGGCGGCCAGCTTCTGGAGCGCGTTCCAGATCCGATCGTTGGCCCCGGCCTTCGCGAAGTGATCGCCCGCCGCCGTGCCTGCTGCGCGCTGTTGCTCGATGATGGCGAAGAATGCCTCGTTGGCGGTTTCGACCACCTGGGGGTCGACCGCACCCTCGAACACAGCGATGCCAGGTCCGCTGTGGAACACATCGGCCAACTCGGCGAGCAACGCCCGCATCGTTCGCTCGTCGTCGACCGTGCGGCGTAGCGCCTCGGAGTCGTAGACGACCGCGCCGTGATCGATCCGGTCGGCGAAGGGATACGAGCTGATCGATGTGGCTGCTGCCCCTGACTCGACCAGTTCGACGAACTCGTCGATCGAGCAGTCGGCAGCGCTCAGTCGTGCGACGTTCATGCTCGCGATCGTACGACGATCAGCGATGGCGAGGCGAGCGCCGTGTGCTCGGAATGCTCAGGCGAGAGCGGCGGCGACGACGCCGTCGGCGTCGAGGCCGGCGCGGCTCAGGATGTTGGCCGGCTTCGGGTCGTGGGGGAGGAACTTGGTGGGTAAGCCGAGCACCTCGACCGGCACCGATGGGTCGATCTGGGCGATCTGGCCCGCGGCGGTCATGCCGATACCGCCATCACGGATGCCGTCTTCGATCGTGATCACCCGCTGGTGCTCCGCAGCGGCGGCGATCATGTCGGGATCGAGCGGTGCACACGAACGCGCGTCCCACACGGTGACCTGGCGGCCCTTCTCGGCCAACTGGTCGGCGGCCTGTTCGGCGACCTCGAGCATCTTGCCGATGGCGATGATGCCGATCGCCCCCGAAGGTTCGTCGGCGGCCCGCTCGACACGGGCGGCGAGCCCGGAGCCCACCTCGTGGTCGGTGACCTGGCGGGCCTTACCGCGCGGGTACCGGATGACGACGGGGCCCTCGTCGGCGAGCCCGACGGCGTCGTGGAGCATCTGCTGGAGCTCTTGCGCCGACGATGGCACGAGCATGCGCATGCCCGGCACCTTCGACAGGAGCGCCATGTCGTAGACGCCGTGATGGCTCGACCCATCGGGGCCGGTGACGCCGGCTCGGTCGAGGCAGAAGATGACGCCGAGCCGGTGCATGGCCACGTCGTAGACGACCTGGTCCCACGCCCGGTTCATGAAGGTGGAGTACACGGCGACGATCGGCCGGAGGCCGCCCATCGCCATGCCGGCGGCTGAGGTAACCGCGTGCTGCTCGGCGATGCCGACGTCGAAGAACCGGTCGGGGAAGCGGGCCTGGAACGGCAGCAACCCGGTCGGGCCGGGCATCGCCGCCGTGAGGGCGACGATCCGAGCGTCGGACTCGGCTTCCTTGATGATCTGATCGGCAAACGCCTGGGTGTATCCCGTGGCCAACGCCTTCGGCGGGCCGACCGCCGGGTCGAACACCGGGGCGTCGTGGAGGTTCTTCTCGTCGTCGTCTTCAGCGGGGGAGTACCCGCGACCCTTCTGGGTGAGCACGTGGACGACGATCGGGCCCTCGTCGGAGAGCTCGATCGCGTTGTGGAGGGCATGCTCCATCGACTCGACGTCGTGACCGTCGAACGGCCCGATGTAGCGAGCGCCGAGCGCCTCGAAGAACGACGGTGGCTGCAAGAACTCACGCACACCTGCCTTGAACGCCTCGACCGCCGCCTCGGCCTGGGTGCCGACGACCGGCAACTCGGCGAGGAAGCCCTCGAGCCGCCGCTGGCGACGCACGTAGACCGGGTTCTGGCGGATGTCGGTGAGCGCGTGCGACAGCTTGTCGGTGACGCGGTCGGTGATCGACGGGTGGAACTCCTGCTCGTCGGTTCCCTGTGAGTTCGCCGACAGGTTCGAGATGGTGGGCGCATACGAACGGCCGTTGTCGTTCAGTACGACGATCACGCGGCGGCGATGGTGGCCGAGGTTGTTGAGCGCCTCGTACGCCATGCCGCCGGTCATCGCGCCGTCGCCGATGACCGCGACGATGTGGCGGTGATCGTCGGCGCCCAGCTCGCGAGCGACGGCGAGTCCGTCGGCGTACGACAGGATCGTCGACGCGTGGCTGTTTTCGACCAGGTCGTGCTCGGACTCCTCTCGGTTCGGGTAGCCAGACAGCCCGCCCGCCTGGCGGAGCGACTCGAACCCGGCTTGCCGGCCGGTGACGATCTTGTGCACGTAGGCCTGGTGCCCGGTGTCCCACAGGATCGCGTCCCGTGGCGAGTCGAACACCCGGTGCAGGGCGAGGGTGAGTTCGACGGCCCCGAGATTCGACCCGAGGTGACCGCCGACCTCGGAGACGGCGCCCACGATGAAGTCGCGAATCTCACCCGACAGATCGTCGAGCTCGCGATACGACATGGTTCGCAGGTCGGCGGGCGACTTCACCCGGTCGAGGGACATGGCGACGAACGCTACTCGTGCCCCGAGCAGGTGGTGCAGCGGAGGCCGATCGTCACGCGGCGACCTCGGAGGATCCTCAGGAGGTAGTGCGGACGTACACCGACACATGTGTGTCGGCGCTGTCGTCCCAGGCCGCCCCGGCCATGTCGGTAGTGCGGCTGACCAGCGACAATCCGGCCGCCGCTGCCATGTCGTCGAGCTCGGCTGGGGCACACCACCGGATCGCCCAGGGGCGCAGCCTGACGCCGCCCGACTCGGTCAGCTCGACGAATTGGCCCTCGGTGCGCTGCTCGTCGGGCCGGTGGTCGCTGATCGACAGCACCACACGGTCGGCGGCCATCGACCGCACGTTCACCGACGTGCCCGACGGCGCCTCGGGGTCGGGCACGATCGCCTCCACCACGAACCGGCCAGCCGGCGCGAGCCGCTCGGCCACGGCGGCGAAACACGCCCGCTGCACATCGGCATCGAGCAGGTTGAACAGGGTGTTGTAGGCGACGAGCACGACGTCGAACGGGCCCTCGGGCAGGTCAACGGCCATGTCGCCGCGCTGCGCCTGCGAGCGATCGGCCGCCTCGGGTGATGCCGCTGCCCGGCGCTGTTCGAACACCGCGAGCATCTCGTCGCTCGTGTCGACTCCGATCACCTCGACCCCGGCTTCGGCGAGGGGGATCGCCAGTCGTCCGGTGCCCACCCCGAGTTCGAGCACCCGGGGAACGGCGCCCGAGTCGGCCGACTCGGAGGCGAGCGACGTGACCAGGGCGACGGTCGCAGCGACGTCGGTGACGTCGGCGTACCAGTCGTCGTAGACATCGGCGAATCCGTCGCCGTACGACGAGTCGGTGTAGCCCCGCATCACCCCGATGCTACGGCTGGCGGAGGTGACCCGAATCGTCTGCCACATGACGCATGATGGAGGGGTGAGCGATGGGTCCGTGTGGGAGCGAGTCGACACGCCTGCCGCCACGCCGGACTCGACCCGTTCCCGAAGCGGTGAGTCGTCGGGTCGCCCCGGTGCACCCGGCCGGCGTCGCCGACTCCGCCGAAGCCGCCGACCGATCATGGCGGCCTTCGATGCAGGCGGCGATGCGTACCAGCGGCAGCTTCGCACGATCGCGGTCGGCAGTGCGGCGCTGCTCGCACCACTCGTGGCCCTCAACTTGTGGGTCACCGTCGTCGGCTTCGATCGGTTCGACCCGGACGACGCGCTCCTGCCGTCACTCGGATCGGGAACCGGCACGGGCATCGAGGACGTCGCGCCGTTCGTCGGCGCCGTCGCGTCGAGCATCGCGGCTGCGATCATCGGCTTCTACGTCGCCGTCGTCACGCTGGCCGACCGCTTCGGGCGAACGGTGCCCACTGTCGGCCCTGCGCTCCGTGCAGCGCTGCGTTCGCTCCCGAGACTCGGTCTGGTGTGGATCGTCGGCCACTGGTGGCAGCCGCTGATGGTGTGGATCCTCGTCGCCTCCGACATCGAGACCGCTGCGACCCTCGGCTTCTGGATCGCGCTCCTTGCGTGGGGCTCGGCGGCCGCGACCTTGCACACCGTGCCGGTGATGGTCGCCGAGCGGCTCGGCCCCATCGCTTCGCTCAAGCGAGCGTGGAGCCTGTTCCGTCGGTCGGTCGGCACGGCGCTGGGCTTCGTCGGGCTGTCGACCGTGTTCGGTTCGCTCCTGCTGCTCGGTCTGGCGCTGCTCGCCCCCGCGCTCGAGGCCAGCGGCTTCCTGTCGTTCGGCGGCATCGCATGGTTGGTGCAAGGCGTGCTGGTCCAACTCGGCGTGCTCCTCGTGATGCCGCTGATCGCCGCGTGCACTGCGCAGTGCTATGTCGAGGTGCGACTCGAATGTGAGGGGCTCGATCTACTGCTCGACGCCGACGCCGCCTTCGACGATTCGTTGGTGCAGCGCGACGCGATCTCTGACGGGGCGCCAGCGTGACGTCGACGCCCGCCGTCGCTGCGACGCTCGTCGCCGCGGCCGATCCGTTCGGCGAGCCACAGCCGGTCGACCCCGACGAAATCCGAGATGCCGCCTGCGACGCCACCGCACGCTCCGAGGTCTGCTCACCTGAGGTTCCCGACATCCCCGAGGCGCCCGACGTTCCCGATGTGTCGTCGGGCGGCGGTGCCATCGGACAGCTCCTCGTGATCCTCCTGGTCGCCGCGCTGATCGCCGTGCTCGTCTGGCTGCTCTATCAGTTCGTCGTCGGGCGCACGATCCGCGCCGACGCCGATGACGACGACGGTGACCTCGACGAAACCGAGGATCTCGACGACGACCTCCCCCGGATCATCGACGAAGAACGACCACCCGACCGCTGGCGTCGGCGCGCCGAGGAGCACCGAGGCCGGAGTGAGTTCCGCGATGCGATCCGTTGTGAGTACCGCGCCCTCGTCGGCGACCTCGCTCGCGCCGGCTTCGTCGACGAGATCCCGGGACGCACGTCGGGCGAGGAACGCGCACAGATCGCCGACATCGCACGACCCGGCTCGCCGGTGCCCGATCGGTTCAGCGCCGCCGCCGACCTGTTCGACCGCGCCTGGTTCGACACCGGAACCGGCGAACGGTTGCACGACATCGGCGCAATGGACGACAAGCGGTTCGTCGCCGCCTCCCGGGCCGTGCTCGAGGAGCTGCTCGCCCGATCGGTCGGGAGCGGCGAGCGATGAGCCCTCGCACCGCTGCTTCGTCGGCCGATGTGTCGAGTGGCGCAAAGACCGCTGCGGCCGTCGCGTTCGTGCTGCTGATGGCGATCGTCGTGCTGCTGCTGATCAATGCGCGGCCGGCTCCCGAACCACTCGACCCTCGTTCGGGTCGCCCCGACGGCGCGCGCGGCCTGGTCGTCAGCCTCGAGGCGGTGGGATTCGACGTCGCGATCGAACGGTCTGCGCCAGCTCGGGGCGCCGCCGGTCGGGCACTCGTTCTCGTCGACGCACTGAACGACGAGCAACGAGCCGACCTGCTCGACTTCGTCGAGGCCGGCGGCGTCGTGGTCGTCGCCGACCCGACCAGCACGTTGCATGGTGGCGCCGACGTCGATGGTGGAGCTCGCCAGATCGAGCTCGGGTCCAGCGGTCTGCCGCCGATTCGCCTCGACGCTGAGTTCGAGGCGAATCTCGCTCCGGGTGAGTGCACGATCGCTGCGCTCAGCGAGCTCCGCGGCCTCGTCGTTCCCGACGGGCTGCTGTTTCCGGTCGGCCCGAACGAGCCCCGCTGCTTCACCGGCCCCGCACCGGCCTCGGGTGTCGGATCGGCCACGTCGTTCGTCGTCGTTCGCTCGGTCGGCGGCGGAACGATCGTCGGGCTCGGCGGCAACGAACTGTTCCAAAACCGCTGGCTCCGCGGCGCCGATAACGCAGGCCTTGCCGCATCGCTCCTGGCTGAACCCGGTGGGGGAGCCGGGTCCGCCTCGATCACGATCCTGCTGGGCGCAGGAGCCTCGCCGACCGTGGAAGACATCGGGTCGGGTGACGACTCGCTCACCGACCTCGTCCCGGCGTGGGTCTGGATGCTCATGGTGCTCGGAGCGCTTTCGTTCGTGGTGTTCGCGGTGTCCCGCGCCACCCGGCTCGGCCGTGTGCTGGTCGAACCCGAGGTCACCCCGCTCGCGGGGAGCGAGTTGGTCTCGGCGACCGGCAATCTCATGGAACGCGCTGGCCACGCTCAACGGGCCGGTCAGCTCCTCCAGCAGCGGCTCCATCGCGAGCTGTACGAGGCCTACGGCGTGTCGCCAGCGGCGCCGTGGACCGACCTCGATGGCGTGATCGCGGAACGAGCCGGCACCTCGCCCGGTCAGGTCGCAGCTGCGCTCGATGCACCGGTGTCGACCGATGGGGCTCTCGTCCGAGTGGCGGGCGACATCCGAGCGATCCGTCGACGAGCGCTCGATCCAATGCGACTCGACACCGAGGCCGAGGCAGGTCAGACCGATCCGAACCAAGCCGCTTCGAACCAGACCGTTCCCCGCCAGGAGGAAGTGCTCACATGACCGACCACGAATCAACCCTGCCCGGCCCTCAGCAGCAGCCGAACGTGTCAGGCCGGGTGCCGGGCGATGCCGCCGTTCCGACGGGTGACTCCTCGGCCCGGCGCAGTGTCCTCGCCGTTCGTAACGAGATCGGCAAGGTCGTCGTCGGCCAGGACGGTGTGCTGTCGGGGGTGATCTCGGCGCTGCTCGTCGACGGCCACGTGTTGCTCGAAGGTGCGCCGGGGGTGGCCAAGACCCTGCTCGCCAAGACGCTCGCCGCATCGTTCGACCTGCAGTTCACGCGCGTGCAGTTCACCCCCGATCTCATGCCGTCGGACGTGGTCGGCCTGTCGGTTCTCGATCAGGTTCCGGGCCAGTCGCCCACGTTCCGGTTCCAGCAGGGGCCGGTGTTCACCAACCTGCTCCTCGCCGACGAGATCAACCGCACACCACCCAAGACACAGGCGGCGCTGCTCGAGGCGATGGAGGAGCGACAGGTGTCGATCGAGGGGACGACACGGCGGCTGCCCGACCCGTTCCTCGTCATCGCCACCCAGAATCCGATCGAGTACGAGGGCACGTTTCCGCTGCCCGAGGCGCAGCTCGACCGATTCCTGTTCAAGCTCGTGGTCGGCTACCCGAACGAGGAGCAGGAACTCGAGATGCTCGCCCGGCATCACGCCGGGATGGACCCGCACGACACCGGCTCGCTGGTGAACGCCGTCGCATCGGCTGACGATCTGCAGCGCGCCCGAACCGAGATCGACGCGGTCACGGTCGACCCCGCCGTGCTCCGCTACATCGTCCATCTCGGCCGTGCCACCCGAGAGTCGCCGTCGTTGCAGCTCGGCGTGTCGCCGCGGGGCATGACCTGGCTGCTCCGCGCCGCCAAGGCATGGGCCTGGTTGTCGGGGCGCGGTTTCGTCACCCCCGACGAGGTGAAGGCGATCGCCAAACCGACGCTGCGGCACCGTCTGCTCGTCCGCCCTGAGCTCGAACTCGAGGGCACTGCCGTCGACGCGGTCCTCGACGGCCTGCTCGCCACCGTTCCCACGCCTCGCTGAAGCAACGCCGACCGATCTCGAGACGATCCCGATGTCCAACCGACCGCAGCGCAGCGTTCCCGTCCCGACCGGCTGGGCCGCGCTCGTCGTCGTTACCGCCGGCATCCCGCTCGCGGTGATCCGCCCCGACTCGTGGGTTGTGTTGCTGGTGATCATGGCGACGCTCACCGTCCTGTTCGTCGCTGACGCGGTGGCTGCGCCGTCGCCGAACGAACTCGACGTCTCGCGGCAGATCCCGGCATCGATGACGCTCGGCGAACGGGCGACCATCGACTGGATCGTGCGCAATCGCTCCGATCGCCCGATCCGGGCCACCGTGGCCGACAGCGTCTGGCCGAGCCTGTCAGCGTCGCGTCGGTCGTCGAGCTTCGTCGTCCCCGGCCGTCGCCAGCATCGTTTCAACGCATCGTTTCAGCCGCAGCGGCGAGGCCGCTTCCCGTTCGGTGCCGTCACGATCCGAACGGTCGGTCCGCTGCGGCTCATGTGGCGCCAGCAGACGCGTGACGTCGCCGACTCCCTGGCTGTGCTGCCCGCTCACCCGTCGCGTGACGAACTGCGTTTGCGTCTTCGCATCCCGCTCGAAACCGGGGTGCGCAGCGTTCGCACCCGCGGGACCGGCACCGATTTCGATCAGCTGCGCGAGTACCGGCCGGGTGACGACATCCGCCGTGTCGACTGGGCGGCCACCGCCCGCCAGCAGCGGGCGATCGTGCGTGACTACCGAGCCGAGCGGAACCAGCACGTCATCGCCCTGCTCGACAACGGCCGCGTGATGTCGGGTTCGGTGGCGGGCGTGCCGCGCGTGGAGCATTCGATGGACGCGGTGCTCGGCCTGGTCACGGTTGCCCAGAACCTCGGCGACAACGTCGGCCTCATCACCTTCGACAACCAGGTCAGAGCGATCGTGCCCCCATCGCAGAGCCGCTCACAGTTCGGTCGGTGTGCCGAGGCGATGTACTTGCTCGATCAGGGCTACGACCAGAGCGCCTACCGCGCAGCGTTCACCGTCGCCGCCTCCCGCTTTCGGCGCCGTTCGCTGTTCGTCGTGTTCACCGACCTGGTCGAGACCGTCGTCCACGACGAACTCCTGCCGGCGCTGTCGACGCTGACCCGACGCCACCTCGTGCTCGTCGCCGCAGTTCGTGACCCCGACGTGTCATCGTGGGCATCGCTCGACTACTCGGGCCGAGTCGAGGTGGATCGAACCGATGCGTACCGCGCCGCGGCTGCCGCGGCTGCGCTCGACGCCCGCGAGCGAACGGTCGCCGCATTGATGCGGGCGGGAGCGATCGTGGTCGACGCCGAACCCGGATGCCTTGCGGTGGCCGTGGCCGATCGGTATCTCGAGCTGAAGGCGTCGGGTCAGCTGTGAGTGCCGAACTGGACATCGAGTGGTCGACCGGCAACGCCCACGACTTCCACCACCGGCCGCTCGAACTCGTCGATGGTCGACCGGCCGTGTGGGTCCATGAGATCGACCGGCCGGCCCTGGTATTCGGATCGTCGCAGTCCGACGACATCATCGACCGCTCCGCTGCGGAGGCGGCGGGCTGGGAGATCAGCGGTCGCCGGAGTGGTGGCGGCATCGTGGTCGTGGAGCCGGGCGAGAGCTGCTGGATCGACGTCGTCCTGCCACGCGGTCACGCGCGCTGGAACGACGACGTGAACGCAGCCTTCCAATGGGTCGGGGCGTGGTGGCGGCTCGCGCTCGCCGATCTCGGGCTCGAGGGGTTGGTGGTCCACGGCGGCCCGATGACCGATCGCGAGCACGGGCGAGCGGTGTGCTTCGCCGGCATCGGCCCGGGCGAGGTGCTGCAGCGGCAGGGCGGTCGACTCAGCAAGGTCGTCGGGCTGTCGCAGCGACGAACACGAGACGTGGCGCGTTTCCAGGGCCTGTACCTCCGGCGCTGGAATCCCGAACCCATCGAACGCTTCGTGGCGCCCGACGCATTGCCCGGCGATCTCGACCTCGGCAGCGTGTCTGCCGGAGCGGTGCCCGGCGCTCCATCACCCGCCGACGTGGCTGAGGCGTTCGTCGCCCGTGCGAACGTCGTCGACCAGAACACTTGACGAGTTCGACTCGGCATCGAGGATCGCAGCGGCTCGTCGCCCGTAGACGATCGTCCAACCCCAGAAGGCCACGAAGGCGATCACACCGATACCGACCCGGATGCTGGTCGGCCACGGCTGTCCGGTGACGAACCCCTCGATGATCCCGGCGACACCGAATGCGATCACCAACCCGATCACCACGTTGCCCACGTCGGATCCCTGAGCGGTGACGGCCCGCCAGCGCGTGGTGTCGCCGGGTGCGATGACCGACCAGCCGAGGCGGAGTCCGGCGGCACCGGCGACGATCACCGCCGAGATCTCGAGCAGGCCGTGGGGAAGGATGAGCCCCCAGAACCGCTCCCATTCGCCGACGTGGGTGAACAAGCCACCGGCCATGCCGACGTTGGCTCCGTTGAAGGCGAGGATGAACAGCGTGAACACGCACAGCAAGATTCCCGACGCGAAGGCGAGGATCGCGACGCGCACGTTGTTGAAGAACACCTGGCTCGCGAAGTTCTGAGCAGGCTGCGAGGAGTAGTAGGCCTCGAAGTCGTTCTCGATGTAGCTGGTGCGAACCGCTTCGTCGGCGCTCAACTCGAAGGCCTCGGGCGACACCCCGATCCACACCTGGAACACGGCCCACGGCACGAGGGTGACCAACGCGGCCACGAGGATGAACCATCGGATCCGCCACGCGGCGGCCGGGAACGTGAGCCAGAGGAACCGGGCGACCGCTCGACCCGGGTTGGTCTCTCGTCGGCGATAGATCACACCGTGTGCGTCGCCGACGATCGAGGTGAGCCGACCGACGATCATCTCGTCGGCTCCGTAGGCGAGCCGGGCCTGCGCGAGATGGCCGCTCGCCCGCTGATAGAGCCCGACCATCTCGTCGAGTTCGGCCGGATGCATCGACCGCAGCTTGCGCGCCCGCCTCGTCAGATCGGCCAGCCGTTGCCACGAGTCCTGGTTCGTCGCGACGAACGCGTCGATGTCCATCGAGCGCCTACGGTAGTGCTGGGATGACCGACGCCCTGGCCACCGACTGTCCGACGAAGAGCGTCGACGACGGCATCGTCACGCCCGAGGCCGTCGTGCTCGACATCGACACCGCCGGCTTCGCGCCGCGCATCCTCGCTGGTCTCATCGATCTCACCATCATGTCGGTGCTGTTCGGTGTGCTCTCCTTCTTGGCCGTGGCGCTGACCGGGTTCGCCTCGTCGAGTGGGACCACCATCGTCGCCGTCGTCCTCTTCTTCACGATCTTCGGCTATCCGATCGTGTTCGAGACGCTGTGGCGCGGGCGAACGCTCGGCAAAGCGGTGCTCGGGCTCCGCGCGGTGAACGCCGACGGCTCGCCACTCCGGTTGAAGGAGGCCACCCTGCGAGCGATGGGTGGCATCGTCGACAAGTTCCTCCCACCCGGGGGCATCACCGGGGCGTTGTTCGTCACCTACACGCCGCGGCACCAGCGCGTCGGCGATCTCGTGGCGGGCACGATCGTCGTCCGCGACCCTGCCCAGTTCGGACTCACGCCTGCGATTTGGTTCTCTCCGCCTCCCGGGCTCGAGTCATTCGCCGAGACGATCGACCCGACCGCCATCACTGTCGAGCAGTACACGGTGGTCCGCTCGTTCCTCACCCGCTCGAACTCGTTCGAGCGGCCGCTGCGGGCGGCGATCGCTCGCGATCTGGCCGACCGGCTGGCCCGCACGATCCGTCACCCGGGGTCGTACAGCGTCGCCCCCGAGACCTTCCTGATCTGCGCGATGGCCCGTTACCAGCGCACCAACGGGCCGGGGGTCGCTCGGGCGGTCGATGCGACCGGTGCGTGGCACGCGCCACGTCCCGCGAGCAACACGCCGCCTCCGCAGCGAGACTGGACGCAATGACGGTCACCTATCTCGACCACGCGGCGTCGACGCCGATGCGCCCCGAGGCGATCGAAGCCATGGGTCCGTATCTCGACGTCCTGTACGCGAATCCGTCGGGCTCTCACCGGTTCGCACGTCGCGCCCGGCAGGCCATCGACGAAGCTCGTGACCGCGTCGCCGCCGTCATCGGCTGCCGACCCAACGAGGTCGTGTTCACCGGCTGCGGAACCGAGAGCGACAACATGGCCGTCGCCGGTGCGGTCAGCGCCGCCCGGCACGCAGGTCGTACCGGCGTGTCGGTGTGCCCGTCGGTCGAGCATCACGCAGTGCTCGAAGTCGTCGAGCATGATGTGCACGGCCACCTCGTCGGCGTCGATGCTGCGGGCCACGTCGACCTCGATGCGCTGGCCAGCACCCTCGATCAGCTGGCTGCCGACGGCACTCCGGCCGACGTGGTGAGCGTGATGACCGTCAACAACGAAGTCGGCACGATCACCGACCTCGATGCCGTCGCCCGCGTCGTGCGGCGTCACTCCCCCGACGCCTGGTTCCACACCGATGCGGTGCAGGCCGCCAGCTGGGTCGAATGGTCAGACGTCACCCCGCATGCCGACCTCATCGCCCTGAGCGCCCACAAGTTCGGCGGCCCCAAGGGGGTCGGCGTCCTCATCGAGCGGGGCCGCGCGGTGACCGATCGCGTCGACCCGATCATCGTCGGCGGCGGGCAAGAACGCGAGCGCCGCAGCGGCACCCACAACGTCGCCGGCATCGTGGCCGCCGCCGAGGCGTTCGCGATCACCGCTGCCGAACGCGAGGCCGAAATCGCCCGGATCAGTGCGCTGCGCAATGCCCTCGTCGATCAGCTCGTCGGTGCGATCGACGGCGCAATCGAGACCGTGCCGCGCCACCTGAAGAACGCCGGGAGCGCACATGTGTGCATTCCCGGCATCGAGTCGGAGGCGCTGCTGTTCCTGCTCGACGAAGCCGACGTGTGCGCATCGGCCGCCTCGGCGTGCGCGAGCGGAGCGATGGAGCCGAGCCACGTGCTCGCTGCCATGGGTGTCGATCGTGAGGCCGCCCTCGGCTCGCTGCGACTCAGCCTCGGTCACACCACCACCGCCGACGACGTCGATCGAGCGGTCGAGGTCATCACCGGAGCCGTCGAACGTCTTCGCCGCCCCGTGGCGGCCCATCCAGGAGCGTCGACGTGAAGGTGATGTGTGCCATGTCGGGAGGCGTCGACTCGTCGGTCGCAGCACTGCTGCTCCAACGGGCTGGCCACGAGGTCGTCGGCGTCACCATGAAGCTGTGGGGCGGCGACAGCGACACCGGTTGCTGTTCGGTCAGCGATGTCGACGACGCGCGCCGGGTCGCTCAGCAGCTCGGCATCGATCACCTGGTGTTCAACTTCGGCGACGACTTCGACCAGCACGTGGTCGACCCGTACGTCGACGCCCACCGGCGCGGCACCACGCCGAACCCCTGCATCGAGTGCAACCGGTCGGTCAAGTTCGCTCGACTCGCCGAGCGTGCCGACCTGCTCGGCTTCGATGCGGTCGCCACGGGCCACCACGCCCGCATCGGCCAGACCGACGACGGACGGTTGACACTCGAGCGCGGGCACGACGCGGCGAAGGACCAGAGCTACGTCGTCCACATGCTCGACCAGGCCCAGCTCGCGCGCACGCTCTTTCCGGTCGGGCACCTCGACAAGTCGGAGGTCCGCTCGTTGGCCGCCGAGATCGATCTGCGCACGGCCGACAAGCCCGACAGCCAAGACGTCTGCTTCATCACGAAGTCCGATGGTCGCGAGACGTTCCTCGGTAATCGGATTCCGTTCCGTCCGGCCCGTGTGATCGACACGGCGGGTGACGACGTGGGGACGGTCGATGCCGTCGAGCTCGTCACCGTCGGTCAGCGGCGCGGCTTGGGCCTGCCGGGCGGTGGGCCGAAGCTCTACGTCACTGCCGTCGACGTCGAACAGGGCGTCGTCACCGTCGGTGCCGACGACGACTTGCTCGACCAGGGGTTGCTCGCCGAGCAGATGTCATGGGTCGACGGAGCCGCCGACGGCGCGGTGCTGGTGCAGTGCAGCGCACACGGCGCGCCCCGTCGTGCCATCGTCCGCCTCGTCGAAGGCGATTCGAGCACGGTCGAGGTGACCTGGGCGTCGCCCGAGCGTCGCGTGGCGCCAGGCCAGAGCGTGGTGCTCTACGACCTCACCGACGAGCGGGTGCTCGGCGGCGGCATCTGCGCCTGACTCAGCCGACCGGCAGCCGGCGTTCGCTGGCGAGGCGAAGCAATTCGCCGGGGCGGGTCGGAGCGATGAGGAAGCCGGTCAAGTGGATGGCCCGACCGTTCGGCTCCTTCGGCGTGAACGCGAACACTGCCGTGATGGTGTCGAGGCTGCGCACCTCGACCGCGTAGCCGCTGGCCGGACCGGTGAGATCGGCCGCCTCGGTGTCGGCGCGAGCGAGCGCGATGTTGGCGACCTTGGCGGTCGGGATCATCACGGTGTCGGCCATGACGACGGGGTCGTGCAACACCACTCCTGCCGGGACGAGGACGAACCAGCGACGCGACAGACGGTGCCAGCGCGGTCCGACGGCACCTGTGATGGCGAGCGCCACGACCGTGAGCGGGATGCCCAGCGCAAGGTTGGCCGCTCCGAGCGCCAGCGGCCCGACGAGCAACGCAGCAGCCCAGATGACCCAGGCCAGTGCGGCGGCGGCGCCGACGGCGACCGGCGGTCGGAGGGGGAGCCGTTCCTCGCCGCCGTACGCCGAGGCCTGCACCATCCAGCGGCCGACGTCGGCGGTGAAGATCGCTGCGGTGGCGATGACCGCCGGGATGGCGAGCAGGAGCACGTCGGCTGCACCAGCGCCCCCGACGATGGTCGCTGCAACCGCACCGAGCGACAGCGGAGCGAGCACGCGCGCAGCCGTGAGCGAACGAACGGCGGGAATGACGAGCGCGAGCGCGACGAGTGTGAAGATCGTCCAGCCTCCGACCGCAGCGACCCAACGCACCCCACTCGACCGCTCGTCGACGGCAGCGTCGATGGCCGTGCCCCCGATCACTGCCACGAGCAGCCAGGCCAGCCGAGCGACCCACGGGAGTGCGCGGCCGACCAGCTCGAGCATGCTCGAGCCGCTGCGCGCCGGGTCGCTCGGCGGCTGGTCGATCGTTTGAGGCGGCTCGGCGGCGGGCACCCTTCCAGTTTGGTGAGCAGTGGGGCGATGGGCCAACGTTTGGCAATGATCTCTGGCGGAGTTGCGCGTGTGAATGCTCCGTGTCCGCCCCGTGACGTCTCGCCTCCCACGTCGTGTCCGGCGACACCCACGTGCGATCATGTTCATGTGACTCACGAAATCCACATCGTGAGATCGAGGGGCCGCTGACGTGAGCGTCGACGCGATCAACTCGGGGCTGTCGATGTCACCCGGCGCGGGCGTGGTGACCGAGATCGGCCAAGGGCGGCTCATGGGCATCGGTTCGCTACCGCACACCGATGCCGACGCTGCGGCGGCGTTCTCGGTCGGCGAGTACGACATCGCCACCGTGCCGTCGTTGCCGAACCGCTCGACCGCCGAAGGCATGCTGGCCCAGGCTGCGGCCTCGTTGCCGGGCATCGGAGCACTCGCCACGCTCGACGGTCTGGAACTACTCGACGGGACCGATTCAACGATGCCCGTCGGCGCCATGCGAGCCGACCCGCTGATCGCCGACGAGGTCGAGGTCGACGTCGATCTCGATGGCGATGCCTTCGCTGGCATGCGCGCTTTCCTCGACCTGTTCGAGGCGATCGGGCACGACGGCAAGCCCGTCAAGTGGCAGTTCGTCGGGCCGGTCACGCTCGGGGTCGCCCTGCACCGAGCCGGACTCGATGTCGGCGAGGCGTTCCCGCTCGCAGCGCGGGTGGTCCGCGAGAACGTCCTTGCGATCCGCGAAGCGATCGCCGACGTGCTTCCCACGAGCGATCAGATCGTCGTGCTCGACGAACCGTCGATGACGGCGCTGATGTCGCCGTCGTTCCCGATCGCACCCGACGAGGCCGACGACCTGATCTCCACCGCGATGGCCGCCGCCGGCGATGCAGTCGTCGGTGTCCACTGTTGCGGACCGTGTGACATCGCCACGCTCCTCGCCAGCGGGCCCAAGCTCATCTCCGTCCCGGTTCACGACGGCCTCCTCGACTACGCCGGCTACCTCGCTCGGTTCCTCGATGACGGCGGGCTGATCGCGTGGGGTGTCGTGCCGGCCGACCGACCGGTCGGGCCCTCATCCGATCGGTACTGGCAGGCGCTCGCCGAGCTGTGGTGTTCGCTCGTCGAGCGCGGTGTCGATGCCAAGCTGCTGCGCCGAAACGCGCTCATCACACCGATGTGCGGGCTCGCCAGCCACCAGGTGTCGCAGGCCCGTCGCCTGTCGCGCATCTCGGGTGAGGTCGCCCGCAAGGTCAAGGACCAAGCGGCGGCAACACGCTTCGCGCTGGGCGCCTGACCGGTCGCTCGGTACGGTTGGCGTCGATGACCGACGCCTCCGTCTCTCACGCTGATCCGGTCGCCCGGGTCGAGTGGCTCCGAGCCCAGGTGGCGTATCACAACGAGCGCTACCACACCCTCGACGACCCCGAGATCCCCGACGCCGACTACGACGAGATGGTGCGTGAGCTGCGCTCACTGGAGGAGCAGCACCCCCATCTCGTCTCGCCCTCGTCGCCGACCGGCCAGGTCGGTGGTGCGATCTCGACCGCGTTCACCGCAGTCGAGCACGACGTGCCGATGATGAGCCTCGACAACGCCATGGATGTCGACGAGCTCCGGGCGTGGGCCGACCGAGTGCTGAAGGGGCTCGATGGCGCAGCGGTCGCTTTCGTCTGCGAGCTGAAGTTCGACGGCTTGGCCATGAGCATCCGCTACGAGAACGGCAGCTATGTGCGCGCAGCGACCCGGGGCGATGGTCGGGTGGGCGAAGACGTCACCGCCAACGTGGCGACGATCGCCGACGTACCCGCGTCGTTGTCGGAAGCCGCTGCCGACGGGCTCGAAGTGGTCGAGGTGCGTGGCGAGGTCTACATGACCCGCAGCGCCTTCGAACGTCTCAACGCCCGGGCGGTCGAGGCGGGCGAGAAGGCCTTCGTCAATCCGCGCAACTCGGCAGCCGGGAGCCTGCGCCAGAAGAACCCGGAGATCACCGCCTCGCGCGAGCTCTCGTTCTGGAGTTATGCGCTGGGCACGGTCGAGTTGGCCGACGGCAGCCGCCCCGACCTGCCGACCCATCGTGATGACCTCGCGTTCCTCGACGGACTCGGCCTGCCCGTCAACGAACACGTCGCCAGCTTCGCCACGATCGACGAGGTCGCCGCCCACTGCCAGCACTGGCAGGAGCATCGCCACGACCTCGACTACGAGATCGATGGTGTCGTCATCAAGGTCGACGATCTCGCCCAGCGCGATGCGCTGGGGTTCACCTCACGTGCTCCGCGGTGGGCCATCGCCTACAAGTTCCCGCCCGAGGAGCGGACGACGAGGCTGCTCGACATCCAGGTGTCGGTCGGCCGCACCGGTCGTGCCACTCCCTTCGCTGTGCTCGACCCTGTCTTCGTCGGAGGCTCCACGGTCGGCATGGCGACCCTGCACAACCAAGACCAGGTGGCGGTCAAAGACGTTCGGCCCGGCGACACCGTGATCGTGCGTAAGGCCGGCGACGTGATCCCCGAGGTGGTGGGCCCGGTGCTCGCCGAGCGCCCCGCCGGCAGTGAACCGTGGGTGTTCCCGACCAACTGCCCGGTGTGCGGCAACCCGCTGGTGCGGCCCGAGGGCGAGGCCGACACGCGGTGCGTGGCGCCCGACTGCCCGGCCCAGCGTGACCAGAAGATCTCGTACTTCGCCTCCCGCGGGGCGATGGACATCGAAGGCCTCGGCGAGCAGATGGTGGCCAAGCTCGCCGAGTCGGGGTTGGTGAAGGACTCGGCCGATCTGTACTCGCTCACGGTCGAGGCGCTCGTCGAACTGGATCGGGTCGGCACCACCAGCGCGCAGAACCTCGTCGACGAGATCCAGAAGTCAACTGCGCGCCCGCTACCCAAGCTGCTCACGGCCCTCGGCGTCCGGCATCTGGGGCCTGCTGCTTCACAGGCGTTGACCGACGAGTTCCACACCCTCGACGCGATCATGGAGCGCTCGGTCGAGGAACTCGCCGCGGTCGACGGTGTCGGCGATGTGATCGCGTCGACGGTGTCGAACTGGTTCGCCCAAGACGTCAACCGGGCGTTCATCGAACGGCTCCGTGCTGCCGGCGTCGACTTCGGCGACCCCGACGCCGCGGCGAGAGCCGCCGAGGCGATGGCCGCGATTCCGCAGACGCTCGAGGGCAAGGCCGTCGTCGTGACCGGCACCCTCGACGGCTATTCGCGCGACGAGGCGGCGGCGGCGATCATCGAACGCGGTGGCAAGAGTCCGGGCAGCGTCAGCAAGAAGACGTTCGCCCTGGTGGTGGGTGCGTCGGCCGGTGCGAGCAAGCTCACCAAGGCTGAGTCACTCGACGTGCCAATCCTCGACGAGGCCGGTTTCGAGGCGCTGCTCGAAACCGGCGAGTTGCCCGCGTGATCACTGCGCCGTCTGGCGCTGGCGGATGACGTCAGATGACGTCGAACGACCAGGTGTAGCTGCGGGCGCTCTCGCGTCCTTCGTCGATCGGCCAGTAGATCACGGTGGCCGTGTGGCGGCCTTCGGCCAGCTCTTCGATCTGGGCGCCCTCGCTCGGTCGGAATTCGAGGCGGGCGTTGCCGGGGTCGAACACCGCTGTCGGCGGCGTTTCGACCTGCTGGCCCGGCTCGACGTTCGACAGATCGAGCTCGCCGATTCGGGTCGTTTCGAGGAGGATGCCGTCGAGGATGAGTTCGGCCTCGTAGCCGAACTCGAAGTCGATCACGATCGTTTCTTGCTGGAGCACCTGGATGGCGTTCTCGACGGGGCTGAGGTTCTCGATCACCTCGGGGCGATCGACGCCTTCGTCGCCGGTCTGCGCGGTCCACAGACCCCAGGCGATGAGCGTGAGCCCGGCGGCGATCACGAAACAGGCGGCGAGGAGACCCTTGTCGACCTTGCGGCGAGTGGCGGGGGCACCCACCCCCTCGTCGACCAAGTCGTCGGGCAACTCGTTGGGCAGGTCGTCAGCCAGGTCGTCGGGCACCGTGTCGACGCCATCGGCCAAGACACCCACGTCGGTGCCGACATCGGTGCCGGTGCCGGTGCCGGTGTCTTCGGTCGTCATGGGAACCAGTGTGCCAAGCAAATGGGGGGCCTGGCACGTCGTGCCCTGCGACGAACGTCGCACCCTGGAACGCACCACCCCGCACGACCCCAACAGCGCGCGGTGCTCCGATATCGTTCGCCGCGGTGGATGAACGAGATGACGGGGCCGCTGTCGCGGCCGGAGCGGGTGGCGACCCATCTGGCGACGTGACGATCGTCGCCGACCTCGACGCGCTCGACGGCGTCGTCATCGCCGGTCGGTACGAGGTCGCACAGATCGTGTCGCTCGGCGCGAACACGGTGATCGTCGACGCACTCGATCTCCAGGCCGGTGATCCGGCTGGCCATCCCGTCACCTTGAAGGTCGTGCGCCCGTACCTCGCTGCGCGGCCCGACTTCATGCACAAGTTCGGTGTGCTCGCCGACCTCTCGCAAGCGCTCACACATCCGAACATCTCGTCGGTCCTCGATTGGGGCCGTCTCGAGGTCGGTTCGGCAGAGACGTCCGAACCCACCGTGTACTGGGTCGTCGACGCGTTCGGGGGCGGCAGCCTCCGAGATCTGCTCGACCGTGGGCGAACCCTCACGCCGGGCCAGGCGCTGGTGGTCGGGCTCGAGGCCTGCCGGGCGCTCGATGCGGCCCATCAGCGTGGACTCTTCCACACCGAGCTCACCCCGTCGAAGATGGTGTTCGGCGCCGACCGCCGGCTACGAATCGTCGACTTCGGCCTGGCTCGACTGCTCGCCGAGTCGACGTGGGAAGACCCGGCCAGCGTGCCGACCCATGTCGCCCGCTACGCCTCGCCTGAGCAAGCGATCGGGATCGCAGTCGATGCGAAAACCGATGTGTACGCGCTGGCGCTCGTTCTCGTCGAGGCGGTCACCGGTGAGGTCCCCTTCGCCGCTGACTCCACGGTGGCCACCCTCGCAGGACGCGTCGACCGCTTGCTGCCGGTCTCCGCCGACCTCGGTGCGCTCGCAGCCATCCTCGAACGTGCCGCCCGACCGGAGGCCGACGACCGATATTCCGCATCAGAACTCGGTCGAGCGCTCGTTCAGGCGGCCCCGAAGCTGCCCCGACCCGAGCCGATCCCCGTGCTGTCGACCGGCATGTTCGACACCACCTTGTCATCGATGCGCCGTCCGAGCGACCCAACCGGCGGCGTCGACCGCCCCGACGACCAGCCCGACGCCGCACCGACGACCGAGTCCGACGTCGGAAACACGATCCCCGCCGTCGAAACGTCGGACGACGACGCCGACATCACCCTCGACGCTGCCGCCGCCACCGTCGATCCCCCCGCCGACATCACTGTCGACGCTGCCGCCGCCACCGTCGATCCCCCCGCCGATGCCGCGGTCGAGGCTGCCCCCGGCGCCGCAGTCGCGGCCGTCGCCGCCACCGCGGTCGAGGCTGCCGTCGACACTGCGGTCCCATCCGAGTCAGACGTCCCCGGCGATCCCGTTGTCGCCGAGACGATGCCAGCAGCGACCGGCGACGACTTGCACTTCACCGACGAGGCGCTCGCCGATGTCGCCGCGATGACTGCCGACCCAGCTCCATCGACCGAGCAGATGCCGACAGCGCTCGTCGTGGGAGGCGCCGAGGGCGCCGCCGGCGATCCGGACGAGACCCCCGCGGTGTTCGACGATGCGCCGCGGCGCCCACGCAAGGGGCCGCTGATCCTGATCGGGCTCGTACTCCTCGTCGGGCTGGCTGCGCTCGGCTACGCCGCGACGCTGCTGTTCCAGCCGAACTCGTTCGCTGTGCCGGTCCTCGCCGGGCAACGGGTCGATCGAGCACTCAACCAGATCGCTGGCAACGAATGGGAGGTGTCGTACGAGTACGAACGAAGCGACAGCTTCCCCGACCCTCAGCAGGTCATCCGAACCGAGCCCGAACCGGGCGTCGAGCTCGAGGAGGGCGAGCCGTTCGTGATGGTGTTGTCGGAAGGGCCGGAGTTCCGAACCCTGCCCGAGCTGACCGAGCGGAGCTTTGATGATGCAGCGGCTGAACTCGCCGGGCTCGGACTCAACGTGGTCGAGTCTCCCGATCGGGAGTTCTCCGAAACGCTGTCGGTCGGTGCCGTGGTGAGCTGGCAGGTGATGGGCAATGCCACACTCGTGGCCGGCGATCAGATCCTTCCGGGCGAATCGATCGAGCTGACGCTGTCGGCCGGTCCGGCCCCGCGCGATGTGCCGTCGCTGGCTGGCCTGTCACTCGACGACGCGGTCGCCCGCGCCGGCGACCTGCAGTTACTGGTCGTCAGTGGTGACGGTGTCTTCTCGGGCACGGTGCCCGAGGGGCTGGTGGTGTCACAGTCGCCGGGCGCGGGCGAGTCACTCGCCCGCGATGGCACCATCACGGTGCAGCTGTCGCTCGGCCCCGACATCGTGCCGCTCCCGCCGCTCGACGGACTCACGTTCACCGAGGCACAGGTGGTGCTCACCGATGCCGGCTTCGTCGTCGGGCGTCTGCTCGGAACGACGGAGGGAACCTTCGTCGAGCTGACCATCGGCGGCGAGGAAGTCGCTCCGGGGACCGAGTTCCCGCGCGGCACTGTCGTCGATGTGATCTTCCTCTGACCGGTTGACGACTGAGCAGTCTCAGTCGTCGGTGGTGCTCGGTGCGGTGATCGCGGCGATCTCGTCGGCCACCATGGCGGCGCGCTCGTCGGCCGGGTCGACCACGGTCTGCATCGCCATCAGCTTCATCAGATCGCCCTGGACCTTCACCCGGCCGGCCATGAACGACTGCATGGCCTGTTCGGGGTCTTGATCGACGAAGATCGCCTGGGCGGTGATGTAGTCGGTCGTGACCGTGACGTGGGGTTCGTCGAGTTCGCCGAGTTCGAGCTGAGTCCGGCCGCTCGCCGTGTTGAGGAACGCGCGCACCTCGCCGTCGCGGAACGGGACATCCAGGACCACGATGTTGATCATCAGTTCGACGTCGACCTCGGGCGCGTGCTCGGCGTGCCGCTCTCGGATCTCACGAGCCGCTTCGATCCACTCGTCGGACAGGAAGGGATGGGCCTCAGCGTTGCTCACGCCGAGCGACGATATCCGTCGCTGGGCTCCGGTGCTGTCACGACGTCGACGCGGGCGGCGGGTAGCGTCACGGCTCGTGCTCGGTGCCAGTCAGCCACGCAGAACGTCGATGGCGAGTCGAGTGCTCACCGGGGCACTTGCTGCGACCCTCGTGCTCGCCGCCTGCTCCGACGACGAGGATGACTTGGCCGATGAGGAGTTCTTCGATGAGGACTTCGACGGCGAGTTCGATGAAGGGTTCGACGACGACGAGTTCGACGACGAGTTCGACGACGAGTTCGACGACGACGCAGACTTCGACGACGGGCTGGCCGAAACCGACACCGACGCCGACACCGTGGCGCTACTCGACGAGCTGCAGGCGAACGGCTTCTGTGACCCCGCCGACATCGAGAATGACGGTTCGGTCACGTCGATGCACTTCGTCGTCCAGGGCGAGTTGCAGCCGGCCTGCTTCACCGATGCCGGGGGTGACGACCAGCGATTGATCGACGCGTGGAGCGTGCTGACGTTGGTCACCCCGCCCAACCTGTACGACGACGTGAGTCTTCTCGCCGGTTACGAGAGCTGTGATGGGTGCGACACCCTGGCCTTCGTCACCACACTCGACGAGGCGTCATCGTTTTTCCTGATGGCGGTCGACGTGGCCGCTGGTGAGTCCGACCCCGAGGAGCTACGGCTGACGATGCTGCACGAGCTCACTCACGTTTTCGCCCAAGTCCCCGACGAGCAACTCGACGTGTCGGTGACCGACGCAGCCGACTGCGGCACGTTCTTCAACGGCAACGGCTGCTTCGCCACCGGTTCGTACATGCTCGCCTGGATCGACCAGTTCTGGCCCGCCGACCTGCTCGACCAGTTGCCTGACGACGGCGGCCAGCTCGACGACGACACCGCCTTCGGCATCTGTGAGGTCGAGGGTGGCTTCACCGGCTCGTACGCAGCGACGAGCCCGGAGGAGGACTTCGCCGAGGCCTTCTCGGCCTACGTGTTCAGCGTCGACGTGCCCGCCGATCTCGACGCGAAGATGGCGTTCTTCGACGGCTATCCCGAGTTTCGCGAGATGCGCGACGCCGCAGCTGCTGAGGGCATGACCGGCTTCACGGGCTCGTTCGACTACTGCCGCTGAGCTGTTCACCCGATCACGTCTTCACGTGACGTCGTGACCGAGTCGAGGAACTCGGTGTCGATCTCGAACCCGAAGCCGGGGGTCGTCGGTACGTCGACGTGGCCGTCGGTGATCGTGATCGGATCGGTCACGATGTCGCGGGCGTAGAAGCGCGTCGACGCGCTGATGTCGCCGGGCAGGGTGAAGCCGGGGAGCGCCGCGAGCCCGGCGTTTGCAGCGCGACCGATGCCGGTCTCGAGCATGCCCCCGCACCACACCGGGATGCCGCGGCTGACGCAGAGGTCGTGGATGCGGATCGCCTCGAGGTATCCACCCACCCGACCCGGCTTGATGTTGGCGATCTCGCACGCGCCGAGTTCGATCGCGTCGGCGGTGGTGTCGAGCGACACCAGTGACTCGTCGAGGCAGATCGGCGTGTCGACCTCGTCGGCGAGGCGTGCATGGCCGATGATGTCGTGCTCGGGAAGCGGCTGCTCGATCAACAGGAGATCGAAGTCATCGAGCTGGGCGAGGTGGGCGCCGTCGGTGCGCCGGTAGGCGGTGTTGGCGTCGACTTGAAGCGGGACGTCGGGTCCGATCAAGTCGCGAACTGCGGCGACGTGTTCGATGTCGGTGCCGGGCTCGATCTTGAGCTTGATGCGGACGTAGCCGTCGTCGAGATACCCCTGCACGGTGGCCAGGAGTTCGTCGGCGGTGGTGTGAATGCCGACACTCACCCCCGACGGGATGCGATCGGCGGTGGCGCCGATCCAGTCGCCGAACGAACGGTTCGCAGCGCGGAGCTGAGCATCGAGCACCGCCATTTCGATCGCGCCCTTGGCCATCGGGTGGCCGTGGAGGTGGGCGAGCCCGGTGGACACATCGGCTGCCTCGATCGGCTGATCGAGTGCGAGGGTCGGGAGCAGGTGGTGCAGCGTGACGTGCTGCGCGCCCTCGACGTACTCGGGCGAGTAGGTGGGCTGCGCGATCGCGACACATTCGCCCCACCCAGCTACCTGGCGGCCGTCGTCACTTCGAGCGGTCAGCTCGACGAGCAGGATGTCGCGTTCGCGTTCGACGCCGAAGCTGGTGCGGAACGGGCTGACGAGTGGGAGCGCGATACGTCGGAGCGCCAGCGATTCGATCGCGATCGGGGGAAGTGATTCGTGGGCCATGTACGTCAGTCGGTGATGACGTAGCTGCCGTCGCGGGTGACGCCGACGACCTTGCGGCCGGCGGCGAGGTGCTCGGTGAACTGGGCTCGCGTCTCTGCTCGCCATCGAGCCGCTTCGGTGGGCTCGGTGCGGCGCAGCAGCAGGATGTCGTCGGGCGTTGCGATCTCGATGCGCCGCTCGGCGGGGACGTCGGACCCGTCACAGAGCGGCGCATCGGGGTCGCGGGTGGCGTCCCAGGCGACGAGGAGGCGATCGGTCTCGTCGTTCGCGTTCATCGCGTCGGTCATCGGCCCGTAGAAGGAGGGAAGGTAGTTGTGGACCTCGGCGCCGAGCACCGCGATGTTGAACCATGCGTTGTGGCGAACCAGCGGGTCAAACGTCCAGACGATCCAGTCGATGTCGCGCTCTCGAGCCCACTGCTGCTGATGCAGCTTGAACACGCGGCCGAGGCCGGTGCTGCGGTGCCCGGGCAGGATGCCGGTCATGTGTGAGTGCAGCGCGGCGACGCCCTGATGGCGGGCCAGCAGGCCGACCGATGCACCGAGCATGCGGGCTTCTTCACCGTCACTCGGGGCGTCGTACACCCCTGCGACGTACCCGCCGGAGTGAGCGATCGCGATGAGCATCTCGATCGGTACCTTGGCGCCGGGAGAGCCCCACACCTGCTGGAACACCTCGCCGATGGCGTGCATCTCGTCGGAGGTGTGCAGCATTCGGATCTCGAAGGCTCGGTCGTCGGGTGGCGTCGCGAGATCGGCTTCGCTCACGCTGTCTGGCTGAATGGTGTTCATGCAACTCCGTTGTCGCTGTTCGACGCGTTCGCGGCGAGAGTGCGTCGGGCCTCACGGTAGGCGGCGCGAGCCGCCAACGCCTCGCGAATGGTCGGCCCCGCTTCGTCTTCGAACTCTCGGCGATAGGCGTCGTCGGTGCTGAGCACCACGGTGAAGTACATGCCCGAGAAGGCGGCGAGAAAGGCCGACACGCGGAGGAGGGGCTCGGTGATGAAGCGGTCCTCGCCGTCGAAGAAGAACTCGGCGATGACCTCGATCTCGTCGAGTCGGGTCCAGTTGAGCGCGGTGTCGGCGGAGATCGCCAGCGTTCCGAACCCGACGAAGAACGCGAAGATGGTCACGGCGACGAGCGTGATCTGGAGCGCTGGGCCGAAGAGCACCAGCAGAGCGATGTTCGCCTTCTGGCGAACCGTGGGCGGGTCGTCGGGGATCCTCCCGGTGGGTGTGCCGAACTCGCCCGCCGGGTTGGCGGTCAGCAGCTCGTCGACGTCGTCCCAGGTCGAGAAGGTGCTCACCTCTCTGACGATCCTCGGTACCCGGCTCAGCGAGAATGCCGTGCCGAGCGCGAAGAACGTTGCGAGTGTGAGCCAGAACGCCCAGCCGACGAGCGTTCCCGCCACCTCCCACACCTCGGCGTTGATGAACAGGAACGCATTGAAGAGGAGGAGCAGCGGGAGCGCACGGGCCACGAGCGTGGTCAGCTCGTTCAGCTGGCGGAGTGTGCGCCGCACGCCCCACCGTGTGAGCGGACCGAGGCCGTACGACGACCAGAGGTAGATGAGGATCAGGATGATGCCGGCACCGATGACGGTCTCGACGGCGTCGCCGACCTGACCGAAGAGCAAGACGGGGATCGTTGGGCCGATGACGAACAGCGCGAGTTCGGGAGCGTCGATGTCGCTGGGCCGAGCGAAGGTCGACGAGCCGCGGAGGCGGTTCGAGACCGCCCAGGTGCCGATGAGCACCACGAGCACGACGACGGCGGTGGCGAGGTTCTCACCGAGCGTCCAGTTCTGGAGGTCGAGCGCCTGGAAGCCGAGTGCGAGGTAGGCGATGACCAAGAGTGGGAGGGCCCGTGTCCATGCATCGAGGGCTGAGCCATCAGTCTTTCGTTCGACGAAGTGGGGAAGGCCTCGCTCGATGAACCATCGCTCGACAGCGAGAAACTGCTCGTTGTCGGGGGGGTCGATCGGTTCGATCGGCTCGGCCGGAGGGCCCGTCACCCCGGTGACGGTAGCCGGTCACGGGATTGTGGCAGGGAGACAGTTCGTCAACTCGCGTGGCCCGAAGGCGAGGCTGCGATAACTACAAGGGTATGGCTCGGATTCTGGTCACCGAACAGATCGCCGAGGGCGGGCTCGACCGCCTCCGCGAGATCGGACACGAGGTCGACGTGCAGCTCGGCCTGTCGCCCGAGGAGCTGCTGACGGTGGTGCCGGGCGCGTCGGCGCTCATCATCCGATCGGCCACCCAAGTGACCGCCGAGGTCCTCGCCGCCGGCTCCGACCTCATGGTCGTCGGCCGAGCCGGCATCGGTCTCGACAACGTCGACGTCGACGCCGCGACGGCGCAGGGTGTCATGGTCGTCAACGCACCGCAGTCGAACATCGTGTCGGCTGCCGAGCACACGATGGCGCTCCTGCTGGCCTCGGCCCGCAACGTGCCGCAGGCGCACGCTGCGCTCGTCGACGGTCGCTGGGAGCGTTCGAAGTGGGAGGGCGTCGAGCTGGTCGACAAGACCCTCGGTGTCGTCGGCCTCGGCCGCATCGGCAAGCTCGTCGCCGACCGGGCCAAGGGCTTCGGCATGCGACTCGTGGCGTACGACCCGTTCGTGTCGGCCGACCGGGCGAAGATGATGGGCGTCGAACTGCTCGAACTCGACCAGGTCATCGCCGAGTCCGACTTCCTCACGATCCACCTGCCGAAAACACCCGAAACGCTCGGACTCATCAACCGCGAGCTGCTGCTCAAGGCGAAGCCGTCGCTGCGGATCATCAACGTCGCTCGCGGCGGCATCGTTCACGAGGCCGACCTCGCCGACTGCCTCAACGAGGGCATCGTCGCTGGCGCCGGCCTCGACGTGTTCTCGACCGAGCCGATGACCGAGTCGCCGCTGTTCTCCATCCCGTCGGTCGTCGTCACCCCACACCTGGGGGCGAGCACCCGCGAGGCGCAAGACAAGGCCGGCGACACGATCGCCTCGATGGTCGAGCTCGCCCTCGCTGGCGACTTCGTGCCGTTCGCCGTCAACGTCAACGCCACCGAGGCCAACGAGACGATCCGCCCGTACCTGCCGCTCGCCGAGCGTCTCGGTGGCCTGTTCCAGTCGCTCGCTGGCGCCGTGCCCGACGTGCTCGAGGTCTGCGTCGAGGGCGACATCGCCGGCTACGACACCCGCATCATCGAACTCGCCGTGCTGAAGGGCTTCTTCGGGGCGATCTCCGATGAGCCGGTCACCTACGTCAACGCCCCGCAGGCGGCCAAGGAGCATGGCCTCGAGGTGCGTGACGTGTGCACCGCCACGTCGCCCGACTACGTCAACCTGCTCAGCGTCCGCGGTGCCGGCCACTCGATCTCGGCCACGCTGTCGGGCCCCAAGGCCGAGCAGCGCATCGTCAACATCGATGGCATCCCGTTCGACGTCCCGCCCGCTGATCACATGGTCGTGGTCACCAACGACGACCGTCCCGGCGTCATCGGCACGGTCGGCACGCTGCTCGGCAACGCCGGCGTCAACATCGCCGACATGGCCGTGAGCCGCGTTCCCGACACGGCCAACGCCGTGATGCTCATCGCCCCGACCGACATCATCCCGGCCGACACGCTCACCGAGCTGTGTGCGGCCCCCGGCATGATCGACGTCGTCACCCTCAACGTCTGACTCACTCGCCCGCCGAGCTCAGCAGGGGAGCGCAGCGGCGGTGCGTTGGGCTTCGGCTCGGGCGGTGTCGGCGAAGTCGCTGCCCGATGAGGCATAGAGGATCGCTCGCGAGCTGTTGACGATGAGGCCGGTGCCCGCGGCCGACGCTCCGTGTTTCATGACGGTCGCCGGGTCACCGCCCTGAGCGCCCACGCCGGGAACGAGGAGGGGCAGGTCGCCGACGATTGAACGCACCTCGGCCAGCTCGGACGGGTACGTGGCACCGACGACGAGTCCGAGTTCGCCGAGCTGCGACCAGTCGTTCGCCGCCTTCTCGGCGACGTGGACGTAGAGCGGCTTCGCGCCCTGCTCGTCGGCCGACACGATCGACTGGAGATCGTCGCCGCCGGGATTGCTGGTGCGGCAGAGCAGGATCACACCGGCGTCGTCGGTGTTGGCCGCCGACGTGAAGAACGGCTCGATCGAATCCGTGCCGAGGTACGGGTTGACCGTGACCGCGTGGGCGCCGTAGCGGGCGAACGCCTCACGGGCGTAGTGCTCGGCGGTCGAGCCGATGTCGCCACGCTTGGCGTCGAGGATCAGCGTGACGTCGGGGTACTCCGAGCGGATGTACTCGCAGATGCGTTCGAGGACCGATTCGGCGCCCTGGCTCGCGAAGTAGGCGATCTGGGGCTTGAAGGCACACGCCAGGTCGGCGGTGGCATCGACGATGGCTCGGCAGAATTCCTCGGTGGCGTCGGTCGAACCGGTCAACGAGTCGGGGTAGCGGGCGGGATCGGGGTCGAGGCCGACACAGAGCATCGAGCCGGCAGCGGCCCAGGATCGGTCGAGCTGCGCGTGGAACCCCATCGGGCGGTCAACCTACCCAGCCGCCGGGCTGCTTCGGCTCAGGCTTCGACGGTGATGGCGGCGGTCGGGCACATGTCGGCCGCCTCCTTCACCTTGTCGGCCAACTCGGGGCCCGGATTCTCCTGGAGGATGTAGAGGTAGCCGTCGGAGCGAACCTCGAACACCTCGGGGCACACCTGCATACAGGCGCCGGTGGATGCGCACATGTCGAAATCGACGCTGACCTTCATGGTGGGCTCCGTCTTGCTCGTGGTTCAGGACTTGGCTTGACGGTAGCCGTCGGCGGTCGCTGCGTCGGCGTCGACGTAGCACCGCTCTGCCTTGGTGCGGTCGTAGAAGCGGCCGCCGGGCACATGGAAGATGCCCGAGTTGTCGTTGGCCTTGATCGGATGGCTGATCGGGCACGCTCCGTCGGCGTCGGGTGCGACCCATGCAGCACCGTCGCCACCTGCCGATCGAGCCTCCGGTGCGTCGACCAGCGCATTGACGACGGACGCCGCCTCGGGTTCGGCGTCGGTGGTCGCCGGCGCCGCCCCCGCTGCCGTGTCGGGAACATCGATCGGTGGCCACTCGGGCGCCGCTGGAGCGTCGGGGGCCTGACGCTCGCGCCACCACTGGGCGACAGCACCTCCGATCATGCCGAGCAAGACCAGCCAGAGGAGGCGGCGAATCAATCCGGTCAACATGGCCATGGCATCAGAATCTACGCCGCGACCATGTCGTCCGTGTTTCCAATCGGCCCAGGTGTGGGCCGAGCGTTCAGTCGGCCTGACGCTCGAACGCAGCGAGCACCGCCCGAAGCGATGCGGTGGTGATGTTCGAACTCTGGCCGACACCCCATTTGATCTCGCCGTCGCCACGCACCGTTTCGAGGTAGGCGACCGCCGTGGTGTCGGCGCCCTGCCCGATGGCGTGTTCGCTGTAGTCGAGCACGTCGAACTCCTTGTCGACCCGGTCGCCGAACTCGCCGACCAAGGCGGCCACGAAGGCCTCGACCGGGCCGTCGCCCGTGCCGCGCAGCGAATGTGCCCTGCCGTCGGCCTCGACCTGGGCCTGGATGGTGGTCGTGCCCTCGCCACCGGTCGAGGTGGTGGTGAGCTCGTGTGACTGCAGCACGAACCGCGGCTCGGCGGGCAGGTACTCGTTCTGGAAGTTCTCCCACATCACCCCCGGCGTGATCTCGGTGCCGGAGTCTTCGGTGACGTGCTGGATCGTCTTCGAGAACTCGATCTGGAGCCGGCGCGGCAGGTCGAAGCCGTGCTCGGTCTTCATCACGTAGGCGACGCCGCCCTTGCCCGACTGGCTGTTGACGCGGATGACCGCTTCGTAGGTGCGGCCCACGTGCTTCGGGTCGATCGGCAAGTAGGGCACGGCGAAGTTGGGGTACTCGCCGGTGCCGGGGTCGCGGGTCTTGTCGAGGGCTTCGATGCCTTTCTTGATCGCGTCTTGGTGCGAGCCCGAGAAGGCCGTGTACACGAGGTCGCCGACGTACGGGTGGCGGGGTGAGACGGGCAGCCGGTTGCAGTACTCGGCCACGCGGCGCAGCTTGTCGATGTCGCTGATGTCGAGTTTCGGGTCGACCCCGTTCATGAACAGGTTCATCGCCAGATTCACGACGTCGACGTTGCCCGTGCGCTCACCATTGCCGAACAGGGTGCCCTCGACACGGTCGGCGCCGGCCATCACGCCGAACTCGGCAGCGGCCACGCCGCACCCGCGATCGTTGTGCGGGTGCAGCGAGATGATGACGTGATCACGATCTTTGATCGTGCGGCCGAACCACTCGATCACGTCGCCATAGACGTTGGGGGAGTAGCACTCGACGGTGGCGGGGAGGTTGAGGATGATGCGGTCGTCAACGCTCGGCCCGATCACGTCCATCACGGCCTCGCACACCTCGACGGCGTACTCGGGCTCGGTGAGCGTGAAGCTCTCGGGGCTGTACTCGTAGCGGATCTCGGTCCGGCTGCCATTGGCGCGGTCGGGCATCGCTGCCTCGGCGGCCTTGCACATCTGGGCACCCTCGATCGCGATCGACTTGATGCCGGCCTGGTCCTGGTTGAACACGACCTCGCGCTGGAGCGGGTTGGTCGAGTTGTAGAAGTGGACGATCGCCCGCGGCGCTCCGGCGAGGCCCTCGTAGGTGCGCTCGATCAGTTCGGGGCGGCACTGCACCAGCACCTGGATCCACACGTCGTCGGGGATGAGGTCCTGCTCGATGATCTCGCGCAGGAAGTCGAAGTCGGGCTGGCTCGCCGACGGAAACCCGATCTCGATCTCCTTGAAGCCCATGGTGACCAGCTCGGTGAACATGCGCATCTTGCGCGCCGGGTCCATCGGGTCGATGAGCGCCTGGTTGCCGTCGCGGAGGTCGACCGAGCACCACAGCGGTGCCTCGCTGATCGTGACGTTGGGCCAGGTTCGGTCGTCGAGCACGATCGGCACGAACGGTGCGTACTTCTCGAAGGGCATCGGGACCGGGGTGCTGGGTGCGGGTGGCATGAGTGTCTCCGTGGGTTGGTGAGCGGGGCGTTCCGGGTCTGAAAACGAAGAAACCCCCGTCCGTTTCCGGCGGGGGCTGTGGGCGAGCGCGTGTATGCGGAGCTCGCCCTACGTAAGCAGAAGGAGGCCCAGCTCGAAACGCATCATCGACGATGATAGTCCGGATCACGGCCGATGCGTCCACCAACCTCGTCGGTTCGTCGGGTTCTCCCTCGTCTGGGGCGCCACGGCCGGTACGCTCGGTGAGCGACATGACAAGTGAACAAGCTCGGCGGAGTTCCCGCCGCGGGCGTCGGTCGCGCCCTTCCGGTGGTTCCGGCCGTGAGCGTGGGCCCAGCGACCACGTCAACACCTCGAACCTGACCACGACCAACACCCTGCCTCCGGTCGACCCGCCCACCGGCTTCGCCGACCTCGGCGTCGACGAACGCATCGACCATGCGCTGGCAGCCGCTGGTTTCGCCCAGCCCTTCAACATCCAGACCGAGGCGATTCCGGTCGCCATGACCGGCAAGGATGTGTGTGGCCGCGCCAAGACCGGCTCGGGCAAGACGCTCGCGTTCGGTGTGCCGATGCTCGCCCGCATCACCGACCAGGCCGAGCCCATGAAACCGCTCGGCCTCGTGCTCGTGCCCACGCGTGAGCTGGCCGTACAGGTCGCCGAGGTGCTCAACCCGCTCGCCGAGCACGCCGGCATGCGCGTGCTGCCGGTGTACGGCGGCGCCTCGCGTCATCACCAGGTCGACGAGATGGCGAAGGGTGTCGAGATCGTCGTCGCCACCCCACTCCGCCTGATCGACCTCATCAAGTCGAACGAGATCGATCTCGCCGACATCCAGATCGTCACGCTCGACGAGGCCGACCGCATGGCCGACGACGGGTTCACTCCGCAGGTCGAGTGGATCCTCCGCCACACCGGCAACCGGAACCAGACGATGCTGTTCTCGGCCACGCTCGACGGCGACGTCGGCCACCTCATCAAGGCGTACCAGACCGATCCGGTCACCGTTGCGATCGACGAGGCGACCGACACGGTCGGCACGATGCATCACCTGTTCCTCGCGATCCACCACATGGACCGCGACAAGGTGATCGGCTCGATCGCCAAGGGCATCCCGAAGATCGTGGTGTTCTGCCAGACCAAGCGGACCTGCGACCGGGCGACCGACAAGCTGCAAGACCTCGGCATCGACGCCGAAGCCCTCCATGGCGACATGCAGCAGAAGTCGCGTGAGCGCACGCTGCGAGCGTTCGCCGAGGGAAAGCTCCAGATCCTCGTGGCCACCGACGTTGCGGCCCGCGGTATCGACATCGACGACATCGGCGCCGTCATCCACTACGAGCCAGCGAAGGACGTGAAGGACTACCTCCACCGTTCGGGTCGCACCGCTCGTGCCGGTCGTGACGGTTGGGCGATCACCTTCGCCGAGTACAACCAGCACACCCAGGTGCGCATCTTGCAGCGGATGCTGCGGATGGAGCCGTCGAAGCCGGTCGAGGTGTTCTCGAACGATCAGCGCCTGCTCGACCTCTCCACCTTCGCCGACGACATCCGCACACAAGGCTGACCGGCTGTCCCCGTGGGGGTCAGACACCGAGGGTGACGAGTGAGTTCGAACCGGCCCGCCGCTGACGTCGTCGTCGACGTCGCGATGGTGCGGCGGTTGCTGGAGTCGCAGCATCCCGACCTCGTCCACCTCCCGATCGTCGAGCTGGCCAACGGGTGGGACAACGTGATGTTCCGGCTTGGCGACGAGTTGTTGGTGCGGGTGCCTCGTCGCGAGATGGCCGGGCGGCTCGTGGCGAACGAGGTCGCGGCGCTCCCCGTTCTCGCACCACACCTGCCACTCCCGGTGCCGACCCCCGTTCGGGTCGGCCAGCCCGACGACGAGTACCCGTACGTGTGGGCCGTGCTGCCGTGGCTCGAGGGTCGACCGGTCGGCACCGATGCGCCGAGTGATGCCGAAGGAGCCGCACAGCAGCTCGGCGAGTTCCTCCAGGCGCTCCATGTCGGAGCGCCCGTCGACGCTCCCGTCAATCCCTACCGGGGCCACTTCATCGGCGAGAACGACGACCGACTGCGTGAACGCCTGGACGGTGGCGCGCAGACGATCGAGACGTTCACCGACTTCACCGTCGCGACGCTGCTCTCTCGATGGGTCGAGCTGATCGACGTCGCTCCTCGCCCGGGGCCACCGGTGTGGTTGCACGGCGATCTCCACCCGCTGAACGTGCTCACCGACGGCATCTCGATCAGCGCGGTGATCGACTGGGGCGATGTCACGAGCGGCGACCCCGCGGTCGACCTCGCCGTCGCGTGGGGCCTTTTCGAACCGGCCGAACGCAGCATGATCCGCACCCTGACGGGCGCCGACGACGCCACATGGCAGCGAGCGGAGGCCTGGGCGCTGTACTTCGCCGCCATGTACCTGCTGTCGTCCGACGACGACCCGGCACTGCGGGCGGTGTCGCTCCGGTTGTTCGACCGGCTCACCGCCGACTGACATGGCAAACCAACCACAGCTCCTGCCGGTGGCCCTGGCACACTCGGCCGGATGAGTACTGCTGCTCCCGTCGTCGCGCGTTCGCTCGTCAAGCGCTTCGGCGACTTCACAGCGGTCGACAGCATCGACATCGAGATCGCGCCTGGCGAGGCCTTCGGGTTCCTCGGTCCCAACGGGGCGGGCAAGACCTCGACGATGCGGATGATCGGATGCGTCTCGCCGCGCACGTCGGGTGAGCTGCGGATCTTCGGGCTCGACCCGGCGACCGACGGCCGAGCGATCCGGTCGCGTATGGGCGTGGTGCCGCAGCTCGATCAGCTCGACAACGAGCTCACCGTCACCGAGAACCTGCTCATCTACGGGCGCTACTTCGACATCTCGAAGCGTGATGCGCTCGCCAAGGCGGCCGACCTGCTCGCCTTCGCCCAACTGGAGGAGAAGGCCAACTCGAAGGTCGATCCGCTGTCGGGCGGCCAGAAACGGCGGGTCTCGATCGCTCGGTCACTCATCAACGACCCTGACCTGTTGCTGCTCGACGAGCCGACCACGGGCCTCGACCCGCAGGCCCGTCACGTCCTGTGGGACCGGCTGTACCAGCTCAAGGAGCAGGGGGCGACCCAGGTCATCACCACCCACTTCATGGACGAAGCCGAGCAGTTGTGCGACCGCCTCGTGGTGATGGACGGTGGTCGGATCGTGGCCGAGGGTTCGCCACAGGGACTCATCGGTGAACACGTCCGCCGCGAGGTGCTCGAGGTGCGGTTCGGGTACGGCCGCAACGAGGAGATGGTGCCCCAGGTCGACGGTGTCGGTGCTCGCATCGAGGTGCTGCCCGACCGGTTGCTGATCTACTCCGACGACGGTGAATCTGCGCTGTCGGAACTCCACCGCCGTGACGTCGTGCCCGAGAGTTCGCTCGTTCGTCGCTCCAGCCTCGAAGACGTCTTCCTCAAGCTCACCGGTCGGACCCTCGTCGAATGACGTCCCCAGCATGAGTACGCCAGCCGCGGTCAGGGTGTATCTGCGGGACTGGGCGATGTTCCGGCAGATCAAGGTGTCGGTCGGTCTCGCCGCCATCGTGCAGCCTGCGATGTTCCTGCTCGGCGTCGGTCTCGGAATCGGTGAACTCGTCGATGCCGGGGGCAACACCGACCTCCTCGACGGGCAGCCCTACTTCGCGTTCTACTCGACCGCGCTCCTCGCGACCACAGCGATGTTCGTGCTCACCCAGGAAGCGATGTGGCCCACCCTCGACGGCTTCACGTGGGGCGAGGCGAACCGGGCCATGATCGCCACGCCCCTGACCCCGACCGATGTGCTCGCCGGCAAGGCGCTCCACTATCTGGTGCGGGGTGTGATCGCCGTCGGTGGCACTGCGCTCGTGCTCGCGCTCTTCGCCGACACCCGCAGCTTGGGACTCATCCCCGGTGTCGCTGCGGGGGTGCTGTGCGGCCTTGCTTTCGCGATGCCGATCGCCGCGTTCACGGCGACGCAGGAGTATGACACTGCGTTTCCTGCGATTCTCCGGTTCGGGATCACGCCGATGTTCCTGTTCGGCGGTGCGTTCTACCCGATCGAGCAGCTGCCCGATTGGCTCGAGCCGGTCGCATGGTTCACCCCGCTGTGGCACGGTGTCGAGCTCACCCGCGGCTCGGTGCTCGGCGGGCTCGGGGCGGAGATGGCGCTCCTGCACATCGGGGTGCTCGCTGCGTTCGTGCTCGGCGGCACGCTGTGGGCGCGGTGGAGCTTCACACGGCGGTTGCTCGTATGAGCCCCGGACCGAGCCTCACCACGCGGGTCGTTCCTGCGGTGGTGTTCGACATCAGGCGACCACAGCGGATGGTCGAGCGCTCGTGGATGGTCACGCGTCGCCATCCGATGATCGTGTTCAGTGGCTTCTTCGAACCGCTCTTCTACCTCCTGTCGATTCGTGTCGGGTTGAACTCGCTGATCGGTGAGATCGAGGTGAACGGGGTTCTCGTGTCGTACGACCGGTTCGTCGCCCCGGGGCTCATGGCGGCGTCGGCGATGAACGGTGCCGTCTACGACTCGACGATGAACATCTTCTTCAAGCTGCGTCACTCCAAGCTGTATGACGCCGTGCTCTCGACCCCGATGTCGGCCGGTGACGTGGCGGTCGGGGAGATCACGTGGGCGGTGCTTCGGGGCGCGCTGTACTCGACGGCATTCCTCGTGACGATGCTGGTGCTCGGCATGGTCGATTCGGCGTGGTCGATCCTGGCCATCCCAGCGTGCGTATTGATCGGGTTCGCCTTCGCGTCCATCGGCATGGCATGCACGACCTACATGCGCACCTGGACCGACTTCGAGTACATCCCGTCGGTCACGCTGCCCCTCTTCTTGTTCTCGACGACGTTCTACCCGATCTCGCAGTACGGCGATTGGGCCTGGGCCGTGCAGTTCAGCCCGCTCTACCACGGCGTCGAGCTGGTGCGTGCCGCCAACCTCGGCCAGTGGGACAACTCGATCTTCGGTCACCTGGCGGTCCTCATCGGCTTGACCGTCGTGGGCGGTTCGATCGCCGCTCGCCGCATCGAACGCCTCCTCCTCACCTGATCCGTTACCTTCTGCCGCATGACGTTGGTGGAGGATCACGTTCGGAGTCATAGCGATCAGGTGTGGGACGGCATCGTGCCGGTGCTGCACGACTACATCGCGATCCCGGCGCTGTCGCAGGACTTCGACCCCGACTGGCGGGCCAATGGCCACATCGCGCGAGCGGTCGATCTGATCGCTGACTGGTGTCGGGAGCGGCCGATCGATGGGCTCGCAGTCGAGGTGATCGAGCATCCCGACCGGTCGCCGGTGATCGTCATGGAGATCCCGCCCGCTGGCGGCGGATCGGCCGACGACACGGTGCTCCTCTACGGCCACCTCGACAAGCAGCCCGAGATGGAGGGCTGGCGCCCCGACCTCGGCCCGTGGAAGCCGGTGCTCGAGGGCGACCGCCTCTACGGCCGCGGCGGCGCCGACGACGGCTACGCCGCCTTCGCCAGCCTCACCGCGATCGAGTCGGTCCACGCCGCGCAGGGCTCGCACACCCGCTGCGTCGTGCTGATCGAGGCGGGGGAGGAGTCGGGGTCGCCCGACCTGCCCGCCTGGGTCGACGACCTGAGCGACCGCATCGGCCAGCCGAGTCTCGTCGTATGTCTCGACTCGGGCTGCATCGACTACGACCGCATGTGGGTCACCACCTCGCTCCGCGGGATGGTGATGGGCATCCTCACCGTCGACATCGTCACCGAGGGCCTGCATTCCGGCGATGCGTCGGGGATGGTGCCGTCGTCGTTCCGCATCCTCCGCCAGCTCCTCGACCGGGTCGAGGACCCGATCACCGGCCAGGCGTTGCTGCCCGAGCTGGTGGTCGACATCCCCATAGGACGCCTCGCCGAAGCGCAGGCCACCGCCGACGAGATCGGCGCGATCGCCGACCATTATCCGTTCGTCGACGGCGCGGGCCCCACCACGAGCGACCCGGCCGACCAGCTGCTCGCACGGACCTGGCGCACGACGATGAGCGTCACCGGCGTCGACGGGCTGCCGCCGACGGCGAAGGCGGGCAACGTGTTACGCCCGTCGACGTCGGTCAAGCTGTCGTTCCGGATCCCGCCGACGGCCGACCCCGCCGCAGCCGAGCGAGCGATCGTCGACGCACTCACCACCGACCCGCCCTACGGCGCCCGCGTGTCGTTCACCGGCGTCGATTCGGCGCCGGGATGGAATGCGCCGGCCACCGCACCGTGGCTCGCCGACGCCCTCGATGTGGCATCGACCGCGACGTTCGGCCAGCCCGCCCGCAACTTCGGCGAGGGCGGGTCGATCCCGTTCATGGGGATGCTCGGCGAGAAGTTTCCCGACGCTCAGTTCGTGATCACCGGCGTGCTCGGCCCCGACGCCAACGCCCACGGCCCCAACGAGTACCTCCACGTGCCGACCGCCCGTCGCCTCACCATGGCGGTGGCGCACCTGCTCGACGCCCACGCCCGCCGGTGAGTGACGCGGTCACCTTCGAGGTGGTCGACGCTCGCTCGACTGAAGCCGTCGAGGCGATCCGCGCCTACTTCACCGAGCTCGATGCGCAGTTCGCGTCCGGCTTCAACGACTGGGACGCACTCACCGAGGGGGCGGCCGACTTCGACCCGCCGGCGGGCGCGTTCTTGCTCCTCCGCGTCGACGGCGAGGTCGCCGGGTGTGGGGGCGTGCGCACGCTCGAGCCCGGCATCGGTGAGATCAAGCGGATGTGGATCACCCCGTTGCACCGGGGTGAGGGCCTCGCGAAGCTGCTGCTCGCTGAGCTCGAGTCGGCGATCGGGGCGATGGGCCATCACACCGTGCGGCTCGACACCAACGCCACGCTCACTCCGGCGATCCGGATGTACGAGTCGTCGGGGTACCGGTCGATCGAGCGCTACAACGACAACCCTGACGCCGAGCGCTGGTTCGAGAAGCAGCTCTGAGTCGGACCGGCTCAGACCGGGGTGGCGACGAACACCGGGATGTGACGGTCGGTCTTCTCGGCGTAGTCGTCGTAGCGGGGGAAAACCGCAGCTGCCCGCTCCCACCACGTCTGCCGTTCGTCGCCCTCGACGATGCGCGTGATGTAGTCGGCTGGCGCAGGGCCATCTTGGATCTCGCACAGTGGGTGGGCGACGAGGTTGTGATACCAGGACGGGTTCTTCGGGGCGCCGCCGATCGATGCGACCAGCGCGTACACGCCCTCGTGTTCGACGCGCATCAGTGCGAACTTGCGAAGCTTCCCCGACGACGCACCCAGCGACGTGACGACGATGACCGGGATGCCGGTGTCGGTGAGCGTGTTGGCTTCCTTGCCGCCGGTGCGCTCATAGGTCTCGACTTGCTCGCGGACCCAGTCGGATGTGGACGGTTCGTACTCTCCGGTGAGGGGCATGGAGCCGAGCGTAGGCCGAGGTCGACCGTGGGTAGCGTCCGGACGATGGCCCGCTATGAAGACCAGGTGATCGCGACCTTCACCGAGGTGGCCGGACGCGACCTCCAGCCCGGCATCTCGGTCGTCGCCTTCGATGATCGCGAGAGCGACACGCCGGTCGCCTATCTGCTGCCGACCCACGCGCTCTTCGCGTGTTCGCCAGCCACTGCCGAGCGTCTCGCGACGATCGATGGTCGCCCCGACGCCGGTCGCGAGGCCGTCGATGTGGTGATGGCCGAACTCGGTGCCATGCCGCTCGCCGGCGGCGTCAACTGTTTCTTGCCCGATGAAACGGTCGTCGACGCAAGCGTGCCCGACGGCTACACCGTGAGGTGGCTCGACCCGAAGGACGCCGATGACATCGCGCTGCTCGAGGGGTTCATCGACGAGAGCGACCCCGACGACATCGACGAGGCCGAGATCGAGCGCGATGCGCCCGACCCGGCGATCTGCGTGCTCGTCGCCGACGACGGCTCGATCGCTGCCTACGCCTCCGGTCGCCCGTTCTGGGCCGCCGCCGAGGTCGACGACATCGGTGTGCTCGTCGCACCAGCGCATCGGCGCAGGGGGCTGGCCACGGCGGTCGTGGCGACCTTCGTGGATCGTCGGCGCGACATCCTCACCCAGCTGTACCGCCACAACGACGACAACGAGGGCTCACAGGGTGTCGCCCGCGCCGTGGGCTTCGCCGAAGCGCACCCGCTCGTCGCCTACGGGTTCAGCGAGTGACGGGTCGCCCGTCAGCGCGCCATCGAGAAGAACTCGGGGTTCGGCATCATCGACGTCAGGTTGGCCATCCGGTTCGACAGCGCGAAGAACGAGGCGATCGCTCCGATGTCCCAGATGTCGTCGTCGGAGAAGCCGTGGCGGCGCAACACGTCGAGGTCGTCGTCGGCGATCGTCTCCGACGCGGTCGCGACCTGCACGGCGAACCCGAGCATCGCCCGCTGACGGTCGGTGAGGTCGGCTTTGCGCCAGTTGGTGGCGACCTGGTCGGCAATCAGCGGATCTTTCGCTCGGATGCGCAAGATGGCCCCGTGCGCCACCACGCAGTAGAGGCACGAGTTCTCGGCCGACGTGGCGACGACGATCATCTCGCGCTCGGCCTTGGTCAGCCCGGAGTCGCGTTCCATCAGCGCGTCGTGATAGTCGAAGAATGCCCGCGCCTCGTCGGGCCGATGGGCCAGCGCGAGGAACACATTCGGGACGAACCCGCTTCTCTCCTGGATCGCCAGCACCTTCTCGCGAAGGTCGTCGGGCAACTCCTCGATCGACGGAACCGGAAACCGGCTGATCGGACGCTCACTCATCCGAGCGAACGTAGCGGTCAGCCGTGTTCCCGGCCGAGTCTGCTCAGGGGAGCCAGGCGGGGCGAGTCGACTCGAAGGAGTCGATGGCGTCAGCGCTGGTGAGGGTGATGCCGATGTCGTCGAGGCCGTTGAGGAAGCGGTGCTGGGTCGCATCGCTCATCGGGAACTGCTCGCTCACCCCGGCGGCCGGGACCTCGACGGAGCGCTTCTCGACGTCGACGACGATCGCGGTCTGGGGATCGGCTTCGATGGCGTCCCAGATCTTCTCGACGACGTCCTCGCTGACCACGACCGGCACGAGCCCGTTCTTGGTGCAGTTGTTGGAGAAGATGTCGGAGAAGCTCGGCGCGACCACGGCGTCGAACCCGTACTGCTGGATCGCCCACACGGCGTGCTCACGGGACGAGCCGACACCGAAGGCAGGGCCGGCCACGAGCACGTTCGCGCCGGTGAAGCGCTCGTCGTTGAGGACGAAGTCCTGCTCGTCACGCCAGGCCGAGAACAGGCCCTTCTCGAACCCGGTCCGCTCGACCTGCTTGAGCCACACGGCGGGGATGATCTGGTCGGTGTCGACGTCGCTGCGCCGCAGCGGCACGCCGGTGCCCTCGATGATGTTCACGGCCTTCATGACGTGCCGCCCTTCTGGTAGTCGCCCGCACTGGGCTCCGCAAGGTCGTCAGGCGTACAGAACGTGCCCGTCACCGCTGTGGCGGCAGCAACCGCGGGCGACACGAGGTGGGTGCGGCCACCGGGGCCCTGGCGGCCCTCGAAGTTGCGGTTCGACGTGCTCGCCGCCCGCTCCTTCGGCTGGAGCTTGTCGGGGTTCATCGCAAGACACATCGAGCAGCCCGGCTCTCGCCAGTCGGCGCCGGCGGCGGTGAAGACCTTGTCGAGGCCCTCGGCGATCGCCTGTTCCTTCACGGCGTGGCTGCCGGGCACCACCATCACGCGCGGCACGGTGACCGTACGGCCCTCCATGACAGCAGCTGCGGCGCGGAGGTCTTCGATCCGGCTGTTGGTGCACGAGCCGATGAAGACCGTGTCGACGCTGACGTCACGCATCGAGGTGCCCGCTTCGAGACCCATGTACTCGAGTGAGCGGGCCACGGTGGCCTGGGTCGTCGGGTCGCTGAACGATGCGGGGTCGGGGATCGGCGTGTCGATCGAGGCGACCTGACCCGGGTTGGTGCCCCAGGTGACATGGGGCGTGATGTCGGCGGCGTCGAGCACGATCTCGACGTCCCATTCGGCGTCGTCGTCGGAGTAGAGGGTCTGCCACTCGGCGACGGCGGCGTCCCACGCTTCACCGGCCGGCGCGTTCGGCTTGCCCTTCAGGTACTCGAACGTGGTCTCGTCGGGAGCGATGAGGCCGGCCTTGGCGCCGGCTTCGATCGACATGTTGCACACGGTCATGCGGCCCTCCATCGAGAGTGATCGGATGGCCGAGCCGCGGTACTCGATGACGTGGCCGATGCCACCGGTGGTCCCGATCTCACCGAGGATCGCGAGGATCACGTCTTTCGCCGTGACGCCCGGACGGAGCTCGCCGTCAACGGTGACTGACATCCACTTCGGGCGCACCTGCGGGAGCGTCTGGGTAGCCAGCACGTGCTCGACCTCGGAGGTGCCGATGCCGAACGCCAGCGCACCGAACGCACCGTGGGTGGCCGTGTGGCTGTCGCCGCACACGATGGTCATCCCCGGCATGGTGCGACCCTGCTCGGGTCCGATGACGTGGACGATGCCCTGGTTGGCGTCGCCCATCGGGAAGTTGGTGATGCCGAACTCGGCGGTGTTGGCCCGCAGCGTGTCGACCTGTTTGGCCGAGATCGGATCCTCGATCGGCTGATCGATGTTCTCGGTGGGGACGTTGTGGTCTTCGGTGGCGATCGTCAGGTCGGGGCGACGGACCGGGCGGCCAGCGATGCGCAGCCCGTCGAACGCCTGCGGGCTGGTGACCTCGTGAACGAGGTGGAGGTCGATGTAGAGCAGATCGGGTTCGCCCGGCGTGCTCGCCTGGCTGACCAAGTGGCGATTCCAGACCTTCTCCGGGAGCGTGGTGCCCGTCATTCGGTGTCCTCTCCGACGGCGCCATTCGCTGCGCCGTGTCGTCGTTTTGATGAGTTCAACATGTGGGACTAATGTCCCCTGATGTGGAAATCGTAACCGGGGTCGGCGTGCTGGACAAAGCCATGCACGTCCTTGCTGCAGTGATCGACGAGCCGTGCTCGCTCGGGCAGCTGCAGGCCAAGACCGACCTGCCGCGCGCCACGGCTCACCGCCTGGCGACGGCGCTCGAAGCCCACGGCGTGCTGCGCCGCGACACCGCTGGCCGGTTCGAACTCGGCCACGGTCTCGTGCCGCTCGGTCAGATGGCGATGGAGCGATTCCCGCTCGCCGCCTCGGTGCGACCGCTCCTCGACGACCTGCGGTCGACGACCGGCGAGAGCGTGCAACTCTTCGTGCGCGAGGGCGATCAGCGTCGCTGTGTCCTGTCGCTCGAGTCTCCGCACCAGCTCCGTTGGACCGTGCCCGAGGGTGCGCTCTATCCGCTCGACGTCGGTTCGGCCGGCCGGGTGCTGCTGGGTGATCTCGGCCCCGAAGGCTGGGTCGAGAGCGTCGGTGAACGCGAGGCGGGCGCTGCGTCGGTCAGCGCGCCAATCGTGCGTGGTGGCCAGGTGCTCGGCGCGATTTGTGTGAGCGGTCCGATCGACCGCATCTCGCGGGAGCCGGGCAAGCGCTTCGGCGCTGCCGTCGTCGCCGCCGCTGCGGCATGACCTCGCCGTCGCTCGACCACGACCGGGTCGGCGATGTGATGTTGCTGTGCGATGCTGTCGCGGGGCACTCCACACCCGGTGCATCGATCGAATCCGACGGCGCGGTGGCGGTCTACGTCCAAGCGGGCGCCACGTGTGACCTCGGGGGTCTCCGCCTGCAGCATCTCGCCACGCCCTTCGTCGACGACACCCTCGGGCGTCACCCTCGGCGCGGCTTGGTCGAGGACAGACGTGCCCGCATCGATGCCGAAGCCGACGCTGTTCCCGACGGCCGCTTCGCCCTCCTGCGCCGCACGGGCTTCGGTCTGGCGATCAAGCTTGCTCCGCTGCCCGGCTGATCGATCAGCCTCGAAGCTGCGCGAGTGTCGCCATCTGCTCGTACCCGACCTCGATCGTCGGACCCGGAAACGCAGCGGCGACTCGAGCCCCTGCGTCGGCGAGTGACGCGAGGCGGTTGCGGGCGTCGTCGAGTGTGCCGATCGCTCCGATCTCACGCCAATGATCGGCGGGCATGTCGAGCAGCGCGTCGGCGCCGCCCCGCTCGACTTGCTCGCGGAGCTCATCTCAGAAGGGCAGGACCCGAAACGCCGGCCGGTGCTCCAACAACATGAGACCATCATGCGCACCGGGGTGTCACAGTGGCCTCGGACCGAACCACCGTCGTGGATGAGGGCTTGGCCGCGACCCTAGGGTTGGTGGTGTGTTCGCCTTCCATCCGCTCGCTGCCGCAACCCGTGACCGACTGATCGGCGCCGGGCTCGACCCGGATGATGTGGCGGCGCTGGTGCGCTCGACGATTCGTGAGGATCTGATGGGCGGGGTCGACGTCACGAGCGCGGCCACCATTCCGGCCGAGCAACGGAGCGTCGCGACCTTCGGGGCTCGTGAGACGGGTGTGGTGGCAGGATTGCCGGTGGCCGCAGCGGTGATCGACACCGTGTGCGGCGCCGAGGCCAGCGAGTTCGAGTATCTCGCTGCCGACGGTGATCGGATCGAGGCCGGCACCGAGGTGGCCCGGGTCGCTGCGCCGACCACGCTGCTCCTCACCGCTGAGCGGACTGCGCTCAACCTGCTCTGTCGCCTGTCGGGGGTGGCGAGCCTCACGAGACGCTGGGCCGACCAACTCGCGGGTACCTCGGCGACCGTGCGCGACACGCGCAAGACCACGCCGGGTCTCCGAGCGCTCGAGAAGTATGCAGTTCGCTGCGGAGGCGGAGCGAACCATCGGTTCGGCCTCGCCGACATGGCGCTCGTCAAGGACAACCACATCGCTGCGGCGGGTGGCATCACCGCGGCCTACGACCGCGTGCGGGCGCTCGCGTCGAGCATCCCCGTCGAGATCGAGGTCGACACCCTCGACGGACTCCGAGAGGCCATCGCAGCGGGTGCCGACATGGTGCTCATCGACAACTTCACCCCCGAGGAGATGAGCGAGGCCGTGGCACTTCGCGATGAACTCGGCTCGGCCGTGGAACTCGAAGCCAGCGGCGGGCTCACGCTCGACACCGCCCGGTCGGTCGCCGAAACCGGCGTCGACCTGATCGCCGTCGGCGAGCTCACGCACTCCGCTCGTGTGCTCGACCTCGGCCTCGACCTACGCGTCGTGTTCTGACACGACGGATCGCCGACGGCAGGGGCCGGTCCGAGGCGGGGATCAGTAGGCGCCGAGCAGGTCGACGACGAAGATGATGTCGGTGTCGGCGGGGAGGCCGCCCTGAGGGTTGCCGTCGGGACCGAAGCCGTCTTCGGGCGGGATCGTGATGGCTCGACGTCCGCCGACCTTCATTCCCTCGAGCCCCTCGGCGAGACCGGGGAGGAGTTGTTCCTCGAGATAGGGGACGGTGATCGGCTGGTTGACCCAACTCGACTCGAGCTGCACGCCGTTGTCGCCGCGGTAGTAGACGAAGTGGAGGACAGCCGTGTCGCCGAACTCGAGCGCGGGACCGTCGCCTTCGACGAGGTCGGTGAAGATCGTGCCGTCGACGCCCTCTCCCTCCGACAGCTCGACGCCGGGCTCGGTCGGCGCCTCGGACGCTTCGGGAACGCTGATGACCGAGCGCACGTCGATCACGAACGTGAGTGGCTCGTTCTCGCGGATCACGTCGCTCCGGGCCGCCTCGCCGTAGGCCAGGTCGCTCGGGATGTCGAGCTGGAGTCGGGCGCCCGCCTGCGCACCCACGAGGCCCTCCTCCCACCCTTGGATGACACCACCGGAACCGAGGACGACCGGGAATGGCTGCCCGCGGTCGTAGCTGTTGTCGAACTCCTCGCCGTCGAGTGAACGGACGCCGACATAGTCGACGACGACGGTGTCGCCGTCGGCCGCCGGCGCGCCGGTTCCCTCACTGATCACGGTGACGACCAGCTCGTCGGGAGCCTCGCCCGGGAAGTCGACGTCGGGCTTGTCGGCACTGCCCGCGTCGTCGGCTGGGCCAGCCGCCCCGTCGTCGGTTGCGTCGGCGGTCGGCTCGTCGGCCTCCGACGGCTCTACGGTCGGACCTTCGTCGGTGGCAGGCTCCTCGCTGGACGACTCGACAGCGTCGTCGCTCGACGAATCGTCGGAGCCACTGCACGCTGCGAGCGTGAGGGTCACAACGAGCGCGAGGGCGGTCGGACGGAGAGTGCTGGGGCGCCGCATCGGCACGACGCTACCGGTGGGGATCAGGGGCCCAGCGTCACCAGAGGGGTGGTGGGGTGTGACGCCTGAGGACGACTCGTCGGGGCGTCAGTCGTGGCGGCTGTGCTCGAGCCACGCCGCTTCCGCCTCGCCGAGTTCGGTGCTCGGTCCGGCGTCGACGAAGGGCCAGAGTTCGGACGCGATTCGCCGGTAGTTGCCCGTCGCAGCGAGTTCGCCGAGCAGCGCGTAGAGGCCGAGGTTGATGCGTTGGATGAACACGAACGCCCGCGGCACGGTGGCGTATTGGCTGATCGGGCTCGTGCGGTCGAACGTGTGGCGCACGACCGAGTTGGCGTACTCGCGTGTCCAAGTCATCTCACGGTCGGACCGCACGGTGTCGTAGAAGAGCGAGAAGTACTCGCCGACCTCGTCGGTGTCGACCGGCGCGTCAAGCTGGAGCATGCCAGCGTCCTCCACGATCTGGCGGAAGGCAGCCGCGTCGTGCTTCACCGCGGCAGCTTCGACCATCGACGCGAACATCTCGAGTTCGTCACGCGAGAAGTGCTTCACCAGTCCGAAGTCGAGGAAGGTGACCGTGCCGTCGTCGTGGAACAGGTAGTTGCCTGGATGCGGATCGCCGTTGAACGCACCGAATCGGTAGAGCGATCGGAAGACGAACCGGAAGATCACCTCGCCGGCGCGGTCGCGCTCGGCCCGGGGTCGTTCGAGCAGTTCGCTCCATCGGAATCCGGTGACCAGTTCGGTCGTGAGCACCCGTGCCGTCGACAGGTCGCTGAACACCTCGGGGATGTGGATGAACGGGTGGTCGCGGTAGTAGTCGGCGAACTGGCGCTGGTTGTCGGCCTCGAGGGCGTAGTCGACCTCGTCGGCGAGTCGGATCTTGATCTCGTCGACCATCTCGGTCGGATCGAGACCGCCGAAGCTCTGCTTGAGCAGGGTGCCGAGAAGGTCGGCGTTGCGCAGGTCGGACGAGATCGCCTCGGCGACGCCGGGGTACTGGACCTTCACGGCGACGGCGCGCTCGACCGGTTCACCCGTGGTGCTGTCGGTGACCATCGCGATCGCGCGGTGGACCTGCCCGATCGACGCCGCAGCGATCGGTTCGTCGTCGAACTCGATGAACAGCTCGTCGACCGGCTTGCCGAGTTCGTCTTCGATCGTCTGACGTGCCAGCTCGACCGACATGGGCGGGGCATCGGACTGGAGTTGGGCGAGTGCCATGCGGAGTGGCTCGGGCAACCCGTCGTCGAGATAGCTCGCCATCTGGCCGAGCTTCATGAGGGCGCCCTTCATCTGCCCGAGTTCAGCGGCGACCTGCTCGGCGGTGGCGAGCTCGCGCGACCGATCGAGCTCCTGTCGACGATCGGCGTCGGCGAAGGTCTTTCGGGCTGCGGTGCCGGCATACGTCGCCCCGACCTTCGCGCCGAGGCGCACGAGGCGAGCGTTTCGACCGAGCCACGAGCGGTCGGAGATCGGGTGCGGATGCGGGAGTGCGTCACGTCGAGCGACGGCGTACGCGCCGCCTGCCGCGGCGACCACCGCTGCGAGGGTGAGGGTCTTCTTCATCGCCGCCTGATCATCGGTCAGGACGGGTCGACCGTGTCGAGCGCACGTGCCAACGCCGGCACGAAATGATCGGCCTCGGCGACGCACGCGTCGTGCAAGCCGTGCACCCGAAACACCGACGCATGGTCGATCAGTTCGAACAGCTGGGTCTGGCGTCGGGGGCTCACCACCTGGTCGTTGGTGGTGATCACCAGCGAGACGGGGACGTCGACACCGGCGATCCACGGCGTGGAGTCGAAGTCGCCGATCGCGCTGCCCGCTTCGAGGAGCAGCCGCCAGTCGTGACTCGCGGCCTCCTCGATCGCCCACGGCTCCCACGAGTCGGCCTTGCGCTGTAGGTAGAGCTGCTCGGTGAGCCACTGTCGCTGCTGCTCCGAGGTGACTCGAGCGAGTGCGGCGAGCCCGCTCAGCCCGAGGAATGACCACCGCTCGGCTCTTCGGCCCGAGAACACGGCCGCTGTGGCGCACAACACGAGGCCGGCCACTCGGTCGGGATGCCGGCGCCAGGCGAGCTGCGCGATCGGCCCGCCCATCGAGTAACCGCAGGCGATGAACCGCTCGATGCCGAGCTGATCGGCGACGGCGATCACGTCGTCGGCGCAGTCTTCCAACCGGAACCGCTTCGGGGTGCGGATGCCCGACCCATGCCCGCGGTGGTCGTAGGCGAACAAGCGTCGTTGCCGCGCAACCTCGGGGTAGGAACGGAACCAGTTGAGGTCGGCGGTGGCCGTCCAGCCGTGGAGGAGCGCGACGGGGAGCCGGTCGTCGTCGGCGTGTTCCCAGTCGGGGGCGCCGTGGGTGTCGCGGACGACGACGGTCCCGAGGTCGCCGCGATCGTCGTCGGACAGGTCGACGAACCGGGCAGGGGGGAGCGGGGGTGACTCCGCAGGGCGCCGGGCGTCGTCGGCCTGCTCTGGCTCGTCGGTCACGGTGACCGCCCCTCGATCGGACCCGTCGATCAGGCCGTGGTGACGTCGAGCACCGTGACCGTGAGCGATCCGTTCGGTGCCTCGTAGGTGATGGAGTCGCCAGCTGACGCACCATCGAGCGCGGCACCGAGCGGGGAGGTGGGCGAAATGACGTCGGCCCCTTCGGCCTGCTCCTCCATGTTGCCGATCAGGTAGCGCTCGGCCATGTCCTCGGAGTCGCCCTCGTAGAGGATCGTGTAGATCTTCGACGCCTCGACGATCTCGGCGTTCTCGAGCAGGTGTTCGAGCTGACGGATGCGACCTTCCATGTGGCCCTGCTCGTCTTTGGCGGCGTGGTAGCCGGCGTTCTCCTTCAGATCGCCCTCTTCACGGGCCCGCTCGATCTTGTTCGCGACCTCGATGCGGCCACGCGTGGTGAGATCGTCGAACTCGGCTTTGAGCTTGTCAAAGGCCGCCTGGGACAACTGCGGATTCGCCATCGCCGCAGGATACCGGTGGGATGCGGAGCGATCGGTGGCGTGCCCGTAGGATCGCTCGCCGTATGAGTGCACACAAGATCGCAGTGATCGGCGGCGACGGCATCGGCCCCGAAGTCACCGCCGAGGCCATCAAGGTCATCCGGGCAGCCGGCGTGGACATCGACACCACCGAGTTCGACCTGGGCGGGGCCCGCTACCTGCGCGACGGCGAGATCCTGTCCGACGAGACCCTCGACGAGTTGCGCGCCTTCGACTGCATTCTCCTCGGTGCCGTCGGCACGCCCGAGGTTCCTCCCGGGGTGATCGAGCGCGGTCTGCTGCTCAAGATGCGGTTCGACCTCGATCTCTACATCAACCAGCGCCCCTTCGTCGGTACCGCTCCGGGTCACACCGAGCCGCACGAGTTCGTGGTGATTCGTGAGAACACCGAGGGGCCGTACGTCGGGGAGGGCGGGGCGCTGCGCGTCGGCACACCGAACGAGGTGGCCACGCAAGGCTCGGTCAACACCCGCCTCGGCGTTGAGCGCTGCATCCGCCACGCGTTCGAGCTGGCCGACTCGCGTGCTCGCAAGCACCTGACGTTGGTGCACAAGACCAACGTGCTCACCTTCGCCGGCGGCCTGTGGCAGCGCACGTTCGACGAGATCGCCGCTGAGTTCCCCGACGTCGACACGGCGTACAACCACGTCGACGCGGCGTGTATCTACTTCGTGCAAGACCCGCACCGCTACGACGTGATCGTCACCGACAACCTGTTCGGCGACATCCTCACCGACCTGGGCGGCGCAGTGTCGGGCGGCATCGGTCTCGCATCGAGCGCCAACCTCAACCCGGCCCGAACTGGCCCGTCGATGTTCGAGCCGGTGCACGGCTCGGCGCCCGACATCGTCGGCACCGGCCAGGCCAATCCCACTGCGGCGATCCTGTCGGCGGCGCTCATGCTCGACTTCCTGGGCGAAGGCGCTGCTGCCGATGCGATTCGAGCGGCGTGCGCTGAGCCTGTCAGCGGCAGCACCACCGAGGTCGGTGACGCCATCGCCGCCATCGTGAGAAACTGACGCCCAGTTCCAACCGAGAAGAGAGACGACCATGCCCATCACTGCGACCGAGAAGATCTGGATGAACGGCGAACTCGTGCCGTGGGATCAGGCGCAGGTGCACGTGCTCACCCACACGCTTCACTACGGGATGGGTGTGTTCGAGGGCATCCGGGCCTACGAAACGGTCGAGGGGCCGGCGGTGTTCCGGCTCACCGAGCACATCGAGCGACTGTTCGCTTCGGCCCAGATCCTCGGGATGGAGATCCCCTACACGGTCGATGAACTCATCGCCGCCACGAAGGAGACCGTTGCCGCCACCGGCCTGTCGTCGTGCTACATCCGGCCGATCGCCTACTTCGGGTACGGCGAGATGGGACTCAACACGCTGCCGTGCACCGTCGACGTGGCGATCGCCTGCTGGCCGTGGGGCGCCTATCTCGGCGACGACGCGGTGACCAAGGGTGTGCGGATGAAGATCTCGTCGTGGACTCGCCACGATCACAACATCATGCCGCCAGCTGCCAAGACCACCGGCAACTATGTCAACTCGTCGTTGGCCAAGGTCGAGGCGCTTCGAGCCGGGTACGACGAGGCGATCATGCTCGCCCCGAACGGCCTGGTCGCTGAGTGCTCGGGTGAGAACATCTTCGTGTCGCGCCACGACAAGCTGCTCACCCCGCCGCTGTCGGCCGGTGCGCTCGAGGGCATCACACAGAGCACCGTGATGACCATCGCCCGCGACCTCGGCTTCGAGGTGGCGGTCGACAACATCGCCCGCAGCGATCTGTACATCGCCGACGAGATGTTCGTGTGCGGCACCGCCGCCGAGGTCAGCTCGGTCAACTCGGTCGACGACCGAGCGATCCCGTGCCCCGGCCCGAAGACCCTCGCCATCGCGGAGCAGTACCTGGCCACGGTGAAGGGTGAGGTCGACCAGTACAAGGACTGGGTCGAACACGTCAACTGAGGAGTTGGCGGCGGCGCCGGGGCCAGACGCGACAGAGCCCCGGTGGCGCTGCCTGGCCGAAGCCGGCGCACCCCCGGGGCTCGTTGCGGGAACCATCCACCATCGGTCGTCCTTCGAGCGTTAGCTTTCGTTACGACCTCACATCGCCCGTCGTACCTCCGCCGAAGCGGGTGTGCGGCGGGCGATGCCGCTTTTTCGGAACGGAGATCCGGTTGCCCGGCTCGCCGACCCGTCGTCACCGTTCACGCTGACCCGGTTGCCCGTGCCACCGCTCTCGGTGCCGATCGGAACCTCGCTCCCCTCGGCCAGTTGGGGTGGCCTCGGTTCACTCAGCTCCGCACCACAGCACGTTGCCACCCCACGTCGCCAGGCCGCCGAAGCGACCCGCCGAAGCGGAACGACCCGTTGCCTCGCCGCCACCGCCGGTCTCCCGACGGCACCAGCAGCCCCTCGTCGGCGATGGTTCCCCATCACCCCGGTCGGAGCCGACGCCCTTCGCAGTTACCTGCTCCGGCCGCCGATCGAACAGCGTTCCGGTTGCCCGGTTCGCCACCCGAATGGCTCGGTGAATATGTCCCCTGTTCCGACCCCGCTGCACCATCCCGACCGTTGTCCGCCTCGGCCGAAGCCGCTGCGTCGCTCGCTCGATCCGGTGTGCGCTTTCCGGAACAGTGACCATGATGATCGCTGCAAAACCCCTGGTCAAGGGGTATTTCGGAGAACACAGGGTTGTCCACCAGGTTTTCTCGGTTGTCCACTGTTCTTACGTTTCGTCCACCGTTTCGTCGTGTTCGTCCACAATGCGACACCCGATGTTCACCGTGTTGTCGACAGGCTCTCCACATCTTTCAGCGATGGAATTCACGCTGAATCCGGTCACGCGAATCCTCTCGACACGGTTGGCGCAGCCCCCGGGGTGCGACACACTCAGATGACGTGGGTGAGCACACCGAATCAATGTCACCTGGCGCGGCAGCCGAGGTCGTCGAGGTCTTCGACACCACACTGCGCGACGGCTTGCAGGTCGAAGGCGTCACCGCCACGGTCAACGACAAGCTGAAGATCGCACGCCAGCTCGACCATCTCGGCGTGCACTACATCGAGGGCGGTTGGCCCGGAGCGAACCCGAAGGACATCGAGTTCTTCGCTCGCGCCCGCACCGAACTCGACCTCGACGCATCGACCCTCGTCGCATTCGGCTCGACTCGCCGCCCTCGGGGCAAAGTCGACGACGACACGACGCTCCGCAATCTCATCGAGGCCGAGACCTCGGCGGTGTGCATCGTGGCCAAGTCGTCGGAGTACCAGGTCACCCAGGCACTCCAGACCACCCTCGACGAGGGCGCATCGATGATCGCCGACTCGGTGAAGTTCCTCACCGATGAGGGGCGACGCGTGCTCGTCGATCTCGAACACTTCTTCGACGGCTACCTCGAGAACCCCGAGTTCTCGCTTCGCGCCATCGAGGCTGCGGTGGTGAATGGCGCGACCCACCTCGTCTTGTGCGACACGAACGGCGGCACGCTGCCTCACGATGTCAGCCGCATCGTCGCCGACGTGCACGCCCACGTCGGCTCCGACGCGACCGTCGGCATCCACTGCCACGACGACACCGGGTGCGCCGTCGCCAACTCGATCGCCGCCGTCGAAGCAGGGGCTCGCCACGTGCAGGGCACCCTCAACGGTCTCGGTGAGCGCACCGGCAACACCAACCTGTCGACGGTCATCCCGAACCTCCAGCTCAAGATGGGGTACACGTGCTTGCCCGAGGGTCGCATCGAGCGCCTCACCCCGGTCAGCCATCACGTGGCCGAAACGCTCAACCGAGCGGTCAACCCGCAGGCGCCCTACGTCGGCTCGTCGGCGTTCGCTCACAAGGCGGGGCTTCACGTGTCGGCCATCGCCCGAGCGAAGGACGCCTACGAGCACGTCGTGCCCGAGCAGGTCGGCAACGGCACCCGGTTCGTCGTGTCGGAGATGGCCGGCCGCGCCACCATCCAGATGAAGGCCGACGAGCTCGGAATCGAACTCGACGGTGCAGCGATCGGCGAGATCATCGACGACCTCAAGCGCCTCGAGCACGAGGGCTACCAGTTCGAGGCCGCCGACGCATCGCTCGGGCTCCTCATGCGGCGCGCCGTCGGCGAGGTGCCCGAGTTCTTCCGTGTCGAGTCGATGCGCGTCATCACCGACGAGCTGCCGAGCGGCGAGTTCGGCACCGAGGCGACGGTGAAGGTGTGGGTCGGCCCGAACGGCCCCGATGGCGATGGCGCCGAGCGTCATGTGTGGGTGGCCGAGGGGAACGGCCCGGTCAACGCGATCGACACCGCGCTCCGCAAAGCGGTCGGTCGTGCCGTGCCCGACATCGAGCACATCCACCTCACCGACTACAAGGTGCGCATCCTCGACGGAGGCAGCGCCACCGGCGCCGTCACTCGGGTGCTCGTGTCAGCGACCGATGGCGAACGCGACTGGACCACCATCGGGGTGAGCGCCAACATCATCGAAGCCTCGTGGCGAGCGCTGGAAGACAGTCTCGTCTACGGCCTCCTCCAGCGCTCCTGAAGCAAACCATCAGGCCACCGAGTCGAGGTCGACCATGCCCTCGGAGGTCGACCATGTTGCCTTCGGTGTCGGTGATGATCGACACGAAACCGTGGTCGCCGATCGAGAACCTCGGGTGAACGTTGCTGCCACCCGCTGCCGACGGCGGCGCAGCTGCCCCCTCGATCAGCGGCAGGTCGCCCGCATACGGCGCGCCGACGTAGTAGTAGACGGCCGACTCGACCGTCTACCCGACCCCGTCCTTCACCGGGTCGTACATGAGGGTCTCGAGTCAGTCGGCGGGCTTGGCGGGCGCGTCGGATGGCGCGTCGGCCGGGGCCTTCTCGGCAGCCTGCTTGGCGGCGGCCTTCTTCTTCTTGGGTGGCGGCACACCGATGGCCGGGGCCGGGTCGGCGTCCTTCGGCCAGCGGCGGCGGCTGACGATCGACAGCATCCGCAGCAGCTTCATCGCCTTCTCGTCTTCCTGCGCCGGGCGAGACTCGATGACGCCGTCGGCGATCATCCGGTTGATGACCTCTTCGCCGAGTTCGGTGCGGACGATGGTGAGGGTCCAGTCGTTGTCTTCGCCGATGCCGCCGGTGGCGATGTCGGAGTGCTCGGCCGCGAAGTCAGGGCACGACTTGCAGCCCTCGCGTGTCCAGGCGTGGCATTCCTTCAGATCGATCTCGTGGTACGAGCCGTCTTTCATCCAGACCTGGAAGACGCCCTTGATGTTCATCTTCACCATGTCCTGCTTCTTCAGGCCGTACTTGGCCTCGAACAGCTCGGTGAAGATGGCGTCGTCGAAGGTCTTCGAGCAGAGGAGCCCGATGTTGAACTGGAACGGCTTCGACACCTTGCCGGCCTTGCGGTCCCACATGACCGGCGGCGACGAGGTCTGGCAGCCCATGCCGACCAGAGCGAGCCGCTCGTAGCCCTTCTCGCGGGCCTCGGGGAGTGCGAGCGGGTTGGCGCAGTACGTGTAGCGCGAACCGGCGGTGGCGAGGATCTCCTCACGGGTCGACACCACCTGCGGCTTCGCCTTCCAGGCATCGTCGTCTTCGACGCCCGACACGAGGGCGGCATCGATGTAGTCGTTCTCGCGGAGCCACAGGAGCATCGCCGACACGAAGCCGCCGTCCTGGCCCATGTCGTGGACGGTCTTGTCACTCGCCCGGGTGAGGAGCAGCTGACGCCAGATGCCCGACATCTCGTCGGGTTCACGCACCCGGCCGAACAGGTGCATGTCGGCGGCTGGCTCCCACGCCCTGAAGCGCGGGCACGCTCGGGTGCAGGTGGTGCAGCCGCCCTCTTCGCCGAAGCCATGGATGCAGTTGTCGGCGCCCAGCGACTCCTCGAGGTGGAACGGGAGGTACTTGCCCTCCTCGTGCTCGTACCCGATCACGTCGTGGGGGCAGGTGACCACGCACCCCGAGCAGCCCGTGCACAGTCCAGTCGTGATGACCTCGGCGTACAGCTCCTTCCACTGCGCAGTCCAGCGGCCTGCCTGCGCTGGTGGTGTAGGCGTGGAGGTGGGCGGATCCTCGACGGTGGTCATGGCCTGACACTACGTGCGCTGCTCGAGCCAGACCAATGCGTGGGTTGGTTGCGCGGCTCACCGCGCCCTCTAGTGTGCCGAGCGATGTCGACGTGGGGCGCGCTGTTCGCGATCGAGTGGACCGAGTTCGTGGTCACCTCGGCTCCCGAGGCCTCGTCTGGCGACGAGGGCGATGCCGGGCCTGTCATCGGACTGTTGATTCTGGGTGGCGCCTTCGTCGCAGGGTTGCTCGCGATTCGTCGACAGCGTCAGTCGGGTCGGACGAGCAAGTTCCCACGACTTGGTTGATGACTCACCACATCGACCGGGGACATCAGTCCACCTTCGGTTTGCGGCGACCGACCTGTGAGGCGATCTCCTCGAACGACGGTCCCTTCGCAGCCGGCGGCGCGCCGAACTGGCCATCGCCCGTGGGCCGCAGGCCGATGTCGGGCTGCTGGTCGGGCGGGGCGCTCGATGCGAAGTCGGTGCGGAACCGCTCGGCGAGCAAGTCGTCGATCGGTCGCTCCAGAGCCGTGGTCTCATCACCCAGTTCTTCGCCGCTCTCGTTCTCGTCCTTCCGGAGCAAGATGCCCACCAGGCCGAGGATGCGATCGCGGATCGCCACGACGCGTTCCCTGGCGGCGACCCACCTGAGACGCAGTCGCTCGCGGGCGTCGACGCCGAACCAGCTGAGCGTCAGGAACGAACCGAGCCCGACGATGGCGACGACGCCCCAGTAGATCGAGCCGAGATCGAGTTCGGCGAAGAAGTCGTCGCGCCCGGCGGCGATCGCCATGCCGACCATCGTCGCCACGAGCAGCGCCCAGTGCGACTTCACCAGCTTCACGTACCACTGGTAGTCGTCGGTCTTTCGGGTCACCTTGTAGGCCGGCTTCTTGTTCGGTCCGTACCACAGGGCGCGCACCGCCGCCTTCGCGTACACCGGTGCCATGCCGATCCACGAGAGTCGAGATCGCCAGAGCGACCCAGCTGGCTGGGCAGCAGCGAGTGACAGCAGCATCAACTCGACCGCCAGCGCGAAGCCCCAGAACCGGATCGCATAGGTCGTGGCGTCGGTCATCAGCGGGAAGCGGTTGAGGAACAGCCCGAGGCCAGGCACGATCACGAGGATCAACAGCGGGAAGCTGAGCAGGTAGAAGATCGCCTGCTCGAGGAAGTGCAGGCGTCGCTTCCACGGCATGCCGGCGAACCGGTCGAACAGCAGCAGGCGCGTGGTGTCGAGTGCCCACGTGCCGCGCTGCTTGAACACGTTGGCGATGTCCTCGGGGGAATGCTGTGCGTACGCGCCGACGATCGGGACGTAGATGCCACCCCAGCCCTCGCGCAGGCCCAGCACGCCGGAGTGGAGGTCCTCGACCAGGTTCCAGCCGGGAAAATCGTCGATGCTCTTCAATGCGGTGTGGCGCCACACGAGGCCCGAGCCACACGGGAACACCGCCTGATCCGAGTTCCGGGCGAGCATCGTGCCGCGGTAGAAGAACGGCTCGTTGTTGTTGAACGGATCGCCGGGGCTCGTCTTCGTCTCCTTGATCGTCTGAGCGAAGCCGATCGTGTCGTCGTGCATGAGTTGCGCGACGACGTGGCGGAGGAAGTTCGATGAGCCGACGAGGTCGTCGGCGTCACGAGTCTCGACGTAGTCGCAGCCCTCGAGCATGAGCACTGCGGAGTTGAGGTTGCCCGACTTCGACTCGCCCTTTCGGTTCGGGTCTCCCTTCTTCGGAGGTCGGTTGTAGAGGAGCGCGCCGTCGGGTAGCCGGCGGGCGAATGCGTGGACAGCGTCACGCATGGTGTCGTCGTGGGCATCGTCCGACACCACGACGCGGAGCCGGTCGGCTGGCCAGTCCTGGTCGAACACCGATCGCACCGTGTTCAGCACCATGTGGAGGGGTTCGGAGTACGTCGGGACGATCACGCCGACCAGCGGTTCGTGACCAGCTGCAACGTCGAGCGGCACCGGGATCGCACGGTTCCAGTTGTTGAACCCCGACAGCAGGGCCGTGCCGACCATGCAGAGGTTCGCGAACAGGAACGGCACGGCGATCCACCAGTTGCGCCAGTCGACGTTCAGGAACGCCCACGGCAGATACCACAGCGCGGTGACAACCACGAGTCCGACCGCCAGTCGCACCTGGCGGTTGGCGTACTGCACCAGGCGACCCTTCAGGATGCCCGTCGACGGGTCGACGACGAGCGCTTGTGGCTCACCTGGTGGCTCGGGAACCGACTCCTCGCCGAACTTCCACGCCGAGAAGCGTGCTGCCAACGCGCCGCCCACGCCGGGCACCGCGATCACCAACGCCAAGCCGACGTCGGTGCCTTCGGCCAGCGTGCTGCCCGAGAGGATGTGGGCAAACGGAACGCCCAACAGCGCGATGCCCAGAGCGAGCATCCGCCGCCGAGCGGTCGCACGCGCGCTGCCGTACAGCACGATTGCTGCCGCTGCACCGACCGCCGCCAGGATCATGACCGAGTCGGTCAGCAGATCGACCCAGTCCACCCGCCAGCGCGGCGAAGTGGCGAACGCCAACGTGGCCTCCCTGGTGGGGAGGAACCAGGCCAATGCGCCGCCCAACAGCACCAGTCGGAACGTGGTCGAATCGGTCATGCCCCGTCTGCCGCGAACGACGGTGAAAACGAAGCTGAGCAACCCGACGAACACGATCGACTGGTACGCGACGACCGCTGCCAACGTCGATGCCAACCCGGCGAGCAGGATCCACGACTTCTTGTCATGGTGCTCGACGAGAGCGACGCCGAGCAGCGATGCCGCCAGCGCCATCATCGACAACGGCACCGGGCCCACCGCCGTACTCACTCCGAGGAACGAGAACGCGATGGCGAGCAACGCGCTGGTCGTGCGTCCCGCCCATCGGCCGAACAGGCGCAACGCGGCCGCGCCCGCCAAGCCGATGGACGCGACGGTGCACAACAGTGCGAACCATCTGAGCCCGGAGACGCCGAACCAGTCGTAGATCGGCTGGGTCAGCGCCGGCCACATGCTCGACCCCGGAAGGGGGGCGTCGCCGATGCCGTCGACCGTGCCAGCTCTCGCCGCCGCGATCCACGCCACCTCGTTCGGTGTGCGAGGCAGATCGCTCCGTTCGGTTACGAGTCGCATCGCTTCCCAACAGGCGAACATGACGGTGAACGCGACCGACACCCACCAGGACGGATGGGCCCGGTTGGTGTCCTGCGGTGGTCGTTCCCTGGTGTCGACCGCTGATCGACGCAGCATCACGACCGAGCCGTGACCAGGGCGTGGGGGGCCAGTGATGACGGCGTGAGCACCACGCCGCGCAAGGGTCTGCCACGCCTTCGTCAGGGTCGCGTTGGCACCGTCGTCCTCGACGACGATGTCCGGTACCTCGATGGCTCTGCGGACGTTGCGTCCGCTCCCCATCGAGCCTCCACCACGGTCCACCGGGCGGTCGAGTGCGGCTCTCAGGAGTTCGAGCCGGTCGTCCGTCGGCCGGGGGCCGGTGTGGAGTACCACGATCTCGGATTCGGCAGTGCGAATCCAACCGTGGACGCGGCGCACCGTACCGGTGACACGCCGCTGTGTCGCGCTCCGAAGACCTCGGTCACCAGCGGTGAGTGCACCCAGGGAGGGTGCGTCGCCGAGGCCCATGACCACGGGTTCGTCGGGCGAACGCTCGACCGCCGGAGACGGCGGGATCGTTGCGTCGAACTCGTGAATCCAGTCGTCCGAGGGGCCGTCGACGAGGGTGGATGAGTCCTCGTCGGGCCGCACCTCGACCGCATTCAGGGGCGCGTTGGAGTCAGGCTTCACCTCGGCCGGGCGGCCGCGCGCGAAGATTCTCCTGATCATCCGGTGTTTTCATCGGCGGATCTTCAGGCTTTCTTGACGATGTGGGCGGTCAGAAATCGGCCAAGAATCGCGCGGAGCGTGAAAATCGGAACGGGCGGCTCGACGCACCGTGGTACATCGAGCCGCCCGATCGAAAGACGGTCTCAAATTCTTCGCGAGCGCTTGAGAGTGCGCCCGCCCTGATCAGACCCGTGTCAGAGAGCGTCGTCGCCCTCTTCGCCGGTTCGGATGCGAACGACGCGGTCGACCGACGACACCCAGATCTTGCCGTCGCCGATCTTCTCGGTCCGCGCCGCCGCAGCGATCGTGTCGACCACCAGGTCGGCGCGGGCATCGTCGACGACCACTTGGATCTCGACCTTCGGCACGAAGTCGATCTGGTACTCGGCGCCTCGGTAGGTCTCGGTGTGGCCGCCCTGGCGGCCGAATCCGCGAACCTCCGACACCGTGAGACCGGTGACGTCGTTGGCCTTCAGGGCGTCTTTCACATCGTCGAGCTTGAACGGCTTGACGATGGCGGTGATGAGCTTCATGGGTCCTCCTACGGCTCGTTGGGTCAGTCTGTCAGGCCTGGTAGGCCGACTCGGCGTGCTGGGTCTGGTCGAGGCCGACGAGCTCGTCGTCCTCGCTGAGGCGGAGCCCCATGGTGGCGTCGATGCCCTTGGCGATCGCGAAGGTGACGACGAACGAGAACACCCCGACGAACACGGCGCCGAGCAGCTGCTCGAGGAACAGCTCGATGCCGCCGCCGTAGAACAGGCCGGCTTCCGCGTCGGGCGCGCCGTAGATCGAGCCGTCGGCGAAGAAGCCGAGGAGCAGGGTGCCGACGACGCCGCCGATGAGGTGGACGGCGATGACGTCGAGACTGTCGTCCCAGTTCATCTTCGCCTTGATGCCGAGTGCGAGGTAGCAGAGCACGCCGGCGATCGCACCGATGATCATCGGTGAGGCACCGCCGACGAACCCGGCGCAGGGCGTGATGGCGACCAGGCCGGCCACGGCGCCCGAGCAGGCGCCGAGGGTGGTGGCGTGTCCGGTCTTGATGCGTTCGATGAGGAGCCAGCCGAGCATGCCGGTCGCTGCGGCGAGGTGGGTGTTGACCACGGCCTGAGCAGCCTGGCCATTGGCGGCGAGCGCCGAACCGGCGTTGAAGCCGATCCACCCGAACCAGAGGATGCCGGTGCCGAGCACCGTGAAGGGCAGGTTGTGGGGTGGCATCGGCTCGTGGCCGTGGCCCTTGCGGTTGCCGATCACGAGGATCACGGCGAGGGCGGCCACACCAGCGTTGATGTGGATCGCGGTGCCACCTGCGAAGTCGAGTGCGCCGCGGTCGAGCAACCAACCGTTCCACACCCACTTCGCGGCCGGTACGTAGACCAGGACCGACCAGAGGCCGATCAGCACGGCGTACGAGCCGAACTTCAGGCGGTCGGCCGTGGCGCCAGTGATGAGCGCCGGAGTGATGACGGCGAACATCATCTGGAACGCCACCAGTGCCATGCCGGGGATGTCGCCATCGAGGTCGCTCACGTCGGCGAGCAGGAAGTGGTCGAGGTTCCCGATCCAGCCGTTGCCGCTGTCGCCGAAGATCAGCGTGAAGCCGACGATGGCGAAGATCGTCGAGACGAGACCCATCGAGAAGATGTTCTGCATCAGCATGCCGAGCATGTTCTTCGAGCGGACCATGCCGCCATAGAAGAACGCCAGGCCGGGGGTCATGAAGAGAACGAGGGCAGCCGAAACGAGCACCCACGCGGTGTTTCCAGAATCCATGGCGGCGCAAGCTAGGCACGGCGGCCACACTCGGTCAAGCGATCGACCGAGATGAGACGAGCGCGGCGAGACGATCACGACGAACCGATCAGGTGCCGAACACGCAGATCGCCCCCGGGTGTCTCCCGCCTGAGGACAGTGGCGGGAACCCGGGGGCGATCTGCGAGATGCGGCTGAGCACCTCGTGACGAGATCGGCCCGGCGTGGATTCTGGATCGGGCCGATCTCGAAGGGTGTGACGGCGGGACCGAAGCCCCGTCGTCACCGTGTAGGTGTCCTCACATCGGGGTCAGATGGCGTCGGCGCCCTCTTCGCCGGTGCGGATCCGCACGAGGCGTTCGATGCCGGTGACCCAGATCTTGCCGTCGCCGATCTTGCCGGTGGCAGCCCCGGCCTTGATGGCGTCGACGGCGGCGTCGACCGAACCTTCGTCGACGACGATCGACACCGACACCTTCGGCACGAAGTCGATCTTGTACTCGGCGCCTCGGTAGGTCTCGGTGTGGCCGCCCTGCCGACCGAAGCCACGGACCTCGCTGACGGTGATGCCGGTGATGCCGGCGTCCTTCAGCGCGTCCTTGACGTCGTCGAGTTTGAACGGCTTGATGATTGCGGTGATGAGCTTCATGTCAGGTCTCTCTTTCCGTCTCTCTCTGGTGGCGGGCGCTCAGACGAGCGCTCCTTCGTTCGAGTAGCCGGACATGCCGTGCTCGGGGATGTCGAGGCCTTCGACCTCTTCTTCCTCGCTCACCCGCAGACCGATGGTCGACTTGATGGCGAAGAACACGATGAAGCTGGCGACAGCGACCCAGGCGATGATGATGACGAGCATCAGGGCCTGCACGAGCAGCTGCTCGATGCCGCCGCCGTAGAACAGGCCAGCGTCCTCACGGCCGAGGAACGCATCGTCGTAACGAGCGAACAGGCCGATCGAGAGCACGCCCCAGATGCCGCAGGTGCCGTGCACCGAGATGGCGCCGACGGGGTCGTCGATCTTGATCTTGTCGAAGAAGAGCACCGAGAAGACGACGATCACGCCGCCGATGGCGCCGATGACGAGCGACATCACCGGGGTGACAGCGCCACAGGGGCCGGTGATCGACACGAGGCCGGCGAGCACGCCGTTGCCGATCAGGGCGACGTCGGGCTTGCCCGTCTTCAGCCAGACGACGGCGGTGGTGGCGAGGCCACCGGCGGCCGCAGCGATGAGGGTGTTGAGGGCGATGCCGGCGACGAGGTTGTCAGCAGCGAGCTCCGAACCGGGGTTGAAGCCGAACCAGCCGAGCCACAGGATGAACACACCGAGGATGGCGAAGGGGATCGAGTGGCCGGGGATGGCCCGCGGCTTGCCGTCGGGGCCGTACTTGCCCTTACGGGGGCCGACGAGGGCAGCACCGACGAGTGCGGCGACCGCACCGGTGAGGTGCACGACGCCGGAGCCGGCGAAGTCGGAGTACACGGCGTCGCCGACCGACAGGCCAGCGATGAAGCCACCGCCCCAGGTCATGTGGACCACGACCGGGTAGATGATGGCGCACATGAAGATGCCGAAGATCAGGTACGAGACGAACTTGGTTCGCTCGGCCATGGCGCCCGAGGTGATCGTGACGGCGGTCGCAGCGAACACCGACTGGAAGAAGAAGAAGGTGGTGTGCGACAGGTTGATCACACCGCTGCCACCCATCTCGCTCAAGTCGCCGAGTCCGTTCAGGAAGAACCCGGTGTCGCCGAAGAAGTCGTTGCCGCCACCGAAAGCGAAGGCGTAACCGGTGGCGAAGAACGCCGTGATGCCGACGATCGCGTCGGCCAGGTTCTTGGCGAAGATGTTCACCACGTTCTTCGCACGGGTGAGGCCAGCCTCGACCAGGGCGAAGCCTGCCTGCATGAAGAACACGAGACAGCCGGCGATGAACACCCAGATGTTGTCGAGGACCGCTTGGACCTCGGATGCTTCCTGGGCGGCCGCAGGTGACGAGACGAGTGCGACGACGGCGGTGACGCCACCGAGGCCCGAGGCGATGCGCAGGGCGCGGCTCCGGGCGAGTCGTCCCGCACGGTTGCGGGTGGGGATGGGTCGGGCAGCGGGCGTCACGTCCGCCGCTCGGGTGTCGAGACTCTCGCTCGACTCGAGTGTCGTTGCTGACACGGTGTCCTCCAGATGAAGTGCCGCCGATCTCGTCGGCGGGTGGTGTTGGATCTGTCCGCTCGGGCCACGCTGCCCCTCGGACCGGCCGCAAGCTAGGTGCACCCGATTTCTCTCCGATGCCCGATCGGTTTCCGGTTGGTGAACCCTCGTGACGCAGGGGTTCCCGTCGCGTTTCGAGCCGATGAACGAGCCCGACGCTGCGTACGTGTGGGGCGTTTCGTGCGGCACTCGACGAAATCTGGGTGTCGGGTCGTCGATGCTGACCGGCTCGAGAACCTGGAACGGCCGGTTCGGTGCCGATGGGGGAGTCGAGGGGAAATCGACGTCGGAGGGAGGACTCCGAACACCTGAGGGGGGTTTCCATCGGCGACCGAACCGGCCGTCGACAGCGAAGGTACGCATGCGATCTTTCGGCCGAATAGACGCTGCGTGAACGGGATGTGAAGGCACCTCCGAACGGCTGTGACATCGGTGACGCGTGTTGATCGCGGATTCAGCGCTCGCAGCGCTTGGGCCCGGCGGGGCGCGCTCTGCAACACTGTTCCAATGGATCTGACGTACCCCGCTGAGGCCGAGGAATTCCGCACCGAGATCAGGGCATGGCTCGAGGAGAACCTGCCCGACGGTTGGTTCGGCGAGGGCTTCGAGATGACGGCCGAGGAGCGCGCGGAGTTCAACAAGAACTGGCCGAAGAAGCTGTTCTCCGGCGGCTGGATCTGTGCCACCTGGCCCGAGGAGTACGGCGGCAAGGGTCTCACGACGATGCAGGGTGTGGCGCTGGCCGAGGAGTTCGCACGGGCCAAGGCGCCGATGCGTGGCGACTTCTTCGGCGACACCCTCGTCGGCCCGACCCTCCTGCAGTGGGGGACCGAGGAGCAGAAGAAGGAGTTCCTGCCCGGCATCCTGAAGGGCGAGACCCGGTGGTGCCAGGGCTTCTCCGAGCCGAACTCGGGCTCCGACCTGGCCTCCCTCAAGACCTCGGCCGTTCTCGACGGCGACGAGTGGGTCATCAACGGCCAGAAGGTGTGGACCACGCAGGGCCATCACGCCGACTACTGCTTCCTGCTCACCCGGACCGATCCCGAGGCGAAGAAGCACGCCGGCATCTCGTACATCCTCGTTCCGATGCGTCAAGACGGCGTCGAGGTGCGCGGCATCACCCAGCCCGACGGCACCGCCGAGTTCTGCGAGGTGTTCTTCGACAACGCCCGAGCTCCGAAGGACAACGTGGTCGGGGGCGTCAACAACGGCTGGAAAGTCACCAACACGACGCTCGCGTTCGAGCGCGGCCAGTCGGCGACCACCGGATACCGCCGCTTCGAGCAGGAGTACCTGATCCTCCGCGACGCTGCCCAGGAGAACGGCAAGATCGACGACCCGATCATCCGGCAGCGGCTGATGGAGTACTACACGAAGATCCAGATCCTCAAGGTCAACGGCCTCCGCAACCTCACCGCCACGCTCAACAAGTCGAAGGACATGGGCACGATCGCACTCGGTGCGACCAACAAGATGTTCTGGTCGGAGATGCACAAGGCGGCGATGGAGTTGGCGCTCGACATCTTCGGTGCCGAGTCGATGTTGATCGACGCCGGTCCGGGCGGGGTCGGCTGGCCAGGAGCCACGCGCGACAAGCGGCGCGATGGCTACCCGGTGAGCGCCATGATGTCGTCGTTCTTCTTCTCCAGGTCGGAGACGATCTGGGGCGGTACCAGCCAGATCCAGCGCAACATCGTTGGCGAGCGAGTCCTCGGTCTTCCCAAGGAGCCGAAGCCCGCAGCCGAGTCGTAGCGGTCAGGCGGCGCACGCTTCGGTGAGCAGATGGCTCGCGACGACACCGTTCATCACCTTGGTCGGATCTCGGTCGAGCTGCCGGTCGCTGACGCAGACGTAGGTCCATCCGAGTTGTTCCAGATGTCGGTCGATCCACCGCTGGGTGCGCGCAGACCAGCGGCCGTGGTGCCAGCGGCGATGATCGACCTCGACGGCCCATCGCCGCTCGTGGTCGACAGCGGCCGGGTGGAGCATGACCCCGGACGGCAATTCGATCGTGTGCGTCCCGTCGAGCCCGTGGAGTCCACGTCGTCGGAGTGAGGCTCGAACCCGTCGTTCGTGGTCCGACCAGTGCGGGCGCTGCCAACTCCGCTTCTGCGACAGCACGCGGATCGCACGCAGGTCGGGACGTCGGCGGTGATCGGCCGACCGCCGGATCACTTCGTGGGCGGCACGCACGCTCATGCGTTCGGGGATGATCGACGCCGACCACCGCTCGAAGTGTCCTGGCCGGAGCTCGCCGGCCATGCCGAGCCAAGTCGCCGCCGGTGACAGCACCCTGATGCCGTCGGGCCGTTCGACGATGTGCGAGCGCGGCACACCGCTCGCAGACTTCACCGTCGGCCGAGACGTGCTGAACACGCCGCCGAACCCCCACACCTTCGCCGAGGTGAGAGGATCGCACACCGCATCGCCGTCGGCGAGTGACATGGCGGCCGCACGGGTGAGGAACGGTCGGTGGTGTATGGCGTCACCGATGGCGAATACGCCGGGAGCGACCTCGACGATGGCGCCGCACGCTCGCCAACGAACGACGTCTTCAGATGGGACGCCGGCGTCGGCGAGTTCGGTTCGGGTGACGGGGTGATGCCGGGCGACGATGCGCGCTCGGAGTTGGTCGGGGAGGACCGACATGGGTGTCCCTCTCTCATGGTTCGGTTGGGGCCGTGGGTGGCGAGGCGAACGCAGTGGGCTCGAAGTGGCACGTCGTCGTCAAAAGTAGTGGATCGTCGCTTCGTCGGCAAGCGCGGTGTGACGTCGGGCCGGGAGATCGTCGTTCACGTCGATCTCCCGAGAGAGTGCAGGGATGGCGACGAGTGGGTGGTCGAGGAGGAGCGGCGAGGCCTACGTCGCACCATCAAACCGTCTGATCACTGTCCCGTTCGTGGTCGTCACCTCCGCGGCGCTGGCGTTCTTCATGTACATCGGGGCGCTCATCCCCCTCGTTCCGCTCTACATCGAGGGGCCGATCGGGTCGGGCGAGTTCGCCGTCGGGCTCAACGCCGCGCTCTTCGCCATCGCCGCCGTGGCAGCGCGGCCGACGATCGGCCGGCTCGCCGAGGCTCGGGGCCGCCGCTTCGTCATCGTGCTCGGCGGCCTCATCGCAGCGGCGGGCGCGTTCGGGATGGGGCAGGTCGACCAACTCGTGGGAGTGCTCGGGTTCCGGGTGCTCACCGGCGTCGGCGAGGCGGCCGTGTTCGTCGGATGCGCGACGCTCATCGCCGATCTGTCTCCACCGGAACGACGAGCTGAGGGTGCCAGCTACTTCTCCGTGGCGGTCTTCTCCGGCCTCGGTGTGGGGCCGGTGCTCGGGGAGTGGTTGCTCGACGACACCATGTTCGAGCGCACGTTCGTCGCGGCTGCCGTCTTCGCGCTCTTGTCGGCGTTGATCGGCTCGTTCGCACCAGCGCGTGTGGTGCCGCCCGATCACGATCCCGACAGCGCGCCGCCGCCACCGGTGGAGCGATCTGGCTGGCAGCGTTGGGTGCACCCGTCAGCGCTGCTGCCGGGGATCGTGCTGGCGCTCGGCGTCGGCAGCCTCACCACCTTCTTTCTCTTCATTCCCGACTACTCCCGGACGGTGGGGCTCGCGTCGTCGGGTGCACTCTTCCTCGTCTACGCCTCGGTGTCGCTCGTCGTGCGGATCTTCTTCGCCAAGCTGCCCGACCGGCTCGGCCCGCGTCGCGCGGTCAGCATGGCGCTCACCAACTACATGATCGGGCTCTCGGTCGTCGTCGTGATCGGGGAGGCGTGGGCGCTGTTCGTGGCCGCAGTCTTCGTCGGGCTCGGCGCCGCGTTCACGTACCCGGCACTCATGGCGCTGGCGGTCAATCCCGTCCCCGATGCCGAGCGGGCGGCGGCGGTCAGCTCGTTCACGATGTTCTTCGAGATCGGCAGCGCCGTGAGCGGTGTGTCGGTCGGACTCCTCGGAGAGCTCGTTGGGAAGCGGCCTGCGTTCCTCGCCGGCGTGGTGTTCCCCGCAGTCGGCCTGGTCGTGCTCCGGCGCTGGGCCGCGCCTGCCACCGGACCCGAGCCTGCGGCGGTCAACGTTCCGGCCACTTGACCGGCACGTGTGCGGCGTTGGCCTGGGCGGCGACAACGGACGACTCGACGGCGGAGGGGCCGTGTCTGATTTCCGCTCGTGTCGCTGCACTGCATCGGTCATGATGGCGGTGTGCCGCCGCTCGACCACGACCGTTGCTATGCCGCTGCGGCGAGTCGCGACGCCCGGTTCGACGGTCACTTCGTCACTGCGGTGAAGACCACCGGCATCTACTGCCGTCCGAGTTGCCCGGCGATCACGCCGAAGCGAACCAACGTCGAGTTCCATCCCACGGCAGCAGCAGCGCAGCAGCGCGGGTTCCGGGCGTGCAAACGATGCCTGCCCGATGCGACCCCCGGTTCGCCCGAGTGGGATCTGCGGCGCGACGTCGTCGGTCGAGCGATGCGTTTGATCGCCGATGGCGAGATCGAACGGTCGGGCGTCGGTGGGCTCGCCGGTCGGCTCGGGTACAGCGAACGCCACCTGAATCGACTCGTCACCGACGACCTCGGGGCCGGCCCGCTGGCCATCGCTCGCGCTCGCCGTGCTCACACAGCGCGGCTGTTGATCGAGACGACGGAGATGCGCCTGACCGACATAGCGTTCGCTGCGGGCTTCGGCAGCGTCCGACAGTTCAACGACACGATGCGCGAGGTGTACGACTCGTCGCCGAGCGATCTGCGAGCAGCTGCCCGTCGCCGTGACCGCGGCCGGGTCGGTGGCCAGCCCGCCGACGGTGAGCCGGGTCGAACGCCGCAGCTCCGACTGCGGCTGCCGGTCCGGGCGCCGTTCGCCGGGGGTGCGCTGGCCGACTGGTTCGCGGCGCGTGCTGTTCCGGGCCTGGAGGAGGTCGGCGCTCCCGCAGATTCCATCCGGACGATCGAACGCACCGTTCGGCTCCCGGGTGGGGTGGCCGACGTCCGCCTCGAGATCGACACGCGTGAGCCCGGCGTCGTCGCCGAGGTCGTGCTCGACGACCCGGCCGATCTGCCGACGCTCGTCGAACGGATGCGGCGCGCGCTCGATCTCGATGCCGATCCGGTCGCGATCGACGCGCACCTGAGCGACGACCTGATCCTCAGGCCGCTCGTGGCTGGCTTGCCGGGTCTCCGGAGCCCTGGCAGTTTCGACGGGTTCGAGACCGGCGTGCGGGCGATTGTCGGCCAGCAGGTCTCCGTCGCCGGAGCGCGAACGGTGCTCGGCCAACTCGTGAGCGACGTCGCTCGCGCCGACGACGGTCCGGATCAGCCACCCCGCCTTGTGTTTCCGGACGCAGCCGCGATCGCCGATGCTCCCGACACGGCCTTCGCGATGCCCGGTCGTCGGCGTGAGACGATCCGTCGATTCGCCGCCGCGGTCGCATCGGGCGAACTCGTGCTCGACGCCGGCGCCGACTCCGCCGAAACACGGCAGCAGCTGCTCACGCTGCCCGGTATCGGGCCGTGGACCGCCGACTACATCGTGCTCCGCGCGCTGCGTGACCCCGATGTCGCGCTCACGACCGACCTCGTCGCTGCGCGCACCGCCGCTCAGTTCGGCATCGCCGCGAACGACCTCGTCCGCCACGCCGAACGATGGTCGCCGTGGCGGACCTATGCCACCCACCATCTGTGGGCTGCCGCAGCATCGCCAGCTCATGTTCCCGCATCGACCGCCACCCGCACCTCCGGAGAGACCGACCGATGAGCACCGACTCGGCATCCCAGACCACTTCGACATCGCAACCGCTCGTCCGCACGATGCCGTCGCCGATCGGCGACCTCACGCTCGTGGCGACCGACGACGGTGTGTGCGCCGTACTGTGGCCGGTCGAGGGCGAAGGCCGCACCGGTATCACGCTCGACCACTCAGTCGACGAGGAGTCGAGGCCCCGCGCAGCGGAGATCCTCGACGACGCGGCGCGCCAGCTCGAAGAGTACTTCGCCGGTGAGCGCACCGACTTCGATCTGCCGCTCGACCCGTCCGGCACCGAGTTCCAGCAGGCGGCGTGGCAGGTGTTGCGCGAGATCGACTACGGAACGACGATCAGCTACGGCGAGCAGGCCGAGCGGTTGGGGAACCCGAACGCGTCACGCGCTGTTGGTGCCGCGAACGGCAAGAACCCGATCTCGATCATCGTGCCCTGTCACCGTGTCGTCGGCAGCGACGGGAGCCTCACGGGCTTCGCCGGAGGTTCCGATGCGAAGCGCTGGCTACTCGATCACGAGGCCCGCGTCGCAGGTCACCGACTCGTCTAGTACGGACCGAGCTGCTGGCGTCAGCGACGCTTGGCGGCGGCGGCCTGTGCCTTGCGGGCGCGCTCGGCTTCCTTCTTGGCCGCCTTTGCAGCCTTGCGCTTCTCGCGGAGCTCAGCCTGCTCGTCGTCGGAGCGACGCGCCGTCGACACGATGGTCGGCGCGGTGTTGACCTCTTCGACTGCGGGGAGTGCGACCAACTCGTCGTGCTTCAGCAGGTCACGGATGATCGCCGCCGCTGGCGCCTCGCCGGCGACGGTCGATGCGAGCATGATGCGAGTGATGCCGACGTTGTGGTCGTCGACGATGTGGGGCAGGACCTCGCGCAGCTGATCGCTCGACGGGTTGTCGGCGTGGTCGCCGAGCCGCTCGATGCAGTCGGCGAGGCAGGCGTCGGTGATGACGGCCGCGATGGCTTCCATGCCGCCGTCGATGCGGCCGGCCTTGACGCCGGCGCGCAACGACTCGGGCTCGATGTCGCCCTCGACGAACTGCTCGATCGCTTCCAGGTGTTCGTCGCCCAATGCCTCGATCGCCGCGGTGAGTTCGTCGTCGGTCGCCGCCTTGAACGACCGGTCGAGGAGACCCAGCGATTGCATGCGATGCTTCATCTGATTCGCAGCCATGGCGCACGACGCTACCGGCGCCAGCGTCGGACAGGGAGTGTCAATCGCCTACACTGCCGGGGTCGTTTCATCTCCATTCCGGAAACGACCAACAGGGGAATCCAGGGAGCTCAGAGCCACATGGCCACCGTCACACTCGACAGCGTCAACAAGGTCTACGAGAACGGCTATCACGCAATCCACGACCTCGATCTCTCGATCGAGGACAAGGAATTCCTCGTGCTCGTCGGCCCCTCGGGCTGCGGCAAGTCGACCGCACTGCGCATGATCGCCGGTCTCGAGTCGATCTCCGGTGGCGAGATGCACATCGGTGAACGCCTGGTCAACGACGTCGAACCCAAAGACCGCGACATCGCGATGGTGTTCCAGAACTATGCGCTGTATCCGCACATGAGCGTGTATGACAACATCGGTTTCGCCCTCAAGTTGGCGAAGGTGCCGAAGGAGGAGATCGACGAGCGGGTCCGCAAGGCCTCGTCGATTCTCGAGCTCGATCAGTACCTCGACCGCAAGCCCGGTCAGCTCTCGGGTGGTCAGCGCCAGCGTGTGGCGATGGGCCGCGCGATCGTGCGTCAGCCGGCCGCGTTCCTGATGGACGAGCCGCTGTCGAACCTCGATGCGAAGCTGCGTGTGCAGATGCGTGCCGAGATCGCTGCGCTCCAGCGTGAGCTCGGTGTGACCACGGTGTACGTCACCCACGACCAGGTCGAGGCCATGACCATGGGCGACCGGGTCGCGGTGCTCAAGGACGGGTTTCTGCAGCAGGTCGACACCCCACAGAACTTGTACGACCGGCCCGACAACGTGTTCGTCGGTGCGTTCATCGGTTCACCGTCGATGAACCTCTACGAGGCAACGGCCAACATCGGCGAAGGCGGCGGTACCGTTCAGCTCGGAAGCCAGACGCTGTCGATCGGGCCCGAGACGCTGGCGGCTCGGCCGGCGCTCGCTGGTTACTCCGGTAAGCCGGTCATTCTCGGTATTCGTCCCGAAGACTTCGAGGACGCGGCGATGGTCGACCACGACACGTCGGACAAGCAGCTCAGCTCGACGGTGAACCTGATCGAGGCGCTCGGTTCGGAGATCATGGTGCACTTCGACATCGATGCCCGTCGCATCGACTCGGGTGACCCCGACGCCGTCGAGGATGCTGACTCGTCGTCGAACGCAGTGGGCCGGTTCCACCCGCGGTCGCAGGCTCGGATGCGTGAACCGATCACGGTGGCCGTCACCACCGAGAACATGCACTTCTTCGACGCCGACACCCGCCGCGCGATCTGGGACTGAAGGTTCCCGACGTCGACCCTGTGCTCAGGATGTCCGGGAGCGCGTGGCCAACGCCACGATCGCGCCCACGAGACTGACGAGTGGCGCCAGGGGTTGCAGCATCGCGCCGATGGCGACCGACCCGTCGTCGAGGGCGACGATCGCTGCTGGAATCGCGAACACGAGGATGCCGCCGCCGATCCCGAGAACGCCTGCGACGACACCGATGATGGCGACGGCGAGGACGCGCCCAGCGATGAGTAGTCCGACGGGTCGCTCATCGACCCATCTTGGCTGTTCCGGCCGGTGACGGTCTCAGAGGTCGCTGGTGAAGCGGGGTTTGATCGGTGCGTGCTCGATCGCGGGCAGCACGTGTTCGGCGACGAGATCGCATTCGGCCTGGTGGGTGTAACCCGACAGGATGAAGGCGCCCACACCGACCGCCTGGTAGGCCTTCAGCTTGGCGACGACCTGATCGGGGTCGCCCACGATCGCCGCACCTGCACCCGAGCGGGCGCGGCCGACACCGGTCCACAATGCCTCCTCGGCGAACCCGTCGTCGGAGGCGGCGTCGCGCAGCTCGTTCTGGCGGGCGACACCGGCCGACTGTGTGTCGAGCGACTTGTTGCGGATCTGCTCGCCGGTGTCGGCATCGAGCTTCGAGACGAGCCGCTCGGCCGCTGCCTTGGCCTCAGCCTCGGTTTCGCGCACGATCATGTGCGCTCGTAGGCCGTAGATCAGCTCACGGTCGTAGCGTTCCTTGGCGAGCGCAGTCATCTCGTCGACGGTGCCGCCGACGCTGGCGACGGTGTCGGGCCAGGTGAGGAACACGTCGGCTTCCGCGGCGGCGACGTCTTTCGCAGCGGGGGAGAAGCCGCCGAAGTAGAAGGGTGGGCAGGTGCCCGAGACCGTCGCTGCCCGTGGCGGCTCGACGTGGAGCTTCACGAACTCGCCGTCGATGTCGACCGGCTTGCGGTCGAGCAGTGCCCGCAGTGTCTGCATCCACTCGCGGGTGCGCTGGTAGCGCGGCGCCGAGTCGAGCGCCTCGCCCGGGATGTCGGATGAGATGATGTTGATGTTCAGTCGCCCGCCCGAGAACTGGTCGACCGAGGCGAGCTGTCGGGCGAGCTGCGGCAGCCACATCTCACCCATCCGCACGGCGAGCAGGTGATGGATCTGCTCGGTGTGGGTGCCGATCGCGGCGGCGAAGGCGGTGGAGTCGATGCCGAGTTGGTAGCCCGACGGGAGCAGCACGTTGTCGAAGCCCCCACGGTCGGCGGCCTGCACGATGTTGCGGCAGTGCGGCCACGATGACTGCAGCTCCGGGTTGGGCACCCCGAGGAACTCGTAGTCGTCGTCGCAGAGCGCGCTGAACCAGCTGACTTCAGGAACGTTCGGATCGGTGATCGAGCTCACGGCAGGGGCTGTCCTTCGGAGGCCTGGATGATGGCATACACATCGTCGCGGGTGAGGGTCACAGCGAGCGCCCCGGTCGAGGAGGCGACGCGCTCGGGGTTCTGGGTACCGATGATGGCGATGGGCGCCGACGGGTGGGCCAGCACGAACGCGAGCGCCACCTGGCTGCGGTCGGCGCTCTCTCGCTCGGCGATGCCGTCGATGACCGAGAGCAGTTCGGGCGACACGTCGTTGCCGGTGGCCAGCGCACCGCCAGCGAGCGGGCTCCACGCCATCGGAACGATGTGGTACTCCATGCACTGGTCGAGCGTGCCGTCGCGCATCGGGTCGAGGTGCAGCGCCGAGAACTCGGGCTGATTCGAGGCGATCGTGAACTCGAGGTGCGCTTGGAGCGCCGCGACCTGGGCCGGGGTGTGGTTCGACACGCCGACCTCGCGGATCTTGCCCTCGTCGCGTAGCGCGGTGAGCGTGATCGCGACATCGGCCGGGTGGGCGTACAAGTCGGGCCGGTGGATCTGATAGAGGTCGATCACGTCGGTCTGGAGGCGGCGCAGCGAGTCTTCGCACGCCTGACGTAGGTACTTCGGCGACGAGTCGTACGGGCGTGGCGGGATGATGCCCCCCTTGGTGGCGAGGACCATGCGGTCGCGCAGCGACGGGCTGGCGGCGAGGAGGGCGCCGATGATCTCCTCGACCTTGCCGAAGCCGGTGCCGCCCCAGTCGAAGCCGTACACGTCGGCGGTGTCGATCAGGTTCATCCCGGCGTCGAGCGCTGCTTCGAGCAGCGCCTGGCCGGTGGCCTGATCAGGGTCGGTGAATCGCCAGGTGCCGAACGAGATCGGGCCGACGGGAGGAAGCGAGCCGAGTACTCGCTGCTGGGTCTGAACCAGTGATGTCATCGCCGCTCGACGCTACCCGTGGAGCGGCGACCCCTGCGGGGCGAACCGGCCGAAACCGGCTCGCCCCGCAGGAATCGGATCAGCCCTTGACGGCGCCGGCGAGCATGCCGCGCACGAAGTACTTCTGGAGCGCGAAGAACACCCCGATCGGCACGGCCGCCTGGATGAACGCAGCGGCCGGCAGGATCTGCTCGTTCCGTCCGAAGTCGCCCGCCAGGTTGGCGAGGAGCAGCGTGGTCGGACGAGCGTCGGGCTCGGCCTGTACGAGCGTGTTCGCCACGAGGAAGTCGTTCCAGGTCCAGAGGAACTGGAAGATCGCGAACGCGGCGAGTACCGGGATCGACAGCGGGAGCACGAGCCGCCAGAAGATCGTGAAGTGTGCCGCACCGTCGATGCGGGCCGCCTCGAACAGATCCTTCGGCAGCGCACTGATGTAGTTGTGCAGGAGGAAGATCGCGAACGGCATGGCGAACCCGGTGTGGGTGAGCCAGACCGCCGTCGATGTGCCGCCCAGGCCGAAGTCGGGGATGAGCGTGATCGTCTTGTCGAGGAACGGCAGGGTGAGGTGGGCACCGTTCGTGAAGAGCTGCAAGAGGGGGATCAGCGCCACCTGGAGCGGGATCGCGAGCAGCGACACCGTGGCGATGAACAAGCCCTTGCGACCCTTGAAGTCGATCCACGCGAACCCGTAGGCAGCGAACGCGGCGATGGCGATCGGGATGATCGTCGCCGGGATCGCGATCGCTGCGGTGTTCAGCAACGAGGCACCGATGCTCTCGCGAGCATTGATGATCGTCTCGTAGTGCTCGAGGGTGAACTCGTCGAACGGGTTGGTCTTCCACCAACCGCCGCTGCGCTGGGCATCGCGAGTTCGGAACGAGTTCACGAACAGGCCGAGGGTCGGGATGATCCAGACCAGCACGATGAGCCACAGGACCGCGGCGGGGATCTTCCGCATGAAGGCGTAGATCTTGTCGACGATGCCGGATCCGCCGGCGGGGTCGGGAACGATCGCTGCGGTCATGTCAGCCCTCCTCCCGCTGCATGCGGCGGATGTTGAAGATCATCACCGGCAACACGGCCACGAAGATGAGGATGGCCAGCGCCGCACCGAGGCCAGTGTTGTTGAACGGGAAGGCCTCGTTGAACATGTCGTTGGCCAGCACCTGGGTGCCGAAGTTGCCGTTGTTGATCACCTTGACGATGTCGTAGACCTTCATGACCAGCACGATGATCGTGGTGACCACCACACCGATGGTGGTGGCGATCTGGGGGAGCGTGACCCGCCAGAACACCTGGCTGTCGGTGGCCCCGTCGATCTTGGCGGCCTCGATCAGTTCGGTCGGCACCGCCTTGATGGCGGCCGACAGGATCACCATCGAGAAGCCCACCTGGATCCAGATGAGGATCACCATGAGCATCACGTTGTTGTACGGGCCCACGCCGAGGCCGGCGTTCTCGAGGAACAGCACGGTCTGTGCGTCGACGACTTCGCCGTCTTCGACGCGCATCCCGCCGACGCCGGTTCCCCAGAGCTTGATGTAGCGGGCGAAGAACCAGCCGGTGAAGAACGCGAGCACGCCCGGCACGATGGCCCCGACGTACTCCTGACGCGTGAGTTTTCGAGCCACGACCCCGAGACAGGCAACGAACACAAGGCCCGCGACCACCGCCCCGATGATGGTGGGTATGCCCGAACCGGTCGAGAGTCTGCCGAGGCCGACCCAGAGTCCGTTGAGCACGCCGGTCTGGTCGTTGCTGACCGGACGGGCGGCGTAGACGAAGCGCCAGATGATCGACGCGCCGACCAGCGAGATCGCCATCGGCATGAAGATGATGGACTTGGCGACGCGCTCGCCGCCCTTGTTGTCGGCCAACACGGCGACGGCCAAACCGATTGCCGTCGAGAAGAACGGCACCGTGATGACCCACCAGAGGTTGTTGAAGATCGTGCCGCGCAGGGCGGTGAAGATGCCGAACCCGAGCAGCAGGCCACCGATGACGAGGGGAAAGAAGGTGGCGTTGCCGACCTCGACCGCCTTGCCGGTCTTGGCCTTGGTTCGGCTGCCGACGACGAGGGCGATGATGAGCAGTGCGGCACCGACGATGAACGGACGACTGGTGAACATCGCCGTCCAGTTCGACACGTCGAAGCTGCCGTTGCGGGTGAAGATCTCGCCGTAGTTCTCGAGCCAGAGGAATTCCTCGGAGTCGCGGTCGAACAGCGAGAGGTAGGCGGTTCGGATCGTCGGGACGACCAGCATGATGAAGATGAACAGCAGCGCGGGTCCGACGAAGATGTAGGCGCGCGACTTGTTGTCGATCTCGGAGCGGGCCGGGTAGTCGGGGTTGCGGGTCATGCCGACTCGAACGCCGAGCGCCACCGCCGGGATGGCGGCGGCGATGACCGAGGTGGCGATGTTGCCGTCGCCCAGATCGGCACCACCCCAGGCGCCGAGCAGCCAACCGATGGTGCCACCGGTGAGTGCTCCGCCGATCGGCGGACGCTTGCGCAGCGCCGACCACCCAGCGCCGAGGACCACGCCAGCGACGGTGTACAGCGCCGTCGTGACCAGGTCGAGCTCGGGGTAGTAGTCCTCGCGCAGCAAGAGCCCGGTGGCGACGCCGATCGCTGCGCCACCGCCGATGCCGATCGTCAGGCGGCGACCCGGATCGTCGGCGAGTGCGAGCAGATAGCCGATCGCTCCGACGGCGACCGCGCCGACGATCGGGCCGGGGATCCAGTTCAGGAAGCCGTCGCCCGAGCCCAGGGTGAGGTTGTTGCCGTGGAGAATGACGCCGTAGACGGCGCCCAGCACAGCGCCCGAGATGACGCTGAAGCGAATCCAACGCTCGCGGACCTGGTTGAACAGCAGGTTGGCGCCGATCCACAGCGCCGCGCTGCCGCCGACCGCGATGACGACGGTGACGACCGTCGAACGGAACTTCGGCTGGAAGATGAAGAGGAAGATCGCAAAGGCTGCAGCGAGTGCCCCCAACACCGTCTTGATGTAGAACCCGACACCTCTCGGTTCGGTCTCGGGTGGCGGTGCGGCATCGGCCGCGACGGCCGGTTCTTCCGGCGGCTCGGTCGCCGCGGAAGCAGAGTCATCGAGCAGAGTCAACGTTCCCCCCAAAGATGTTTGGCTGCGCTGGTGAATGGAGGCGGATCGTGGCCGCCGATGGGACTTCATCCCGAAAACCACACCGGGACACCGACACCGTAGTGCCAGTGCCCCGGGTGGTTCGACGGCGAGTCGCCTCGACGTCGGGGTTGCGTCACCGCCAGCGGCGGATCAGCGTGTTGATGTTGTGATCAGCTCGGGTACGAGGCGTCGATGGCCTCGCCAGCGGTGACCAGGTCGGTCTCGCCGGTGACGAGCTTGGTGCCCTCCGACCAGAAGGTGCCGGCGCCGACGTCGGCGGGCATCAGGTCGGAACCGTCGAAGCGGGCCTCCTGCGCATTCAGGAGAATGTCGAGGAAGCTCTGCTCGAGCGGCTGGTAGACGCCCGGGTCCTGGCCCTGAGCAGCCGACAGGAAGCCCGACAGGCTGCCGCCGAGCATCTCGCTCTGGATCTGCTGACGGGTCTCGGCGTACTCAGCGGTCGCCATGTAGGCGAGCACTGCGTGGGTGGCCGGCTCGGCATCGAACGCAGCAGCGTAGGTGCCGGCGGTGAGCACGGGGCTGCTGCCGTCGATGTCGGGGAAGTAGAACACGTCGACAGCTGCCGGATCGTCAGGATCGGCGAACGTGGTGCCCTCGGGGAAGAAGCCAGCGAAGAAGTTCGCCTGGCGGTGCATGAAGCAGTCGCCGTCGACGAGCGGAATCGCGTTGTCACCGAAGTTGGTCGAGGCGATCGAGCCGCCGCTGGCGAAGACGTTGTCCTCGGTCCAGATGTCGAGCACGGTCTGCATGGCGGTCTGGATCGGCTCGTCGGAGAACCCGACCTCGCCGGCGACCCACTGGTCGTAGACCTCGCCGCCGGCCTGGCGGAGCACCATCTCTTCGACCCAGTCGGTGAAGGTCCAGCCCGTGGCCTGGCCCGACTCGATGCCGACGCAGAGCGGCTTGGCGCCACCGTCGGCGGCCATCTGGTCGACCAGAGCGACGAACTCGTCGAACGTGGTCGGGACCTCGTAGCCGTTCTCGGCGAAGACGGCCGGCTGGTACCAGACGAGCGACTTCAGGTCGGTCTTGGTCGGGACGCCGTACTGGACGCCATCGACGTTGCCGTTGAGCTGGAAGCCCTCGATCCAGTACTCATCGACGGCGGCATCGGCCTCGTCGTTGAGCGGAACGATGAAGCCATCGCGAGCGAAGTCGGCGAGCTTGCCGGGCTGCGGGAAGATCGAGATGTTCGGCGGGTTGCCACCCTCGACCTGGGTGTTGATGTTGGCTTCCCAGTCGGCGTCGCCGATGTACTCGACGGTGATGCCGACGCCCTCGGCCCACGCGTTGATGGCGTCGTTGATCGAGCCGACGTCCTGGTCGGTGCGCTCGGGGCCGGTGATGGTGACGGTGACGCCGCCGAAGTCGGTGGTGCCCTCGTCCATGGACTCGTCTTCGGCCGGAGCCTCTTCCTCGGTCGACTCTTCGGCCGGAGCCTCTTCCTCGGCCGAGCTGTCGTCGCCGTCGCTACCGCAGGCTGCGGCGACGAGAGCAAGAGCGATCGGCGCGGCGACGAGCCGCACGTTGCGCTTCTTCATTCTGGGTCCTCCCCCATGTGAATGTTGTGATGTGGTTGCCGAGAATTCGGCATGTAAACGCTTACATAGCGGAAGCGCCACGTCAAGCTCTGACGGACATTTCCGGAAACGTCACGACGCCCGAATGGGCGCCGTGGATCCACGTTCTACCAGGAAGACGCCGGGCCGAGTCAGCTCGGTGGACAGGTTTGTCGGGGCATCGCGCCCGTCGTCGCCGCCGAGCGGATGGTCGATCTCGGTCTGTTCGCTCACGATCTCCTGGATCAGCTGGCGAGCGAGTGTCGCTCCGTGTTCGTTGACCGGCTGGTGAACCGTGGTCAGCTCGACGACCGGAGCGAACTCGTGATCGTCGACGCCGATGACGGCGACAGCGCCATCGCCGACGCCGATGACGGCGACAGCGCCATCGCCGACGCCGATCGGGATCTGCTGCGACCGCAACTCCATCAGTGCTCCGAAAGCGAGTTCGTCGGCGAATGCGAAGACCCCGTCGGGTCGTTCGTCGGCCGGAAGGCGGAGCAGCTCGGCCATGGCGTGACGCCCTCCTTCGACCCCGAACTCGGCGGTCCCGATCCGGCGTCCCACGTCGTGTCCCCGCGCTGCGAGGGCCTCGTCGAATCCGGCTCGCCGCAGCTCGGGGACGCGTCGGCGCATGGGATCGTCGGGGTGGCCGACGATCATGCCCATCCGGATGCAACCGATCGAGACGAGATGGTTGCCGGCGATGCGCCCGACCAGGCGGTCGTCGATCTGGATCGCGGGGTGGCCAGGGGTGTGGAATCCGATCGTGCCGACGACGACGCCCCGCTCATGCAACGAGTCGGCGGTCGGCGTGTCGATGTCGATGTCGACGAGGAGGATCGCATCGGTACGGCGCTCGAGTCGTGCGGCCGGGGCGAAGGTGCGGGCGACTGCGGCGTCGTTGCCGATGCAGATGACGTGGACCTCGTACCCCGACTCCCGAGCCACACGTTCGGCGCCAGCGACGACGTTGGAGTAGTACCAGCTGTTGAGGTGGGGCACGCCGAGCGTGAGGGTCTTGGTCTGGCCTGCTGCGAGCCGAGCGGCCGCCGGGTCGGGGTGGTAGTGGAGCTCGGCAGCCGCCCGTTCGATGCGTGCACGGGTCGACGCCGCCACGTTGGGAAGACCGCGGAGGGCGCGGCTCACGGTCGCCACCGACACACCGGCGTGCGCTGCGACGTCTTCGATCGTCGGGTGGGGCCGGCGCGCGGGCTGGGTCGTCGTGACCTCGCTCACTCGGCACACCGTATCGAACGGGATGCCAGGCCGATGCCGATGACTCGGATACCTTCGATCGTGAAAGGGGTCTGCGGTGATCGAGCGCACGAGGCCGGGTCGGCCAACGGACGAGGAACGCCTCGATGCGTTGCTCGGCGCCGTCGATCGTCCGACCGACCTCGTCGGTCGACGCAGCGACCTCGTCGCGGTGTCGAGTCGCCTGCGTCGGGGTCGTCTGGTGACCATCACGGGTCCGGGTGGTGTCGGCAAGACGGCGCTGGCCGACACCGTTGCCGAGTTCGTCGGCGATCTCTTCGACGACCGGTGGCGCTGCGACCTCACCGCTGCCCATGATCGTGCGTCGCTCGACGCCGTCATCGCCGACTCGATCGGTGCGCACCGGAGCGACGATGCCTCGGCGTTCGACCCGATCGTCGAGGTGCTGTCCGCACGCCAGGCGCTCTTGGTGCTCGACGATGTCGAGCAGGTGGTCGGAGCGGCGGCGAACGCGGTCGGCGTGCTGCTCGACCGATGCCCCGGCCTCACCGTCCTGGCGACCAGCAGGTCGGCCATCGGCATCGAGCGCGAGGACGTGTGGGTGCTCACCCCGCTCAACAGCCAGACCGAAGCTCCGGAGCTGTTCGCTCGGCTCGCCCGCGAGCGCGTCGACGCCGCGGCCGGCGAGTGGCCGGGCTCCCGCGAAGCCGTCGTCGACCTCTGCAGCGACCTCGACGGCGTGCCCCTCGCCATCGAACTGGCCGCCGCCCGACTGCCCGACCTGTCGCTCGACCAGATCCAGGGGCAGCTCGACGAACGGTTTCGTGTGGTCCGCCACCGCGAGCCCGTCGACCGGCGGGCCACGATCGTCAACGTCGTCCGCTGGTCGTACGACCTGCTCGAGCCGATCGACCGCCACCTCTTCGAGCGACTCTCGGTGTTCCAGGGCGGTTTCGATGCAGCGGGCGCCGCTGCCGTGCTCGGACCCGAAGCGGCCCGACTCGACGTGGCGGCGATGCTCGCCCGGCTCGCGACGTCGTCGATGATCCAACCCGACAGCGGGCCTGGAGCGCAGCGCTTCGACATGCTCGAGCCGCTTCGACAGTTCGGTGATCGCCAGCTGACCGAACGCGGTGAACGAGCGTCGGTTCGGAACGCCCATCTCGAGCACGTCATCACCGTCACCGCAGCGGCATCGGCTCGATGCCACGGGTCGGAGTGGCGTGGGGGCGTCGAGGACCTCCTCGCCGAATGGTGCAACCTCAGGGTCGCCGCGAACTGGGCGATCGATTCGCAGCGTCACTCCGAGGTCGATCGCCTGCTACGAGACGTGTTCTTCTTCAGCCGCTGGCGGCTTCAGCCAGAACCGGCTGGATGGGCTCGTCGAGCCCTCGATCGTGCCGAGGTGACCGACGCCAGCATCGGTGCCCCGGCCCACCTGCATGCCGGATTCTCGAGCCTCCTCGCTGGCGATCACGAGGCGGCGCTCACCTCGAACCAACTTGCGCTCTCGGTGTCGGGGACACCGACCGACCGATCGTGGGCCCGGCTCCACTCGGCCCTCGAACTGCTTCAGCTCGGCCGCACCACCGAGGCCGCCGACGTTGCCGATGCGATGGTCGCCGACTCCCCGCCACATCAGACCGAGCAAGCCATGCAGGGCTCCTCGCATGCAGTGGTCTCGTCGCTCGTCGGTCGGCTCAGCGTTGGCGAGGCGACCACGATTCACGGTCGGATGCGCGAGCTCGCCGAAGCATCGCAGAGCCCGGTGGCGATCGGCTACGTCGCGTACAACGGAGCGACGCTGCAGTCGGCACTCGGCGACGCCGATGGCGCAGCCGCCGGATTCGACGAGGCGCTCGCCATCGCCCGAACGCACGACATCGCCGCGCTCGTCGAGTACGTCCTGCTCGCACGGGTCTACGAACCGGGCGCCGCCGGACTCAGGGCCGCACTGCATGCGATTCGTTCGTGGGACGAACGAGGTGACGCTGGGAACGAGTTCGTCGTGCTCGAGGCGATCGGGATCAACTTCGCAGAACTCGGGCGAACCGAGCCGGCTGCGGTCATCTTGGGGCATCTCGATCAGACGAGTCGGCGGCGCACGTCGTCGCTCGATCGCCGAGAGGCGGCTGCAGCGGAGATCGTTCTCGCTCGCCGAGGCGAACGGTGGACGACGCGCGGTCAGGACATGACTCGTGCCGAGGTGATCGAGTACGCCCGAACGGTGCTCGGCCACGCCGTGGCGTTGCTCTGAGTCGCCTCGGACCCGCTGGCGCCCTCGGGAGGATTCGAACCTCCGCACACGGCTTCGGAGGCCGATGCTCTATCCCCTGAGCTACGAGGGCTGGCCGCCGGGCGCGCCCGGCGGAAAGGGAACCCGAAATGTAGCGGGCGATCCGGCAGACTGTGCGCCGCATGCTTGATCCCCTCGCCACGCTCTCGTCGATGCTGCAACCGGTATTCGACGCCATCGTCGCCGACCTCGCCAACGAGTCAGGCGCGGGGTCAGATCCGGCCTCAGGGATCGTCGCCGATCCGACGGTCCGGCCGTCCGACCGGGCCGATGCTCAAGTGAACGGGGCGCTCCCGCTCGCCAAGCGCCTCGGTGCCAATCCTCGTGAGGTCGCGCAGCGAGTCGTCGACTCGAAGGTGCTCGACGCAGTGGGCACGACCGAGATCGCCGGCCCCGGCTTCATCAACGTCACCTTCGCCGACGCATGGCTCAGCGATCAGCTCGGCGCGCTCTCGGCCGACGACGAGCTCGGCATCGAAGCCGCCGCCGACGCCAAGACCGTCGTCGTCGACTACTCGGCGCCGAATGTCGCGAAGGAAATGCACGCCGGTCACCTGCGGACCACGATCATCGGCGACTCGCTCGTCCGACTGTTCGAAGCGCGTGGTCACACGGTGATCCGTGAAAACCACATCGGCGACTGGGGGCGTCCGTTCGGCATGCTGATCGAGCACCTGCTCGACATCGGCGAAGACGTCGCCGCCGAGGGCTTGGGGCAGGGCGATCTCGATGGCTTCTACAAGGCCGCGAACGCCAAGTTCGCCGACGACGAGGAGTTCGCTGCCCGTGCTCGCGACCGGGTGGTGATGCTGCAGAGCGGCGACGAGGAGACGCACCGGCTGTGGCAGCGACTCGTCGACATGTCGAACGACTACTTCAACGCTGTGTACCGGAAGCTGGGTGTCCTTCTCACCGACGACGACCTGATGGGTGAGAGCTTCTATCAGCCGCTCATGCAGGGCGTGTACGGCCGACTCGAGGAGCAGGGCCTCGTGAGCGAGGACGACGGCGCCATGGTCGTGTATCCGCCGGGGTTCACGAACCGTGACGGCGACCGGCTGCCCATGATCGTCAAGAGCCGAACCGGGGCGTTCATGTACGCCACCTCCGATGTCGCCTGCGTCGTCGACCGCGTCGAGCGGCTCGGCGCCGACCTCATGCTCTACGTGGTGGGTGCGCCGCAGGCGCAACACCTCCAGATGGTGTTCGAGACCTGTCGGATGGCCGGGTGGCTCGAACTGCCGACCGAGGCGGTGCATGTCGGATTCGGATCGGTACTCGGCGACGACCGCAAGATGCTGCGCAGCCGTTCCGGTGACGCGGTGAAGCTCATCGAGTTGCTCGACGAAGCGGTGGCCCGCGCCGACGCGTCGATCGCCGACAAGAACCCGTCGCTCACCGGCGACGTCCGGGCGACGGTCGCCCGCCAGGTCGGCATCGGTGCGGTCAAGTACGCCGATCTGTCGACCGACCGCGTCAAGGACTACGTGTTCGACTGGGATCGGATGCTCGCCTTCGACGGCAACACGGGGCCCTACCTGCAATACGCCCACGCTCGGATCTGCTCGATCTTCCGCAAGGCGGGCGTCGACCGTGCGTCGGTGCGCGGCGTGGCGATCGAGGTCGTCGAACCGCAGGAGCACGCACTCGCCCTCGCCGTGCTGAGCCTGCCCGCGGCGGTCGACACCACGATCGAGACCTACAGCCCGCACAAGCTCTGCACCTACGCGTACGACCTGGCGTCGACGTTCACCAGCTTCTACGAGGCGTGCCCGATTCTGAAGTCCGACGAGCCGGTGCGCACGAGCCGGCTCGCACTCGCCGACCTCTCCGCACGCGTGCTCGAGCGGACCCTCGACCTGTTGGGCATCGAAGCGCCCGACGAGATGTGACCGTGGCCGGCTCGGTTCCCGAGGTCCACGTCGGTTCCGGCCGACCATTGCCGCGCCACCTGCTGTCCGACAACGTCACGATCGGCGCCGACGGGTACGTCGAAGTGGGCGGCTGCTCGGTCGCCGACATCGCGAACGAGTACGGCACACCCGTGTTCGTCTACGACGAGGAACACCTTCGGGTGCGCTGCCGTGAGGCGGTGGCGGCGTTCGGGCCGGAGCGCGCGGTCTACGCAACGAAGGCTTTCTTGTGTCGGGCGATGGCGCGCCTCGCCTACGACGAGGGCATGCTGCTCGACGTCGCCACCGGGGGAGAGCTCCACGTGGCGCTGTCGGCGGGTGTTCCGGCGTCGGCGTGCACGCTGCATGGCAACAACAAGTCGGTTGCCGAGTTGCGCATGGCGATCGAGGCTGGCGTGCGTCACATCATCGTCGACAGCTTCGATGAACTCGATCGGATCGAGGGGCTGGTCGCCCAGGGGGTCGGGCCGGTGCCCTCCGTCGTGCTCCGCATCACGCCGGGCGTCGAGGCGCACACGCACGAGTTCATCTCGACCGGGCAAGACGATTCGAAGTTCGGTTTCAACCTCGCCAATGGCGACGCCGATGGCGCGGTGGAGCGGGCGCGTGCATCCTCGGCGGTGGAGCTCGTCGGGGTGCACTGCCACATCGGCTCCAACGTGTTCGAGGCGTCGTCGTTCGCAAAGGCGGCCGAGGTGATGGCGGCGTGGGCGGTACCCCTCGGGTTGCCGGAGTTGGTGCTGGGTGGCGGACTGGGTGTCGCGTACGTCGAGGGCGAAGAGGCGCCCACCATCACGCACTGGGGCAACGTGCTGCTCGACGCGTGCGAGGCGCTCGGCGTGACCAGCCGGGTGTCGGTCGAGCCGGGCCGGGCAATCGCTGCGTCGGCCGCGATGACCGTGTACACGGTGGGCACGATCAAGGACATTCCCGGCGTGCGTACCTACGTGTCGGTCGACGGTGGCATGAGCGACAATCCACGGCCGGTGCTCTATGGCTCGGGGTATGAGTGCTTTCTCCCCCGAGCGCTCGACGCCGACCGATCGAAGACGGTGCGACTGGTCGGCAAGCACTGCGAGTCGGGCGACGTGCTCGCCTTCGCCGCGCAGGTGCCCGACAACATCGCCGTCGGTGACCTGTTGGCGATGCCGGTCACGGGCGCGTACGGCCAGTCGATGGGGTCGAACTACAACAAGATCACACGGCCGCCTGTCGTGTTCTGTCGCGACGGTGACGCCCGACTGGTGGTGCGTCGAGAGTCGTTCGACGACCTCCTCTCCACCGACGTGTTCGACCTGGACCTCGAAGGGGAGTCAGCATGAAGTGGCTGCAGATGATCATCGACCTGCTGAAGCAGGTCCAGGCAGCGCAGCGTGAGCGCGACCCCGTCGCCGGCAAGACCACGAAGCGATCGACGCAGCGCACCGAACGCGCCGACGGTCGCGTGCAGATCGAGTACCGACCCGACCTCGACGGCGACGCCGATCCGGGCGAAGTGGTGTGGGCGTGGGTCCCCTACGAAGACGACCCGAACCGGGGCAAGGATCGTCCGGTGGTCATCGTCGGCCACGTGGGCTCCGACTGGGCGGGCGTGCCGCTCACGTCGAAGAACAAGGGTCGGGCCGACCACGTGCCGGTCGGCACGGGCGGCTGGGACTCGCGTGGCCGCAACAGTTGGGCAAAGGTCGATCGGCTGCTCCGGCTCGATGACAGCGACATCCGCCGCGAGGGCAGCGTGCTCGACAAGGGCCGCTTCGACGATGTGATCGGCAACCTCGCCAGGTACCACGACATCACCCGCTGACCCCGAACGTGGCAATCGTTCACGGGGCTGGGGGAGGGCGGTCGGTAGCCTCGGTCACGTGAGTGAACCTCAACTCGTCAGGATCGGAGTACTCGGTTGCGGCAACGTCGGTGCGGCGTTGGTCGATCTGGTGCGCACGCAGGCCGGTGCGGTCGAGCGGCGAACCGGACTCCGACTCGAGGTCACCCGCGTCGCGGTGCGCAACGTGTCGGCGCCGCGCGACGTCGAGCTCGGTCCCGACCTGCTCACGCGTGACGCACAGGGCGTCGTCGGCGACCCCGACGTCGACTTGGTCGTCGAAGCGATCGGTGGCATCGAACCCGCCCGCGGGCTCATCCTCGAGGCGCTGAAGAACGGCAAGCCGGTCGTCACGGCGAACAAGGAGTTGCTCGCCAACTGTGGTGCCGAGCTCTACGCCGCTGCCGATCTCGCCGGTCGTGACCTCCTGTTCGAGGCGGCGGTCGCCGGCGGCATCCCCATCATGCGTGCGCTGCGCGAAAGCCTCTATGGCGAACCGATCACGCGGGTGATGGGCATCATCAACGGCACCACCAACTTCATTCTCACGAAGATGACCGACGCAGTGCTCGCTGGCAGCGAGGGCGACTACCACGCCACGCTCGCCGAGGCGCAGGCACTCGGCTACGCAGAGCGTGATCCGACCGCCGATGTCGAGGGCTACGACGCCGGTGCGAAAGCCGCCATCATCGCCACGGCCGCGTTCGGCGCCAAGGTCGTCGCCGGCGATGTCTACCACGAGGGCATCAGCCGGGTCACCGGTCAGCAGATCGCCATCGCCGATCGCCTCGGCTACTGCATCAAGCTGCTCGGCATCGTCGAACACGACACCGACACCGACGAGGTGAGCGTGCGCGTGCACCCGGCGATGGTTCCGAAGGATCACCCGCTTGCGAGCGTGCGTGACAGCTTCAACGCCGTGTTCGTCGAGGGCGACTTCGCCGATTCACTCATGTTCTTCGGTCGGGGTGCGGGCGGTGCACCGACCGCCAGTGCCGTGTTCGGCGATGTGGTCGACGCTGCGCTCAACCTCCGGTCGGGGAACCACGGCACGCTCGGCGAGCTGCATCCCGCGACGATCCGACCGATCGACCAGACCACCGCCGAGTATCTGCTGAGCCTCGACGTCGCCGACGAGCCTGGCGTCCTGCACGCGGTCACCGGCGTGTTCGCAGCCCACGGCGTGAGCATCCGCGCTGCCGAGCAAGAGGGCAAGGACGCCGACGCCCAGCTCGTGTTCATCACGCACTCGGCCCTCGAAGCCGACGTGCAGGCCACCGTTCGCGAGCTCGCCGACCTCGACGTCGTCAACAGCGTCGGCGGCCTGATCCGCGTCATCGCCGCCTGAGCCGACACGTGCGCTACGTTTCGACTCGCGGCGACGCTCCCGATCTGGGGTTTGCCGACGTGCTCCTCGGCGGGCTGGCGACCGACGGCGGGCTCTATGTTCCCGAGCGCTGGCCGACGCTCGCACCATCGGCCGGCCGCACCTACGTCGAACGTGCGGTCGAGGTCATGCTGCCGTTCGTCGAGCCTGACCTCGACGAGATCACGCTCACCCATCTGTGCACCGAGGCGTACGCCACCTTCCGGCATGCCGCCGTGGTGCCGATGGTGCAGATCGGCGAACGGCAGTGGGTGCAAGAGTTGTTCCACGGTCCGACGCTCGCCTTCAAGGATGTCGCGTTGCAGCTCGTGGGGCGGATGTTCGACCACGTGCTCGCACAACGAGGGGAGCGGGTCACGATCGTCGGTGCCACCTCGGGCGACACCGGGTCAGCTGCCATCGACGGTGTCGCCGGCTGCGAACACGTCGACATCGTCATCCTCTACCCCGAGGGGCGGACGAGTGATGTGCAGCGGCGTCAGATGACCACGGTCGACGCGCCCAACGCCCACGCCGTGGCGGTGCAGGGCACCTTCGACGACTGTCAGGACCTGGTGAAGGCGATGTTCAACGACGTCGAGTTCCGCGAGCGGAACCGGCTGTCGGCGGTGAACTCGATCAACTGGGCCCGAGTGATGGCCCAGACCGTCTACTACGTGGTGGCGGCCGAGACGTTCGCATCGACGCCGACCTTCGTCGTGCCGACGGGCAACTTCGGCAACGTGCTCGCCGGATGGATCGCCCGCGAGATGGGCGCGCCGATCCACGACTTCGTCGTGTCATCGAACTCGAACGACATCCTCACCCGCTTCATCCGAGATGGCGACATGAGCACCCGTGACGTCGTGCCGACGCTCAGCCCGTCGATGGACATCCAGGTCTCGTCGAACTTCGAGCGCCTCCTGTTCGAGATGAACGGCCGCGACGGTGGGCTCACCGCCGAACAGCTCACACGATTCCGATCGACGGGTGTGCTCGACGTCGAGCCCGATCAGCGGGCGACGTGGATCGACGGCTCGTTCCGGGCCGCAGCGTTCGACGACGAGGCGGTCATCGCCGAGATCGGTCGCATCGACCGTGATGCGGGCATGGTGGTCGAGCCCCACACGGCGACTGCGACTGCGGCAGCGCGGCTCTTCGCCGGGCCGGAAGGGGCCGATCGACCGATGGTGTCGCTGGCCACCGCTCATCCGGCGAAGTTCCCCGACGCCGTCGATCAGGCGCTGGGTCGCCGGCCCGAGCTGCCGCCTCACCTCGTCGATCTGTTCGAGCGACCCGAACGGATCGAGACGGTGGCCAACGACCTGGCCGCCGTCGAAACGCTCGTCGAGCGTCTGACCGTGCGCTGAGTCGGGGAGCCATCAGGAGCTGAGCCGGAGAGCTGGCCGCCAGAACTGCAGGTTGTTCATATCCCTCAAACATTCGAACGATTTGAACCGAGTGTTTCGAGTCGTCTGAACGAAAACCAGTGACCGTCATCGACGACCAGGCCATCGACCACGGCTCAACGGTCGAATCTTCAAGGCCGCCCCCTCGGACGTTGCTGGCACTTGCGGCCCGGCTGGCCACTTCGTGGATCAACGCCGAACTCGATGGCGATCGTCGTCGACCGACGTCTGCCGATCAGGGGTAGTTGCATCGCCCGATACCCGACGGCTACGATCATCCTCGTCCGGTTTGTTCCGGGCCGCACCCTCGAATCCGAGATGCGTGCGAACCTCCCAGGGGAAACTGCGTCGGGCGCGCTCCGCGCTCGCGTGACGATCTGGGTTTTGATCCCGCCGTTCTCCACGACGTTTCGACGGCGGAAGAGAGGTACATCGTGGCCGCAGAGGCACTCGAACGTTCTGCCCTCGAAGGCAAGGACAAGGACCAGCTCACACAGATCGCCAAGGCGCTCGGCGTCACCGGCATCTCGAAGCTGAAGAAGGCCGACCTGGTCGCTCGAATCATCGAGACGACAGGCGGCGAAGCGAACAAGTCACACAACAACGGAGCCGCCGCCAACGGCTCGTCGAGCACCGGGCGCAGCGAGTCTGCCGCCCCTGCTGATTCGCTGGCCTCCGCACCTGAGGAAGCCAGCGCTCCAGCTCCCGCACCTGAGCCTGCCGAGGCCCCGGCGTCGAGCGACGACGCCCCGACCGTCGGGCCTGATGGCGAGCCGCTCGCCGACTGGGAGATCGAACTCGCCAAGCAGGGGATCTCGACCGAGACCACCGAGGAACCCGCCGATGGTGGCTCCCCTGGCGATCCCGAGCAGCGCGATGTCAAGCAGGGCGATGCCAGGCAGGACCGCTCGAACGGCGGTGAGGCCAAGCAGGGCGATCGTCAGCCGAACAACCAGGGCGGCAAGCAGAACAACCAGGGCCGCAACAATGGCGGCAACAACCAAGGCAACCGCCAGAACAACCAGGGAGGTGGCAACCAGCAGGGCGGCCGCCGACAGGACGCCGAGGGCCAAGAGGGCAACTCGAAGCGTCGTCGCCGTCGCCGCAAGAAGGGCGGCAACCGTGACGAAGGGCCGCAGGGCGACGACATCGATCTGCTCGACGACGACGGCCAGCCGCAGTCGAACGAGTCCGTCGAGGTCGAGGGCTACCTCGACATGCGTGACGAGGGTTACGGGTTCCTTCGCGTCAACGGCTACCTGCCGAGCAAGAACGACGCCTACATCCCGGTGAAGCTCGCTCGCCAGTTCGGGCTCCGCAAGGGTGACAAGCTCACCGGCAAGATGCGCCCGGCACAGCGGAACGAGAAGAATCCGGCCCTGCTTGAAGTCCACACCGTCAACGGCGGCGACCCGCAGGCGGCGAAGAAGCGCCCGAAGTTCGAAGACCTCACCGCGCTCTTCCCCGATCAGAAGCTGTCGCTCGAAGATCCCAGCGATCCGACCAACATGACCGCCCGCATCATCGACCTCGTGTCGCCGATCGGCAAGGGCCAGCGCGGTCTCATCGTGTCGCCGCCGAAGGCGGGCAAGACCACGATCATGAAGACGATCGTGAAGATGATCGAGCAGAACAATCCCGAGGTCGAAACGATCGTTCTGCTCATCGACGAGCGGCCCGAAGAGGTCACCGACATGAAGCGCAACGTGCGTGGCGAAGTGGTCGCCTCCACGTTCGATCGTCCGAGCGACGAGCACACCCATGTCGCCGAGATGGCGATCGCGAAGGCGAAGCGGATGGTCGAAGAGGGCAAGGACGTCGTGGTGATCCTCGACGGCATCACCCGTCTCAGCCGTGCGTACAACCTCGCCGCCCCGGCGAGCGGCCGCATCCTGTCGGGTGGTATCGACGCCGGTGCGCTGTACCCGCCGAAGAAGTTCTTCGGTGCGGCCCGCAACGTCGAAGAAGGTGGCTCGCTCACCATCCTCGCCACTGCGCTGGTCGACACCAACAGCCGCATGGACGAGGCGATCTTCGAGGAATTCAAGGGCACCGGCAACATGGAGCTGCGCCTCGACCGCAAAGTCGCCGAGCGCCGCATCTATCCGGCCATCGACGTCGATGCGTCGTCGACACGACACGAGGAGCTGCTGTTCGACCGCAAGCAGCTCCAGATGGTGTGGAAGCTGCGCCGCGTGCTCTCCGGCCTCGCCGCCGACGGCAACGCTGCACCGGGCCTCGAGTTGCTGATGGACCGTTTGAAGACGTTCCGCACCAACGCCGAGTTCCTCGCCGAGATCGCCAAGCAGCCCGGTATGTGACCGTCTCATCTGGGGTCAGACCCCAGATGGGACGATTCGGCCGGCGCGTCGTAGGCTTCTCCCATGGGGAAGTCGGCGCACACGCCGCTCGTCGATTCGTTCGGCCGGATCATCGAAGATCTGCGGATCTCGGTCACCGATCGGTGCAACTTCCGGTGTACGTACTGCATGCCCGAAGAGGGCCTGGAGTGGCTCGACCGCGCCGACGTCATGAGCTTCGAGGAGATCGAACAGCTCGCGCGCCTCTTCGTCGAGCGGTTCAGTGTCCGCGGGATCCGCCTCACCGGTGGCGAACCCACCGTGCGAGCCCAACTCCCCCGTCTCGTCGAGCGCCTCGCCGGTCTCGTCAACGACCACGGTCCGGTCGATCTGGCGATGACCACCAACGCTGCGACGTTCGCCTCGTCGGCGGCCACGTATCGGGAGGCTGGCCTGCGGCGAGTCAACATCAGCCTCGACACGCTCGACCGTGAGAAGTTCGAACAGATGACGCGGCGCGACGAACTCGACCGGGTGTTGGCAGGTATCGAGGCCGCCAAAGCCGCCGGATTCGACCCGGTCAAGATCAACGCCGTCGTCGAGCGGGGCGTGAACGATGACGAGATCGTCGACCTGGCCCGATTCGGTCGTGACGCCGGCGTCGAGATGCGGTTCATCGAGTTCATGCCCCTCGACGCTGACGGCCAGTGGGGGAACAAGCAGGTGGTCGGCCAAGACGAGATCGTCGCCACCATCAACGAGGTCTTCGCGGTCGAGCAGATGCCGGCCCGAGGCGCCGCACCCGCCGACCGGTTCCGCTATGTCGACCGCAGCGCCGACGATCCGGGTGGCCGGGTCGGGGTGATCCCCACGGTCACCAAACCGTTCTGTGGTGACTGTGACCGAGTTCGACTCACGGCCGACGGTCGCTTCCGCACGTGCCTGTTCGCCACCGACGACCACGATCTGCTCACGGCACTGCGCTCGGGTGAGTCCGACGACCAGATCGCTGGCCGTATCGAACGGGCGGTGGCGGCGAAGTGGGCTGGACACCAGATCAACCAGGTCAACTTCATCCGGCCGTCGAAGTCGATGAGCCAGATCGGCGGCTGAGGCGGCTCGCCGGTCGTCGGTTGCGTACCATCAGGGTCGTGAGCGACACCTTCGCCGATCCGGAGTTCACCCACCTCGATCCGCACGGGCGTGCCCGCATGGTCGACGTGACGCCGAAGGAGGCCACGCATCGCAGGGCGGTCGCCAGGTGCAAGGTGTTCATGCAGCCCGAGACCACCACGGCGATCGCCAATCGCGAGGTGAAGAAGGGCGACGTTTTGTCGGTGGCTCGAGTCGCCGGCATTCAGGCGGCAAAGCGCACCTCCGACATGATTCCGCTGTGTCACCCGCTGCTCGTGGGCGCCGTGTCGGTGAACTTCGAGATTGCCGATGATCATGTGGTGATCGAGGCGCAGGTCGACACCGTCGAGCGAACGGGTGTCGAGATGGAGGCGCTCCACGCCTGCAGCACCGCGGCGCTGACGGTGTACGACATGTGCAAATCGGCCGACAAGAGCATGGTCATCGGGGAGCTGACGCTGTGGGAGAAAACCGGTGGCCGATCCGGAACGTACCGGCGGCCCGAGTGACGGCTGGAAATGCCGGCAGTGATTCTGACGGCACCGTGACACGTGTGACGCAGTCGTTGCCCATGCCGTCACAAACGCCATAAGATCGTCATACTGTTCAGCGGTGCTCCACCCGCCGACCACACCCCTCTCTCTGCGGACACACACTCCATGACCCAACTCGTCATCCTCGTCGTCGTCGCTGCCTGGCTCGCGGTGCTCATCCCCCCGATGCTCCGGTCACGGGTCGAGAACCGACCGAACTCCTCGGTCACCGACTTCCGACGCCAACTCGACCGCCTCTCGCACACCTCGACCAATCGGCCGGGCGCACGGGCGATGGGCCGACCACTCGCCCCGTCGGGCGTGGGTCGTTCTGGCCGCGTCGCTCGCCCCGAGCGTCCGATGCTCCGCTCAGGCGTCACTGCGCCGCAGCCTGCCTCCGAACCGGAGCCGACCGTCGACGAGTTCGAGTACGTTCCCGCCGAGCCTCGCGAGCCCGTGCGCACCGGCGGTGGCCGCCATCGCAGCCACGGCGACCCTGCGGGAGGCCAGCGCCGCCCGGCTGTCGACCACTCGGCTCCCATCGCTCGTTCGGCTCAGCGTTCGGGGGCTCCGCAGCGTCGCGAGCACACCTCCCCGCACGGCATCGGTCGCCCGGTCGACACGATGCGCCGTCGTCGGGCCAACGTGTTGTTCCTCCTGCTCGCTGTCACCGCCGCCACCCTCTTCCTCGCAGCCACCACCGGTTCGTCGGTGATGTTCTACGGATTCGCACTGTCGTTCCTGGCGCTCGTCGGGTACATCTACCTGCTCGCTCAGAGCAACCAGCGGGGCGCATCTTCGTACGACGGTTGGCTCGAGCGCTAGCCGCTCGCCAGTCCGGCGTGAGCGGCCGAGGCCGCCGCTACACTGCACCTCCCTCTCGGGGCTATAGCTCAGTTGGTAGAGCGCATCGTTCGCAATGATGAGGTCAGGGGTTCAATTCCCCTTAGCTCCACGACACGCCGGCCCTCGGGCCGGCGTCGTGCGTTCTGCGCTCAGCTGGCGCTGACGGGAGCGGTCGAAGCGACGGGTACGGCGTAGACGACGATGTTCTGTCGGTATCGCCGGATGTCGGGATTGAAGTCACCGCCGCAGGTGATGAGCACGAGCGTCTCGAGTCCGGTGTTGCGCCAGATGCGGTTCCTCGGGAGGGAGTCCTTGTCGTACATCGTCCGCTCGATCACCTCGTAGTCGCGCGAGGACCCGTCGTCGAGCGCCACGGTGAGCCGATCGCCGGGCTCCATCGTGCCGAGACGGAAGAACGGGCCGGTGGTGTTGTTCCACGACACGTGCGCAGCGAGCACGGTCGCCCCGGGACGGCCGGCGGTTGCGCCGTACTGGTACCAACCGATCTCGGTTTCGTCGGGGATCTCGAGTTGACCGTCGTCTTCGAGGCCGACCGCTCGGATCGGGAACCGCTCGATGTCGATCGCGTCGGAACGAACGCCGACCGGGCGTGGGCGAGGCTCGATCTCCTCGGGGACCGCCGAGTACCGCGGGCCCAGTAGCTCGGCGAGCGGTGACAACTCAGGGTCGGCGCCAGCAGCGTCGTCACTGGCGGTGGTGCTGTTCGGGCCCTCGGGGTCGTTGGCGAGGCGTTCGTCGGGAGTCGGTTCGGCGAGGGTCTCGATCGGAACCGGCGGAATCGTGACGGGTGGCTCGTCGGCGATGACATCGGTGACGTCGAGGACCACCTCGTCGTCGGCGTCCCCCCCGAGCAGTGCGATCGATCCGAGTGCGATCGCCGCCACGCCAGACACACACGCAAGGGTGACCAGCGGGCCGCGTCGTCGACCGGGCGTCGGGTCGTGGGCGGCGGCCGGATCGTGAGCGTCCCCCGGGTCGGGCGGCGGAAAGGCGGGGGGAGTCGGCGGAGCGAGCTCGGTCATGGCACCGTGGTCGTGGTCGTGGTCGCCCGCATCGTGCGGGCGACCACGACCGATCATGCGATGTCGCTGATCAGGCGGCCTGACGGCCGCGGCGGGCGGCGCCGAACGCAGCGGCGCCAGCGACAGCGGCGAGGCCGAGTGCGCCGACGAGCATCAGATCGTTCGACGAAGCCGACTGATCACCGGTGTTCACCTCGGTGGGAGCCGGGGTGCCGTCGCTGTCCTCGGTCTGGGTGTCGCTCGCGCCGTCCTCGGCACCAGTTTCGACTCCGACCTCACGCTCCTGGGTGAGGAAGGTGAAGGTCCCGTCCTCCAGCGACCCGACTGCGTACACGATCAGGTTCGTGCCCGCCGCGAGGTTCACGGTCGGCACATCGATGATCGGGTCGCCGCCGGCGGGGGCGAGCTGGGCACCGGCGATCTCTCCGGCCGGCAGCTCGAGGTCAGCGCTGTCACCGTTGGCTGCGCCTTCGATCGGACGGGCATCGCCGACGACCAAGTCGACGGCGGGGGCAGCGGCGGTGTGGCGGACGGTCAGGCGGCCTTCGCCGTCGGCGGTCGGCTCGGTGTTGTTCTCGAACGGGGTGATCGTCGGGGTGCCGTCGGCATCGAGGTGAGCCACGACGGTCCACGAGCCCGAGTCGGGCACGGCGAACTCATCGACGGGCCCGATCGCCACGTCTTCGGTGCCGGCCACGCGCACCTCGAGGTTGGTCAGCGTCTGGCCGGCGAACGGCGACAGATCCTGCATGTCGCCAGGGGCGAAGCCGGGGATGACCACGGAGCCGTCGACGGCGACGTCGACATCGACGCCCGGGATGCCATGGAGGAGCATGACCTCGACATCGCTCTGGGCCTCGGCGGTCGGCGCAGTGAAGGCCATGGCGGCAACGGCGGCGCCACCGATGACGAGGCGCTTGAGACGGGTGTTCATGAGGAGTGTCCTTTCGCAGACGACCGAGGACCACCCCCGATCACACTGCGTGTACGGACTCACCCCGTGGTTTGGATGAGATGTTCGCCGAGCGCTGCCCCGTCTCGTGCTCGAAGCGAGGCGTTGACGCTCTGTCGTTCGAGGATCTGGCGTTGCGTCGGCAGTGCCTGCTCAATCGGGTGATCGGCGAAGAATCCAGTCACGTCGGCGACCATGTCGGGGGTGTCGAGAAACTTCACCGAGTCGATCATTCTCACGATCGTGTTGCTCGGGAATCGCTCGTTGATCTCGGTCCAGTGTTCGCGGATGAATCGCCACACCTGCTGACCGTGACGGGGATGGGCCATCGCCATCCTCAGAACGAACGGGGCGTTCTGCGACTTGACCCGACCGGTCAGTACGTACTCGCAGGTGCGCTCGACCAGTTGTGGACTGTCGAAGTCGGCCAGGGCGTACAGATGGCGGAGCTGTTCCTGCGGTGTCGAGCCGTTTTCGAATCCGCGGACCATGGTCTCGTAGTCGGCGGCGTCGCCCGTGACGGCGACCACGCCCGTCGCCGCAGCAGTGAGCTCGGGGTCGACCGAGGCGGGGTCGGCCGATGCCACAGCAAACAGGTGTCGGCAGCGGGCGATCGTGTCGGCGTCGCGAGCCAGCGAGCCGTGCAGCGACGTGAGGAGGCCCCGCAGCTTGCCGACGAGGTCGGACTCGCCGTCGGTCGGGTCACCCAACTCCGTCAACGCAGGGCCGACGAGGTCTCGCACTCGGGTGCGGTACGCCACGAGGGCGTCGCCGTCGACGAGGCGGCCGAGGCCGCGCAGGATGATGCCGATCATCTGCCACACTCCGAGCTCCCGCTCGTCGCCGAAACCCGACACGAACTCGAGCAGCGAGGTTGCGTCGAGTCGGCCTGCGATCGTGGCCGCCCAAGCGTCGTCGAGCAGCCCGTACCGTTCGAGCGTGCTGAGCTCCGCCAAGACATGACCGGTGAGGCGGCTGCGCAGCTCATCGTCGTAGGCGACGCGGAAGAAGCCGTGACCGCCTGCGTTGACCACGACGACGGCGCTGGGATCGGGGAGCGGCAGGGTGATCGGACCGGGGTCGTCGAGCAGCACGGTCGTGGTGTCGGCGCCCATCGACACGGCGACGGGAATCGCCCACACCGTTGCGTCAGCATCGTCGCCGGTCGAGAAGGAGAAGCGTTGTTGGCGGAGTTCGACTGCGGAACCCTCGTCGGTCGAACGAAGTGATGCTGTGACGAGCGGATACCCCGGCTGCCAGATCCACGAGTCCATGATTCGACGGACGGGCTCGCCTGACGTCGCCTCGATCGCATCCCACAGGTCCTCGGTGTCGGTGCTGCCGTAGGAGTGGGTGCGGAGGTAGTGGCTCACGCCTTCCTGGAAACGCTCGGGACCGAGGTGCTGCTCGAGCATGCGGAGGAGCGCACCACCCTTCTGATAGGTGAGCACATCGAACATCGCTTCGGCCTCGTCGGGGCTCTCGACGGGGAACTCGACCGAACGGGTCGAGCTGAGCGAGTCGGTCTCGAAGGCCACCGTGCGTTCGAGTCCGAAGCTGGTCCAGCGCTGCCAGTCGGGGCGATATGCATCGCAGGCAGCGATCTCCATGAACGTCGCGAACGCCTCGTTCAGCCAGATGCCGTTCCACCAGCGCATGGTGACGAGGTCGCCGAACCACATGTGCGCGAGCTCGTGGGCGACCACGTCGGCGACGAGTTGTTGCTCCTGTTGCGTGCTGGTGGCTGGGTCGACGAGCAGCAGCGACTCGCGGAAGGTGATGCACCCGAGGTTCTCCATGGCGCCCGCTGCGAAGTCGGGCAGGGCGATCAGGTCGACCTTGTCGCTCGGGTAGGGGATCCCGTAGTACTTCTGGAACCAGCGGAGGCAGAACGCTCCGACGTCGAGGCCGAAGTGGGTGAGGTGCCCCTTGCCGGGCACGTGCACGATCCGCAACGGGATGCCGTCGACATCGACAGCTTCGGTCACCTCGAGCTTGCCGACGACGAATGCGACCAGGTAGGTGCTCATCGACATCGTGTCGGCGAATCGGATGACGGCCCGGCCCGGCTCCTCCACCGTGCGATCGACCTCCGACCCGTTCGACACTGCGGTGAGCCCCTCTGCGATGTCGAGCGTGATGCTGAACACCGCCTTGTATTCGGGCTCATCCCAACAGGGGAACGCTCGTCGGCAGTCGGTCGCCTGCATCTGTGTGGTCGCGATGACCTGCTCGATGCCGTCGGCGTCGACATAGGTCGAGCGGTAGAAGCCGCGGAGCTTGTCGTTGAGGACCCCGCGAAACTCGAGTTCGATCACGAGGTCGCCGTCGACGGCGGCGTTGATCGTGAGCCGTTGCAGCTCCTCGTCGAGGCTGACCTGGACGGCATCGCCGTTTACCCGACAGGTGTCGACCTCGAGTTCGGCTGCGTTGAGCACGATCTCGTCGACCCGGCCGGCAGTGGTGGCCGCCGTAATTCGCACCGAACCGGAGAACGTCGTGTCGTCGAGGGAGGGGCGGAGACGGACGTCGTAGCGAGTGGGCCGAACGGTCGGGGGGAGACGGTGGGGGTCGAGGGCCATACCAGGACGGTACCGACAGCGGTAGCGTGCCCGGACGTGTCGTCCAACGGAACACTCGCTGATCGGCTCGCCGCCCTCGCGGCCCAACCGGCGCGCTTCGACGTCGTCGGCATCGGCAACGCACTCGTCGACGTGATCGCGCATGCCGACGACCGCTTTCTCACCGACTACGACCTGGTCAAGGGGTCGATGACGCTCATCGAGACCGACCGAGCGGTCGAGTTGTACAGGGCGCTCTCCGGCGCTGTCGAGATGAGCGGTGGCTCGGCGGCCAACACGATGACCGGCGTGGCCAGCTTCGGCGGTCGAGCCGCATACATCGGCAAGGTCGACGGCGACGACCTCGGCCAAGTGTTCGGCCACGACTTGAAGGCGGTCGGCGTCGCATTTCACGGTGGCGGTTCGTCGCACGGCACACCGACCGGTCGGTGCGTCATCGTGGTCACCCCCGATGCCGAGCGAACCATGAACACCTATCTGGGTGTCTCGAGCTTCCTCGGAGTCGACGATGTCGACGACGATGCCGTCGCCGACGGGAAGCTGCTCTACATGGAGGGCTACCTGTTCGACCGCGACGATGCGAAGGTGGCCTTTCGCCATGCCGCATCCGTCGCTCACTCCAACGATCGGTTCGTGTCGCTCACGCTGTCCGACTCTTTCTGCGTCGAACGCCATCGCAGCGACTTCCGCGGCCTGGTCGCCGACGAGGTCGACCTGCTCTTCGGCAACGACGACGAAATCCGTTCGCTGTACGAGGTCGATTCCTTCGACGAGGCGATCGACGCCGTTCGAGCGGAGTGCCCGCTCGCTGCGATCACGCGCGGTGCCGACGGCTGCGTCGTCGTCACCCCCGATGAGATGATCGAGGTACCGGCGGTCGACGTGGCCAAGGTGGTCGACACCACGGGAGCGGGCGATCTCTTCGCTGCAGGGTTCTTGCACGGTCTGACGAGCGGCCAGTCCCTCGCTGAGTGCGGCCGCTTGGGTTCGATCGCAGCGGGTGAGGTCATCGCCCACGTCGGGCCCCGCCCGCTCGTGTCGTTGCGCACCCTCGTGTGAGTGCGACCCAGTGAGTGTCGCAGCTCTGATCATCGCTCTACGCTCGAGAGCATGGCGCCCGACGAACGAGACGCACTGATCGCACGAGCTGAGCGGTGGTCGTCGGCCGAGCCCGATGACGACATCCGAGCTGAGCTCGATCAGCTGATCGATGCCGCCCGCAACGGTGACGCGGCTGCACTGGGCGAACGCTTCGATGGTCGACTGCAGTTCGGTACCGCTGGTCTCCGGGCAGCCGTCGCAGCTGGCCCGATGCGGATGAATCGGCTCGTGGTCCGTCAGGCGGCGGCGGGGCTCGGTCGCTGGTTGCTCGACGAGGCCGCCGCAGGCCGGTTGCCCGACGCTGCTCAGCGCGGCGTCGTGATCGCCCACGACGCCCGACGGAAGAGCGATCTGTTCGCCCTCGACACATGTCGTGTGCTCGCGGCGATGGGCATTCGTTCGATGCTGCACCCAGGCGTCCAACCGACGCCGGTGCTCGCCTGGTCGATCACCGGGTTGGATGCCGCTGCCGGTGTGGTCGTCACCGCCTCGCACAACCCGCCCGCCGACAACGGGTACAAGGTGTTTCTCGCTTCGGGCTCGCAGATCGTGTCGCCGGTCGACGAACAGATCTCGGCCTGTATCGAGAGGTTCGACCCGCTCACCGTCGAACTGGCTCCCGAGGACGACCGTCTGATCCAGCGTCTCGACGACTCGTGGCGCGAGGCCTACCTCGCCGCCATTCCGAACGTGCGCCTTCGTCCCGAGGTGTCGGGCGTGCGAGTCGCCTACACGGCCATGCACGGCGTGGGCGGATCGACGGTCGAGGACGCCTTCGTCGCTGCTGGTTTCGATCCGCCGGTGGTCGTTGCCGAGCAGCATCAGCCCGATGGCAGCTTCCCCACCGTGGCGTTCCCGAACCCCGAAGAGCCGGGGGCCATGGACCTGCTGCTCGAACTCGCGGCATCGGCTGACGCTGCGGTGGCCATCGCCAACGATCCCGATGCTGATCGCCTCGGCGCTGCGATTCCGTTGCCCGACGGCTCGTGGCGAAAGCTCTCCGGTGACGAGATCGGCTGGCTGTTCGCCGACCACATCCTCACCAACACCGCCGATGCTGCCGACGCGGGCGGTCGCCTCGTCGTGACCACGCTCGTGTCGTCGTCGCTGCTGATGCGCATGGCCGAACGCCATGGCGTACACGGCGAAGAGACCTTCACCGGGTTCAAGTGGATCGGTCGAATCGCCACCGAACGAGCCGAGGACGGCCAGCGATTCGTGTTCGGCTACGAACAGGCACTCGGCTACCTCGTCACCGATCGGCCCCTCGACAAAGATGGCATCTCGGCCGCCGTGTTGTTCGCCGAGATCACTGCGTGCGCAGCGGCCGACGGCAAGACGCTGCACGACCGCCTCGAACAGATCGCCGCCGAGTACGGCCGGTACGTGACCGCGGAACGTTCGGTCAAGATGCCGCCCGCCGACGGCGCGGCCTGGGTGTCGTCGATCGAGTCGCATCCGCCAGCCGAGGTCGGTGGGCGGGCCGTCGTGAAGGCGCAGACCTATCCCGAGGCAAACCTCGTGCGGCTGATGCTCGACGGCGAGGTTCGCCTGCAGATCCGTCCGTCGGGCACCGAGCCGAAGGTGAAGCTGTACGGCGAAGCGGTCGACCTCGACCCCGCCGGACTCCAGCGTCTTCTCGACGCCCTCAACCCCTGATCGCGTTCGGAGCCAACCCCTGCTGAGATCGCCGGGGCGCTGACGATCGGGCAAACTCCCGATGCCTCACCTCCCGTGCGGAGCGCACGATCGGAGCATGAATCGATCGTTGTTTCTCGCCGTGCTCGCGCCCCTGCTGGCGTGCACTCCCTTCAGCTCGACTTCGGCTTCCACGCCGATCGATGCGCTGGACACCGGGGTCACGGCCGTCGAGGCCCCGGCCTCGACGACGCTCTCGTACACCGACGTGCTCGGCGGGGAGCGCTCGATCCAGGTCGAGCTCCGGCTTCCCGACGAGGCCGCCGCGCAGCCCATGCCGGTCGTCGTGTGGTCGCATGGTGGTGGGCGCGGCAAGCGTTCGACGACGACGGTCGGTGCGCGTTGGGGTCGCGCCTTCAACCAAGCAGGTCTTGCCTTCGTGGCGATCGCCCACGTCGGTCGTGAGGACGATGATCGCCTTCGCGTGTGCGATGCGGTCGGAGCATCGGACTGTTCGATGTTCTCGTCGCTGCGTTGGGACCGACCGCATGACATCGCCGCAGCGATCGACTGGATCGAGTCGATCGCCCCTGAGCGCGGCCTCGATGCTCGCCGAGTGGCGCTGGGCGGACACTCGGGGGGCGCGCTCGGCGTGCTGAACACCATGGGTCTCGTCTGGGAGTACGACTCGGAGTTGCACCCAGCGGTCGACGATCGCCCGATCGCTGTGCTCGCGGCTTCGCCTCCCGGTGCATCGACTCGGCACATCGATCACGACGCGCTGGCGGCCCTCAGGGTGCCGATGATCTGGCTCACCGGAGCCGGAGACTCGACCAGGTCGACGCTGGCCGACGACCGGCGAGCCTCGTTCGACATGCTGACCCCTGAGCACTCGGCGGTCTTGTTCTGGGCCGAGCGGGAGGAGATCCGTCACGGCGGCTACAACCTCGATGTCGCATCGTGTCGGCGCGCCGGGGGCGTCAGGCAACCGTGCCGCGAGGCGGTGCGGACCATCGCTGACCTGGGAGTGTCCTTCATCGAACGGTCGTTGAGCACGAACCGCCCGTTCGACGTCGATCGGTTCGTCGCCACAGCCCAGCCTGCGGTGCCGGCCTGGGGAGACCTCGAACGGGCCGGATGATCAGGCCAGGGTCACGACGGCGATCGAACCGTCGCTCAGGCGGGCTGCGACCAATCCCGGACCGTCAGTCGACGGGGTGGCACTGATGATGGCGGTGGCGTCGGCGAGCGGAGTGCCGGCGATTGGTGCCGAACCAGCGGCCGCGTTGCTGGCGTCGATCACGTGAATCGACTCGCCAGAGAGGTCGATCACGCACCAACGCTCCCCGCATCGAACGATGGCATCGACGGACACGAGTGCGCCGTCGAAGTCGTCGGCCGTGAGATCGACGCCGCTGTCGGCCCCGTTGAGGACGCGGACGGTGACGCCGGCGTCGGTCGTGCCGCCCACAGCGATCTGATCGGACGAGCTCACGCCGATCGCGGTGGCGCTCAGTCCTTCGAAGACCGCCGCATCGCCTGCCTCGCAGGCCCCGCCCTGGGTTCGGATGCGACCGACCGCACCGGTGTCGTCGATCGGGAACACAACGCCGCCGCCAGTCATCGCCGCAGAGCCCGAGATGAGGTCGCACTCGCGGTTGTCATCCGCGTTGCCGATCGCGCCACTCCGATCGGTGCTGATGGCGAACAGCTGCCCGAACGATGTGGCGTGTGTCGGGGTGCCTGGGGCGGCCAATTCGATCACTGCGCCGCCAGCGGGGTCGATACCACAGTCCGCAGGTCCCAGGCCCTCGACCAGACGGCTCTCGGTCGGGCCGACGACGACGGCACCAGCATCGGTGGCGACGACGGCCAGTGTGTCGTCGGCAACCGTGGTACACGAGTCGACGCTGATCGCGGCCGGCGCAGGGCTGCCCTCCTCGCCATCGGGCTCCGTGGTGTCTGGTTCGGTGGCGTCTGGTTCGGTCGATTCCGGTTCGGTGGTGGGTGGTTCGTCGGTGTCGCCATCGACGGTCGTCTCGACGAGGGCCTGGTCGTCGGTGTCGTCGCCACCCCCTCCCCCGAGCAGCACGATCGCCGCGACGACGGCGAGCAAGCCGACCACCCCGGCCACCAGCAGCGGGAGCTTCGACTTGCTCGGTGGATCGACGGGTGCTCCGGTGTCACCGCTGGTCGCCGCTGTCGACGCCGCATCGGCTGCGACGGGCGCTGCGATGACCGGCGCGGTCGAGTTCACCGACGATGCGGCCACCATGGCGGTGCCGGTGGCGATCGCGAGGTGGGGGCTGGTGGCGGTCACGACCGGTCGCCCGGTGTGTTCGCCGACGAGCTGCGCCACCAGTGGGACGTTCGAGGAACCCCCCACGAGCAGGATCGAGGCGATGTCGTCCCAGCCGGAGCCCGCCGATGCGACGACCCGATCGAAGACGGCAAGCGAGTCGGCGAGGCGAGGCTGCACCGCTGTCTCGAACTCGGCGCGGGTCATCCTGACCGATGTGGTGACCCCGGGGAGGGCCACGGCGATGTCGACATCGCTGTCTTGCGACAGATGCTCCTTGGCGGCCTGGCATTCGGCCCGAAGCCGCATCAGCGCCTGGCGAGTGTCGGGGTCGCTGCGGTCGGCGCCGAACACCTGACCATCGAGCACGTTGTCGACATGGGCCATGACGGCCTGGTCGAAGTCGATCCCGCCGAGACGTTCGACGCCCTCAGGCGTGCCAACGACCTCGACGTCGCTGTCGCCATCGCCCACGCGTACGACCGCTGCGTCGAAAGTGCCGCCACCGAGATCGTAGACCGCGACGAGGGAACCCGGCTCGACGCGCCCGCGGTTGGCGACGGCCGCGGCGACCGGCTCAGGAACGAGCACAGCGTCGTCGACGCCGGCGTGGCGAGCGGCATCCCGCAGGAGGTCGAGGCGGAAGGGGCCCCAGGCAGCGGGATGAGCGAGCCCGACGACACTCGGGCGCCCGCCTTCGTTCTGCTCGACTCGTTCGAGCACCTCGCTGAGCAGGTGACCGGTGAGTACCTCGGCGCCGTATCCCTCACCTGCGAGCACGATCGGAGTCGCGTCGCCGAGCCGACGTTTGAACTCGCGAGCGGTGTCGGTCGGGTTGCTGATGAGACGCCGCTCGGCCGCCTCGCCTGCGATGACTCCCTGGTCCGTGATCGACACCACCGACGGGATGGTCTGCGACGTTCCCGTCAGCTGGACCACCCGTGCGGTGCCGCCGGGGTCGGCGACTGCGGCGCATGTGTAGGTCGTTCCAAGGTCGACGCCGACGGCGCCAGGGGTTCCCGCACTCATGAGTGACATCATGCCCGATTTGCCCCGCCGCGCAGCCGAAACTGACGACTCGGGAATCTTCCCGATGTGTTCGTCCAGGTGATTCGTCTAGGTTGCCGGTCATGGAGGAGCAGGTGGCGGACTGGCTCGACAGTCGTCTCACGTCGGATCCGATGTGGGTCGCCGGTGACCCACAGGACGCGATCGACGCCGCCGACGACGTGCTGGTGGCCAACGAGTCCGCAGCGCCGACGGGCGGAGCCGCCGTCGGCGCGCCCGACTCGCCCAGCTGGCTCGACGATGCTTCGTTGGTCGGTGTCGACGTCGTCGACGGCGCAGATGCGATCGTCGTGTCGGAGCGAGCGGTGGCCGACGCGATGGCGACGCTGCCAGACCAGTCCGACACGGTGCTCCCCAGCGATCTGCTCACGGCCCCCGACCCCCCCATCGACCACGTCGCCTCGACGGTCGACCCCTTCGACGTGATGCTCGCCTCAGATCCCGAACACGACGACGTCGCCTCAGACGACGCCGGCGAGAACGCCGAACCCGTCGACACCGACGATGGCGTGGCGCTGGCCCGTCAGGTCGTGATTCAGCCGCCCGCTGGCGCCGTCGTGGAGCCGGACGCTGAAGTCAGCGACTCGGTGGCGTCGTCGATCGAGCCGAGTTCGCCCGTGACTCAGTTCGCCGGCTCGGGGCTCGACGCGTTCGACGACCTCGACCCGGCATCGGCTGGCGTGTCGCTCGATGAGCCTGACGAGGTAGGTCCCGGTCTCGACCCCGCCATCGACCCCGCTTTCGAGGATGACGTCGATGGCTTCGACGGTGGATTCGCATGAGCGACGCACCCGCCGGGGCGGCCACGTCGGCACCTGCCGAGGGTGGCCCCGACATCGACCAGGCGTTGGCAGCAGCGGCCTCGTTCCTGTCGAGCGCTGGTCGGTCGGAGTTGGTCGAGCGCGTGCAGGCAGCACGAGTGCGGGCCAGTCGGCCCACGACGGTCGTCTGCGTGGTCGGGGAGTTCAAGCAGGGCAAGAGCTCGCTCGTCAACGCCCTCGTCGGCGAAGACCTGTGCCCGGTCGACGACGACATCGCGACGGCGACGCTCACCCTGGTCCGTCACGGCGAACAGCGAGCGGCGGTGGTTCGCTACTCGGGCGACGACGAACCCACCGCCGAAGTCGTTCCGGTCGAACGAATCGCCGACTTCATCACCGAACAGGGTGACTCGGGGTCGCGACGGATCGATCGTGTCGACGTGGCGATTCCGAGCCCGCTGCTCGCAGGAGGTCTGGCGCTCGTCGACACGCCGGGCATGGGTGGGCTGGGTGCAGGGCACGCAGCAGCGACGCTCTCGTTTCTTCCGTTCGCCGACGGGCTCGTGTTCGTCAGCGATGCCAGCTCCGAGCTGTCGGCTCCCGAGATCGAGTTCCTCGCCACCGCCCTCGACCGATGCCCCGACGTCGTGATGGTCTCGACGAAGACCGACATCACCCCCGACTGGCGTCGCATCGTCGATCTCGACAGCGCCCACCTCGGGGCTCGTGACCTCGACATCCCGATCATCCCGGTCAGTGCGGCGCTTCGGACCGCTGCGTTCACCGCACGGGACCGAGAGCTCAACGAACGAAGTGGCGTTCCCGAACTGCTCGGTGTGCTCGACGCTCGCATCATCGGCCCGGCCCGGAGCGGTGCAGCCACTCGCGCAGCCAGCGAGGCGAGTGGCATGATCCGATCGATGGAGTCGGCCCTCCAGTCGGAACTCGCCGCTCTCTCGGATCCGGCCGATGCGGAGCGACTCCGTTCGGAGGCCAACGAGGCCACCCAGCGACTCGAGTCGCTGCGAAGCGGCGGCGCCCGCTGGCAAACGGTGCTGGGCGACCGGATCGCCGACCTCTCGACCGACGCCACGCATCGGTTCCGGGGTGCGATCAGAGAGACGACGAGGCGGATCGAGGAACAGATCGAAACGCTCAAGACACCCGCTGAGTGGGATGAGCTGTCACGTGAACTGCAGACCGCCGTGGCCGATGCGGTCGCCGTGGCCTTCACCTCAGCCGAGCGCGCCCGCGGCGACATCCGCGTCGAGCTCGCCGAGCTGCTCGCAGCCGACGACGTGGTCGGCCCGACGAGCGACAGGTCGCTCGACATGATCGACACTGCGGCGCTGTGGCGTTCCCGCGATCTCGACCCGGCGGCGTCCTCGGGCGGCAAGGCCTTCCGGACCGGCTTGACCGGTCTGCGCGGTGCCCAAGGCGGCGTGATGATGTTCGGGATCAGCAGTCAGTTCCTTCCGCAGGCGGCAGCCGTGTTCATCGCGTCGAATCCCGTGCTCCTCGGCGCCGGCGCAGTGTTCGGTGGGTTCCAGCTGATGGAGGATCGCAAGCGGAAGCTGCAGATGCGCCGTCAGTCGGCTCGAACCCAACTCCGCCAGTTCACCGACGACGTCCAGTTCGAGGTCGGCAACGAACTCACCCGCCTGCTCCGGTCGATCCAGCGTGACCTCCGCGACGAGTTCATCGAACTCATCGGCGAGCTCCAGTCCACGTGGACCACGGCCGCGCAGCAGGCGCAGCAGGCCGTCACTGCGGGCGAGTCGGCGATGAAGCAGCGAACCGACGAGATCCGGTCGTTGCTGTCGACCGCACCGGCAGTCGTCGCCGATCTCGAACGAATCGCTGCTGGCGGCGAAGGGACCACCCGATGACCGACACACCACGGACCGACGTCGTCGCAGCGGTCTCCGAGCTGTGTGCCACCGCTCGCCGGGTGACGGCCGGCGGGCCGATGGCCCATCGAGTCGAGGAGGTCACCGCCCGCTTCGACGGCCCCCTGCGGGTCGCCATCGCCGGACGGGTCAAGGCGGGCAAGTCGACGCTGCTCAATGCGCTGGTCGGCGAGCGGCTGGCGGCGACCGACGCTGGCGAGTGCACGAAGCTCGTCACCCTGTATCGACATGCGGCGGGCTACGAGGTGTCGGCCACACTCGACGACGGATCACATCTGCCGCTGGCATTCCGACGCGACGAGGGTGCGCTGTCGGTCGACCTCGGGGCGCACGGCGAGCAGGTCGAGCACCTCGACGTCGGCTGGCCGAGCCGGGCGCTCTCCGACGTGACGCTCATCGACACACCGGGACTCGCGTCGCTCAACGACGAGAACAGCGAACGAACGCGAGCATTCCTCGACCACGACGGGTCGAACCCGGCCAATGCCGATGCGGTGGTGTACCTCATGCGTCACCTCCACCGGGCCGACGCCGACTTCCTCGGATCGTTCATGGATCGTTCGGTCGCCGGGGCATCCCCGGTCAACGCTGTCGCCGTGCTGTCGCGCTCCGACGAGATCGGTGCATGTCGACCTGATGCGATGGATTCCGCCGGTCGGATCGCGCGTCGCTACGCAACGGATCCCGACGTGCGCACGCTGGTCGGTGATGTGGTGGCGGTGGCCGGGCTCGTCGCCGAGACCGGCTTGACGCTTCGGGAGACCGAGTATGCGCAACTGGCAGAACTCGCATCGATGCCCGACGACGAGCGCATGCGCCTGCTGCTGTCGGTCGACGATTTCTGCGACGTCGAACTGAGCCCGCTCACCGGCGAGATCCGCCGCGATCTGCTCGAGCGGTTCGGCATGTTCGGTGCCCGCATCGCTGTCGACGCGATCGCCAACGGATCGATCAGCTCCGCTCGTGAACTGTCGGTCCTCCTCATCGAACGCTCCGGACTCGCCGAGCTCCAGCGGATCATCGCCGAGCACTTCCTGCCGCGGGCCAAGCTACTCAAGGCCCGCACGGCGCTGGTGGCGCTTCGCGGTGTGGCGGCTGAACTCACCGCCCAGGGCCACCCCGAAGCGGCGGCGTTCGCAGCGGCCCTCGACCGTGTCGACGCCAGCGCGTTGGAGTTCGCCCTCCTCCAGGCGGCGCATCTGGTCATGTCCGGGGCGGTGCACCTCGATGCCGACAGCGCCCACGAGGTCGATCGCGCACTCTCCGACCCCGATCTCGTGGCAGCGTTCGACCTGAGCGACGTCGACCCCGACCGCCGGCGGGCCGTGGTGCTCAGCGGTGTGGCGCGCTGGCGGGAGCTGGCCTCGGACCCGATCGCGGGTCCGCTCGACGTGTCGGTCGCCGACACGATGGCTCGCGTCTACGAGCGCCTCCACGCCAGCGGGTGAGAGCCGTCGCCGGAGCGGCTCAGTCGAAGTCGATCACGTCGTGATCGGCGGCGTCGAGCGATGCGTCGGTGATGTCCCCGAACGGATCGTCACCCGAGAGCGACTGGCTGGGGAGCTCGGCGCCGAAGGCCGGGCTTGCCGCATCGATGTATGCACGTTGCTCGGCAGTGAGTGCCTCCGGCCGAGCGTGCTTGTCGACCCAGGGGTCGGCTGCATGGCGCTCACCGTCGCTCACGACAGCGGCCTCGTCGGCAGCTCGGCCGACGAACGAGGCGTCAGGGTCGATCTCGAAGCCCGCTGCGAGCAGCAGCTCGTCCCAGGTCTGTTCGTTCGCGTGGCTCGGCTCGCTCATCCTGCTGCGGCTGCTCCTGCAAGATCGGCCTGTGTGACGAGCACCGCCAGTTCGGCGCGGGAGCCGATGGCGAGCTTGCGGTAGATCGACTGGAGGTGGGCATCGACGGTCTTCACGCTGACGTAGAGCGTGGATGCTGCTTTCTTGTTCGTCGCTCCCGCTCCGACGACTGCGGCAACACGACGTTCGGCCTTGGTGAGCCCGGCCAGGGGGTCGTCGTCGGTCGCGTCACGCTCGCCGCGGGCGGTCCGTCGTTCGGCATCCGCAGCGCGGGGGGAGAGCCGAGCGGCAGCCAGCCACCAGCGTCGAGCCTCGAGGTGATCACGGCGTCGCTCGGCAGCCTCGGCGACGAGTTCGAGGTCGGCTGCCAGCTGCTCGTCGGGTTCGATGACCCCGGCGGCCAAGTGGGCAGCACGTCGTTCAGCGTCGCGAGGTGCAGCGAGCGCTGAGGCGAGGGCGCGGTGGGTGGCGCGCCGACTGGCCGGGGCGAGCTGGCGGTAGGCGACGCTGCGTCGAATCGGATGATCGAAGTGAACGGCCCCGTCGTCGATCGTGATCACGCCGGCCGCTTCCGCTGGTTCGAGTCGTTCGAGCGAGCTGTCGAGGACGCCCAGAGCAGCAGCGATCGTGCGGAGTTCACCCGTCGGTTCGGCAGCGGCGACGCACAAGGCCGCGCGAGTCTCGGCTGGTAGTGCCGCGATGGCGTGTTCGAAGGCGTGCCGAATCGGTGTGGCGGTGATGGCGAATGACGGCAGTGGCTCGGTGCCACGGCGCTGAGGTTCATCGAGCGCCTTGGCGACTTCGATGGCCACGAGGGGCGAGCCATCGGCGAGAGCGGCGATCTGGCGCGCCACGCCGCTGTCGGAGACGCCAGCGCGGTCGGTGAGCACTCGGAGCAGTTCGTCGAGCGACATGGGCATGAGTTCGACGACCGACAGGTCGAAGACATCGTCACCATCGTGGGTGCCGATGATCACGACGGTGGTCGACAGCTCGACCCTTCGAGCGAGATGGAGGAGCGTGATGCGGGAGGTTTCGTCGGCGAGCTGAAAGTCGTCGATGACGATCGCCGTGGCGTTCGCATGCGCGCAGGCCCAATCGAGCACCGCATCGGCGAGAGCGGCGCGATCCGCGGAGACCAACGTCGAGGCGAGGCTCCCCGACGCGTCGTGGGCAGCCAGTTCGCGCAGCAGCGCCAGCGGGATCTCGGCTTCGTCGAACCGTCCCGACCCTCGGAGCGTGGGCCGGTCGAAGTCGTTGAGCGCCTGCTCGGCGAGTGCGTCGATCACCTCGCTGACGCCGCTGCCGTGCTGGCCGACGATTGCGACCGCAGCGCCGGTGGCACTGGCGAGTGCTGCCCTCCCCGCCCCGATGGCGTCGTGTCGTCCGACCAGTTCCATGAAGTCCAAACGGTAGTCGGATCGGATCGCCTAAGATTCGGTGGGTGGCGGACAACGTGACAGTGTACGTCCCCTCGGGGGCGGTGCCGGCAGCCCCGAGGTTCGCCGTCGACGTTCCCGCTGACTGGGTGGCTGGGGCGAGCGCCGGGGCCATGGTGATGTTCCAGATCGCCGATCGACCGGCATGGTCGGTGGTCGTCAGCTCGCTTCGTGTCGGGGCCGACACCACCTTGCGCGATGTTGCGGTGCGCACCTTCGCACGGCAGCGTCAACAGCATCCCGACGCTCAGATCCGTGTACAACGAACTGGCCGCTTCGGCACTCGTCTGACATACCTGCGCGAGGTGGCGCTTCCCGCCCCGTCGGGTGACCGACCACTCGCCCAGTTCCATGCCATGTTCGTCGTGCCCGCAGGGTCGACCGAGTTCGGCGACGTGATGTCGATCGCTGCCACCTGTCCCGACGGTGAACTCAGCCAGCTCGGACCGGCGGTGGTCGAGATGGTGTCGTCGCTCCGCCTCGAAGAGCGCTGATCCGGAATCCTCCCGAGGCGATGCGCCGGCACGACCATTCAAGATCGATGTGATGGAATCCTCCCGCACCCCCGATCGTCGTCGCCTCGCCACCGCCCTCCTGGCTGCGGCGCTCCTCGTCGCTGCGTGCGGTTCGGGTGATGGCGACGATGCGGAAGGTGTCGACGCCTCGACGACGACCAGCGAAGTCGCCGCCGCCGAACCCCCCGACCGTGAGTCCTCCACACAGAACGGTGCGGTCGAGCTGGAGTCGATCGTGACCTCCGACGATGGCGAACTGACGCTCACCGTCGAGTCGACCACCGCTGAGATCTGGTCGACGACTGACCGAGAGGTGTGTAGTCCGATCGAACCGGCGGTCGCGGTCTTCGAGGCGGCCGTTGACGGCGACGGGTCGAGTGAGATCGAGGCCATACGAGCGTTCTTCGTGCGCGCCGAGGACGACCTCGGTACCGACACGGACACGGATGACGAGGCCGGGCCAGTGGCCGCGACGACCAGCACCACGATGAGCACGGGGACATCTGTCGGCGGCTCCGACGCGACCGACGGCGACCGCCGAACTCGAACGCTCGACTTCGCAGTCGACGACGACGGGGTCTGGCGCGTCGTGGTCGGACCCTTCGAGGCGAGCAACCGCAATGATCGTCCGCTCGACGTGACGGTCGTGGCTCGCACTGTCGACGGCGACGAGGTCGAGACCGGTCTCGACCTCACCCTGTTGGCACCGGTCCCGTGCGGTGACGGCGAACGACCGGGGCGTCGTAGCAACCCCGACCCGGTCACCCTGACCGTGTCGGCGACCCCGGCTGACGGCGTGATCGTGGGAGCCGACCGAGACGACTGCGCAGGTCGGCCGAGGACCTTGCAGATCCGAGTCGAGGCGCAGGGTGCCGTGGTGGCGTTCGGAGCCGACATCACGCTGCCCGACGGGTCGTCGCTGAGTCGGTCTGCCGATGTGCGCGGTGGGCGTCGGACATCGTTCTCGGTCGGCCCCTTCCCGTCACCTCCGCAGGGCAGCGAACGCACGGCGTCGGTGACGGTGCGGGCCACCGACGTGTTCGGCACCACCGAAACGCGCACGGTCGGGGCAACGCTCGTTCGTCCGGAGCCCTGCGACGACGACTCGGAGCCCGAGGGTCCCGACCAGTCCACCACCACGACCACGGTCGAGGGCGACGCATCGGCCGACGTCCTCTCGCTGTCGTTCGACCCGGCGTCACCGGTGGTGGCCGCCGTGGGCAGCGGGCTGTGTCCGTCAGGTGCGACGACGTTCGTGGTCGAGGTCGTGGCGCCCGAGGCAGCCACCTCGGTGACCATCCAGGGTCGGACGGCCGACGGTGCCACACATGGCGCCGCTGGCGGTGTCACGCGTGTGTCGAGCTCGGCGGCCGGCTCGGTCTGGCGAGCGGCGCTCGGTCCATTCCCGTCATGGCGGGACATGCCCGATCGGTCGACGATCGGTGTTCGCGCCACCATCTCAAATGGGAGCGGCAGTCGAAGCGTTGAAGCCACCGCCACGCTGCGACGACCCGAGTCGTGCAGCGGGTCGACCACGACGATCGCCCCTCCTGCCGCGACGACACCGACCACGACGACACCGACCACGACGACACCGACCACCACTGCACCCGCGACATCGGCACCGACGACGGTGGCACCGGCGACGACGGCAGCGCCAGCGACGACTTCGGCGCCAGCAGCCCCGCAGATCACCAACGCTCGAGCGAACCCGAACCCAGTGGCCTGCGAGGCCAGTTTCAACATCGGTGTCCAGGCGAGCGGTGCGGTCACACAAGTGGGCGCGAATATCGGAGGCGGCATTCAGGCGCTGTCGGGTGGTGGGGGAAGTTGGACCGGTTCGTTCACGGCTCCATCCACACGCCGGCAGGTCACGGTGACCGTGCGCGTCAACGGCCCCGGTGGGTCGGATCAGCGATCGTTCACGCTCAACGTCGACTGTTGACGCCTGGTCCGGATCCGCTCGAGCGTTACGTTCCTCGCCGCCTGACGGGGAGATCGGGAATTCCCCCGATGCGAATCCTCACGGTCGACTGGCACGGTTGTGGCATGGTGAAGAACAACCCCGTCACAACTTTGTCTGAGGAGCCTCCGATGAGCGAGTCCACCGCCACCACGTCCGGCCGGATCCAGGTGCCGAGCCCCGACTTCTGGACGATCACGCCGTTCACGATGGCGGCGCCCGACGGTTGGAGCGCCAAGCAGACGGTCGATCATCTGGTCTATCTCGCCTCCGATGAAGATCCCGGCTCCAACTGTGGCGTGATGTGGCGTCGAGTGTCTCGACAGCTCAGCCTGCAGCAGATCGGAGCCATGTCGTGGAAGGCGACGCAGCGGACTTCTCCCGACGCGACCCTCCAGTACTCGAAGTTCGTGAGGGTCAACGGGATCGCCGCCTACCTGCGGCTCGCCACCATCTCGAGGCCGTCCGGCGACGGCGATGATCGAACGGCCTGCGGCCAGATGTATGCCGCGATCCACGGGCCCGACTTCGGGTCCGGCCGGCCGATCGAGTTGTTTGAGGTCGTCGGACACTTCGACCCGGAGCATCCCAATGGCGCAGGCGAGCTGGAACAGATCCTCGGCTCGTTCGAGTTCGTGAACGTCGTCCGCCCCGACGCCACCAGCGAAGCGGGCGACGCCGAGTCGAAGGGAGCCTGACATGAGCGATCCATTCGGAACGGGGGGCGACACCGTCGGCAACGACGGCGGCCTCGAACAACAAGTCGACACCGGCGGCGTGAACGCGGGCGAGATGGCCGGCGGAACGGCGTGGGGCCAGGGCTCCAACGTCGACGGTGTGGAGGGCCCAGGCCGGAACCACCTGCTCGACGCCGACGACCCGGCCGAGGTCATCGAGGAGCACGGACTCGAACGGCTCACGCAGGAGGAACAGGCCGAGCAGCGCGCTGAGAACGAGAGGCTCGAGGCGCTCGACCAGGCCGATCGAGAGGAGCTAGAGCGTCAGGAGGCGGAGAAGAACGCGGCTCGCGAGGAGGCGCACGGCAACGGCGAGGCCTTCCTAGAGCGCGAGTACACGTCGGGTGGTGAGACCTATCAGGAGTGGTCGCTGCCCGATGGGACGACGATCACCGTCGACGCCGAGGGCAACGCGGTATCAGTCGAGTGGCCGGAAGGCGAAGGCCCCGAGTACGTGGGCGACGTCATCATCGATGGTGAACCCCACTCCGTGTGGGAGCTACCGACCGGCACCCAGGTGGTGGTCGACGCCAGGGGCAACACGGTGGGCACCATCGACGACGTCGACATCGATGACATCGCAGTCGATCTGTACATCCTCACCGGCGACCCCGACGACATCGGTGAGAAGGTGTTCGTCGAGATGGTGCCTGACGACGACCACGACACCCAGGTGGTCGACGCCGAGACCGGTGAGGTGTACAAGACCTACGACACCGGGTCCGATGTACACGGCATCAACATCTATCGGGCGACGGGTGGCGAGGTCGCAGCTGAGCAGAGCTACACGCTCTACAACCCGCCCGGCACCGATTACTACATCGTGATCGACCAGAACGGCCAGCCCGTCGACACCATTCCCGTGCCCGAGGAGCCGGAGTGGTCGTTGTTCGGCATCGTCGAGTACTACGAAGACGGTGAGGTCGTCGTCGACATCGGAGCGGCCGAGGTGTCGGTCGACGTGGTCGGGCCCGACGGAGGCATCTCGGTCGAGCTCGACCTCCTGATCGCCGAAGGCACCGCAGGGGTCGAGTGGAACGAGGACGGCTCGTGGGACTTCGACTCGTCGGTCGAGTTCGACGCCGGTGGTGCCTCGGTCGAGGCCGGGCTCGGCTTCGGTCAGGATGCCGACGGCATGTGGCATGTCGACGTCGAGACGTCGATGGAGATGCAGTACGGCGTGCTCCACCTCGCAGGTGGCCAGCACTTCCACTTCCAGCAGACCCCCGAGGGGTCGGAGTGGAACGTCGGCTGGGAGGGCACCGTGAGCGGCTTCGGCCTCTACGTCGAGCGGTCGCAAGATCTCACCGTGGTGTTTGATGACGACGGGATGACCACCACCTACGAAGACATGATCGGCGCCGGGATCAAGGGCCTCGGTGGGTTCCAGGTGACCAACGAGACCCAGCTCCGGACCGATGGAACGTGGGATGGCACCGAGGCATCGCAGGGCGTTCGCGGCGCCGTCGTCAACGAGCACGGCAACGAGGTGGCCGGTGCCAGCGTCGGCTACGACACCGAGGAGGGTTTCTACAGTCGCTCGGAGTCGATCGACACCGGTGCCGACTACGAGCGTCAATACGGCAACGACATGCCGGCGTTCGTCGGCGACGACGCCGCCGACCGAGGCCAACTCGACGCCGACCGGTTCGGGCTGGGCGATCGAGTGGGCGAGAACGAGGATGAGGCCGATGACGGGACGAAGCTGCTGCTCGAGCGAGTCCGGGAGTCGCGCGACCGTGTCGACGGTCGAGGCGAGCGGATCGACGCCGAGTTACGAGACAACTTCGGCGATGCTTCTGAGCGCCGGATGAACGTCGAGATCGGCATGGCAGCGACCGCGACCGAGACAGATGCCGATGAACCCACGAGCGAGAGGCCAGCGGCGTCGGTCGACCGGTTACTCGACGACGTGACGCAGGTTCCTGCCCAGCGGTACATCGGCGAGACCGAGAAGCAGCTCGACGATCGAGCGCGACCTGCCGGCGAATTCGACTCGCCTGCCGACCGCTCACCTGGCGTCCGAGCCACCAGAGACGAGTTCATCGACGATGTGCCGCGCGACAACGTGGTGGTGAGTGGTGGCGCCACGATGCTGTCCGACGACATCACGTCGGCTCCCGTCGTGATGAGCGGGGGGAGCACGGGAGCGGCCGGCGACAACGCCGGTGACTCGCCTGCGCCTGGTCCCGCGCCTGAATCGGACCCCCAGTCGTCTCGGCCGGAGCTCGATGACGAGGTGGGGCTCGGCGTCGCCCAGGTCGAGACCGCGATCCCCGCAGCGACCGAGCTGGTCGCTCCCGTTGAGCCGGAGTACGTCGAAGAGGTGTCCGAGCCGTTCCAGGCTCTGCGCGAGCTCGATGCGAATGTCGACCTGGGTCCTGGAGCTCCGATCGACGACGGCGATGAACTGACCGTCCACATCGACGGCTGACGAAGCCCCGGCTGACACGAGCCGACCTGGAGGCGACGAGATCGGGAATCCTCCCGATGCCCGGACCGATTGGTCGTGCGCACCATGACATCACCTCCTCGACAACCGGGGAGACGATGAACAAGGAGCACACCATGAGCGATCCCGTCGAGAAGCCGAAGCTGCTCGAGCGAGACCCCGAACGACCGAAGAAGCCGGCCGACAAGCCCGAGAAGCCGGCCGACAAGCCCGAGGAGCCGGCCGAAAAGCCCGAGCTCTTTCCCCGCGATCCTGACGACCCGCCCGCCAAGGACCCGGTCCCGGAGCCGACCCCGAGGGACCCGAGTGAGTGGCCGAAGATCGCGACCGAGCGGCTGATGGATGCCGACGAAGACGGCGACGGCATGCCGGATCGCTGGGGTGAGCGTGGACCGATTCTGGGTGACGACGATGACCTCGGCGACATCGTCGAGAGTGGCCCGACGATGGCCTCGACGAGCACGAGTCCGTTGGTCGACGACATCACGCTCTCGGCCTCGATCGACGCGCCGTCACCGGGGATCGAATCGGATCTGCTTGACGCATCGTCGCCGAAGATCGAGTCCGGTCCGGTCGATGCGTCGTCGCCGAGGCTCGGGGTCGCCGAACAGCCTGGCGATGCGGCGACCGAGATGATGGGCGACTGGGCGACGGCTCCCCTCGATGATCCCGGTGAGATGATCGCGCAGGCCGCTGGCACCGACGACGGACTCGTCGCCGGCGGTGGCGACGGCATGGCCGATCAGCAAGACCCGGAGTCGGCGGTCGACATCTTCCCCGATCTCGCCAACGACTGACTCGAGCGCCGACTTCTCGATCCCGGGCCTGACAGGACCGGGATCGTTCGCGTCTCAGCCGGTACCGAACTGGCGGTCGCCGGCATCGCCGAGACCGGGGACGATGAAGGCGTGTTCGTTGAGGCGCTCGTCGATCACAGCGGTGAAGAGCCTGGCGTCGATTCCCGAGGCCTCGACGGCGGCGATGCCCTCCGGAGCCGCCAGCGCCACGACGATGGTGATCGGCTGTTCGGCGCCGCGCTCGACCAGCAGGTGCAGGGTGTGGACCAGCGAGCCGCCGGTGGCGAGCATCGGATCGACCACGATCACGGGGCGGTTGCCAATCTCGTTGGGCAGCTTGTTGACGTAGGGCTCGGGTTCGGCGGTCTCTTCGTTGCGGGCGATGCCGACGAAGCCGATGTCGGCGTTGGGGAGCAGGTCCTGCGCCGGTCGGAGGAACCCGAGGCCGGCCCGGAGGATCGGCACGATCACGGGCTGGGCAGCCAGCCGCTCGGCTGCGGTGGTGGTGAGCGGCGTCGTGACCGTGTCGTCGATGGTGGGCAGCGACCGGGTCGCCTCAGCGATCAGCAGCATGCCGATCCGTTCGAGGTTCTGACGGAACAGCGCGTTCGGCGTGTCGACGTCACGAATCGTCGCCAACGCATCGACCACGAGCGGATGGTCGACAACGACGGTCTCCATCCGGGGCACGTTACCGCTGGTGTCAGACGCCAGCGGTAACGGGTCAGGCGCCGAGGTCGGCTTCGGCCTTCAACACGGCGTAGCGGGGCTTGATCGTGCCGTTGATGAGCTTGAGCCGTTGGGGGAATGGAGCGAAGGCTGACTTCATGGCGTTGACCGTGACCCATTGGAAGTCGTCGAGGCCCCACCCGAACGCCTCGTGGAGCTGCTCCATCTCCTGGCTCATCGAGGTGTCGCTCATCAGCCGGTTGTCGGTGTTGACGGTCACCCGGAACTGGAGGCGTCGAAGCATGCCGATCGGGTGGGAGGCGATGTCGGGAGAGATGCCCGTGTTGACGTTCGACGTCGGGCAGATCTCGAGGGGGATCCGCCGGTCGCGCACGAACTGAGCGAGGCGACCGAGTGTGGCGTCGCCGTCGGCATCGACGTCGATGTCGTCGACGAGACGTACCCCGTGCCCGAGTCGCTCGGCGCCGCAGAACTGGACCGCCTCCCAGATCGACGGGAGACCGAAGGCCTCGCCGGCGTGGATCGTGGAGTGGAAGTTCTCGCGCATCACATACTGGAACGCATCGAGATGGCGGGTCGGCGGGAACCCGGCTTCGGGACCGGCGATGTCGAAGCCGACGACGCCGCGGTCGCGAAAGCGGACGGCGAGTTCGGCGATCTCGCGGCTGCGCGCCGCTTGGCGCATCGCCGAGCAGATCGCGTAGATCGTGAGGTCGGTGCCAGCGGACCCCGACTCGAAGCCGGCGAGGATCGCCTCCATCACCTCGTCGAGCGTGAGGCCCTTCTCGGTACACAGCTCGGGCGCCATGCGCACCTCGGCGTAGACGACCCCGTCGGATGCGAGGTCGACGGCGCACTCGTGCGCGACTCGTTCGATGGCGTCTTTGTCCTGCATCACGCCGACGGTGTGGGCGAAGGTCTCGAGGTAGAGCACGAGGTCGTTGCGCTTCGCGCCACGGTTGACCCAGGCGGCGAGATCGTCGGGATCGGTGGTGGGGAGGTCGGCGTAGCCGTACTCGGCTGCGAGTTCGATCACCGTCGTCGGCCTCAAGCCACCGTCGAGATGGTCGTGGAGCAGCACCTTCGGTGCCCGGGCGATGAGCTCATGCATCGACATCCGCTCACGCTACCGACGTGTCAACTGGGGTCAGACCCCAGTTGACACGTCGGTCGATCAGAGAGGTTGGAGGGGCATGCCGGCGGGGCGTTGGAGCCAGTTCCACGAGGGATAGTCGGCCGCTGCGGAGATGCCGTGGAGGCTGTACGCATGACGGCTGATGCCCGAACGGTTCGGGCCGCTCCAATGGGGGAGCAGGCCGTGGAGCACCACCAGGGTCCCGGCCGGGACCTCGAGCGGTACCATCGACACGTCTCCCGGGTCGTGGACGTCGACCGGCGGCGTGGGAAGCGGCGTGTCGTCGAGTTGGTCGAACATGGTGCCGTCGGCGGCGGACGGATCGTCGAGGCGATTCCGCTTGAACAGCTGCCGGAGTGGTCCTCGGTGGCCGCCCGGCTCGGCCCACAAACAGCCGTTGTCGAGCGTGGCGTCTTCGATCGCGATCCAGAATCCCGTGACCGTGATCGGGTCGGTGTAGAGGAACGTCGCGTCTTGGTGGCAGCCCACCTCACCGCCGATCGATGGCTGCTTGAAGATGTACATGGACTGCAGCGCCAACATGTCGGTGAGCCCGAGGTCGGTGGCCACGTCGCCCAGGCCGGCGCCGTAGACGATCTCGTTGAACACCGGGTCGAGGTCGTGCTGGGCGTGTCCGATCTTGTTGATGCTGAGCGCCTTCGCCTGCACCAGTTCGCCGTCGGCGCCGAACGCCTCCTCCTCGAAGAAGCACCAGGTGGTCGCTCCGGAGTCCAGGAACTCGCGGTTCGACTCGCGTTCCTGCTCGTTGGTGGTGAACACGGTTCGTTCGGTCGAGGGCTCCCAGGCTGCGACGAGCTCGTTCGCTCGCGCCTTCAGCCGATCGCACTGCTCGATCGGGAGGAAGCCGGGCACTACCACGAAGCCATCCCGCTCGTATGCCACCACCTGTTCGTCGCTGAGCATGTTGCGACCGTACTCAGTCGTTGACGGTGACCGTTGCGGCCATGTCGGGGTGCAGCGTGCAGAACAGGCTGTAGACACCCGGCTCGTCGAAGCTCAGCTCGAAGTTCTGCCCCGGCGTGAGCAGGCCCGAGTCGAACGCGTCGAGCTCGGGGTCTTCGAACGTGCCAGCGCTCACAGTGTGGGGGACGGCATCGACGTTGTTGAAGAACAGCGACTGGCCGACCCCGACGGTCAGCGAGCCCGAATAGGCGAAGTCGGTGATCAACGACTGCTCGGCGCCGTCGGGGAAGTCGGATCCTGTGACCTGGCGTGATTCGAAGATCACGTCGGCGTCGAGGCCAGGAGCGACCTGGTCGTTCCACATCGAGAAGACGCCGAGTTGGTTGTCGTGCTCGGGGTCGACCCACGCATGGATCATCCAGCCGAGCGCAGCGCTGAACGAGCCGCCCGCCGCTTCACACTCGCTTCGAGGGAGGAAGGAATCTCGTCCCTCGCGGGCCCCGCGGCAGAGGTTGTAGTGGATGTGCCAGTTGTCGAGCGGCCCGGCAAACGTATCGGGGTGCTCGTCGCCGATGACCTGTGGCGGGATGATGAACGACGTGCCGATCAGCTTCATCGGTTCGCCGTTCCACACACCGTTCTCGCACTGGCCGACCGGGCCGTCGGGCATCGTGTCGTCGGCGAGTGCGTACAGCAGGATCTCCGGTGCGCCAGGGTCGAACCCGTCGGCGATCCAGGGCGGGTTGAACAGATGTGTGCCCATGTTTGCCGTCTGGATCCGGTCGCTGATGAATCCCGCAGCGCACGCATCGTCGATGTCGCGGTGCTGCTGAGCGAAGGCGCTGAGCTCGTCGAGCTGCGACACCAGGGTGGCGAGTTCGTCGGCGCTGATCTCGAGTTCGTCGGGGATCGGCGCATCGGTCTCGTGGAGCTCCTTCAGTTCGAGGTACGAACAGGGAAGCTCAGGGTCTTGGCACCGCACGCCGTCGATGAGCGGCCCCTCCACGAGGGTCGGCACGACGCCCGCCGAGTTGTCGCGGAACACATAGCGCGAGTAGCCGGGTGCGCCGCCGGCTGCGAAGGTGAGCCCGGCGGGAAACTGAGCGTCGGCAGCGACCTGGTCGAACGCCGCCGCTTCGGCCACGTAGTCGTTGATCTGCTCGGCGGTGGCGACCGCAGCCGGATCGATCGTGGTGGTCGGTGCGTCGGTGGCCGGTGCTTCGGTGGTCGGCGTCGCCGCGGCCGTGCCCGAGGGTTCCGGATCGGGCGCCTCGGTGGTGGCCGGAGCTGTGGTCGCAGCCGAGTCGTCGTCGCTGTCACCCGCCGCGCACGCAGCGAGGATTGTCGCTCCCACCATGATCAGTGCGCCCGAAGCGCGTCGACGTCGTTGCATTGCTCGAACCCCCGTTGTCCGACCCCACAGTACCCTGTGGCGCTATGTCGGAGTCCCCCGAACTGACCGTCCTCGGCAACACGGTGCGCCACGCGATCGATCACGTCGAGGTGTTCCCTGCGCCCGACGGGGTCACGGCGGTCACCTTCACCAACGAAGAACTCAACTCGATGTGCCCGGTCACCGAGCAGCCCGACATCTCGACGGTCGTGATCGAGTACGTGCCCGATCAGTGGTGCATCGAGTCGAAGAGCCTCAAGTTGTACCTGTGGGGCTTCCGCGATCGGGCGGTGTTCGCCGAGGCGCTCGCCGCCGAGGTCGCCCGCGAGGTCATGACCACGGCGCAGCCCAAGCAGGTGACGGTGACCCTGACGCAACGCCCCCGAGGCGGCATCGAGGTGCAGACGGTCAGCCACCTCACCCGCTGACTCGTCACCCTCGATGTCAGACATCCAGCGTGACGTCGTCCGACATCCAGCGTGACGGTGGCCGACACCCAGCGTGACGTCGTCCGACATCCAGTGTGACGGTGTCCGACATCCAGCGTGACGAGGGATCAGGTGGAGGCGGGCGTGATCACGCGTTCGATCAGGTGCTCGCGCTCTGCGAAAGGGGCGAACGAGGAGCGCATGGCGTTGGTGGCCAGGCGGCTCATCTCGCGCCGAGTGAGGTCGTGCGTGTTCGCCACGACCTCGAGTTCGGACGAGGGCATCACCTGACTCATCAGCCGATTGTCGGTGTTGATGCCGACGTTGAAGCCGGCGCGCAGCATCGGTGCCAGTGGGTGGAGCTCGATCGACGGTACGGCGGCCACGTGGACGTGGCAGGTCGGGGCCATCTCGAGGTGGATCTGGCGGTCGAGGACGTGTCGCGCGAGCGGGCCCATGCCCTCACGAGGGTTTGCGAGCCCCGCCGCGTCGTGGGCCATGTCGGCCTGCAGTCGAACGCCATGCCCGATCCGGTGGGCGCCGTATTCGATTCCCTCGGCGATTAGGTCGAGGTCGGGTGGCTCGCTCGCGTGGATCGTGATGTTCTGATGTGTGCGACGCGCGAATGCCAGCGCCTCGGCGTGGAGCGACGGCGGGAACCCGGTTTCGGCACCTGCGAGGTCGAACGCAACGACCTTGGCATCCCAGGCGCGCACCCGGTCGACCAGCTGGGCGATCTCGAGCGACCGGTGCTCGGTCCGCATCGCGCACAAGATCGCGTTCACGGTGATCGACGAGCCGGCCTCGGCCGCCTCGGCCTCGCCGCGCCGGAACCCCGCCGTGACCGCCTCGACCACCTCGTCGAGCTCGAGCCCACGCTGTTGGTGGAGCTCGGGAGCGAACCGCACTTCGGCGTACACGACGCCATCAGCAGCCAAGTCGGCCACCGCCTCGGCGGCCACCCGCTCGATCGCATCGGCGCGCTGCATGACGGCGAGCGTGTGATCGAACATCGACAGGTAGCGCAGCAGGTCGCCCGACTCGACGTTCTCGGTGATGTGCTCGATGAGTTCGCCCGGGTCGTCGGACGGGAGTTCCCATCCGATCTCGTCGGCCAGTTCGACCAGGGTCGACGGGCGGAGCCCGCCGTCGAGGTGGTCGTGGAGGAGGACCTTCGGAAAGGCGATCGCCTCGTCGGGGGTCAACACCGCTACGCGCCACCCTTGCGATAGGGCTGGCCGTCGGCCGCGGGCATTCGGAGGTTCTGACTCATGAACACCAGTACCAAGAGCACGGTGGCGTAGGGCATCGTGTTCGGGAGCCAGTCGGGGGCAGCATCGGTGAGTGCCCACCACACGAAGGCACCGGCTGCGAGGATGCCGGCGATGATCGCATCGCTCCGCTTCCTGTTGCGAATCGATGCGATCAACACGGCGGTCAAGACGATCGCAATCACGAGGAGCAACCCTCGGGTGCCCAGCTGGTCACCGTCGCGGAGCGCGAGGACGAACGGGTAGCCGAACAGGAGCGAACCCATCATGACGCCGACCGGTCGCCAGTTGCCGAAGATCAACGCGGCGAGGCCGATGAAGCCGCGGCCCGTGGTCTGGCCCTCGCGGTAGACGTTGGCGAGCTCCATTGCGATGAAGGCGCCTGCCATCCCTGCGAGTGCACCCGACGTGATGACGCCCATGTACTTGTGGAGGTAGATGTTGACGCCGAGGCTCTCGCCGGCCTCCGGCCGCTCGCCGCAGATGCGGATGCGGAGCCCGATGCGCGTCTTCCAGAGCAGCCAGGCACTGAGTGGCACGATCGCGAACGCGATGATCGTGAAGAGCGAGATCTGGGTCATCGCGCCGTCGAGGATGCCCGCCACATCGGAGATGAAGAAGATCTCGGCATCGTCGATGCGTGCCAGCAGCCCGTCGTTGCCGCCGAGGATCGGGACGTCGATCTTCGGGAGGCCCTGTGCACGCGGTGATTGCGTGATCGATCCGCCCTCCCACTTGAACGGGAACGACGGCTCGTCTCCGGCGCTGATCGCCTCGTTGGTCTTGATCGACATCTGATCGGACAAGAACCGGGTGAGGCCGGGGGCGAGCAGGTTGATCGCGACGCCCGACACGATGTGGTCGACGTTGAACGTGACCGTGGCGATCGCGTGGAGGAGACCGCCGAGCGCCCCGCCGACGAGGCCCGTCACGACTCCCGCCCAGGGTGAGCCGAAGTTGACGGTGCCCCAGGCACCGAACCATGTCCCGAGGATCATCATCCCCTCGAGGCCGATGTTGACGACACCCGCGCGCTCGGCGAACAGGCCGCCGAGCCCGGCGAGCATGATCGGTACCGCGAACCGCAGCATGCCGCCAGCGGTGCCTGCATCGGTGAGGACATCGGTGTCACCCGTGCCGATCGCCTGCACGATCGTGAGCAGCATGATGCCGGCGGCAGCGGCGGTGCTCCACCGGGCCCAGCCCGGAAGCGAGGTGTACCGCTGGAAGAGCGTTGGCCGCTCGTCGGGTTCGCCGACGGTCGGTGACGGCGGCGTGGCGACGTCGGTCATGACGATGCTCCTTCCAGCTCGTCGCTGGGCGTTCGTTCGATGGCCGCCGCTGCGGCGCTCGCCTCGTCTCGCACCTTGATGCGGTTGACCACCTCGTATGCGACGACGGCGGCCAACACGATGATGCCCTGCATGATCTGAACGATCTCGGGTGTCGCCGAACCGGTGATCTGCAAGATGCCCGACGACGAGTCGAGGAAGCCGAACAGCAGCGCTGCGACTGCGATGCCGCCCGGGTGGTTGCGGCCGAGCAGGGCGACGGCGATGCCCAGGAATCCCAGTCCGCGGACGAAACCGTCGTCGTACTTGTGCGACTCGCTCAGGATCTCGACCATGCCGACGAGGCCGGCGCATGCGCCCGAGAGCAGCATCGCGTACATGATCATCTTCTTGGGGGGCACGCCGCCGGCTCGGGCGGCGAGCGGGTTGAAGCCGCTGGCTCGGAAGTCGAACCCGACGCGGGTCCGGTTGATGAACAGGTGGTAACCGATGCCGACGAGTACCGCGATGATCAGGATGCTCGTGAGCTCGCGTCCCTTCGTGATCTCGCGGGTGAAGATCTCGAGCACGCCGTTGAGATCGGGCAGTCGGCCCGACTCCGCGATCTCCTTCGTGCCGGTGCTGGCGCCTTCGCGGTCGAGGAACTCGACGGCGAGCCAGGCGATGATCCCGCCGATCGCGATGAAGTTCAACATGATCGTCGCGATGACCTCGTTGATACCGCGACTGACCTTCAGCACCCCGGCCACGCCGGCGTAGCTGGCGCCGACCGACACGGCGACGAAGAAGATCAGTCCGACGTGGAGCACTGGGGGGAGCTCGACGGCGCCGCCGACGACTGCAGCGAAGAAAGCGGCGAGGAGGTACTGGCCCTCGACACCGATGTTGAACAGATTCATCCTGAAGCCGATGGCCGCCGCGATCCCGGAGATGTAGAGCGGTGTGGCTCGGTTGATGATGTCGACGAAGGTCTCGAGACGGCTGGCGTTCTCGAGCATGTCGCCGTAGGCCTGGAGCGGGTTGCTCCCGGCGATCAGGAGGAAGATCGATGACAGGGTGACGGCGAACACGACGGCGGCGACCGGCGCTCCAACCGCCAGCAGGATGCGCCGGGTCAGCGACTGGTTCATGACGCACCTCCCTGGGCGTCGGCGCCCATGGTGCCGTCGAGACGAGCGCCGGTCATGTAGGCGCCGAGGTCGCGGGGTGTCACGTCGTTCGGGTCGAGGAAGGCGACCAGGCGACCTCGGAACATGACAGCGATGCGATCGGACAGCCCGATGAGCTCATCGAGGTCGGCAGAGATGAGGAGCGTCGCCAAGCCGTCGCGGCGAGCGCGGCGGAGGTGATCCCACACGGCCGCCTGTGCACCGACGTCGATGCCACGGGTCGGGTGCGACGCGATCAGCAGCCGCGGCTCGGAGGTGATTTCGCGTCCGAGGATCAGCTTCTGCTGGTTGCCGCCCGACAGCGCATGCGCCGACACATCGACGTTGGGGGTGCGAACGTCGTAGATCTCGCGAATCTCCTCGGTACGACGATGCGACCCGGCCCGGTCGACCCAGATGCCTTTCGAGAAGGGTGGCTTGGTCTGGTGGCCGAGTGCTGCGTTCTCCCAGAGCGGGGCGTCGAGCAGGAGCCCCTCGTGGTGCCGGTCCTGCGGGACGTAGGCGATGCCGGCCTCGCGACGTAGGCGGACCGGCCACTGCGTGATGTCGTCGGCTGACAGCGAGACCGTGCCGCTCGACGGGTGGGCCGTGCCCACGATGGCCGAGACGAGCTGGTGTTGGCCGTTGCCCTCGACGCCAGCGATGCCGAGGATCTCGCCCTCGTGAATGTCGAGCGTCACGTCGTCGACGATGGGCCGTTCGTTGTCGTCGAGCACTGTGACGCCGCTCACGCTGAGAGCGACTCGATCGGTCACCGTCGACTCGGTGGTGTCGGGCTGAGGGAGTTCGGACCCGACCATCAGTTCTGCGAGGTCGTCTGCGGTGACGTCGCCGGGGTCGACCGTTGCGACGGTCTTGCCGCGGCGGATGACCGTGATGCGATCGGCGATGGCGAGCACCTCGTCGAGCTTGTGATCGATGAACAAGATCGTGGCGCCATTCGCCTTCAACTCGCGCATGTTGCGGAAGAGCTCTTCGACCTCCTGCGGCACCAGTACAGCAGTCGGCTCGTCGAGGATGAGGATCTGCGCGCCTCGGTAGAGCACCTTGATGATCTCGACGCGTTGGCGTTCGCCGACTTCGAGGGTCTCGACCAGGTCATCGGGGTCGATGGTGAGGCCGTACGCCTCGCCGACCTCGTCGAAGTGCGCCCGAGCCTCCTTGAAGTCGAGTCGGCCGAGCGCGTCCTTCACCGGCTCGGAGCCGAGGATCACGTTCTCGAGCACGGTCAGCTGGTCGGCAAGCATGAAGTGCTGATGGACCATGCCGATGCCGAGCTCGATCGCATCGGACGGCGACCCGAGACGGACCTCGTCGCCGTTCACCGTCATCGTTCCCTCGTCGGGCGGCTGCATGCCGTAGAGGATCTTCATCAGCGTTGACTTGCCAGCGCCGTTCTCGCCGCAGATGGCGTGGATCTCGCCTTGCTCGACGGTGAGGTTGACGTCGTCGTTGGCGATGACGCCGGGGAAGCGTTTGGTGATGCCCTTGAGTTCGATGGCAGTCGGCAACGGAAGCTCCGATGGTCTCGTTGGGGTCGTCAGAAAATGCGAACGGACGGGACCGGGGAACCGATCCCGCCCGTTCGGCGGAGATTAGATCATCCGACGAGCGACCGTTCAGGCCGCACGTCGGGTGTCTGGTCGAGGTGTGTCAGCCGCCCTCGGGCACCGTCGGAACGACGATGTCGCCGGCGATGATCTGGGCCTTGAAGTCTTCGAGCTGGTCGACGATGTCGTCGACGAAGCCACCCGTGGTCGAGTACCCGACGCCGTCGGCCGAGAGGTCGTAGACCGTGTTGCCGGCAGCGAAGGTGCCGGCGACCTGGGCGTCGGTGATCTCGAACACGGCGCTGTCGACACGCTTCAGCATCGAGGTGAGCACGTACTCCTGCACCGCCGGGTCGACGGTGTTGTACTGATCGGAGTCGACGCCGATGCCCCAGACCTTGGAGCCGGAGGCCTCGGTCTGCTCCTTGGCCGCCTCGAAGAGGCCGGCACCCGAGCCACCCGCTGCGTGGTAGACGACGTCGGCGCCGCCGTCGTACATCGAGAGCGCGATCTCCTTCGCACGGTCGGGTGCGAAGAACCCGTCGAAGTCGGGGAACTCGGTGATGTACTGGCTCTGGATGACGATGTCGGGGTTGACGGCCTTGGCGCCCGCCTCGAAGCCGGCCTCGAACTTCTCGATGAGGCCGAAGCCCGACACGCCGCCGATGAATCCGAGGCTGCCGGTCTCGCTCTTCAGCGCCGCTGCGGCGCCGACGAGGAACGAACCCTGCTCTTCTGCGAAGGTCAGACCTGCGATGTTGTCGGCGAACGGAACGCCGCCGTTGTCGAAGTCGAGCATCGCGTCGTCGATGACGGCGAAGTTCGTGTCGGGGTTGTCGCCGGCGGCGGCGATGACGTCGTCGACGAAGGCGAAGCCGACGCCGATGACGAGCTCGCTTTCGTCGGCCTGCAGCTGGAGCAGCTCACCGCGGTTCGAGCCGTCGTCGTTGGGCACGAGTTCGGTCGAAGTGACGCCCAGCTCGGCGACGGCGCGGTCCATGCCCGCTGCAGCGGAGTCGTTGAACGACTGGTCGCCACGGCCCCCGATGTCGTACGTGAGGCCGACGTTGATGCCAGCTTCTTCGGCCGGCTCCTCAGCGGGCTCTTCGGCGGGTTCCTCAGCGGGCTCTTCGGCAGGTTCCTCGGCCGGCTCTTCGGCGGGCGCATCCGCCCCGTCGTCATCGCTGCCGCAGGCTGCGAGTACCAGGGCGGCGACCGCGCCGTACGCGGCCAACTTGGTGGTCTTGGTCATGTTCTCCCCTTCAGAGAATGAACCCGCGAGATGCGGGTGTTCACGTGAGTGCCACGACTATATCTCTGGGTCGGGAGTGGGCCTTTGGGCGCGACAAAGAGGTTGTTTCGGCTGCATGAACACGCAGAAGTCGTTTCAGTCGTGCCGATTGGGTGGCCACCCCGCACGGCGGCGTCGAGCACGTGACGACGAGTCGCATCGTCGGCCTCGTATCCTGGCGGGATGCTCGATGTCGGATCGCCCGTGGATGCCGCGCGTCCGCAGCGGCCTGGCCGTCGACGCCTCCCGCAGCGTGTCTACTGGCGCCGACGTATCGCGGTCCTGGTCGTGCTCGGGCTGGTCGGTTGGGCCGGTTTCACTGCGGTCAGCGGGCTCGTCGGTGGTGACGACGATCCGTCGCTCGAGATCGCCGGAGCCGAGAGCGACGCCGTGCCCGCCGATGCCGACGACCCGGTGGTCGCCCCGTCCGACTCCGATGCGGAGAGCGATGTCGTCGCGGGTGAGCCGACCGGTGCCCAGGGTGCTGCGTCGGCTGCCGACGTCGATGGGGCCTCCGATGGCGCAGACTCGGAGGCCGGTTCCGAGGAGGCCGACGGAGAGGTCGAAGCCGAAGCGGCCGCCTCGACCGACGATGAGGCCGAGCCCGAGGCCGACACCGACTCGCCCGGGCCGCCGTCGGTCGACGATCCGGCCAAGGTGCACATCGTCGGCGACTCCGACGCCGGCACGTTCGGGCCCTACCTGCAGACGTTGCTCGACAACACGCTCATCGCCACGACCTCGCTCGACTACAAGGTGTCGTCGGGCTTGGCTCGCCCCGACTTCTTCAACTGGCCCGACGAGCTGCGTGCCACCTTGCCCGAGGTCGACCCCGACATCATCGTCGTCACCTTCGGCGGCAACGACAGCCAGGGGCTCTCGAAGCCGCAAGACGACCTCGAGTGGGTCGTCGCCGACCCGATGGGCAACCCCGACGAATGGTCAGCCGAATACCAGCGCCGAGTGCTCGAGGTGCTCGACATCCTGCTCGAGAACGATCGAGAGGTCGTCTGGGTCGGCATCCCGAACGACGACAACCCCGATGTCACGGCCCGGTTGAAGCTCCAAGATGACGCCGTGCGTGCGGCGCTCGCCGAGCGGCCCGAGGTCGTGTTCGTCGACACGTGGACCCGTTTCTCCGGCCGTGATGGCAACTGGGCCGAGTTCGTCGTCGATCCCCGTGACGGCATCGGCAAGGACGTCCGCGCTGACGACGGCTTCCACCTCAACGTCACGGGCGCCGAGATCCTCGCGATCGACATCGCCGTGGCGGTACGCGACATCCTCCGCGAACAAGGCGCCAGCATCTAGCTGTTACAGCTGTTACAGCTGGTGGCAGACACCAGCTGTAACGCTCACTGCGATTGTCCGCGAGCACGGATCTTCTCGCGGCGTTCGGCGACTTTCTCTGCGCTGAACATCGTCTGCCGCCAAGCGAGGCCCTCGCGGGCTTCGGTGGCCCAGCCGTCGGCGTCGTGGGCGATCTCGGCGTAGGTCGCCCGGATCTGGCGCACGCCGTCTTGCTCGTTGCCGATGATGTCGGTGGCGATCCCGCGGGTGAACGGCATCAGCTCGTCGTGGGGCACGACGTGGTTGACGAGCCCGAAGGCGAGTGCCTCATCGGCACCTATGAAGTTCCCGGTGAAGCTCATCTCGCGGGCCCGTCGGACACCGATGGCCTGGGGGAGCAGCACTGTGAGGCCCCACCCTGGCATCACGCCGACCCGGCTGTGGGTGTCGCCGAACTTGGCGTGCTCGGACGCGATCAGGAAGTCGCAGTTGAGCGCAAGCTCGAAGCCGCCGGTGACGGCGACGCCGTTGACGGCGCCGATCAGCGGCTTGGTGAGTGGCGGGAACGGGCCGCGCACCCCGTCGGCGTTGGCGCTGCCGTCGGCGCCGGTCCCACCGAGGTTGCCTGCGGTGGATCCGAGTTCTTTGAGATCGAGACCTGCGCAGAACGCCGGGTCGGCGCCGGTGAGGATGATCACGTCGACGTCGTCGTCAGCGTCGGCCTGCTTCATCAGTTGGGGGACGAGGCGCAACACCTCGCTCGACAGCGCGTTGCGCGCCTCGGGCCGGTTCAGGGTGATGGTGGCGATGCGGTCGGCCACCTCGAGCAACACAGGATCGGTCATGGCCCGGTTCTACCCCTTGGCGCATTCGAGGTCAGAGTCGAAACCTGCCCGCTCAGTCGGCAGCGAGAAAGGTCATGTCGAGGTCGCCGAGCTTGACCAGCGTGGCAGCGATCCATCCGCCGAGTGCCCCGAAATCGTCGTCGAGCACGGTGCTCGTGCCGTCGACGATCGCCTCCTCGGCCAACTCGTACAGACCTTCGTAGGTGATCTCGACCGCGTACTCGGACGTGAGCGCCAGCGGGTCGAGGTGACGGTCGGGGTGGGCGACCTCGGTGGTCAGCCCGGCTCGTTCGAGCTGTTCACCACCGAGCGACGGCCCCCGCTCGGGCATGGCGGCGAATACGACCTCGGCGTCGACCGGCTCGGCGAGCTGTTGCACCCGGAGGACGATCTCGATCTCGATCGCCGGGCGGGCATCGAGCTCGTCGTCGACATACCACTGGCGGTAGGCGGCCTGGCTCCAAGCCGGCCAGTCGAAGGTGATGTGGGCGACCACGTGGGGCGGGTCGCCCTCGCCGGGAAGCCCGTAGCTGGTCTCCCACGTGAGATCACCCGAGATCACGTCGGACTGGAAGTGCTCCTCGAACGGCTGGCGTTCGAGGAGCGCCGACTCGAACGCGTCGCGCAGCGCGGCGATCGCGTCGGTGAACACGTGGTCGAGCACACCCCCAGTATCTCGCTGGCGCGGCTCGTTGCGGGCGGAATACGAAGTTCTGCCAGCTCCGACCTACGGTGCTCGCATGACACTCGTGCTCACCGACGTGGTCGACGGCGTCGCCACCCTCACCCTCAACAACCCCGACGAACGCAACACGATGACCGCGCCGATGGTCGAAGAGATCGTGGCGGCGATGGATGCCTTCGAGGCCGACGAGGGCGTCGGCGCCCTGGTCGTCACGGGTGCGGCGCCGGCGTTCTGTGCCGGTGCGAACCTCGGCAATCTCGCCGAGGCGACGGGCGACAGCTTGAAGAAGATCTACGAGGGCTTCCTCCGCATCGCTCGGAGCCCGCTGCCCACCGTTGCTGCGGTCAACGGGGCCGCTGTTGGTGCTGGCGCGAACCTGGCGCTCGGCTGCGATGTGCGCCTGATCGCCGACGAGGCCCGCATCGACACACGCTTCCTCGATCTCGGTATCCACCCCGGCGGCGGACACACCTGGATGTTCCGGCGCATCGCCGGGCCGCAGACGGCGATGGCCGCCGTGGTGTTCGGTCAGATCCTCGACGGCAAGGAAGCCGAGCGGGTCGGCGTCGCCTACAAGTCGGTGCCGCGCACCGAGCTTCCCGAGTTCGCTCAGGCGTTCGCCGCTCGCGCTGCGTCGGCACCCCGAGAGCTGGCGATCACGACCAAGGCCACCATTCAGCAGATGGCCGACGTGGCAGATCATCCGACGGCGGTCGAGACCGAACTCGAACCCCAGCTGTGGTCGACACGTCAGCCCTGGTTCGCCGAGCGCCTGGCCGCACTCCAGAAGAGGATCAGCTCCCGCTGAGTCGACACGGGCTGCGGTGACGCGTCACCCGCCGTGACAACCTGACGAAAGAAATCGCGCACGATCGTTACACACCGTTCTCCGTTGGCAAACAACAGGTGACGTACGTTTGAAATCGACAGGAACCGAAACCACCGAGTCACCTCCTGTCAGGGTGACTCAAAGTAGGAGGAACCAATGAGCCAGCGTCACCGCGATACCGACACGTACCTGCCCCCGCGGCAGGAGCGCCGAGCGGCCGCCCATTCGGAGCGGCACCGGATCCATGTCGAGTTGCAGACTGTTGCGCAAGAAGCGTCCGGCGGGGTCGCCCCCGAGGATCTTCACGAACCCGGCATGGCGTGGAAGCCGATGCAGCGCCACGATGCCGAGGTCGCCAAGTCGAAGCTGGCCAAGCGGAATCGTTCCAAGCGTCACTGGAAGACGAAGATGTGGAAACGGCGCACCCAGCTGCGCCAGCAGCGGATCCAGGCGCTGCACACGGTTCGCGAAACCGGCTTCGCCAGTTGACGACGCTCTCTGCCTGACCCCGCCGGGGTGAGGCCCTTCATCGAACGCGGTCGTGTCAGGCACGCCTCGGATGCAGCGCATCCTGCGGTGAGGCTGACACCTCTGTCAGCGGTTGGTGCGGCGGGCTTCCACAGCTTCCCGGTATTCGGCGACTCGACGGAGCTTCAGGTCTTCGTAGCCGCGGATCTGCATCGGGAGCTCGAGTGCATGGATCACCGCGTCGTGCGTTGTTGCGTCGTTGGCGAGTACGGCCAGTTCCTCGTCGAGGAGGGTGAGGTACTCGTCGATGAGTTGACGCTCGGTGCGGCGCATCTCGCTGCGGCCGAACGGATCGAGCTTCGTGCCTCGCACTCGCTTGCCCTTGGCGAGTGTGGCCATCATCGGGCGGCCGACCTTGGCGTTGATACCGAGCTTCGAGTCGAGTCCGAGCGCCTTCAGCATCGGCGGGTGGAGCCGCCACGTGACCTTGGCGTTCGGCCCGCCGACGGCCTCGGCCGGTGCCTGGGCTGCATCGGGCATCAGCAGGAGTCGGGCGACCTCGTACTCGTCCTTGTAGGCCATGAGCTTGTGCAGTGATCGGGCTGCCGCCTCGACCACTGCGTCGTCGGCTCCCGAGATCGCAGCGACCTGCTCGATCGAGTCGAGGAACCGAGCGGCGTAGGCCGCGTTCTGGTAGCCGACGAGGTCGCCGGTCAACATCTCGATGACGTCGCAGAGTTCGTCGCCAACGGTGAGCGCTCCGACCCGGTGGGCGAGCTTCTTCGGCACGTCGGGGACGATCACCTCGGGGACCTGTGCCTGGCGTGCAGCTGCCGCAGTGCGCTCGACCTGGTCTGGGTCGTTCGCCCACGCACGGCCCCAGCGGAAGGCGGCGGTGTTGGCGTCGACCGCGACGCCGTTGAGGCCGATCGCCTGCTCGACCGACGCCGGGTCGATCGGCAGGGCGCCGTACTGGACGGCCGCGCCGATGATGAAGGTGTTGGCCGCCGTCGCATTGCCGAGCAGGGCCTCGGTGATGGCGCCGGCATCGGCCAGCCGCGTGGCATCGGGATCGCTCGAGGTGGCCAGCCGGTCACGAAGCTCATCGAGGGTCGGCAGGCGGCGCTCGACGTGACCGACCATCGAGCCGGTCGGCGTGGCCGTGGCCGACCCGACCACCACGGTGTGGCCCTCACGGCAGGCGGCGAGATTGCGCTCCGTCGCAGCCGCGAGCAGATCGAAGGCGATGAGCGTGTCGGCGGTGGCGTTGCCGAGCAGGTTCGAGGCCGGAGCGTCGCCGCGGCGGAAGCGGATGTCGCTGACGACCGGGCCGGCCTTCTGCGACAGGCCGATCTGATCGAGGCCCCGGGTGTCCCAACCGTCGAGCATCGCTGCGGTGGCAATGATCTGGGCAGCGGTGACCACACCGGTGCCGCCCACGCCAGCGATGCGCAGATCGACCGCGTCGGCCGGAACCCGCCGGTCGGGCTCGGGGAACTCGCTCGGTGCGGCAGCGAGTGGATCGTCGGTCCCGGCGGCGCTGGCCGTGCCCGTGGCGTCGGTGTCGTCACCTGGCTCGACGGTCATGAAGCTCGGGCAGTCGCCGTGGAGGCACGACATGTCGAGGTTGCAGGTGGTCTGATCGATCGTGGTCTTCAAGCCGAGTGGGGTGTCGACCGCCTGCACCGACAAACAGTTGCTCACCTCGCCGCAGTCGCCGCAGGCTTCGCAGATGCGGTGGTTGATGACGACCCGGCTCGTCGGCGTGGCCACCTTGCCCCGCTTGCGGAGTCGGCGAGCCTGCGCCGCGCACGCTTGATCGTGGATGAGCACGGTGACGCCGTCGACCTCGGCGAGCACCTCCTGGGCTTCGACGATGCGAGTCCGATCCCACACTTCGACCGTGCCGGCAGTGTCCTGCGGGAGATCGACACCGCGATACCGGTCGGCGTCGTCGGTGGTGATGAGCACTCGCTTCGCGCCGTGGCCGATGAGGATGTCGGCGATGGTGGGGACATCGAGTTCGCCGACGGCATCTTGGCCGCCGGTCATCGCAACCGTGCCGTTGAACAGCAGCTTGTAGGTGATGCGCGACTCGGCGGCGATGGCGGCCTGGATGGCGAGCTGGCCCGAGTGGAAGAACGTGCCGTCGCCCAGGTTCTGGATGAAGTGCTCGCGGCGGACGAACGGCTCCATGCCGATCCACTGCGCACCTTCACCGCCCATCTGGGTGACACCGGTCAGGTTGCCGACCCGTTCGGGCTCCATCAGCAGCGCCATCGTGTGACAGCCGACGCCCGCGCCGATCGCCACATCGCCCTCGGGCACCTTGGTGCCCCAGTTGTGGGGGCAGCCTGAGCAGAAGTAAGGCGCTCGCTCGACGCTCAGCGGGATCAGCTGCTTCTCGCGGATCTTGGGGGCCGGAGGAGCGAGCCGATCGCCGAGCTTCGGTTCGAGCACCCGCCGAACTGCCGGGGTGATGGTGTCGGCATACAGGGGGCCGAAGTTCGGGATAAGCGTGTCGCCTGCGGCGTCGCGCTTGCCGACCACGAAGGGCCCGTTGGCGATGCCGTACAGCGCGTCCTTGAGGTACAGCTCGAGTGTCGGATCCTTCTCCTCGACGACCATCACCTCCGACAGTCCCTCGGCGAAGCGGCGCGTGATGTCGCCGTCGAAGGGGATCGGGACCCGCAGTTCGAGCAGGCGAACACCAGCGGCGCACAGATCGTCGTTTGAGCCGAGTCCGAGCCGTCGCAGCGCCTCGCGCAGCTCGTGGAAGGTGTGGCCCGTGGCGACCAGGCCGACCCATGCGTCGGCGGACGTGTCGCCGTGGATTCGGTTGAGCTGGTTGGCGGCGAGGTAGCGCCGAGCCCGCTCCAAGCGGGTGGTGCGGATGTCGCGTTCGACGTCGAGGTTGTACGGCGGCAACAGCCGCATGTCGATGGTGTGGTGGTCGGGAGCGCCCTCGATACGCATGTCGGGCACGACGACGTTCAATCCGAAGGTGTCGAGGGTGAGGGTGCCCGAACCGTCGGCGACTGGTGCGACGATCTTCATCGAGGTCCACAGGCCGGTGAGCCGGCTCATGGCGATGGCGTGTCGGCCGAGTTCGAGGATGTCGTGGACGTCGCCGGGGTAGAAGACCGGGAGGTGGAGGTCGAGGAGCGCCAAGTCAGAGCTCGAGGGGACGACCGAGCTCTTGGCGCCCGGATCGTCGCCGACGAGCACGACGGCGCCGCCGTGGCGAGATGCCCCGCCGAACACGCCGTGGCGGATCGCATCGCATGCCCGGTCGAGGCCGGGGGCCTTGCCGTACCAGAGCCCCACGACGCCGTCGTAGGTGCGGTCGGGCTGATCGCCGGCGAGCTGGGTGCCGATGATCGTGGTGGCGGCGAGTTCCTCGTTGACCGCAGGGCGCAGCATGAAGGGCAGCTCAGGCGCCGCTTTGGCGGCCTGGGCGAAGTCCTTGTCGATGCCGCCGAGCGGCGAGCCTGGATACCCCGAGGCGAGCGCCGCGGTGTTGAGGCCGGCCGCACGGTCGGCTCGGAGTTGTTCGAGGGGGAGTCGGGCCAGGGCCTGTACGCCGGTGACGAACACCCGGCCCTCGTCGGCGAGATACCGGTCGAGGAGGCGGTAGTCGGGCGCCGCCGGCGTGGTGCGCGTGTCCGATGGGGTCGTGGTGTCGAACGTGGTCATCGTGCGCTCCTCGTGCGGGTGTCGAACGACACACATCTTCCCACTCCTGCGGAAACATCTCAACCGATCCGTCACTAATTCTGCTAGACATGACAAATGCCGAATATCGATCGGAGGAACGCCGAGATCTTGGCCGTCCTGCAGAACGATGCGCGGACCTCGAACCGGGCGCTCGCCGATCAGATCGGCATGTCGCCGTCGTCGACGCTCGAGCGCACCCGGGAGCTCGAACGATCGGGCGTGATCGCCGGATATCACGCCGACGTCGATCTGCGTGCGCTCGGACGCTCGATCGAGGCGCTGGTGTTCGTACGGGTGTCACCGAAGAGCAGGGTGCTCGTCGATGCCGTGGTCGATCAGATCTGGGCCCTGCCCGAGACGATCGCGGTCTCGTTGCTCTCGGGCGACATCGATCTGATCGTTCACGTCGCGGTGAGCGACACCGATCACCTGCGTGACATGGTGCTCGATCGGATCGGCTCGATCGAGGGCGTACTCGACGAACGCACCAGCCTCTTGTTCGAACACCGCCGCAAGCCGGTGATCGAACCCCTCTGAGCTCTGACGGCGACTCGCACCGCCGGTTCTCGACGGTGAGCGTCGTCAGTTGGTGGTCGACGGCGTGTTGAGCCAGGCGCCGACCAACTCGGCCCGGTGTGCCTGCCACTCCTCGATCGTGATGCCGTAGCGGAGGTGGTCTTCCCACACCCCGTTGATCTCGAGGTAGCGCTCGGCCAGCCCTTCGTTGCGGATGTCGAGCTTCTCCATGATCCGACGGCTGCGGAGGTTGCGCGGCACGATGCAGATCTCGGCGCGGTGGAGGCCGAGTTGCTCGAACAGGAACTGGAACAGCAGCACGACGCCTTCGACCGTGTAACCGTGACCCGCCTGGCGCTGGTCGATCCAGTAGCCGATGGTGCACGACTGCATGGCACCGCGCACCACGTTGTTGAGGTTGATCTCGCCGATCACCTGGTCGTCGAGGAACACGCCGAACTGATACGCCACGCCCGAGGCTCGGTCGCGGTCACGCTGGAGGCAGCGTGATGCGAACACCGACTTGTCGGTGGTCGGGTCGGGTTGGTGTGGGTGCCGGCTGGGCTCCCACACGGTCAGCCAGTCGTGGTTGTGGGTGCGCACCTCGGACCAGGCGCGGAAATCGGACGGGGCGAGCGGCCTCATCACGATGCGTCGGCCGTAGAGGCGGATCGGAGCGAGTGCCCGCGACGGGTGGCGGAGTGCCATCAGCCTCGAAGCTCCTTATGGTGGACGTCGGCCCGCTGGAGATCGAGGCGGCGAAGCAATGCGAGCACGGCACAGCACGCAGCGATGATGGTGTCGACGTGGTCGGCGTCGAGGCCCGGGTTGTGGAGGCGCTCGTCACGCGGTTCGGCGACGAGGGTGCGGAACACATCGTCGGCGTCGACGCGTTCGAGCACGTAGTCGGTAGGGACCTCGCTCACGCCGAGTTCGACGCGGGCGATCATCGCAGCGTGAGGGCCCGCGAGTGCGAGCTGTGTGGCGGCGCCCACGATGGGCGACTCGATGAGCACGTCGTCGAGATGATCGGTGACCGCGCCGAGGGCATTGGTGAGGTGCTCCGGGCGAGGTCGATCGGCGCGCTCGAGCGGCCCGTCGACGAGCGACACGACCCCGATCGGCAGCGTCCATTCGCCGCCGCCCACCATGGTGAGGTGGATCGATTGCTCACCGATGTGCGCGATGAGTGAACCCGGCGCTGCCTCGGCCGAAACCGGAGCGTTCGTGGTGGGACCGGGTTCTGCCATGGCGGGCACCATCATGCCCCATCGGGCGTAGGCGGTGGTTCACGCAGCGGGGTCGACCCCGGCGGCGCGCTGTCGAGTCGGTCCAACGTCCATCGCCCGATCTCGTCGTCGCCGGTCGCCAGTTCGTGGGCGACATGGGCGTGGAGACACTTCACCCCGGTGCGCGTGCCACCGACACCGCCCGATGGGCGCGGTCCTGAGTGGTCGGGCGCGATCGCCGACTCGCGTTCGGCTTCGTAGCGGGTGTGGATCGCGGCGATGACTTCAGCCGGGATCTCCCGCTCTGCCTGCCGGACTCCTCCTGCCGCCTCGAGTCGACTCACTCGCTTCACGAGGTCGGCGCCGACGAGGTAGTACCGCGTGGGCATCGGGGTGCCGTCGTGCAGGAAGGGTTCGTTCCGGACGACGACGGGATCTCCGTCTGACTCGCGAACGACGACTTCGAAGTCGCCCTGCGGCGCCCGGCCGAGCAGCTGCTCGACTCGGGCCCGGTCGTCCATCAACGACTGAGGCGACGGAGCAGGAAGAGCACCACGAGCACGGCAGCGATCGCAGGGCCGATTCGCTTCGCGATCGATCCGCCGCTGACGTCCATCAGGTCGATCGGATCGGCGGCCGGGCCGTCGATCTTGCGCACTGCTGGCTCGTCGGCGCTGCTCTCGGCGGGTGCCTCGGCAGGTGCGGCATCGTCATCGGACGACTCGGCCGCGCCATCGTCTTCGGCGTCGAGCATCTCGTTGAGATTCGTGGCGAACTGATCGATCAGCTTGGCGCTGACGTCGCCGAGGATGCCGCGGCCGAACTGGGCGACCTTGCCGGTGATCTGGAGGTCGGTGGTGATCTCGACCTTGGTGGCCGTGGGGGAGATGCTGGTGGCCTGGGCGGCGATGTCGGCAGAGGCGTTGCCACGGCCTCCGGTATCGCGACCCTTGCCCTTGATGACGGCCTTGTGGGCCTCGTCGTCCTTCTCGATGAAGTAGGCGTCGCCCTTGAACTGGGTCGAGATAGCGCCGAGCTTCACCTTGACGACGCCGCGGTACACCTCACCCTTCTCCGGGTCGGTCGCGACTTCCTGCAGCTCGGCGCCGGGCAGGCACGGAGCGATCTTCTCGACGTTGGTGATGATCGGCCACGCCTCGTCGATCGGCCGATTGACCGTGAATTCATTGTTCAGCTGTTCAGCCATCGCGCGAGATCCTCCACGGTGTCGATGTCGGCTGGGGACCCGGATGAGGGTACCGGTCGAACCAGGTCAGGCCGAAAACGAATGAGATCTCTCGCGCCGCTGTCACCCTCGGTCGGCAGCAGCGGCCAGACCGACCGGTGGAGCGCGACCGGGTTGCGAGGCTTGCCGTCGTACGACGCGACGGTGACCGGCGCTGCATCGGGTTCGAGTGATGCGGCGGCGACGGCGCCCCAGGTGTCGGTCTCGACGTCGGGCTGGTCGGCCAAGCCGATCATCACCACGTCGGCGTCGAGTTCATCGGCTGCCAACACCGCCCGTTGGACGCTCGTGGCCTGGCCGTCGGCCCACCGTTCGTTGTGTACGAGTTCGACCTCTTCGACGTCGCCAACCGCGTCGGTGACGTCGATGGCGCCGGTGACGATCATCACCGCATCGATCGATGCCGAGCCACGCGGAGCACCGGCGGTGCGGGCGGCGGTCAGGCGGGCGAGCGAACGAGCGATCACGGTCTCGGCTGGGCGGTCGGGCGTGGCGGGGAGCTCGGTGAGGAGCTTGTGGGTGGCCCCGTCGAATCGACTCCCCTCGCCGGCGGCGAGCAGCACGGCGACGACACCGGGTCCGCCCGACGGTGATGGTTCGGGCAGTGCCCCGCTCGACGTCTCGGTCACAGCTCCAGTGAAGCGCGCCCGCACACCTGAACCGGCACTGGCGACGCAGCGTGGCGTTGAGTCGCTGAGCGTCGACGAAGAACGCCATCTGACATCAATGTGTCGACAAGATGACAGGAATGACCACTTCTTGACGAAAAAGTTTCGCTTCAGGGGTTGAGTGTTGCGTTTGTGTGTCGATACGTTTCGGAGCCGTCGTGAAGAGACAGCACTGATCGACCGCAACGGAGCGGTCCGATCGGCAGACCCACGACCTCGAGCGGAACCATGCCCTCCCCATCGAACATCACGCTGCGTTCAGGCGTGCGCCACGGCCTGATCGGGCTCGCCAGCGCCGCCATGGTCGCCATCGGACTGCTCGCCGTTCCGGCGGGCGATGTCGAGGCCCAGCGCGTCGAACTCGCCGTCAACGAACTGGCCACCGAGATCTCGTTCTCGGCCGACCAAGCCGTCGCCGCGCTCGAGCAGTTCGCCGAGACCGGCTCGGTCGCCGACGAGCGGATGCTCGCCTGGCATCGGGCACAGACGGCCCGCTACGTGGCCAAGCAACTCGGCTACGACGAGTTCTCGATGGTCGATGCTTGGAGTCGCACGTCGCTCGACCATCAGCGTGCCGTGCTCGGTGCGCTCTCGCAGGTCGGTGTGCCGTACCGGACCAACACCAGCATCGAGGGGGAGGGCTTCGACTGTTCGGGGCTCACCACCTTCGCCTGGGCGGGTGCCGGCCACCAGCTCACCCGCCAGTCGGGCAGCCAGATCTCGGAGGCCGAGCCCCGCACGCGTGAAACGGCGATGGCGGGCGACCTCATCCACTACCCCGGGCACGTGATGATGTACCTCGGGGTCGAGGACGCGATCGTCCATTCGGTTCAGACCGGCCGATCGGTCGAGGTCGACACCATCTCCCAGCGTCGCCGCAAGAGCGTCCGCTGGGGCGACCCGACCAGCTGAGCCGGCCCGCTCAGGAGTGGATCGGGCCGGAGGCGTCGCGCAGCGACGGGACGCCCTTGCCGGTGCGGCGGGCGATGATCTCGGCGCAGATGCTGACCGCTGTCTCTTCGGGCGTGCGTGCTCCGATGTCGAGCCCGATCGGTGACATGAGCCGATCGATGTCGGCCTGCTCGGTCACCCCGGCCTCTGCCAGTCGCTCCATTCTGCGCTCGTGGGTGGTCCGACTGCCCATCACCCCGATGTAGCCCACGCGGGTGGAGAGCGCACCCACCACGGCGGGGACGTCGAACTTCGGGTCGTGGGTGAGGATGCACACTGCGTCGCGAGGGTTCAGCTGGGCGCCGAGCTCGTCGAACACCGGCGTGGGCCACGTGACTCGCACGGCATCGGCCATCGGGAAGCGTCGACGAGTGGCGAATACCTCGCGCGCATCACACACCATCACTCGGTAGCCGAGCACCTTTGCGACACGAGCCAACGCTGCCGTGAAATCGACGGCGCCGAAGATCCACATCTGGGGTGGCGGTGCGTGCGATTCGACGAAGACGCGGATCGTCGGCTGATCGACGAGATCCTCGGGGGTGGTCTGTCCCTCGGGGCCGTAGTTGCGGACACCCGACCGTGCCGCTTCGAGCTCGGCGACGGCATCGCGTGCCACCACTCGGTCGAGATCGGGGTGTCCGAGTGATCCCAGCGGATCGGCGCCGTCGGGCGTGACGAGCAACTTGCCGCCGGTCGGAATGTCGCCGGCTCCCTCGATGATCGTGGCCAGCGCCACCGGCTCCTCGGCCGCCAGCAGCTCCGCGTAGCGGGAGAAGATCGGCGTGTCGCTTCTGGTCGTGTCGTCGCTCACCACGCGAGCTCCTCGATGAACAGATGAATCGTGCCACCACACGTGAGCCCGACCGCGAAGGCCTCGTCGTCGGAGTAGCCGAAGGTGACCACTCGTGGCTCGCTCGTTCCGTCGAGGATCGACAGCGCCTCGCCGACGACGGCGCCTTCGACGCACCCGCCGCTGACCGATCCGGCGACCTCGCCCGATTCGGTGACCGCCATCGCCGCGCCCGGCAGGCGGGGGCCCGAGCCCTCGATATCGACCACGCGGGCCACGGCGATGCGTTCGCCGGCGTCGCGCCAGCGGGCGATGTCGTTCAGTAGCTCTTTCATCGTCGCTCCGTTCTCTTCGTGTCGCTGGCCGTGCTCGGGCGGGTGTGTCGGTTGGATTCAGGGCGCTGCGATGCGCGCACACAATTCTTCCATCGCTTCGACCGAATGTCCCTCGACGAAGTCGTCGACGTGAGGAAGCGCCGCAGCCATGCCGCGAGCGAGTGGTGCGTAGCCGGGCGTGACCTTGAGCGGATTGACCCAGATCAAGCGGTGGGTGACCCGGTGGAGGCGTTGCATCTGCTCGGCGAGTTCGTCGGGGTCGCCGCGGTCCCAACCGTCGGACAGTACGACGACGATCGAGTTGCGGGCCAGGCCGCGCACCCCCCACTCGTCGTTGAACCCGCGCAGGCCATCGCCGAGGCGGGTGCCGCCGCTCCAATCGATGACGCGGTCGGCCGCAGCCGCCAGTGCGATGTCGGGGTCACGGCTACCGAGCTCTCGGGTGATGCGGGTCAGCCGGGTTCCGAGCGCGAACGCTTCGACCTTCTGGCGGCCGGCGACGGCGGCGTGGACGAACCGGAGGAGTGCTCGGGCGTAGGGCTCCATCGACCCGCTGACGTCGAGTAGGAGCACGAGTCGGCGAAGGCGGGTTCGAGGGCGCCGGTGGTGACGACGAATCGGTTCCCCGCCCGATCGCATGGCGGCTCGCACCGTGCGGCGGATGTCGGGCCGTGAAGTGACGGTCGATGATGGACCGAGCCGGAGGGACGCCCGCGGTGAGCCGATGAGGCGGAGCTGGGCCATGAGTTGTTGGGCCTCGACGAGTTCGTCGTCGCTGTAGTCGGCGAAGTCCTTCTGACGCAGGACCTCGGTGGCCGAGAACCGGAGCTGGATCGTCGGGTCGTCACCCGGGTCGGCAGCACCATCGTCGGCCTGGTCATCGCCTTCGTCGTCGGCATCGACGGCGATCGTGATCGACACCTGTTCGGGTTCGTCGGCCTCGCCCTCGGAACGTCGCGCCTCGAAGAACACGGCGAACGCCCGATCGAACACGCCGATGTCCTCGGGGCGGCGGGCGAGCGTGGCGCGCCCCGACCAGTACACCGCGTCGCGATCGTCGAGCCCGACCGCGCACAGCGCCTCGGCGAAGGTGTGGGTGCAGCTCGTGGGCACGTTGAGCCCGGCCCCGCGCAGCACTCGAGTGAACGCGACAGCGATGTCTGCGGGTTCTGCGGTGCTCGTCATCGCAACGTCACCCGGGTCGCCCTGGCCACTTCGGGTTCAGCCGTGGAGGAGGCCGTGTTCGACGGCGAGCTTCACCACGTCGGCGATGCCCTGCTGCTCGACGCGCTGGTGGTCCTCGCGGTACTTGAGGACCGTTCCCAGTGTGTTCTCGACCAGCGTCTCGTCGAGCTGTGTGGCTCCGAGGCGGCCCAGTGCCGTGGCCCAGTCGATCGTTTCGGCCACGCCTGGTGGCTTGTACAGGTTGAGCCTGCGCATCGCCCCGACGGCGGCGGCGACCTGGCGGGCGAGCGACTCGTCGACCTCGGGAACCCTCAGTCGCACGATCTCGACCTCGCGCTCGAAGTCGGGGTGTTCGACCCAGTGGTAGAGGCAGCGTCGCTTGAGCGCATCGTGGACGTCACGTGTCCGGTTGGACGTGAGCACCACGAGCGGTGGTTCCGCCGCCTGGACACGGCCGATCTCGGGGATGGTGACCTGGTAGTCGGAGAGCACCTCGAGGAGATACGCCTCGAACTCGTCGTCGGCTCGGTCGATCTCGTCGATCAGCAACACCGGTGGCGGTCCGCTGGTGGGCGAGATCGCCTGGAGGATCGCCCGCTTGACGAGGAAGCGTTCGCCGTACAGCTCGGCTTCGAGATCGTCGGTGGTCATGGCCCGGACGTCGCCGGTGGCCTCTGACGCCCGGAGGTGCAGGAGCTGACGGGAGTAGTCCCAGTCGTAGACCGCCTGCGCGACGTCGATGCCCTCGTAGCACTGGAGGCGGATCAGTTCGCCGCCGGTCATGGCCGCGAGGGTCTTCGCGAGCTCGGTCTTGCCGACGCCGGCTTCACCTTCGAGCAGGAGCGGCCGCCGCAGCGTCATCGCGAGGAACACGGCGGTGGCGATGCCGTCGTCGGGCAGATAGCCGTGTGCTGCCAGCGAGTCGGCGACGTGGTACGGCGACGCTGGAGACCCGCCGTTCGGCGCTGGAGTCGCTGGAACGCTCACCGTCGGAAACCTAGCGCTGCTGTGCTGCGGACGAGGATTCCACGTCGGATCGTTGCCGGACGCGGGCAGACTCGCCAGATGCGGTGGGGGACCCCGAGCTATGGCGAGCCGGTCGAGGAACTCGACGGTCCGCACTCGCGCTGGTGGCTGCAGACCTCATCCGGTTCGGCCAGCTCTCCCCATTCGCTCGATCGTGTCGGTCCCGTGATCGACCCTGACGCCACCGCCGTCTGGTTCGGCCCCGATCACGAACGGCACCGCCCCGACCTGTGGGTGCTCGATCAGCCGTGGCCGGCGCCTCGTCCGCAGCGATGGTCGAGCCGCCCGCTGGTCGTGTACGAGGCACACGTTCGTGGCATGACTCGCGCGCTCGACCGTCCCGACCGTGGCACGTTCTCGGCACTCGTTGACGAACTGCCGCGCCTCGCCGACCTCGGGGTGTCGGTGGTCGAACTGCTGCCGGTGCACCAGTTCGACCCTGCGGAGCGTAACTACTGGGGCTACATGCCCGTCGTGTTCGGCGCGGTGCACCAGCAGTATGCGACCGACCCGAGTCGAGCCGCCGACGAGTTGGCCGATCTCATCAGTGCTGCGCACGAACACGACATCGAGATCTGGCTCGACGTGGTGTTCAACCACACGTCGGAGGAAGACGAGCTGGGCCCGCTGCACCATCTGCGGGCGCTGGGCGCCCACCCCACCCCGGCACCCGGCGAGCCCTGGCGTCACGACTTCTATGTGCTCGACGATCAGGGCCGCCTGGCCAACGAGGCCGGTACCGGCAACACGATCGACACCCATCAGCCCCGGGTGCAGCAGTTGATCATGACGGCGCTCGATCGGTTCGCCGATCTCGGCGTCGACGGCTTCCGATTCGATCTCGCCACGATCGTGTCGCGCAACGCCGACTTCGCCCGGGCGATTGGTGACTGGGGTGAGGCGCGAGGCGTTCGCCTCGTGGCCGAAGCCTGGGACATCGTTCGCTATCACGTCGGGCAGGCGTGGCCCGATCAGCGATGGATGCAGTGGAACGGCCCGTTCCGAGACGACGTGCGGAGCTTTCTGCGTGGCGAACCGGGCATGGTGTGGGCGGTGATGCGTCGCATCGCCGGCAGCCCCGATCTGTTCGACGACGCTGACCGCAGCGTCAACTTCATCACCGCGCACGACGGGTTCACGATGTACGACCTCGTCGCCTACGACCGAAAGCACAATGCTACGAACGGACACGATGGCGCCGACGGCACCGACGACAACCGGTCGTGGAACTGTGGCCACGAGGGCGACGACGACGTGCCGGGCGACGTCATGCAGCTCCGCCGCCGCCAGCTCCGCAACGCTGCATGCCTCCTGTTGCTGTCGGCTGGCGTACCGATGTTCGTCGCCGGCGACGAGTTTGCTCGCACCCAGCAGGGCAACAACAACGCCTACAACCAGGACAACGAGATCTCGTGGATCAACTGGAATCGGCGGGAGGAGTGGGTCGACCACGAGGAGTTCGTGGCCGATCTCATCCGGTTCCGCAGCGAGCTCGACTTCACGGCGATCGAGTTCCACGGCACCACCGGCGAACCCGACCTCGCACATCACTCACGGTCGATCGCCTGGCACCTCCCTGAATCTGGGGTGTACGTGGTCGCGAATGCGTGGTGGGGGACCCTCGACGTCGTCGTGCAGGCCGAGGGGACTTGGCGGATCGCGCTCGATACGACCGATCCCGGCGCTCGTGCGCTGGCCGATGAGGTTCCGACCGCTCCCGATGGGTCATCGACGAAGGCCGGTCGGATCGAGGGGCGTGTCACCTCGTTCGAGGTCGGTCCGCGCTCGGTGGTCGTGCTCGCCAGCGTCGAGCCCTGACCCCCGTCGAGCTGTTCGCCAGGGTGAGCATCGGGCGCGCCTTCTAGGGTTTCGGCATGGATCTCGGAATCGCTGGTCGTGTCGCTGCCGTTGCCGCCGGATCGTCGGGGCTCGGCCTCGGTGCCGCCCGTGCGCTCGCTGCCGAGGGGTGCAGCGTCGTCATCTGCGGCCGTGATCAGGAGCGACTCGACCGGGCGATTGCTGCGCTCGATTCCGAAAGTCATCCAGGTCGCGTCATGGGCGTCATCGCCGATGTGTCCGATGCTGCCGGTGCTGCCGGGTTTGTCGCAGCTGCCGAGGAGGCAGCCGGGTCGCCGATCGACATCCTCGTTCCGAACGCCGGTGGGCCGCCCCCGGGCAACTTCGAGTCGACCGATGTCGACGCGTACGCCGCAGCGCTCGATCTGAACCTCGTGTCGATCGTCGCCATGTGTAAGGCGACCGTGCCGGGAATGCGCGAGCGTGGCTGGGGTCGCGTGGTGGCCATCACGTCGCTGTCGGTCCGTCAGCCGATGGCGGCGCTGATCCTCTCGAACACCGCCCGCGCCGGCGCCACCGCCTTCTTGAAGACCATGGCGCTCGAGGTGGCTGGCGATGGGGTCACGGTCAACACCGTGCAGCCGGGCATCCACGACACGCCACGTCTCGATGCGCTCTACACCGACGAACAGAAGGCGGCGATGCGCATGGGCGATGCCGACGACTTCGGTTCGGTCGTCGCGTTTCTCTGTGGTGAGCAGGCCAAGTTCACCACCGGAGTGCAGGTGCACGTCGACGGTGGGGCCTACGCCGGTCTGCTCTGACCGCGAGAGCTTCGACGCAGCGCAAGAGCTTCCATGCAGCGCGAGAGCTTCGACGCAGCGCGAGAGCTTCCATGCAGCGCGAGAGCTCCCAGGCAGAACGTGTGCAGTTGCGAGCGCGATCTGCCGACAACAGAGAGTGATGGACGGCGGCGGCGAGCGCGACTCGGGGCCTCGGCCGCTGACGCCGGTGCTGATCCTGTGCCTGCTCGCGCCGGTGGTGCTCTTCGGTTCCTTCCCCGCCGCCACCACGGCCCGATCGGAACGGGAGCTCGCCGAGGTGCTTCGCGAACGGCGCATCGAGCTGTCCCGACGGTGCCGGAGAGGCAGCGCAGGTCGAACGTCTGATCTCGTCGGAGGTCGCAGCGTTCGAACGGGCTCACGCCCACGAACTCACCAGCACGGTGATGGTCGTCGTGGCCGCGATCGTCGCCGTGACCGGTCTCCTCGTGGCAGAGCACCGTCGGCGTCGACAGTCTGAGCCGTCGGTGACGTCATCCGCAGTTGATCGGCTCACCGGCATCGGCGACGCGCACCTGCGCATCACGCCGTCGCCGTGGTCGCGGTGCCCGAGTTGTCGACGGTTGCGGAGGTCTGGGGTGCCGGCCAGGCCGACCGTGTCCAGATCGACCTCGCACGCCGGCTGCGCAACGCCGTCGACGGTCGCTCGCGTGGCTCAGGTGGTGGCCGCGGTCAGGGCACGCTTGGTGAGCACCCGGGCGAGGTGGTTGCGGTACTCGATCGACGCGTTGAGGTCGGCGGTCGGGTCCGCGCCTTCGTGAGCGACGGCAGCCGCATCGGCGACCGAGGCGCCCGATGCGAGGGCAGCCGAAGCAGCCGAGGCGAGCACCGGGGTCGACGCCATGTTGACGAGGCCGATGCCTGAGTCGGAACCGTTGACCCAGGCGGCCACACCGACGATGGCCCAGTCCTGGGCACGGCGGTTGAACTTCTGGAACGACCAGCCGGCACCGTTCATCTTGGGGACGCGGATCTCGGTGAGGATCTCGTCGGGTGCGAGCGCCGTGGTGAGGAAGCCCTGGAAGAAATCGCTCGCTGCGATCTCGCGGGTGCCGTTCGGACCCTGTGCCACGAGGGTGGCGCCGAGTGCGAGCACGGTCGCAGGAAGGTCGGACGCGCCGTCGGAGTGGGCGATCGAGCCGCCGATCGTGCCGCGGTGGCGGACCTGCGGGTCGCCGACGTGCGAGGCTGCATGCGCGAGCAGCGGGACGTGCTCGGCGAGCACCGGTGAATTCTCGATGTCCATGTGACGGGTGAGGGCGCCGATGGCGATGTGGTCGTCGGCGTCGTTGATGTACGACAGGTCGCTGACGCGGCCGATGTCGATGAGCACGGTTGGCTGCGCGAGCCGCAGCTTCATGAGTGGGATGAGGGAGTGGCCACCGGCGAGGAACTTCGCTTCGTCGCCGTGCTGACCGATGAGTGAGATGGCCTCGTCGGCCGAACCGGCCCGGACGTACTCGAACTGTGCAGGAATCATGGGTTCGTCTTTCGTTTGCGTGCGGTCAGCTCTGGGCGGACTGGATGGCTTCCCAGATCTTCTGGGGTGTGGCGGGCATCTGGATGTCGTCGACACCGAGGTCTGACAGGGCGTCGACCACGGCGTTCATGACACAGGGAGCGGCACCGATCGTGCCGGCCTCGCCGACACCCTTGACCCCGAGTGGGTTGGTGGGTGACGGGGTGATCGACTCGCCGAGCGTGATCGGCGGAACATCGGCCGCCGACGGTACGAGGTATTCGGCGAGCGTCGACGACTGCAGGTTGCCGTCGGAGTCGTAACTCGCCTCTTCCCACAGGGCCTGGGCGAGGCCCTGGATGACGCCGCCGTGCACCTGACCCTCGACGATGAGCGGGTTGACCTGAACACCGCAGTCGTCGACCGCAACGTACTGGAGCACCTCGCACTCGCCGGTTTCGGTGTCGATCTCGACGGCGCACATGTGTGTGCCGAACGGCCACGAGAAGTTCGGCGGGTCGTAGGTGACCTGTGCCTCGAGGTTCGGTTCGAGGTCGTCGGGCAGGTCGTGCGCCGTGAACGCCTCGAAGGCGATCGCTGCGAGCGGCATCTCCTTGTCGGGCTGGCCCTTCACCTTGAACACACCACCGACGAACTCGAGATCGTCGGGCGACGCCTCCATCTGGTGGGCAGCGATCTGGGTGGCCTTGTCGATCACCTTGTCGCAGGCCATGCCGATGGCCACGCCGCCGACCGGCAGCGATCGTGATCCGTAGGTGTCGAGGCCGAGCGGGGCGATGGCCGTGTCGGAGTGGAGCACGTCGACATCGGCCGGATCGACACCGAATTTCTCGGCAGCGATCATCGACCACGCCGTCTCGTGGCCCTGGCCGTGCGGCGCCGTTCCGGTGACCACCTGGATCTTCGATGTCGGCAGCACTCGCACGGTGGCCGACTCCCAGCCACCGGCCGAGTAGTTGAGCGAGGCCAGCACGCGGGACGGAGCGAGCCCGCACATCTCGAAGTAGGTCGACACGCCGATGCCGAGCCGCTTGGTCGAGCCGGGCACGTTCATCTCGGTCTGTTTCGCCCGGAGGGCGTCGTAGTCGAGGAGGTCGGCCGCCACGGTGGCAGCCTTGTCGTGATCGCCTGAGTCGTAGACCAGACCGGTGTAGGCCTCGTACGGGTACGCCTCGGTCGGGATGAAGTTTCGGCGGCGCAGTTCGAGCGGATCGATGTCCATCTTGCGAGCCAGCGCATCCATCGCATGTTCGATGGCGTAGGTGGCTTCGGGCCGGCCAGCGCCGCGGTAGGCGTCGGTCGGCGTCATGTTGGTGAACACCGAGGTGCAGGAGAAGTCGAACGCCTTCGGCATCTCGTACACGCCGGCGTAGAGGAAGCCGCCGAGCAACGGCACGCCGGGCGTGACCAGCTGGAGGTAGGCGCCCATGTCGCCGATGAGGCGCACCCGCATGCCGGTGAGCTTGCCGTTCTCGTCGGCGGCGAGCTCGATGTCTTGGATCTGGGCTCTGCCGTGGATGGTGGCCTGGGCGTTCTCGCTGCGCTCCTCATTCCATCGGACCGGCGTGTTGAGCGTGCGGGCGAGACCGACGCACAGCAGCTCCTCTGCGTAGACGTTCAGCTTCGAACCGAATCCACCGCCCACCGACGGGCAGACCACCCGCATCTGATGCTCGGGGATGCCGAGCGTGAGCGCCACCATGACCTTGAGGATGTGCGGCACCTGGGTGGAGGAGTACAGCGTCATGTCGCCACCGAACGGCTGCGGCATGGCCACGACCGCACGGGGCTCCATGGCCATCGGGATGAGGCGCTGCTGGACGTAGCGTTCGCTGACGACGTAGGCCGCCTCGTCGATCGCCTTCTGGCAGTCACCCTCGTTCTCCTCGATGAGCAGCGGCCAGGTGTAGCTGACGTTGGTGCCGATCTCGTCGTGGATGATCGTGTTGTCGGCGAGCGCGTCCTCGAGGTCGATGACCGCCGGGAGCGGCTCGTACTCGACGTCGATGAGTTCGATCGCATCACGGGCGATCGCATCGGTCTCGGCGAGCACACACGCCACGCCGTCGCCGACGTACTTCGCCTTGCCGATGGCGAGCGGGTAGTGCTCGGGGTTCTTCATGTCGTCGGTGACCGGCCAGGCGCACGGCATGGCCGACGCCCAGACATCGGCGAGGTCGGCGCCGGTGTAGACCGAGTGCACGCCGGCCATCTCGGCGGCGGCCGAGGTGTCGATCGAGAGGATCTTGGCGTGGGCGTAGGGCGAGCGGAGCACTGCGAGGTGCAACGCGCCCGCGACCTTCATGTCGGCGGTGTAGACGGCCTCGCCGGTGAGCAGGGCAGGATCCTCCTTGCGGAGCATCCTGGTGCCGAGCACGCCGTTGCCGGTGCTGGTGGAATCGTCGGTGACGGTCATGGTGGCTCCCTTCAGCTGTTGCCGGCGGCGGCGAGGACGGATTTGACGATGTTGTGGTAGCCGGTGCAGCGGCAGAGGTTGCCTTCGAGTCCGATGCGGACGTCGTGTTCGGTGGGGTTGGGGTTCTCGTC